>Ga0194132_10012820_pt1 | contig 10337 bp, 11 predicted proteins | sample TA2KigOf80mmetaG_FD_148612 | JGI IMG/M metagenome (GOLD analysis project Ga0194132, IMG submission 148612) | Freshwater microbial communities from Lake Tanganyika, Tanzania - TA2015054 Kigoma Offshore 80m | ecosystem: Environmental > Aquatic > Freshwater > Lake | place: Tanzania: Lake... | reverse complement strand
TCGGTTGCGCTTCCAAAGCGGACCTTCGCCCGAGCACACTCTCCAGGCAATTCAATCGATTGGCTCCCAAGTCATCCCCGCTTGGGTCGACGAGGAACCGAGATGAAGTACGCAACGTGGACCATCGACGTGCCCGAGGTCAGGGCGGACGGCGCTGGCTACTCAGTGGCAGTGCATGAATTCGTCGGAACACGCGGCAGCCCTCGGACGGCCATCGTGGCTGGCATCAACGGGGACAAGCCGCTTGCGGTTCTCGCTCTCTACGAGGTTATCGAGAGACTGAAGGTATCGAGCAATCTGCAGGGTACAGTTCTCGTGATACCGGCAGTGAATCCTTTCGGTCTTCAAGGGGGACTTCGTCACAATCCGGACATGTTGGAGATCAACCGCCGATTTCCTGGTAAGGCGAGCGGCTTCATCACCGATCAGCTTGCCTTTGCAGTGTTCTCGGCGCTTGTCGACCGAGTCGACTCTTTGGTTGATCTCCACTCTGGAACGCCATCTCGGTGTCTCAATTACTCATACGATTACGGCGACGAAAGTTTTTCGGCATCTTTCGGATACCTCCCGATTGTACGCGAGCGAGGAGTTCCAGGTCAATTGTGCACAGCGATGTCGGAACGTGGAAAGCGTGCCGTGCTCGCTGAGTTTGGAGGCGCTGAGTGTTCGTCCACTGAGGTGGGTGTCGAGGGATGCCTCAACGTCCTTCGATTCTGTGGGCACATCGGGGGAACTCGCCGAGGCCCAACCATGGTTCCGGTCATCGATCACGTCAAAGTTTTTCTTGCCTCACGCGAGGGAATCCTCGTCTCCTCGAAATCGCCCAGCGACTGCGGAAAACGTGTCGGTACCGGTGAGATTGTGCGTATAGTCTGCGCGTCAAGCGGAGAGGTGCTGGAGCGCTGTCTAGTTGATGAGATCGGACAGACTGCAGGAGTGGGAAATGGTTTCGATCTGTGGGGCCCGCGATTGGAGCGCGAGTTTCGGGTCGAGTGTGAGCCTCTGCTAATGCTCGCAAACGCTGTACCGTCGCTAATCCACGCGGGCGATTTCGCGTGCATCGTTGGATGGCCCGACCGTTACATTCAGCTGGACCAAATAACATGAGGTCTTCTCCCTTGCTGTCGTCCGACTCACATGTGATTGAACCGCCAGATACCTGGATCACTCGAATGCCCGCAAAACTGAGGCACCGGGCCCCTAAGGTTGTGGCTGGTGATGACGCGGACTACTGGGTAGTCGACGGCGAGATGAGCAACTCGTTTGCCGGAGGAGTGCAGGCTGGACTCAGGTTCGAGGATGCTGCCAATCTTCGATCGGCAGCGCGATTTGTGGAAGTCAGGAAGGGGGGCTTCGAACCTCGCGCACATCTGGCCGAGAATCTACTCGACCATGTGTATGGCTCAGTCCTCTACCCGACAGAGGGTCTCTTGTTGTTTGGAGTCAACGACACGATACTCCTGCACGAGATCTGCCGTGCCTACAACGACTGGATGGCCGAATTCTGTGCGACCGCTCCCGAATCTCTGAAGGGCGTCGCAATGATTATCGTCGACAACGTCGAGTGGGCTCTGCGAGAGATCCGACGAGTTCTCGATCTTGGCATGAGCGGCGTGATGATTCCCGTCGCCCCCCTGCCCGACGCATCATATGGTGACAGGGCCTTAGATCCGGTATGGGATATGCTCAGTCAGACCGGGACGCCTGTCAGCCTGCACATCGCGACCAATCGAGCCGGTCTCGCACCAATGGGTCAGTTCAAATCGGTGTCTGCTGCCACGATGGTTAATACCGACTACTGGGTGCGTTCGACACTTGCCGACATGATCCTGTCAGGGGTGATGGAGAGATTCGAAAACTTGGCTGTTGGCACGGTCGAACACGAACTGTCCTGGATCCCCTACTTCGTTGATCGACTGGATTACAACTACACGCAGCGCGCGCATCGCGATGGATGGCATCGCTTCTCAAGCGACATGCTCCCAAGCGACTACTTCAGGAAGAATGTCTTCGCCAGTTTCCAAGAAGATTCCAAGGGAGTCGCCGACTGCCTCGCCCTGAATATAGACAACTTGATGTTCGGGTCGGACTATCCGCACACGGAATCTACGTTTCCCAGATCGAGCAAGATCGTGGCCGAGGTAACACTTGGGATCGGGCCAATAGATGTCGAGAAACTTACCTGGAAAAACTGTGCGGAGATGTATAAGTTCTCCGACTCGATGTCGTCCATACTTCCAGCCTGACGACATTTTCGCCGGCAAGGACCGTTTCCGGATCCCGACCAAGAGCCGTCGTGAGTTGCCCTAAATAGACCGCTCTGCGAAGTCAGTGATGGTGGCGGGTGATGGGTCAAGAAGTCGCGCTGACGCTTCTACTGCGCATAATAGGGACAGCACGACCCTCCTAACATGCCCCGATGTAGAGTCTGATCTTGGGGGTGTCGTGGCATCGCAGCGTGAGAAGTCAGCGAGCAACGAGAAGATCGTCCGTGATGTCGAATCCGAGGAGTCCAGAAAGACGATCTCCGGAATCGATCTGAAGGCTTCCTACACCGCTGAGGACTCCAAACATATGACGGCCGATTCAGCGGCCGCTCCAGGAGAGCCTCCGTATCTGAGGGGCGCATTTGCGGGAGGCTACCGAACTAAGCCGTGGCGAATCTTTCAGTTGTCCGGATTCGGCAACCCGGAGGACGAAGGCGCGAGGATTCGCTACCTCCTCGGGAAAGGCGAAACCGGCTTCATCATGGAGCACGACCGTTTGACTGCAGATCATCTTTACGATGTCGACCATCCGGAGGTCGAATCAAGATGGGAGGATGTCGGTCTGACCGGTGCGGTGCAGATGTCGGCCAGGGATACGGCGCTCGTGTTGCAAGATATTGACCAAACTCGTTATTTTGCCCACCCTGGTGGTGCGGTCGTCCAGCACGCTCCATTCGCACTGGCCGCGTACTGGACGGTCGCCAAACGGCGGGGGCTGGACTTGCGCCAGCTGAGCGGGACGGGCCAGAGCGACTTCTTTTTGACGTATCTCGGTTGCGTGACGAAGCAGCAGATTCCAGCGAGCACGGGACTAAAAATCAACTGCGACATCATCGAATTCTGCGCCGACCATGCTCCGAATTGGGTTCCGATTTCGATTGCGGGGTACAACGGAGCGGACACCGGGCTGAATGCGTACCAGGAGCTCGGCGCAGTCTTCGCGTGCGCAATTGAGCACCTCGACGAGATGGTCAAGAGACGCCGATTGAGTCCCGCCAAAGTAGCCCACGGACTCGGCGGCATGAACTTCAGGGTCGGTATGGACTTCATGGAGGACATCGCGAAGTTACGAGTTGCACGCAAGATGTGGCATGATCTGTTAAAGGATCGATATCGGATCTCGGATAAGCGTGCTCTGAAGCTTCGGATTCATGTCGTGACAGCCGGCTCCGCGATGACGTACCGCGAGCCGATGAACAACATCGTCAGGGGCACCCTCATGGCCTTGTCGTCGATGCTTGGCGGGGTTCAATCACTGGGTGTGAGCGGGTATGACGAGGCATTATCCATTCCGTCTGAATCGGCACATCACATGAGCGTGCGGATTCAGCAGATTCTGCTCCACGAGACGGGACTCGCCAACGTCGTTGATCCGCTGGGCGGGTCACATTATCTGGAGAGCCTTTCGGTCCGGCTGGAGGAAGAGGCTTGGAGGTTCATGGACGAGATTGAAAACCATGGTGGATTTATCGCAACTCTCGACTCGGGTTGGTTGCACGAGAAAGCGTCGGACAACCAAGTGGCGCTTGAGAACGCGTTGCTCGATGGCAGCAGGAAAGTCGTCGGCGTAAACGTCCATGAGGGCGATAGTGACCCCTTCAATGTTGACGGGTTCTCGGGAGTCGGTGATGCGTTCGAACGCGCCAAAGCGCGCCTTGTCAACCTGCGTCGAGAACGAGATGGACGGGCTGTGGCCGTGGCTCTTGGCGAACTCTCTGCGGCTTGCGAGCAGCAGAGAAATATCATGCCCTACATCCTGGATGCAGTGATGTCAGATGTCACTCTGGGGGAGATCGGTGACGTGTTCCGCGAGCAGTTCGGTGACTGGAAAGTACCCATATTTTTCTGAGACGGATTAGGCGGGAGTAGGGCCAGTGAGTCACCCTCGTGCTCGGGTTGTCATTGCCAAGACGAGCCTTGACGGTCATTGGCGGGGCATCAACGTGGTCGCAAAGGCACTTCGTGACGGCGGATTCGAGGTAATTCTGTTGGGGATGGCGAGGGATACTGAAATCGTTCGTGCCGTAGCCGACGAAGATCCAGACTTGGTGGGTTTGAACATTGGCGGTCGCATCGAGGTTGCCCAAAGAATCATCGACGCCCTCCGAGAGAGCGGATACACGGGTCCCGTAATGGCAGGTGGCACGATTCCCCCATATGCAGTGAAGCTACTGGAGCAGTCTGGTGTGCAGTGCTTTCCCCCCGGCTCATCCCTCGCGGAGATCTCTCGTGCAGCTCGGCGGCTGACCGGTTTCAGCGAGTGACTCTCTGGTTTGCGACTCTGTACGAGTCGTAGTGGGCATCGGCACTGGACTAGCAGCTCGCATCCAGAAGACTGAAAGGACATCAGGAACGTTGGTTGGGGAGGTCGCACTGTCGACGGCGATCCGCAACAGAGTCTCTGGCTACTGGTGACTCTCACGAGTCGCTCTGGGGCAGGAGCTGGTGAGTCGCGGCAGCGCTCCTGCCATCCAGTACCCAAGGGAGCGTTGAATGTCGAAGAGTGGTACTGTCTGTTTCATGACCGCGGAGTTATCCACAACAGGCACTGGGTCGCGCGTAGAGGCCACGCAAATTAGCAAGTTCGATGCTGTTCGGCGCGCCACCTTGGGGGACCAACTGCGACGCCACGCACAACACGATCCCCGAAGGGAGGCAGTCGTTTTCTTCGGTCCTGGCGGCGACAGGGAGGCTATGACGTACAGGGAGCTCGATATTCGGGCTACATCGCTCGCGACCTACTTCGAGACATCTGGCGTGACCCGTGGCGATCGAGTCGCGGTGATGAGTCGGAATTGCCCTCAGTACATCGTTGCCTACTATGCCGCTCTGAAACTCGGGGCTGCTCTGACGGGTATCAACTTCACGTTTACCAAGACGGAGATTCAGTATCAACTTAAGCACGCAACTCCGAAGGTATTGATCGTAGAAGATGCGTTCGTGGACAAGATCGCACAAGTCGATGAAACCATCATGAAGTCGGTCACGAGGGTGATGATCATTTCGTCGACCGGAACCTCGAATGCTGACTGGCAGGACTTCGACGCCGTATTGGCCGAAGCAAGCGTGTCAAGCGCGGATTGGCACGTGTCAGAGGACGACATAGCGATGCTGGTGTACACGAGCGGTACCGAGGCATTTCCGAAAGGCGTTATGATTCCGCACCGGAATTACATAGCATCTACGACCCCAGCCTGGTCGTATGCACTCGACATTCGAATGAACGATCGGTGGCTGTTCTTGATGCCGTTCCACACCATCGCAGGTCTCGGTTCGATGACGTCGCTCACCCAGATTGGGGCGACCGTGGTCCTGGCCCACTCCATTGATGCTCCGGCGGCACTAAGAATCATCTCAGCGGAGCGGATCACAATCATGGCGCAGACTCCGACCTTCTACATTTCAATGTCGCTGTCTGAGTACTTCCACAAACTCGATGTGTCGACGTTGAGACGATGCATCACCTATGGCGGTACCGTGCCCAGGTCTATGATCGATTCATGGAGCGATGTGGCTCCGGACTTGTTCTGGGGAACCTATTGGGGTCAGAGTGAACTCTCGCAACTCGGGACTGTTGGGTGGTTCAAGACGCTCGATGACGTCCCGGACGGTGATCCTTCTTGGATCGGAAAACCGGTTCCGCAGCTTGAGACGAGGATCGTAGACTCGCAGGGCAACGATGCCTTGGAGGGCGAGCTGATTTGTCGTTCGCCGAGCGTCATGCTCGGGTATTTCAAGGACGCCGAAAGAACCCGAGCGACCGTCAAGCATGGTTGGCTTCACACTGGCGATCTCGTGAGAACTGACTCCGACGGAAACCTCTTTTTCCTTGATCGAAAAAAAGACATGATCAAGACTGGAGGAATGAATGTGTCTTCCGTTGAGGTCGAGCGACTAATTTACGAGTTTCCTGGTGTCCAAGAGGTGGCCGTCGTGGGCGTTCCTGATCCATATTGGTCAGAGGCGGTGACGGCGTTCGTTGTGCTCAAGCCCGCAGCCAGGGTTGAGACGTCCGCGGTTATCGAGTTCTGCAAACTTCGGCTGGCACCCTTCAAAGTTCCCAAAGCCATTCATCTCGTTTCCTCTCTGCCCAAGGACACTCAGGGCAAGATCTTGAAGCGCGAATTGCGACGGTCGACACGGTCGGGTGCAGAGGCTGGGCGATAGTTAATTTCGCAACGTTGAATTTCTGAGAGTTGGATATAGAGAGTTCGTTCCTTTCGACGAAGAGGGAACTCTAGAGTACCCTGCTGAAAAATTCGCTTCTGGAATGACGGTTGGCTCGTATTGGGGTGGCACGGATGTGCTCACCAGATGGCCCAAAATGGTATGAGCTAGTGGGCGTTATCTGCTGCAGTTCAAGGTAAGAAGGCATCGGGCTTGCTTTGCGTCCAGCAACGAGCGACAGAGTCACACCGTGGATATCTTGTCGGGATCAGGTGCTCACTTGATCTCAAGAAAAGTCACTACTCGAGTACGCGAAGTTCATTGCTCAAGCGACGAAGACTATCTGGCAGCTCAAGTAGTTCGATCATAATTCCATCAGGATCCTCGATGATCACCGTGGTGACGACTCCATAGCCTGCTATATCGACGGTGACCGGATCGGTCCACGGCTGGACGCCCTGCACTGCGAGGCGTGCCAGAATCTCCGCAATGCTTTCGCCCAGTAACTCGAAGGCGAGTACGAACGCCCCCGGGTCACAGGGGCGTTTCGCCGGAGAGCTCGTTATCAGGCTCCACTCAATGAGCTGAATCGCCCCAATCGGCGGGCCGACTTGGAGCATCACCGCCCGCCCAGAAGTACCGGTAGGAAGTCGAAGGTATCGCTCGTGAGTCTCGTCCGCGACGACAGCCGAGAGTGTCGGCTTCATCCCGAGAAGATCGCGATAAAAACGCAACGACCGCTCGAGCGACCTTACCGAGATCGATACATGGTGAAGTGGCCGGACACCCACGGCACAACCTTAGGCGCTACCGAGGAGCAGAGATACGTCGCAAGCGAAGCGTCGAAGCGCATCATGCGCGATTGCCTACGACAAGCCCGACTAGAACACTCGATAGACGAAGCACTGGAAGCCGCCGTCGATGAGGTCGCACACCTTGCGGCATACCGTCATTGCAGAGCCCACCAGGAATCAGTTCTCATCTAGCTCTTCAAGCATTTCGACAAGAGACATCAAATTGTGGTTTGAATATTCGAGGCATCCGAGCTTCAGAAACTTACCCCAAATTCTATGGGCGTCGTGGTCCGAATCGGCGATTACAAGTTCCCTGTACATCGGCGCCTGGGCAATGTAGCGTTTGTCGACGGCTGTATTTCTCGTCCTTCTCTGAATACCCAAAGATTACCGGTAGCCCATTCGCGCTTGCGTTCGGTGATGCAATCTGCTTGTTTCCGATCTTTGCTACACAAGAGATCGTCTTGGGAAAGTTTGCACTGATCCAGAATGGCATCCAGCGGTTGCGCGACAATTTCTCGCTAGTAGTCTGCTGTCTGATTCTGAAGAGTTTGCCGCCCAAGTTAAATGGGGCCCTGACCAGGAGCCTCTGATCATTGGGAGAGGCTCGACGAAGCGCGAACCGCGAGAGAACCTGTCATTTCTCAAAGAGTCGAACTTCTCATCTCCGGAGCCACCCCAGAACCGAAGATGATTCGACTGCGCGACATCCGGTCCAGCGTCCCCAACTCCTCTGCTATCTAAGCAGGAGGGGACTCGGTACTGATGTCAATGCTATTCTCCAAATCTATCGAATCCTAGAGACAACCTAATTGTACCAAGAGGGGGACTAGCCGCACTGTTCGAAGTCTTGCGAGAAGGTGGTGAATCCAGAAAATGCCGTCGTATCCGAGATCTTGGGCGGGTCTGATGATCTCAATGAGTGCATCCTGATGTCGGGGAGGCCGTCACCGCGCGGGAACTGGTGGTCGAGCAGAACCGCAGCTTTGAGCGGGGCCGTGTTCGGAGCGGCCATTGCTCGTCGTACCTACCATTAGATACGATCGAGAAACTTAGCCTTCGGAGTGACAAGTGGATAGAATCATTGAAGCGGTTATCTATTTATGCCGTCGGGGTCGCTTCGTCTCCTCCGCAGGTAGTGCTCTGGGGACTTAAACCAACAACGGTTGCAGAAGAGTGAGAAACAACGATGAAGACATTTCGACGATGGCCGTTGAGTGCCTACGGCGACTCACGATTGGGAAGCCCGCTGCCGCGGTCACCGTATGGCGCACGTCGTTGCAGTCGGGGTACGGATTGAAGATGAATGCCACTGCAGTTCGCGCGGTGCACAGCCTGCGAGACGAAGTCGCTGCGTTCGACTCCGTTTGTGTCTCAAGTTGTGCTTAGGTGTGTTATTTGCTGCAGCCATGAGTAGGAGAGCCGACATGCTCGCAGACAGACGGTATGGATTACCTGGCAGCGATAGGGAACGAATCGGTAGCGATGGATCAGCCGCGATTCAATTCGGCGATGATGTGGTGTCGATAGCCACTGTCGAATCGTGGTTCTCGATTAGTCCCAAGATCTTGGATCGGTGGAACGAGCCTGGCGGACAGGTGCAGAGTTGGCATAACGAGGATCCGCAGCTCGCTCTCACCATAAAATTGGGAGGTCGGTCAAGTGAGGGCGTGTCCTGCTTATCGATTGTCGGGAGCAGGCTGGGCTGATGACGACCGGGCTCGTGAGCCTCGATGGAGATGTCGTAGTCATCACAGGTGCGGGCAGGGGTATCGGGCGTGCCCATGCTCTCTTGTTTGCTGCGCGAGGTGCGCATGTCGTAGTCAATGACTCAGGCGCCAATCTTGACGGCGTGCCTGGAAGGAGCCCAGCTGATTCGGTCGTTTCAGAGATACGTGATTCCGGTGGCACGGCGGTGGCCTCCAGTCATTCGATCGACGACCCACGGCAAGCGGCGGACTTGGTCAAGCTGGCTCGAGAGGAATTCGGCTCGGTTCATGTAGTCGTTCACAATGCCGGCATCCTACGCGACAAGACACTTCACAATCTCAGTGATGATGACATCGAACGGGTACTGAAGGTCCATCTGCTGGGTGCGTTTAACGTACTGCGTCCTGCCGTCGCGATCATGCGTGAACAACGGTACGGACGAGTCGTGTTGACGTCCTCGGCTTCGGGTCTGCTCGGAGCGTTCGGGCAGTCAAACTACGGAGCAGCGAAGATGGGTCTGGTGGGGCTCATGAACGTGCTTGCCATCGAGGGAGCCGAGCGTGGGATTTTGGTAAATACGATTGCCCCGAGTGCCAAGACGAGAATGACCGAGCAGCTTCTTGGTCCGTTGGCGAGTTCGCTTGATCCCGAGCACGTCTCACCTCTGGTTGTGTATCTCGCGTCGCGAGCATGCACCGTTACTCACCATATATTCGCCGTCGGTGGCGGACGATACGCACGAATGTTCGTCGGCGTGACCCCCGGTTGGGCTCGCGGTGCTGGGGCTGTCGCGACACCCGAGGAGATCGTGGCAAATCTCGGGACGATCCTCGACACGGATCGATACTCAATCCCAAACTCGGGGGACGGCGAGCTCAACCTCCTGCAGTCGGCCGTCAAGCAAATTGGTCCTGGACCGGTCAAGTTCGACGCTTGAATCGGTCGGGATCGTAGCCGCCAGCAAACAGGTGGTGCGCAACTGCGAGGCGTTCGATACCAGGGTCAATCTCTGCGAGTTGCGTTCCGAAGTCCTTTATTTGCTTGATCGTATCAGACGGCGAACTTGCCAACAATTCGCAGAAGCGTTGTGCCTCGTCGTCCAGCATTCTGTCGTCTACTACGGCATCCGCGAGCCCCGCCCGCAGTGCACTTGTTGCGTCTAGTTGCCCCCCGGCCATCAGCCATGCGGCTGTCGCCCGTCCGACCTTGTGTGGCAATAGTGACGTTCCGCCAAACGCGGGCAAGAAGCCATATTTATTGTGTCCGTCGGCGAACATCGCCCGTTCGCTTGCGACTACGAAATCGCAGGCACAGGCCAGTTCGAGACCGCCTGCAGCAGCCAAGCCGTTCACGGCAGCGACGCTGATTATCCGCGATACACGAATTCGGTGCATCACCT
>Ga0194132_10012818_pt1 | contig 10338 bp, 7 predicted proteins | sample TA2KigOf80mmetaG_FD_148612 | JGI IMG/M metagenome (GOLD analysis project Ga0194132, IMG submission 148612) | Freshwater microbial communities from Lake Tanganyika, Tanzania - TA2015054 Kigoma Offshore 80m | ecosystem: Environmental > Aquatic > Freshwater > Lake | place: Tanzania: Lake Tanganyika... | reverse complement strand
CGCTTGGGCTACAGCCATACCATAACCTGGAACAATAATTACGGATGATGCATTTTTCATCAAAAAAGCTGCGTCCTCTGCATTGCCACTCTTAAAGGGTTTTTGTTCTTTATTTTGATATTTTGAAGATTGTTCAGTTGCACCAAATCCACCTAAAATTACATTAAAGAAGGATCTATTCATACCCTTACACATTATATACGACAGTATAGCCCCTGATGACCCCACTAAAGCACCAGTAATGACTAAGGCTGTGTTCTCTAACGTAAATCCAATTCCAGCTGCAGCCCATCCTGAATAAGAGTTTAGCATCGATATTACAACTGGCATATCTGCCCCACCAATTGGAATAATTAATAAAAATCCAATTAAGAAAGAAATACCAATTAATATCCAGAATAAATTTGAAGATTGAACTGAACATAAAAAAAAAGTAAGAATTATTATTGAAATAAGAAGTAAAGCGTTTAAAAAATGTTGACCTTTAAATATTATTGGAGAACCTGACATAATTCCTCGTAATTTTAAAAATGCAATAACAGAGCCAGAAAAAGTTATAGCTCCTACCGCAGCCCCAATCGACATTTCAATCAAACTTACAAGTTTAATTTTTCCTGGTTCACCTAAATCAAAAGCTTCTGGATTAACAAAAGCAGAAATGGCAACAAATACTGCAGCTAGTCCCACAAGACTATGAAACCCTGCAACAAGCTCTGGCATTGCAGTCATTGGAATTTTGTAAGCTACAAGCGCACCTATAAAAGCTCCTATCAATAAAAAAAATAAAACGTAAATTATTCCAATTGAAAAATTACCAATTGATAAAAAAGTAACTAATATAGCAATAATCATCCCTATGATGCCAAAAAAATTTCCTTGTCTTGAAGTTTCCGGTGAAGACAGGCCTCGAAGAGCTAAAATAAATAAAACTCCTGAAATTAAATAAAACAATGCTGATAAATTTGATGACATTGCTACTTTTTTTTTCTTTTATACATAGATAACATTCTCTGGGTTACCAAAAATCCACCAAAAATGTTAATTGCCGACAATATTATTGCTAAAAAACCAAAAATACTTGATGAATTTAAGATATTTTCTGTATTATTCGCAAGAGCGGCAATAATTGCTCCCACAATAATTACCGAAGAAATTGCATTTGTCACTGACATTAAAGGAGTATGCAAAGAGGGTGTTACACTCCAAACGACATAATAACCCACAAAAATTGACAAAATAAAAATGCTTAATCTAAATATAAAAGGATCTATTTCCATAAGTTATTGATTAATGTTTTTTCAATTATTTCATCTTTTAAATTAATATTAATTTTTTTATTTTCTTTATCATATAAGTTAGAAACGAAATTAAATACGTTTTTTGCATATAGATTAGATGCGGTTACTGGTAATTTATTTAAAATATTACTTTCCCCTATAATTTTTATACCTTTTTTGTAAATTATTTTGTCTGCTTCTGTAAAGACCGTATTACCACCTTGAATTGCTGCTAAATCATAAATAATAGATCCTGGTTGCATGCCATATATCATATTTTCTTTAATTATTAGTGGAGCTTTTTTTCCAGGAATTAAAGCAGTACAGATCACCACATCAATTTTTTTTAAAGTTTCTCCTAATAACTCCTCTTGTTTTCGCTTAAAATCCTCTGATGCTTCTCTAGCATAACCATCTGCTGTCTCAAGATTTTCCGCTCCTTTAACTTCTAAAAATTTTCCACCTAAACTTTCAACCTGTTCTTTAGAAGCCATTCTAACATCTGTTGCAAATACTATCGCCCCCATTCTTTTTGCTGTCGCAATTGCCTGCAAACCTGCTACACCCGCTCCAACGACTAAAACCTTAGCAGCAGGAATTGTGCCTGCAGCAGTCATCATCATAGGTATAGCCTTTTCAAAACTCGCAAAAGACTCAATTACTGCTTTGTATCCAGCTAAGTTTGCTTGGGAAGATAAAATATCCATAGATTGGGCTCTTGTAATTCTTGGCAATAATTCTAAAGAAAAAAGATTAATATTTTTTTTAACTAAATTATCTAATTTTTCTTTATTATCAAAATGGTTTAAAACTCCAATTAAAGTTTGATTTTTTCTAATGTTTAAAAGTTTATCATTTGAAGGCAAACCTAATTGAATAATAATATCTCCACTTTCTATAATTTCTTTTTCTACATCTAATATTTTCACTCCTTGATCAATGTACTCTTTATCTTTAAAACCTAGGTGTTCTCCATAATTTTTTATTAAACTTATTTCAAAACCAAGTGTTAAATATTTTTTTGCAATTTCAGGAGTTATTGAAATTCTTTTTTCAATTTTCTTATCCTCTGAAGTTGATACAATTTTCATTTAAATAATTATAATAAAAATATTGCCATCAAAACTAATATTACCAAAACTATAACCGTTCCCCAGAGCACAAATTTTGTAAAATTATTCCAAGTATTTTTATGGTTTTCGTTATCCATAAAAATTATTTTTGTCTTGCTTTAAATTTTGGATTTATTTTATTTATCACGTAAACTCTTCCTCTTCTTCTTACTAATTTGGAGTTTAAATCTCTTGTTTTTAATGATTTAAGTGAGCTTTTAATTTTCATAGTTTTTAAATGCCCGGCAACGACCTACTCTTCCGTGTCTTAAGACAAAGTACCATCGGCGCTAAAGGGCTTAACTGCCGAGTTCGGAATGGGATCGGGTGTTACTCCTTTGCAATAATTACCAGGCGCAAAATAAATATAGCAAATGAATAAATTGTCAAACAATTTGATTAATTCATTTTCTTAACCAAGTTATTTAAAAGCAAATCTTTAAATATCAAAGAACCATATTTACTTAAATGATTACCATCCGAAAAAATGCTCTTTCCATCAATCAAAAAACTACACTTAAGATTATTTTTACATTGAATCTCATGAGGTTTTATTAAATTTATATCATCCTTACTTTCTAAATAATTTAAAATGTTATAATACTTTGATTTAAAATCATCAAAATCATTAGAAGTTTTTAAACTTTCATTTTTTTTGAAGTATATATTTCTACTTGCTTCTGAAGAAAAATTATATCCTGGTAATGAAAGCGGTCCGATTATTAAAGATTTTTTATTATTTTTTTTTAAATCTAAAACTAAATCATATAATGAAGATGCCAAAAGAATGTCAGTATTTTCTAAATTAATATTATAAAATTTGTCTAGTAAATATGTATGATCCCAGGTCAAAGCAATTATAACAACTTTAATTTTATCATCATCTATAATATTGGATAAATTTTTATTAGCTTTAACCATACAATCTTTAGAAATATTGTAAGTAGTAGTTGGAAGACAATTATTTAATGGAATTATAATTCCATTAATAGATAATCTTTTAATGATATCTTCGAAGGCATAACCATACATCTGTGCATGTGAATTCCCTAGAAGTGCAACGGTATAAAAGTTATCATGTTTATTTTTTTCATTAGCGATGGTACAGGCTCTTGACCCACCAAAGATAATATATGCACTCTTTTCGCATCTATAATTAGTACCTATTGAATCAGATATATTTAAAATTTCCTTTGTAAATCTTTTGGGAAAAAAATTATTAAAATTATTGATAAAGTATATTATTACAATTAAGAATATCGTTAGAAATGAGTACCTAGTTAAATAAATAAAATTTGACTTAAATCTAAAATAATTTTCAATCAGGTACCAATTTAGATAAGATATAAAAAAACCAATTAACAAAAAAATAGAAGATTCATAAAAATATAAAGGTCTAACAAAATAATATTTTGCTAAAACTAATATTGGCCAATGCCATAAATAAAATGAAAAAGAAATTTTTCCAAAAAAAGAGAATACTTTATTATTTAATAAATAGTAATAAATATTTTGATTTACTTTTCCAAAATAAATTACGAAAAATAAAGATAATATAAGAAAAGTTGATCTTAAAATAAGACTAATGTTTAAATCGAGAATAATTAGAAATAATAATATAATTAAAAAAAAATAATAAATTATTAAATGCAATAAAGGTTTTATTCTCAAAACAGGAATTATAGCAACCAAACCTCCAATTAAAAATTCCCAGATTCTGTTGGGAAGCATAAAAAAAGCTAGATTTGCACCATCAATATTAATTAAATAAAGATTAAGTAAATAAGAAAATATTATGCATAAAATAAATAAAAAAATAATATATTTTTTAAAGTATTTAAAAAGTAATATTAAAAATATTGGAAAAAAAATATAAAATTGAATTTCAACACCTAATGACCACATATGCAGCATAGGTTTCAATTCTGATATTGGGCCAAAATATCCACCATTTAACCAAAAAAATATATTAGGTACTAAAAATAGTGTTGATAAAACACTATTAAAAAAATTTTTTAAATCTATAGGGAGTAAAAAAAAAAAAGAGATCGTTGAAAATATTAACAACAACCATAAAATTGATGGATAAATTCTCTTAAATCTATTTAGATAAAAATTAAAAAAACTAAAATTTTTTTTTTTTAAGTCTTTTATAATTATTAAAGTTATTAAATATCCGGAAATTACAAAAAATAAATCTACACCAAGAAAACCATTAGGTAATAAATTTGGAAAAAAATGAAAAAATACTACAGCTAGTATAGCTAATCCTCTTAGCCCTTGTATATCATCTCTAAAAAAAATATTTTTGCTGTTTCTAAAAGAATACATAAAAGATTAAATTAAAATTATCATAAAAAAAATAAAAAAATGATTTTTTAAAAATCTAAATTTAATTATTGTAAATAATGCAATAAATGCGTCTTTTAATCTAATCTTTTTTCCTTCTAAAACAGTTCTTCCTGAATACTTAACTGGTACCTCAATAATTTTCTCATTTAATAATGATAATTTAGTATTAAGCTCAGAACAAAAACTAAAATCGTTATGACTAAGATTAATCTTTTTAAAAATTTTAGCTCTAATTACCTTATAACATGTATGGGCATCAGTAAGGTCTTGTCTATTTAATAAATTAGAAATAAAAGTTAAGATATAATTAGCAAGTATTCTAAATTGCTCATTAAAATTTTTTCCATTAAAATATTTTCTTCTACCTAATACTCTTGATCCATAAACGCAATTTGTTTGATTATCAATTATTGGGATTAATAATTTTTTATAATCATTAGGATCATATTCCAAATCAGCATCTTGAATTAAGATGATATCTCCTTTAGTTTTATTAATAACCATTCTAATAGCATGTCCTTTTCCAAAATTTTTTTTAGATTTATATAAATAATCGTATAAAGATTTATTTTTTTTTAATAAAAAAATAGTACTATCAGTTGATCCATCATCTGAAATCAGAATTTCAATCCTAAAAAAAATTTTTTGTTTATTTATTTTTTTTAGTATTTCAATTATTGTTTTTTCTTCGTTAAAAACTGGAATAATAACACTTACTAGCATAATTATTTATTTAATTATCTATATACTCTTTTTATATCAATCAATTAAGCGAATAAAAAACTTACTACTATAGTAGATTTATTTATAGTAAAATAACAAAAATAATTTAAATCAAAATCTTATAAACTATATAATGAATAAAAAAATATTAATTACAGGTGCTGGTGGCTTCATTGGTGGACATCTAGTAAAAAATTTAAAAAAAAATAATAAAATAATTTGCGCAGATATTAAGCCTTTTGAAAATTGGTATCAAAAATTCGATGATACAGAGAATCACGTTGTTGACCTAAAAAATGAGGACATCTGTTTAAAAATTACAAAAAATATCGATTATATTTTTAATTTAGCATGTAATATGGGTGGAATGGGTTTTATTGAAAATAATAAGGCTGAATGTATGTTATCTGTTCTTATTAATACGAATTTATTGAAAAGTGCAGTAAAAAACAAAGTAAAAAAATTTTTTTTTTCTTCTTCTGCTTGTGTTTATGCATCTCAAATGCAATCAAATTTTTTGGACCCACGACTGAAAGAAAGTGATGCCTACCCTGCTGACCCTGAAGATGGATATGGCTGGGAAAAACTTTTTAGCGAGAGAATGTGTAGGCATTTTAAAGAAGACTTTAATCTTGATGTAAGAATAGCTAGATATCACAACGTCTATGGACCTTATGGAACGTGGGAAGGAGGACGGGAGAAAGCACCAGCGGCTTTAGCTAGAAAATTTATAGAAGCCAAATTTAAAAAATTAGAAACAATTGAAATATGGGGTGATGGGAATCAACTTAGAAGCTTTATGTATATTGATGATTGCATTTATGGAACTAATTTGCTTTTTAATAGTAATTTTTCTGAACCTTTAAATATTGGTATATCAACTTTTGTATCAATAAATGAATTGGTAGATATTCTTGAAAAAATAACTCAAATAAAGTTAATAAGAAAATATCTACTTAATGCACCTAAAGGAGTTCCTGCAAGAAGTAGTAATAATGATTTAATTAAAAAAAAATTAAATTGGGAGCCTTCAATTAAACTTATTGAGGGTATGAGTAGATTATATTCTTGGATTGAGGAGGAATACCATAAAAAATATCGGTAAAGTATATTTTTAGAAATGTTAAAAAAATCTTATCAAAACCATCAAAGTCCATTTATTTTTAAATTATATGAAAAATATAGAAATAAGATTTATCTTAAATTTATTAAACACATACCTTTTAACAGTAAAACAAAATTAATAGATATTGGAACGACGAATATAGATTTAGATCATGAAAATTATCTTGTAAAAAAATATCCTTACAAGAGGTCAATCACATGTTTAAGCAATCAGAATCTATTTTTAATTAAAAAAAAATTTCCTCAAATAAAAACTATTATAGGAGATGGCAGAAAGATAAAATTAAAAGATAATAAATTTGATGTGGTACATAGTAACGCAACAATTGAACATGTTGGTAATTTTAATAATCAAATTAAATTTGTAAAAGAAGCTCTGCGTATAAGTAAAAAATATGTTTTTATAACAACTCCTAATCGAAATTTTTTTTTTGACTTACATACTCTAATTCCAATTATTCATTGGTTTCCAAAGAAAATACATCGATTAATTTTAAAAAAAATTAGACATAATTTTTTATCAAAAGAAAAAAATTTAAATTTACTAAATAATAAAGACTTAGAAAAAATCTGTAAAATAATTAAAATTAAAAAATACATGATAGATAGTATTAAAATATTAGGTTTTAAAAGCAACTTAATATTAATTATTAATAAAAATTAATTTTCTTTTACGCATCCGGGTAGCTTCTTGTAATCTAATGAAAAAATAAAAGCATTATATTTTTCTTTAGAGCCAAAAGGATTTCTAGTTTCATGAAATCCAACCTCTTCTTTTTTTGCAAAAAGACTAGTAATACAATCTTCAAAATTATAAGATAAATAGTTGAAATTTTTATCAAAATTATAAAATAAAATATACTTTGGTTTTTTTTTTTTAATTTCTTCTAATAAATAACTTCGCCCACTCAAATTTGAATATGAGACTGAATAAACAAAATCAGCATAAATGATTTGAACTTTGCTATAAAAATGACCTCTATGATTTGTTAAGATAACGGTATCCTTCGGCATAACATTATTAACCCAATGATATAAATTATAACCATAAGAATATTTTGACAAAACTGTGTGGTTTAACTTTTTAGTAAGACTTCCTGGAAATAAAGTAAAAACTCCATAGGTTAAGAGAATTAATACATATAAAGATTGCAAATAGATTAATTTTCTTAAAATTATAAAAAATATATTATTTTGTATTTTATTAATAACAAAAGTAAATAATATGACAGCAAGTAAATAAATTTCTAGGTAAAATCTAGGAGCTTTTTGCCCTACTAAAGAAAAAACTGTAACGAAGAAAAGAAAACAGAATAAAAAAAAAAATTTATTTTTAAATTTTTCTTTAACTAAAAAAAAGATAATAAAAATTCCGAAACCAAGACTAGTTGTTATATCATTTATAGATTTTGGAAACAAAAATGAAAAAGGAAAGTTTTCAGAATAAACTTTTTTTAAATATAAATTAAAATCATTAACGCCCGGAATATTTAAAGGTAAAGGATTAAAAAAAAAATTATAGAAATTATATTTAAAAAATTGTTCTTTCCAGAAATAACCAGGTATAAAAGAAAAAATAAAAATTACAGAACTTAAAATGAAAATTTTAAAATTAAAAACAGAAGTCTTTAAAAAAAACAAATAACCAAAAGTTATCAAAAAAAAGCTTATACTAAATGATAATTTAGCCTGAACGCTTATAATACAAATTATAAAAGATAAAATAAAAGATTTTATAATTTCATTTTTAGCTTTAAGATTATCTACATTTAAAAGAATTACATAACTTAAAATTATACAACTTGTATAGAAAAATTGAGGTTTTGAGGATCCAATTAAAAATATTAAAACTGGACAGGAAAGAACCAAAAGAATTAATAAAATTTGATTGTTTGCACTAACATGACTTTTATTTGAAAATGTAAAAATTAAATTCAAGACAGAAATTAAACCTAAAAAATGTATAAAAGAAGTGAATTGAAAGGCACCAATTGATATAGCAAAAGCATTTAATAGTTCGCCAGAACCACTTAAAAGAGAATTTAAATCATAGACGGTAATACCAAATGATGCATGCTTAATTAAATCTTTTGCAACAGTTGTATGATATGCGACAGAATCTGCGCTGGTTATAGGAGATAATGAATAAAAAAAATATAAAAAAACAAATATTAATACATATATTAACAAATAATTTTTACTCTTTGATATAATTAAAATTTTATTAAAGAGTTTTTTTAAATAATTAAAATTTATATAAAAATTAAAAACTCCTAAAATTATAAAAAAATAACTTATAAATTGAAATATAAATTGATTAAATTTAACTATAAAAAATATTGGGTATACCAAAAATAAAAAAAAAGAAATTCCGATTGGTGCGTATTGAAAAATTGGATTTGAAATTTTTTTAATAATATTTTGAAATCTTAATAATTTTGAAACTATCTCACCAAATAGATAAAAGCCCGAGGCTAAAAAAATCGAAAATACTAAACTTAAAAAAGTTGACATTTATAAATTAATTTTTTTTTGTCTACAAAAAGAAAAGATTAAATACATCATAGAAATATTTGATATAGCAACAAGATGTTTTGAAGTAGCCCATACAAATATATGTGGTAATAAATTTAAAATTACTAAGGATAAAAAAAAGATCTCTTTTTTTTGAGAGAACATTTTTTTTATATTTTTAAATAAAATTAATAGCGAAAATATAATACTTAAATTGAATAATAACTTTGAAAATATAAGCGAGAACCTTATACTATTATCAAAATTACCATTTTTATCTGGCAATGCTCCATCTCGATTAATTCCAAAAAAAATAAATTTTAATTTAATAATTATATCTTTTAAATATCTGGGTAAATTTTGAACTAAATATTCTTTATTTTTTTTTTCGTAAAAATCAAAAAATTCCCATTCATTACTGATATTATTTGGCATTTCATAAGAAATTGGTATTAAATCAGTTGATTTGTTAGGATAAAATTTATGAAAATTTTCATTCATAACAGAAGCTAATACATGTGAATTTATAGAGGAGCTCGTACTGTATATAGGAAATCTACCAGTTTTGGCTAATCCATAAAAACCCCATATTAAAATTGCTATTAAAGAAAATATAACTGGTAAAAATTTTAATATTTTTTCTCTCTCGAAAAAAATAATTAGTATGGGTAAAATAACTATAATTAAAAACATTGAGGTTTTCACAAAATACAAAATAAAACACAATCCACTTATTAATAAATATTTATACTTATAAGCTGTTATTAAAGCTAAAAATAATAATGGTAATAAAATTGCTATTAAGCCATCTTCATAAAAAAAATTTAATGAAACAGAATAATTGTATGGGATAATTATAGGGATTATTAATATTAATATAAATATTAAAATTTCTCTTTTTTGTTCAAAAATAATCTTATAAACAAAATAGAAATAAAGACTATAAATAATAATATTTTTAAAGACTATAACAAAAAAAAAATTTTTTGAAAAAAATAATAAGAAGGTAATTAAAAATGGTATTGCGGGAGTTTTTTGCAGATAAAAAATTAAGTCATTATGACTTGTATAATATTGATAATTATAAAATAAATTATAGATTAAATCACCATTTGAAAAAGGTATTTTGTTTAGTAAAATATTAAAATTTTCATCATAAATATGAATTCTTAGATTTAGTAAAAATCCATATATAATTGATGAAAATATTATAAATAATATATAAAATAAATAAA
>Ga0194132_10012817_pt1 | contig 10338 bp, 10 predicted proteins | sample TA2KigOf80mmetaG_FD_148612 | JGI IMG/M metagenome (GOLD analysis project Ga0194132, IMG submission 148612) | Freshwater microbial communities from Lake Tanganyika, Tanzania - TA2015054 Kigoma Offshore 80m | ecosystem: Environmental > Aquatic > Freshwater > Lake | place: Tanzania: Lake... | reverse complement strand
TCAGCAAAGGCACCCACACGTACTCGGCTTTCACTGTCTCGTCCGGATTCTCAAGCAGGACATTCGGAAGATCGAGCAGGGTCGGATCAACCGCGGGCACCTTGGCCTGATCAGCAACAATCTTTTGACTCGGATCGGCCGGCGGACTTGCTTCATTATCCTGGCTTGGCTCAGGCTGTCTCTGCGAGAGGGCTGGCAGAGGCGGGCGGTCCAGAAATCGATGGACCGACACAGGGCTCCGCTGCGTCGCTGGCGGAACCAGACTCAAATTGTCCGTCATAACCATCGTGCCGGCGGGATCAATCCAACTGTAGAATTCTGCAGCAAACGAGGGGGTTGGGTGACAGGCCAGAACGGCTCCCAGCAGAGCCACCGCGAGGCCCCGTGCTTCTATTCCACGACGGACCCTCATATAAAAATCATAATGCCGGCAACGCCGACTTGTCAATGAACCGAAGCGGCTCTGATTGAGCCATGAACGTCGGATCGGCCCGCCTGCGCGTACTTGACAAGACCTGAAGCCCCTGTGGTACAAGTAGCAGCCCCACCGACTTCCTTGATCCTTGGATCGCATAACGCTATGAAAATATTTGCCTATGCCGACAATTTAAATCCCACCCAGTTGAAGCGGCGCGCCCCCGAGCATCAGTTCGTGTGCAAGGCCTATCTCCCGGACCACGCCATCCTCTTTTGCCGCTGGTCATCCCAGTGGCGCTGCGGCTTGGCCAGCGTCGCCCCTTCCCCCGGCGAACAGGTTTGGGGAATCGTGCTGGAGATCACGGAAGAGGACCTCAAGCTTTTCGACGAATTCGAAGGCGACGTACCCCCTGGCGCCTTCCGCCACCTCACCGTCACGGTTGTAACTGAGGAGGGAGAAAAGCTCTTGGTCACGACTCATGCAGCGGCGCCCATCGGAAAATTCAAGCCCAAGGAACATTACCTTGAATGGGTGATCAAGGGACTCAAACATTGGAAACTGCCGGACGACTGTATCGAGCAGTGGCGATTGTTCACGCCGAAATGAGGAAGTTGTCAGTCATCAGTAAACAGTTATCAGTCCTTGCTGACAGAAACTGACCACTGAAAACTGATAACTGAAAACTTGCGGTCCAACCAAGGAGAGACAATGCCGAAACCCAAATATCACATCATCGTCTGTACGAATACCAGGCCACCCGGACATCCCAAACCATCCTGCGGAGCTGCCGGCTCGCCAGCCATTCTGATGGCCTTCAACATGGGGCTGATGGAGCGGGGCATCATGCCCGGAGAGGTGCTGGTCACTGGGTCGGCCTGCGTGGGTCCTTGTGAACAGGGTCCGACCGTCGTGGTCTACCCAGATGCCACCTGGTACTCGCAAGTCAAGGAAGCGGATGTCGCCGCGATCCTCGACGAGCACATCGGGAAGGGAAAGCCGGTCGAAAAGCTCAAACCAAATTCGATCTGGAGCGGATAGAAGTAATCAGTTATCAGTGTTCAGTTAGCAGTATTCGGTCAAACCGAAAACTGAGAACTGTTTACTGACAACTTGGGAGCCTTTTCACATTGTGAGCGTCCCCGCCCATCATGAGCACAAGGCCCATGCGCCCCGTCACATCGGCTGTATGGTGATCACCTGCAGCGACACCCGCACTCCCGACGACGATGCCAGCGGCAAGCTGATCACGCACCTGCTGAAAGAACGGGGGCACGAGGTGATTGCCTATCACCTCGTCAAGGATGAACCGGCTCAGATCAGGGCCAGGATCGAAGAGGCCGTCAAGAACGAGGCCGTTCAGGCGGTCATCATTAACGGGGGAACCGGCATTTCACGGCGCGATTCGACCTTCGAAGCAGTGGATGCCTTGTTGGAAAAGCGGCTGGAGGGATTCGGTGAGGTCTTTCGCTACCTGACCTATCAGGACATCGGCTCGCCCGCGATCATGAGTCGGGCGACAGCCGGCCTCTACCGGGGACGGATCATTTTCTCTACCCCAGGCTCCGAAAGCGCCGTCCGCCTGGCCATGGAAAAGCTCATCCTGCCGGAGTTAGGCCACATCCTGCAGCAACTCAGCAAATAACGCATAGCGAGTGAGGTTTGGTTATCGCATGCGGCGACGCCGGGGGGGAGTTGATTGGAGACCGAATCGTTCTCGCACCTGCTTGATGTCCAGACCGCCTTCCTTTTCATGACGCACGCGCGCTCGCTCGATCAGCGCAAGAAAACGCGGGTTCGTGCTGAGCGTTGCTATCTCCACATCGGCATTGTCTATGGGCATTAGAGCCGCAACGGGCTTTCCCTTCCTGGTCACGACAACCGGCTCGCGACGAAGGGATCGCGTGTAGCGTGCGAGGGACTCGGTCGCCTTGGAAATGTCCAGTGTTTTCATAATCTGATCTCCTCATCCCCGATCTTGAGGCGATTCCGTTCCTTCACTCCCACAGCGCGGATCAACACGACAGGCTCCAGATCGTCTTGGACATCATAGTAGATGCGGAACGAGCCGACGCGCAGCTCCCACGGAGCAACAGGATTGGGACGTATCGGTTTTTTGTGCCTGGTCTCCTTCGTCGGTTCGTGTGCGAGTTGTCTCTCCACCGCATCCAAAATCGTCTTTCGGTTGCGTGCGGTGAATCATGCCAGGAGTCATTTCGCATTTTCCACATAAGGATGCTCAAAACGGTCAGCCAACGCGGCCGCAGGGAGCGAGGACCCTGAGGCGTACTGGAGAAGTACGTTGAGGGGTTCGAGCGACTGAGAACAAAGTTGGGGGCCGTTTTCAGCATCCTTCTAGTCTTGCGTGATCTTTGGCTCGGATACCCTCTTAAAATAAACTAAAAGGTCTCGCACTGATACAAGACCGACCAATTTCCCTTGTTCGGTTACGCCCAGGTGGCGGACTCCGAGGTCCCCCATCATGTCATGGGCATCCTGGACCGTCCGCATCACCTCGATCGAGGCGATCGGGCTGGTCATGATGGACTCGACCGTTATCTTGCCGAGGTTCTTATCGCCCGCGACGGCGCGCCGGACCACGTCCGTCTCCGTGACGATCCCAACCAGTTGCCCTCCCTTTTCGACCATGAGCGAGCCAATCCGCTCGTCCCTCATCCGCTTGGCCGCCTCCCGGACCGAGTTGTCATGGGCGATCTTTTTGAGTTCCCGCCGCATTACCTGCGCTAACGATGGCATGAATGATTCCCTCCTGTGACCGACTGTTGAGAAAGCTGACAAGTTGACAAGCTAACAAGTTGCAAGTCAATAAGGACGATGGACTCGAAACAGGTGGCAGCGAAAACCTGTCCTCCTGCCACTTGTCACTTGCTACTTGTCAGCACCTGGCATTGAGGCCTTTTTCAATATTTCCGTCAAAACATCAGTGCCCCTTCCAGAACCATGACCGCCTGTCCTCCGACCTTGACCTCCTGGATTGCGTCGTCATCCGATTCCACCTGGATCAAAATGCGCGAGGGACGCTCCACCTCATAGCCCTGCTCGGCAATGATTTCGGTTGTGGGCCCCACCGACACCACTCCGTTTTGAACCAGGTACGCTCCCAGGGCGCCGCTCGCGCTGCCGGTGGCCGGGTCTTCCATTACGCCGATCGGCGGAGCAAACATGCGGGTGTGGACGGTCGACAGTTCTTCCACCGTCATCGTGGTGAAGACCATGATGCCGTTGGCGCCATACCGGGCGCAGAGCTCGTTGATGGCCGTGACGTTGGGTACGATTGAGCGGACTGCGGTCAGCGTCCGCACCGGCACGATCATCACCGGCAAGCCGGTGGAGACTACCTCAACCGGGAACTTGGTCCCGGTGATCAGGCTCTTGGACAGGCCCAGCGCGTTCGCCACCTCGAACAGATCCTTGACCGGCTCGACGGTTCCCAGGAACTGCGGCTTCGGCTGCGACATAACCACCCGGTGAATCTCGCGCTTGCGAACGTGCAACTCGACCGTAAACAGACCGATATTGCATTCGTGCAGCAGGCGGGTGACCGGTTCTCTGAGCGTGAACCGCCCCAACTTTGCCAACACGAAGAACGCGCCGAGGATCGGGTGCCCGGCAAATGGGATCTCCTGCGTCGGCGTGAAAATCCGAATCTTGATCGACGCGGCTGGGTCACTTGGAGGAAACACGAAGACGGTCTCGGAAAGGTTCATCTCCCGCGCGATCTGCTGAAGCTCCTGGTCGTTCAGGCCGGCCGCGTCCGGCACCACGGCGACCGGATTGCCGCCGAAGGGCACGTCGGTAAACACGTCGGCCTGGTAAAACTTGAGGGTGCGTCGCTCTGGACTCATGACCAGTGCACCGTACTGTAGGTGAGCCGGAAACCTTTGTCAACGCAGAGCCGTGAGGCGTGAAACGTGATGGGAAGTGACGCAGGGACGGGGTGACGCGGCGATCCCCGCGTCGCCGCGTCTCCGTGTCGCCTCACGCTCCTTACGCCTCACCCCTCACGAGGGTTTTTAAAAGGAAGCAGCCAGCGGGGCGTTTCAGGCGGGGACCGGCAATGATTCGTAGGTTTGCACCAGCGGGTGCCGCAGGTAGTCTTCGACGTAGTTTTTGAGGAATCCGTGTCGGTAGAGTTGCCGGTTGGCAAATCCCGTGTCGATCTTGTGCAGGACTTTGACCTTGACCTTGGTCTTCCGCATGAACTCCTCCAGGGTCACTCCCGCGATGTCCCGATAAGCGCCTCGGCCGGACTGCATGACGCACTTGGGAATGTGCACCACCTTCTCGCCTGCCAGGCGGCGGGCGATGTCGTCGAAGGTCAGCAGGACCGTGCAGTCCGAATCCCCGCCGAGCGTGGCGTTCGGCACGTACAAGAACTTCGCCCGGCTCTTGCGATACATGGCAAGGATCCTGTGCACGCTGCGCGCCACCACGACCGTGTCCTTCTTGCCCAGCTCCAGCGAATCAAACAGGCTGACGATACGCTTGCGATTGAGAAAGGCCGTGATGTAGGCCTCCGTGTGGATCGTGGTCATATTCGGCAGCGCTGCGTCATAGATGCGCTGGGCTTCCCTCGACAGGAACTGACGGCCTCGCAGCATCAGGTCGGCCGTCTCCTGCTTCAAGCCCTTCACGGGCGTGAGACATCCCATCCAGAGCACGCATTTCTGGTTGATCTGCGAAATCGTGACGGCATCCTGCGACATGGTGTGGTCGTCGAAGGTATAAAAGTTGGCTGAAGAGACCGCCGGACCGTCCAGCACCTTGAGAAGCTGCTTGACCGACGGGGCGTGCGGCATGAGCCGTTGCCGGTATTCCCCGAGCGTGATCACCGAGAGCTCGAAGTTGATCCGCCCCGGATACTGCGCCGCCAACTGGTGGACCTTGGGCACGTGCACGAACCCCACCGTAAAGAACGTGAGATTCTTGTCCGTGTACTTGAGAAAATCCTCCACCCATTCCATCGCCTTAGGGTGCAGGAACAGGTCGGTCCATTCCATATATTCGTTGCCGCCGAGGCACCAGAACTGTGTAGGATCGGTCGGTTTCTTGTTGAGGTAATCCAGAATGAACTCCCAATCCTCCTGGGTCGTCTTGGGCGGCTCGAGGGTTTCGCGGTAGGAGTGGTCCGTTTCGTAGCAGAACTCGCACTGGACCGGACAGCTCTTGCCCAGGCTGATGGGGATCTTCCCCGCATCGAGCTCACGGCGGAGGACCTCGCGGTAGTCTTTGCCCGTAAAAATCTTGGTGGGCTGGAGGATGGGCAGCGGTGTACTCATGGAACGCCTACGCGGCTTGCGCGCTCACCGTGGTCACAGACGCACCGAACGTGAATTGACAGGGAGCATGCTGTTTGTCAGACTTGACGAGCGACGCTACGACTTCATGGCGACTGATGAGCAGCAGCCCCGCATGACACAAGCAGACCTCGACCGAGCGATGATTTTGTTCGGCTTGACCGAACCCCTCACCAGGGAGCAACTGGACGACAAGCGTCGTGAGTTGCTTGCCGCCTGGCACCCGCACCGCTACGCCAACCTGACGAACAACCCGCGGAAGTACATGCAGATGTACAAGAAAGGCGAGGCCATGACCAAGGAGATTCAGACTGCGTACGATCTGCTGGTCGCCCAGTTGGCCACGGAGCGGCAAGACAAGAGCTAATGGCATATGGCCTATGGTCAATGCGAAGAATCGAACACCTCCTGCTATAAGCCATTCGCCATACGCTATAAGCTCTTCGATGTCTACGAGACCGCATGGCTGACTACGCGGGTCATGGTCGGCTCCCCTTCTTTCCCTGCCTCGGCCTCCCCGCGCGCCACGGGCCAGGTCACCAGCCCGGCCACCCCCGTCGACGCGGCCGCCTCCCCCGCCTTTCGTTTCGCATAGATTTGCGGCAGCCGGTTCGTCCCGTACTTGGAAATATAGAGGAAGACGTGCTCGCGCGCGTTGACGCGCACAGCCCAAGGCTCAAAGTCGTTCTGGTAGAACTCCTCGCAGAGCTGCATGGCGTCCAGGCAGGTCAGGCCGACCGGCTCGTTGAGCGTATAGTAATAGTCCAGGGGAAGATCGTAGTCCTCCTGCTTGTGGATCGTGATCCCGAACTTCTCCGGAGTTCGCACCATCGGCGTGTGCCGGTACGCCACGAAGTAAAAAAGCTCGACCGAATGGATCGAGGGCTGATGGTCGAGGATGAACCGCCTGGTCTCTTCCGCCTCCTCCCTGGTCTCGCCGGGGAAGCCGTAAAAGGCCATGACGTGGTTCCAGATGCCGGCCGCCGCCGCTTGCTTCAAATTGTTTTCGATCACGGACTTTTTGACGTGCTTGTCCATCAAGCCGAGCACCCGCTCGTTGGCCGATTCCATGCCGTAGTAAAGGGTGCAGCAGCCGGACTTGGCCGCCAGCTTCCAGAGCTCGGGGTCCTGCAGGCTTTCCTCAAAGCGAATGAGCGTCGTCCACTTGATGCCGACGTTCTGCTCGACCAGTAACTGGCAGACTTTCTTCAAGAGCGCCGGCGGATAGGATTCGTCCGCAAACAGAAAGTGGGTCGCCTGGTACTTCTCTTTGAGCGCCTTGACCTGCCGGACCACCTCATGGGCCGGCATCCCCCGGTATTGATCGAAGTACCCCTGTCCGTGATCGCAGAAGGTACAGCGGCCCCAGTAACAGCCCCGCGTGGCCAGGTACGGCAGAATGCGCACCGGCGAGAAGTAAGAGTCCAAGGGTAGTCCGTCAAAATCCGGCAGGGGCAGCGCCGTCGTCTTCTCGGTGTAGATTTCCTTGTTGACGTGGACCCCCGCTTCATCGCGATAGATCAGGTTGGGGACCGCCGCCAGGGACCGCTCCCCGTTCAAGGCCTCCAAAAGCCACAAGAGCGCATGCTCCCCTTCGTACAGGATGGCGGAATCAAACACCGACGCGAAGAAGCGCTCATGGTTCGGCAGCTCTTCCTGCAGCCTCGTGATCACGTTCCCGCCGACCGTTACGTGGATATGCGGGAACGCCTCCTTGACCATCTTGCAGAAGGTTAACCCCGCCAGAAGCTGCATCTGGGTGCCGATCGAAACCCCAACCACATCGGGCGCCTCTTTGCTCACGGCGGGCAGCACCAGTTGCCGGCAGACATCCCGGTAGACGTTCACCTGGTCGTCGTCCAGACAAGCAAAGACTTCGCGCGACACGCCGGGACGATAGCCCAGGTTGCTTTCCATCGGATAGAACACGATCGACGCGGGGTAATAGGCGGCCGAAATGTATTGCATCACCTCGCGGAAGGTATTGAGCGCCCCTTCCAGCTTCTCCGCGTCGTAAAACTCCTCGCCCCGGACGATCCGCTTGGCGGACTCGGCCCGCTCGATCAGGCTGAAGAGGTCCAGGTCGAGCTTCGCCGCCAGGCAGGCTTTCTGGTCCGCCTCCTGCTCGGTCAGCCAGCCGGTCCGTTCTTTTTCCTGCAAGGCCCGGAACTGCATGGCCATCCGCGCCTTGACCCAGATCAGGAATGAGTCGCTGAAGAAGAGATCGTACATCTCGATGTTCACGTCCCTCTGCACGACCACATGCCCCTGCTCACGCAGGACGGCGGTCAAACTGGGGAGCGCCAGGTAGGGAGCCGTCGGAACCCACTCAGGAGGGAACAGGAGCATGGTCTTCAGTTTCCGACCCGAACCAATCGCTGCCTCAGCAACGGTTAATTCCTTCTTGCCGATGTGAATTAGGGTGCTCATAGCCAGAAATCAGGCGAGCGGCGAGGGGCTAGAGGCACGTGGTTGGATAAGATCATCTTCGATCTCACGCCGTCGCAACTCCCTCGCCTCTCGCCACTTGCCCCTTGCCTCTTGCCCATCAACAGACCTTCGCTTCCAGCGAGGACGGCGCACCGGCGCGCGCGGTTGCAAACTGCAGCGCCGGCAGTTTGTCCATGCCGAAGCGGGCGACATAGAGAAAAACGTACTCGCGGATGAAGATGCGCAAATCCCAATTCGCCGGATGGTGCTGCTCGAACTCTTCGAAGACGCGCTCCGCTTCCTCAACGCTGAGCCCCTGCTTGACCGTATAGTAATAATCCAGCGCCAGGTCCCACTCGGGATTGACATAGGGCGTCACGCCGAACTTCTCGGGGTTCTTGGCGACCGGCGTGTGGCGGCTCAGATCGAAGGTGCCGAACCCGACCGAATGCACAATGTCTCTGTTCTTCTCCAAAAACCGGATGGAATCCAACGCATCCTCGCGCGTCTCGCCGGGAAATCCGAAAAAGCCCATCGCATGGTTCCAGATGCCGGCCTTGGCCGAGAGTTGCAGGCTCCGCGTGATCACGTCCGTCGTCGTCGCCTTGTCCATCAGCTTGAGCACGCGCTCGTTGCCGGATTCGTACCCCACGTGCAGGTACTTGCAGCCGGAGTTCCTGGCGTCCTCCCACACAGGCTCGTCGAGCAGGCTCCTCTCGTAGCGCATGTGGGTCGTCCAGGCGATGTCCATGTGCCGGTCCACCAAGCCGCGGCAGAGCTTGCGGAACAGCGCCGGTGGATAGGACTCGTCCGTAAAGTGGAAGCGGCGGACCCGGTACTTGTCGCGGAGCTGCTGAATCTCATCCAGAATCTGCTGAATTTTCTTCGTGCGGTAGCCGGCCGTGTAGCCCTCGCCGTGGTCGCAGAACTCGCAGCGGCCCCAGTAACAGCCGCGTGTAGCCAGGTACGGCAGAATCTTGTCCGGCAGGAAGTACCGATCCAGCGGGAGGCCGTCGAAATCCGGCGGCGGCAACTCCTCCATGTCCTCCGCATAGGTCAGCGACGAGGTGTGCACGCCGGACGCATCGCGGTAGAGCGTATTGGGCACGCCCTCCAGGCTGCGCCCGGCCCCGACCGCTTCGACGAGCTGGAGGAACGCCGTCTCGCCTTCGTAGAAAACCGCGCTGTCGAAATAGGCAAAGAGCGGCGACCGGGGCAGCACATCGCGCAGGCGCGTCACCGTATTGCCGCCGATCGTGACGTGGATGTTCGGGAAGCGCTGCTTGATCAGCGCGCAGAAGGTCATGCTGGAGAAAAGCTGCTGCTGGAGCACGATCGAGATGCCGATCACGTCCGGCTTCTCGGCCTCGATGGCCGGCTTGACGAGATGCTCGAACACGTCGCGATACACGTTGACCTGCTCGTCCTGGACCGCGTCCATTACTTCGGCCGACACGAAAACCTTGTAGGAGAGATCGGTTTCCATCGGCGGCATGCAGATGCGCGCCGGCGCGTAGACCAGCGAGATGGCGGCGGTCACTTCGCGGAACGTGTTGATCGCCCATTCGAGCTTGTCGATGTCGTAAAAGTCCGGGCCCCGGACGATCCGTTTGGCGTCCTCGGCTTTCTTGGCCAGCTCCGCGATGCGCTCCCGCGTCAAATCGCACAGGGCCAGTTGAACGTCCCGTTCCCAGTCCGCCAGCTCTCGTTTCTTCGAGAGCTTCCGCAGCCGATCGAGCTGCTGCGGAACCCGCTTGAGCACCCGGCGAAGGAAGTCCCCGCTGAAGAACCAGTCATACATTTCCAGGTTGACGTCCTTCTGGATCACCTGATGGCCGGCGGCTCGAAGGACGGAGGTCAGGGTCGGAAGGCTCAGGTAGGGTTCGGAGGGATACCAGTCCGGCGGAAAGATCAGCATGACTTTCGACTTCCGCCCGCCGGCGGCTTCCGAGGTCCGCCGATGGAGCTGTATCAGTTCGGGGGTCGCTTGCGCCCCCTTGGAATAGGCGATTTTCATCGGTCACAGGCCTCTTTCCACAGATAATGGGCCATTGTATGGTCCCTGATCAAAGCTGGTCAAGCCTTAACGGCCAGCCAGGCGGACACCGGAGGCCGGCGTCTTTTTCATTCTCCAGCCTCAGGGGCCCGCAGCCGGCGCGACAAGCTCGCGATAAT
>Ga0194132_10012815_pt1 | contig 10339 bp, 9 predicted proteins | sample TA2KigOf80mmetaG_FD_148612 | JGI IMG/M metagenome (GOLD analysis project Ga0194132, IMG submission 148612) | Freshwater microbial communities from Lake Tanganyika, Tanzania - TA2015054 Kigoma Offshore 80m | ecosystem: Environmental > Aquatic > Freshwater > Lake | place: Tanzania: Lake Tanganyika... | reverse complement strand
TTTTGCGGGTATAGCTCAGTGGTAGAGCGTCTCGTTGCCAACGAGAAGGTCGAGGGTTCGACCCCCTTTGCCCGCTCCAAATTATTGAAAGATAACACTTTTTCTTTATTGATACACTTTTCACTCAAATATCTTGATAAAACTAATAAGTCGTTGATTCAATTCTCTTCACCCGTTTCATGATATCTAATTCTAGAATTTTAAATTTCACATAAAAAATTAGAATGTAAATAAAAACTTTTCTTACTAAAATTTTAAAAAAATTGAGAATATAAGCTTTAAAATGAATGATTATTTAAAATGAAATGTTAAATTATTACAAATGATAATTTGGCTCGCTTCTTATCCTAAAAGTGGAAATACCTGGCTTAGATCACTCCTAGTAGCTTATTTTTTTTAAAAAAATGGAAAATTTAACTTCGAATTATTAAAAAATATTGGACAATTTCCAACCTCAGATTATTTTAGAAATTATACTGAGTCATTTTTAGATCCAACTGATACGGCCAAATATTGGATTAAAGAACAAGAAAAAATTAATAGTGATAACAAAGTTAGATTTATCAAAACTCATAATGCCTTATGTAATATTAATGGAAATAGTTTTACCAACAATAAAAATACCCTAGGTGTTATTTATATTATAAGAGACCCTAGAAATGTAATAACATCTTTAAGAAATCATTATGAAATAAGTTTAGAAGCAGCATTTGAGTTTATGACAGAGAAAAAAAAAGCAATTTATGAAAAAGAAGGACAAAATTATCTAGGATTCAATCCATTATTTTCTTGGAAATTACATTTAAAAAGTTGGGCAGATAATATTTTATATCCTACTCTTATTATAAGATATGAAGATTTAGAAATGGCAACTTTTAACACTTTTAAAAAAGTTATAAAGTTTATTTCTACAATATCAAAATCAAAAGAAAAATTCATTAGTGAAAAGGCATTATCGTCAATTCGATCATGTGAATTTGATAAATTAAAAAAATTAGAGAGTGAGGAAGGTTTCCGAGAGGCGATGATAAGTAAGACTGATAACAAAAAAATAAATTTTTTTCATTTAGGTAAAAAAAATAATTATAAAAATTTACTTGATGCAGATTTTATAAATAAATTGAATTTAGAGTTTCAAAATGAAATTAAAAAATATGGTTACTAATTGCGATTTTGAATAAAAATTATCTTTAATTTGGTTGATAAATTAATTATAAACAAGAATAACAGTATAAACTAAATATATTAAATTTTTAAATGAAAGATGAGTTATTAAACAAAAAATGTGTTCCTTGTGAGGGAGGGGTAATCCCATTTGATGTATCTGAAATTCATAAATATCAAAAAAAAGTAGACGGTTGGAATATTTTTGAAGATAAAGATAAAGTATTTTTTTTGGAAAAAAAATTTAGTTTTAAAAATTTTCTAGAAAGTCAAGATTTTGTCAATAAGGTTGGAAAAGTTTCTGAACAAGAAGGTCATCATCCAGATATAAATTTTGGTTGGGGGTACGCGAAAATTAATATAACCACTCATGCTATTAAAGGTTTATCAGAAAATGACTTTATTTTAGCCGCTAAAATTGATCAAATAGCTAATGTCTAAAATGTCTTGTTTTAGAGAAGATTAAAATAGTATTTGTCTTGTTAGCAAAATTAATTATTTCTTTATCTCTTATAGAGCCCGATGGTTGTATTATTGCAGATATCCCAGATTGTACTAATCTTTCTATCCCATCAATAAAAGGAAAAAACGCATCCGATGCAGCAACAATTTCATCCCTGGTATTACAAAATTTTTTCATTTTATCAATTGCAATTTGACAGCTCTCTAATCTGCTAGGTTGACCAGAACCAATACCAACTGTAGTTTGATTACTAGCAAGTACTATTGCATTTGATTTAACAAATCGGCACACATTAAAAGCAAAAATTAAATTTTTTATTTGTTGATTATTAGGTTTTTTTTGTGAAACTATTTTAAAATCTTTGAAGTTAAATTTTATATTATCCTCAGATTGTACTAAAATTGCTTCATTTAAAGAACTAAATTTTAAATTATTGTTAAATGAGAAATAAGATGCATCAATAATTCTTAAGTTTTTTTTTAATTTAAGAATTTTAAGCGCATTTATATCAAAACCATTACCAATAATTACTTCAATGAATAATTTATTTAATTCTAATGCCAAATTTTTGGATATTTTATAGTTACACGAGACAATGCCTCCATAAGCACTTACAGGATCACATGCTAAAGCTGATTTGTAGCTTTCAAGATGATTTTTCAAAATTGATACTCCACAGGGATTTGCATGTTTAACGATAACTGTTCCAATATTTTTAGGTAAAGATTTTGAGATGGTTAATGCGGAAAAAATATCATTATAATTGTTATAACTAAGTTGTTTTCCGTATATTTGTTTTATGTTAAGTTTTGGAAATTCTGAGTAAATAGCACTTTGTTGATGAGGATTTTCTCCATACCTAAGTTTTTCAATTAAATTTCCATAAAAAAATTTTCTTTGGGGAAAATTTATTTTTGAAAGTTTATTAAAATAATTTGATATGACTGAGTCATAGTAAGCAGTTTCTGCAAAAGCAATTTGAGACATTTTTTTTCTAAATTCTAATGAGGTAGATCCATTATATTTGTATAATTCTCCAATCAAATCATCATATTGATCGGTAGATGTAATAACTGTTACATCATTATAGTTTTTAGCTGCTGCTCGGACTATGGTTGGACCACCGATATCAATACTTTCAATAATTTTATCGTGATTTCTAGTTTTATATAGAGTTTTTTCGAATGGATAAAAATTTACAATTACTAAATCAATATTTTGAAAATCATGATTTTTGAGGTCTTTGAGATGGGATTTATTATTTCTTTTGTTTAAAATTCCAGCATAGATCTTGGGATGGAGAGTCTTGACCCTTCCCTCTAATATTTCGTTAAAACCAGTAAATTTTGAAAGTTCAATAGACTTTAACTTAAGATTTTTAATTTTATCGAAAGTTCCCTTTGTGCTTATTATTTCAATTTTATATTTTTTTAATACATTCAATATTACTTTTAATTTTGTTTTATCAGAAACCGATATCAGTGCTCTTTTAATTTTTTGCATTATATTTTTGTTATTTCCCATTTTATTGATTCATTCTGATTATAAGAAATACCTGAAATAAAAATATTTTGATTTGGCATATATGAATTTTTATTACCGAAGTATAGTCCATTATCAATATTTATATCAAAATTGTAACAACTAAATTTCCAACCCTCTTTGTCAAGTTCTATGAGAATTGATTTGTTGTCTTGAGTTTTCATTAATTTGATATTTGGTTCAAGATGAAAGCGAATATCAAACTTTATATTATAATTAAAATTTTTTTTAATAATTTTATCAACACCTATGAATTTAATCTGATCTGGATAAAATTCAATTTCTCTTTCATGTATAGAATTATACTTATTTAAATAACCATCATGCGCAGCACTAATTTTCCAATAGTTTTTTTCAAAGATAATATTTTTTTTAATAATTTTTAATCCTTCTTCAATAATAGTGTTAAATTTTTTTTTCTCTTCAAATTTACAAGACGAATGATCGTCGATTATTAGTGTATTATGTGAGGCAGACATTTTTGATAGAGCATTTAACTTATTTTTTTTTGGAAAATATCCTGAATTTGTTAGCAATTTTTTTCCATTTGATATTATTTCAAACGATAAAGCTCCAGATTGATAATCTCTAGAAAAATCTTTTTTAGGATTTATACCGACATCCATTATAAGATTAAGCTTTTTATTTTTAAGATGAACATAGCCGCCTAATTCATTGCCTTCGCTATTAAATTTATAGCCCAATCTCAATAGATATTGGTCAAATTCAGAATTATTAGAAATAGTATTCCCATTAAACAAAATATCCTGATTAATATTTTGCCAAGTAAAGGCATAACCTTGACCTAAATAATATATTGTTTCATCTATATATTCTGGAACTATAGTTTGAGACTCTTTAAACCATTCTCGAATTAAAATAAAATATTTTAGATAAAAAACTAATTGTTTAACACTTCGTGATTTCGGAAATCCTTCAGCATCTAATGATGATTTGATAATATTTTTTAAAAGATCAAGTCCATTGAATAAATAATTTTTTTGATCTTGGTATGAAAGTCCTACCAAAATAATTGCAGCAGAACCAATTATTTTATCTTCAAATAAATCAGATTTGCCAATTTCATTTATAAGATGATTAGTCTGTTTTTGTACTATAAGATTAAATTTGTTTTGATATTCTTTACTACCGTCTTCATAGGTTAATTGATGATTTGAAAGCCATGCAATAATTCTTTTAGACGTAATATCAAATTCCCAACTCTTAGCATTATATTTTTCATTTTTTTTAATCCAATTTTCAATAACATTTTGAGTAGTTTTTTTTGATGATTTAAGATCTAAACTGAAAAACCAAAAAAAATTATTTAATTTTTCAAAATCTTCTAAATTTAAATTATTTTGCCAAATACTTTGGATTGCAAAATCCTCAATTTTATATTTTTTTTTTTGGTATTTTACTATAGATGATAATAAATAAGGACTAGGTTTATACTGAAAGTTCTCATAATAAATTTTAGAAATTTTTTTATTATAAAAATTAGAACTTAAATATAATGTTTTAAATTTCTCTGAAATACTGAAAAAAAATTGATTTGTATAATTTAAAACCTTTTTAAAAATCATTAATTTATTGCGATTTTAATAAATCAATATTTTTTTTAATGTTTCCATTATTACTTTTAAAAATTGTCGTTCCCGAAACAAGAATATTTGCACCAGCATCAATTGCTGCCTTACAATTATCAAAGTTTATGCCTCCGTCAATTTCAATATCAAAATCAAGATTATTTTCATTTTGAATTTTTTTAAGTTTCTTTACTTTATTTAAAACTTTAGGCATAAATTTTTGTCCACCAAAACCTGGGTTAACACTCATGATTAAGACAAGATCAACCTGATCTAAAAAATCTATAATTAAATCAATTTTTGATGCTGGGTTTAAACAAACACCAATTTTTTTATTTAATTTTTTTATTTTAAAAATAGAGTTTTTTAAATTATCTGTTGCTTCTGGATGAATCGTAATTATGTCGGCACCAGCATCTGCAAAAGCTTCTATGTATTTGTTTACTGGTGAAATCATTAAATGAACATCAAATTTTAGCGAACAATTTTTTTTTAAAGATTTAATAACTGGTGGACCAATTGTCAGATTTGGAACAAAGTGGCCATCCATGACATCAACATGAATCATATCAGCACCACCCTTTTCAAGACGTTTTAATTCATTACCTAATTGGCTAAAGTCAGCTGATAAAATTGATGGTGAAATCTGTATTTTTTTCATTATTAACTAGATTAGTACTATCAATTTTAAATATAAATTAAATTATTTTTTTAATAAATTTAAAATAGGACAATACTAAAAAGACTAAAATATTAGATCAAATTTTAGATATTTTTTCTGTTGTCAACTAAACTTTGAACTACAGTTGGGTCAGCTAAAGTGGTGGTGTCACCTAATTGTTTATACTCATTAGCTGCAATTTTTCTTAAAATTCTTCTCATTATTTTACCCGATCTAGTTTTTGGCAGTGCTGGAGTGAAATGGATAATTTCTGGTCTATAGTGTGCTCCTAAAACTCTTGCAATATGATTTTTTAAATCTCTTTCAAGCTCCCCGCTTTCTTTCTCACCTGATTTTAAAGTGACATAACAATAAAGTGCATTGCCTTTTATGTCATGGGGAAAGCCAACCACTGCAGCTTCTGCAACTTTTGGATAAGCTACAAAAGCACTTTCAATTTCTGCAGTACCAAGGTTATGTCCAGAGACAATTATTACGTCGTCGACTCGACCTGTAATCCAATAATATCCGTCTTGATCCCTTTTACAGCCATCACCAGTAAAATATTTTCCATCGAATTGAGAAAAATAGGTATCAATAAATCTTTGATGATCTCCATAAACGGTTCGCATTTGTCCTGGCCAAGATTGAGCAATACAAAGTCTACCTTCACCCGCACCATTAATTTCTTTCCCATTTTTATCGACTAGAACTGGTTTAATTCCATAAAATGGTTTCGAAGCAGACCCAGGTTTTAAATCCATTGCACCTGTTTGAGGTGAAATCATTATTCCTCCAGTTTCAGTTTGCCACCACGTATCAACGATTGGACATTTAGAATTCCCAACAGTTTGAAAATACCACATCCAAGCACCAGGATTAATTGGTTCTCCCACCGTGCCTAACAATCTAAGAGATTTTCTTGAAGTTTTTTTAACTGGTTTATCTCCATCTCGCATTAAAGCTCGAATAGCGGTTGGTGCTGTATAGAAAATATTAACTTTATATTTATCAATAATTTCCCACCATCTTGAGTTATCTGGATAGGTTGGAATACCTTCAAACATTAGTGTTGTAGCGCCATTAGCGAGTGGTCCATAAATAATGTAACTATGGCCTGTGACCCAACCAATATCAGCTGTACACCAATAAATATCCTTTGGTTTATAATTAAAAATATACTGATGAGTCATCGAGGCATAAACCATATATCCCCCAGTAGTATGTAAAACTCCTTTAGGTTTTCCAGTTGATCCTGATGTATATAAAATAAATAGGGGGTCCTCTGCGTTCATTTCTTCCGGAATACATTGATCTGAAACATCTTTAATTAAAGTATGGTACCAAACATCTTTTCGTTTATTCCAACTAACTTTATTCCCAGTTCGCTTAACCACAATACATTTTTTAACATTTGGACAACTCAATAATGCTTCATCTGTTGTCTCTTTTAGAGGAATAATCTTTCCACCTCTAATACCTTCGTCTGCGGTTATAATATATTCTGATTTACAGTCATTCACTCTTCCAGAAATAGAATCTGCTGAAAAACCACCAAAAATGATAGAATGAACTGCTCCAATTCTAGCACAAGCTAACATTAAAATTGCTAGCTCAGGGATCATGGTTAAATAAATTGTCACTCGATCCCCCTTTTTAATGCCAAGTTTTTTAAGACCGTTGGCTGCTTTAGATACTTTTTTATGGAGCTCTTTATAGGTAATTTTTTGATTATCCTTAGGATCGTCGCCAACCCAAATGATTGCAATTTTATCTTTTTTGTTCTTTAAATGTCGGTCAATACAGTTGGCAGATGCATTTAAAGTACCGTCTTGGTACCAATTTATTTTAACATCTGTTTTACTAAATTTTACATTTTTTATAATAGAATATGGCTTTATCCATTTTATCCTCTTGCCTTCTTTTCTCCAAAAATCATCATTATTTTTAATCGAGTATAAATATTTTTTTTGGTATAAAGTTTTATTTACAAAACTTTTTTTGATCCAATCTGGCTTTACTTTTATAATTAATTCGTTTGTTGAAGAATTTTCTTTTAATTTTCTCTTAATTTTTTTTACAGCATTAGGCATTGTTATATTTATTAAAATAAATATTACATATTTTAATAAACTCCACAATGCTTTGTCAGAAACTGCAATTAAGGATTTAAAATTAACAATTTTTAATAGAGTTTGAAATATTTCTTATGAGTTTGAAGTATAAATCTTTACCATTGTCTAAATCTGCACCCAATGGATCCATTACTGATATTTTAATGTTTGTATCTTGAGCAATGGCTTTTGGGATACCTGGATTAAATTGCGGTTCTGAAAAAATACAGTTAATTTTTTTTGTTTTTATTTCTTCCCTAATACTTGTTAATTGTTTTGCTCCTGGTAAAACCTCAGGATTGACCATTAAGGCACCAGCTACTTGAACATCAAATCTTTTTTCGAAATATTGGTAGGCATCATGAAATACAATAAAACTTGCATTTTTATTAATACTATTGTTTATCTCCTGAACCATACTATCTAATTCAACTAATATTTTTTTTTTATTATTTTCATAAATAGATTTATTTTTACTATCTACTTCAGATAGATGTTGTGCAATTAACTCAACCATTATTTTTGCATTTAGTGGATCTGTCCAAATATGAGGATCAATGCCATTCCCATGATCGTGATCATGATGCTCCTCATGTTCATCTTTTTCTTCATGAGATACGTGTTCATTTTTCTTTTTACTATTAGATTCTTCTTTCTCACTGTGATCATCATGACCATTATGATCGTCATGTTCAGAGTCTTCAAAAATATTATTTTCTCTATATTTTACCTTTTCAATTTCTTTACTTTCTAAAAAAGAAATTATTTTAGTTTTGTTTCCAATTGTTTTAAGTGGCTTTTTTAAAAAAGTTTCTAAATCTTGACCAATCCAAAAAATTATATCAGCTTCTTGGATCATTTTTGCAGTTGCTGGTTTTAATTGGAAAGTATGAGGGGAGTTGTTTCCATCTACGATGAGACCTGGGCTGGTAACTCCGTCCATGACATAGCTTACTAACGAATGAAGCGGTTTAATAGAAGTGACAACTTTTATTTCACTTTGGGCTGTATTCAAAAATGAATAAAATAGGATAAAAGAGATTAACAGATTTAATTTTTTGGTAGTTTGCATTATATTGTCAGAAATTTAATAATGTTATAATATAACATTTACAATAATTAGATTATTTTTGTCAAGTATAAATAAAATATGAACACTCAAAAAAAAGAAATTCTTGTAAAAATAAAAAATGCTGGAATTTTCAAAAATAATAAATGGTTAGTTAAAGATGTTAGTTTGGAAATTTACAAAGGTAATATCGTTTCTCTTATTGGTCCTAACGGTTCAGGCAAAACAACTACAGCTAAAATTGTATTAGGAATTTATCAAGATATACATGGAAGTGTTCAAAGATTTACTAAAAAAATTTCCTACGTTCCGCAAAAAATTTTAATAGATTGGTCATTGCCTATTCGGGTTATTGATTTTATGGTTCTCACACAAAAATTGGAAAATAATGAAATAGAGGAGGCTCTTAAATTGACTGGAGCTGAACATTTAAAGAATAATAGTTTAACTAAATTATCAGGCGGAGAGTTGCAAAGGGTGCTCCTTGCAAGAGCTATTGCGAAAAAACCAGATCTTTTAGTGTTAGATGAGCCAGTTCAGGGCGTGGATTTTAGTGGTGAAGCAGCTTTGTATGAATTAATAAAAAAAATATCTGAATCACTGAAATGTGGAATTTTATTAATTTCTCATGATTTACATATGGTGATGTCCTCAACTGATTTTGTCATTTGCTTAAATGGACATATTTGTTGTTCAGGTACGCCAATCAGTGTTGCGCAAAACAAAGAGTATCAAAAACTATTTGGAGATCATGCATCGCAAGTTTTATCTCTGTATAAACATAATCATGATCATGATCATTCAACAGATGGTAGCATTAAAAAAAAAATAAATTAAAATGTTAGACGATTTTTTTGTTAGAGCATTGATAGCAGGTTTAGGAGTTGCTTTAGTTACAGGTCCCTTAGGATGTTTTGTAATTTGGCGACGTTTATCCTTTTTTGGTGATACTTTAGCACATGCTGCTTTGCTAGGAGTGACAATTTCACTTGTGTTAAATATGAATATTTCTCTAGCTGTATTTATAGTTTCTTCGGTTGTCGCCTTAATATTATTAAGACTGAAAAAAACTACCAATTTGACAGGAGATGCCCTTTTAGGTTTATTGGCTCATTCATCATTGGCTCTTGGCTTAGTAGTCTTAGGTTTTCTATCTTTCATAAGGTTTGATATTATGGGGTTATTATTTGGCGATATACTCTCAGTAACTAAAATTGACTTAATAGTTATATGGGTTGGTGGCTTAGCGATTATTTTAATTTTAAAATTAATATGGAAACCACTATTTGCCTCTACTGTTAATTATGATTTGGCTGCAGCTGAAGGTATGAATCCTGAAAAAGCTGATATTATTTTTACAATTTTAATGGCAGCAATCATTGCAATTTCTATTAAGATGGTTGGACTTTTGTTAATAACAGGAATGTTAATTGTGCCTGCAGCCATGGCAAGAAATTTATCCAACGGCCCATTACAAATGGTTTTTTTTTCAATTATTGGGGGACTTTTATCGGTCTTAATTGGTTTGTTTACTTCTCTTAAAATAAACTCCCCTTCTGGTCCATCAATTATATCGGTAGCTTTAATATTATTTATTTTATCCCTTATAATGACTAAAAAAAATTATAAAATTTTTAAATAAAGTATGAAACAAAAAAACGAACTTTTATCTAAAAATCAACAATTGGTTTTTGAGTTAATTGAAAAAGCGAACGAACCGCTTAAAGCTTATTCGAT
>Ga0194132_10012814_pt1 | contig 10340 bp, 10 predicted proteins | sample TA2KigOf80mmetaG_FD_148612 | JGI IMG/M metagenome (GOLD analysis project Ga0194132, IMG submission 148612) | Freshwater microbial communities from Lake Tanganyika, Tanzania - TA2015054 Kigoma Offshore 80m | ecosystem: Environmental > Aquatic > Freshwater > Lake | place: Tanzania: Lake... | reverse complement strand
AGGGGGGGATAAAACTGAGGATTCATATCGTCGATGTGGGTTTCTACGACGACGATATCTTCTTCTTGCACGGATGGTCTCACGGAGTGTCGCGTCGGTTGATCAGGCTGGCGGCGTATCCCGCACCAAACCCGTTGTCGATGTTGACGACCGTCACACCGGAGGCGCAACTGGTGAGCATCCCCAGCAACGCGGCAAGTCCACCAAAGCTGGCGCCATATCCCACGCTGGTAGGTACGGCGATCACCGGGCGAGCCACAAGACCACCGACCACACTAGCCAGCGCGCCCTCCATACCAGCGACGACGATCACCACCGCGGCTTGGAGAATGGTCTCACGGTGGGCAAACAACCGATGGATACCGGCTACGCCTACGTCAAAAATCCGTCCGACCTCGTTACCCATCACCTCGGCGGTCACTGCCGCCTCCTCCGCTACCGGAATGTCGCTGGTTCCTGCCGATACGACGAGCACAAGACCCCGCCCTACCGCCTTTTTTTCTTTCTGCACGACAATGACCCGCGCTTCGGCGTGATAGACGGCGTCGGGGATGCGCCGAGCCACCTCGGCATATGTTTCGGACGAGGCACGTGTCCCCAGCACATCCGACCCTGCCGCAAGCATCCGTTCGGCAATGGCGGCCACTTGAAGCGGTGTTTTGCCTGAGCAGAAGATCACTTCCGGAAATCCCCGACGCAAGGCCCGGTGATGGTCTACCGTAGCAAAACCCATGTCCTCGAAGGGTAGGTTGCGCAATGAAGAAACCGCGTCGTCGATCGAGATGCTACCTGCTTGAAACCGCTCGAAAAGCTGGCGAATATGCGACTCGTTCATGGCATCTCTTTGGCAGGTGCGTCGAGGATTTCGATGCGCGCACCGGAAGGGTTGCGCGTCTTTTGCAGACGCGTCGCCGTCGTCTCTGCTACGCGCATCACGCGAAGCGCGTTCCCGCCGAGCACGCTGAGGATGTCGTTGTCGGAATAACCGCGTCGGATAAGTTCGACGGTCAGCATCGGATATTTGGAGACGTCTTCCAGACCTATAGGTACGGTGTCGATCCCGTCAAAATCGCCTCCCAATCCGACGTGGTCGATCCCGGCGACCTTGCGGATATGGTCGATATGATCGGCGACCTGCGATAGTGTAGCTTGGGGTTCGGGATGGGATTTACCCCATGTTTCAAGACCGGTACGCACACTTTCGTCCGTACTTCCGGCCAGGGCACGCAACCGGGCGAGTTCGGCGTTTCTCCGCACCCCATGCTGACGCACCTCCTCCGAGACAAAGGCGGGAACGAATGTTACCATCACAAGCCCCCCGTTTTTCGGTAGACGCCTGAGTACGTCGTCGGGTACGTCACGAGGATGGTCGCACAGCGCCCGTGCAGACGAATGGCTAAAAATGACCGGTGCTTCGGAGACGTCGAGCGCATCGTGCATCGTGGAAGGAGCGACGTGCGAGAGGTCCACCAACATGCCGAGTCGGTTCATCTCGCGGACGACTTCCTTGCCAAAAGCGGTCAGACCGTCCACCCGGGCGGAATCGGTAGCCGAATCGGCCCAGGGAACGTTGCTGCTGTGTGTCAGCGTCAAATACCGCACACCAAGCGTATAAAACATGCGGAGCGCGCCAAGCGACCCGTCGATGGAGTGTCCACCTTCGATACCCATCATCGAGGCGATCTTTCCGGCTTTGAAGACGGCCTCGACCTCGTCGGCGGTGAGCGCAAGCTGAAAAGTGTCGGGATAGCGGTGGATCATCTGATAGACGATGTCGATTTCTTCGAGGGTGGCTCGCACTGCTTCTTTGCCCTGCATCGAAGCAGGCACGTACACGGACCAGAACTGCGCGCCGAGGCACCCCTCACGCAGACGTGGAATATCGGTATGGAGTTGGGGTTGTGGCTGGCGGATGTCCATCGCCCATACGTCACGTCCGGCTTTGGTGCGATACTGCCACGGAAGATCGTTGTGCCCGTCGGTAAGCGGGATGCGTTTGTGAAGCATTTTTGCCCGTTCCAGCACGGTGTCCTGTGGGGCAGCGTACAGCCATGTTCCGGCGGCAAGAGCCAGCCCGGTCAGGATCAAGACAAGATGCCGCATGAGAAACCTCCGGATTTTTCAGTATTGCAATATCATAGAAGGGCATATATCTTTAAACGCGATGCTCTTGTCCAATCGTATGCGTTAGGTTGTTTTCCGGCAAGAGATTTTTCGGAACGGCACCCGCACATGGTCGGTGCATATCAGCTTTTCCAGCCTTGTTTTTATCCACCCTTTTAAGGTACAAGGAGAGGTCATGCCCCGTTTTACCATTCTCACGCCGGGCAATCCCGACGATATAGGCCCGCTCAAAATGATTGCAGATGCGCTTTCCACCGTAGATGCCGTTCTCAAGGTCGCTTCTTACCATACGGAAGCGGAACTACTGGAAGCTGCAAAAGGGGTGGATGGTCTTATGGAGGGATGGGTGCGGATGCCGCGCGAGGTGGTGGAGCGCCTGCCGGATCAAATCCGGGTCATCGGATCGGGAGGCATAGGGGTGGATTTTGTAGACGTGGACGCTGCCACCGAACGGGGGATCATCGTATACAACTTGCCCGGTGTGTTTGAGCGAGAGGTGGCCCACCACGCTATGGCATTTCTACTGGCGTTGGCAAGACGCACGGTTTCCTCCAGCAACGCTATGAAAGCCAGACAATCCGTACATCTTGGCCCTGTACAGCATTTGTACGGCCAAACGCTCGGTCTGGTGTCGTTTGGCAATATCGGACGCGCCATGAGCAAATTGGCCGCCGCGTTCGAGTTTCGTATCCTGGCATACGACCCTTTTGTTTCGCAGGAGGCGGCGGATCGGTACGGGGTTACGATGGTAGATAAAGCGACGCTGTTTAGCGAATCGGACTTTGTATCGTGTCATGCCCCGCTTATGAAGGGGACCTACCGGATGATCCGCGAAGAGGATTTCCGGCGCATGAAGCCGAGCGCGTATTTTATCAACACGGGGCGTGGCAAAGTCGTGGACGAAGCGGCGATGATCCGGGCGCTGCGGGAAGGCTGGTTTGCCGGGGCCGGGTTGGACGTGCTGGAGCAGGAGCCTCCGTCACCCGACAATCCGCTGCTCGATATGGAAAACGTCCTGTTGACGCACCACTACGCCTCCACGTCTATACAGGGTGGAATCGCGCGGCGAGAAAAAGCAGCCCGCCAGCTTGTGACCATCCTGAGCGGTCGATGGCCAAAGGATGGATTGGTCAACCCTGCGGTAAAACCGTTGGCCGCCCGAAAATGGGGTATGCCTGCCGAGTAGCATGGCGAAAAAAGGGAAAATCGACCGAAACACCGTAAAGGAGTTGGGCATGATCGCGCGGCCCGAATCATCCGAATACCCGGCCTATTTTGCAACATATATCGCTCATGTCCCGGAAGGGGAAATTCTCGAACTTATGGATCGGCAGACGGAGGAGATCGCAGGCTTTTTCGGAGGGCTGACCGGCCAACAGGCAGACTTCCGATATGCGCCTGATAAATTGGCTTGACAAGGCGAAAAAGCGCGTATAGATTAACTCATTAAGGCTTCATGCCTCGTTTTTCGGCCCTGTCGGTATGAGATTTCAAATCGTTTTTATCCTTAAGTATCTGCTTTTCTATGCCGTGGAGCATCAAGGAGGTTTTAGGCCATCTGCTCGATAGTGAGCGTATTTTTACCTATCGCGCGCTCCGTTTTGCACGCAACACTATTACCGACCTGCCGGGGTTCGACCAAAATGCGTATGTACGGTTTGGCAACCTCGAAACGCGCACGCTACAAGACATGCTAAACGAACTAATCGCCTTGCGACGGTCGAATGTAGTCTTCTTTAGGAGTTTTTCGGACGAGGCGCTACGTCGATCCGGAACGGCTTACGGTCGATATGTGACGGTCCGCACTTTGCCCTTTGTCATGGTGGGGCATGTCGCTCACCATATAGGGATAATTCGGGACAAGTACGGGATCGGGTAGTCGCTCGAAAAGACCGGTGGTAGGCCGGGATTGTTTTGTTATCGTGGGATATGTCCTTTGCCGGACCTGAACGTTTATGGTCCGCGCGCTTATCAGGGAGAACACCATGCTACGTTACTGCCTGCTTGTTTGTGTATGGATAGCTGCCCTATCGGTCGGAGCGGTCCGGACCGCACTGGCAGAACCCCATCTGGCTGTCCGCGAGGGTATGAAATGCAGCGCCTGTCATACCAATATCACCGGGCAGGGGAAACGCAACCAGTTCGGCATCCAGTATGAACAGCAGAGTCTGCCCATGAGAACGATCAAGGATTCGACGATCTACGATATCCTGAGTCAGTATATGACCGAGACGTTTTCACTTGGGCTGGATTTCCGGTTTCAGAATACAACCATAAAGGGGATTCCGGGCGCTGATTCTCCGGGGCATCTGTTTGCCAACTCGTTTTTGGTCAAGGAGGCGCAGGTATATGCCGAGATCAACGTGGTCAAAAACCGGTTTTTGGTATATCTCGACGAGCGTATCATGGCGCAACCGGGTAGTCCGACGGACAGCCGCGAGGTGATGGGCATCATTCAAGGATTGCCGCTAAAAGGCTATGTGCGTGCCGGTAAGATGTATCTTCCCTACGGGTTGCGTATCTGGGATCCGGATGCCTTGATTCTGACCAAAACGGGCGTTCTGGATTCGGAATTTGGTTTTTCGGTAGGCATGGAACCGGGGCCTCTGGTATTTCATGCCGCGCTACAGAACGGAGAGCCGCTGGTAAACATCCGCCAGAATACGGGTAAACAGGTTACGGCATCCTTGGCTTATGTCTCCCGGTATGGTCGTATCGGCGGATCGGTCAATCACAACCCCAAGGCTGCACAGTTGATGGGGGCCGGGTTTATGGGTGTCGGTGTCGGTCCGGTAACCTTGCTTGGTGAGTTCGACTATATGCGCTTTACCGATTTCCAAGGAAGCGGACGCACCCTTCTTCAGTATGTGGGATATGGAGAAGCGAATCTGCGCATTTTCCGGGGACTTCACCTAAAATCGGCGATCGACTATTTCGATGCCGGATTTGCAGGGGGCGACCAACAACGGTATCAGGGCGGAATCGAGTTTAGACCGGTTCCGTTTATTCAGAGCCGCGTGCTGTATGTGCACAACCGTCCGAAACTTCTGCCGGGCGGCGTGCAAGCTATCGGCAACGGTGACCGGCTGGTCCTCGAACTCCACATCTTTCTGTAACCCATCGATGTCCCAACCTCGGTTTTACGATGTGGTGATTTTTGACGCTTCCGGCACGCTGGTGGGACGCGAATCGCCGCATTTTTTTGAAGAGTTTTTTATCCTCGCCGCCCGCGACCTCGGTTACGAAGTGTCTCTCGAACGGGTACAAACCGCGCTCGGCAAAACGTTCGAAGATCCACAGGTGCGTCTCAACCGAACCCGTATGAGCACGCCGGATCAAGCGCGGACATACTGGGTGGATCTGTACGCGCGCGTACTCGGCGACGCCGGGGTAGACGGCTCGCTACACCACGGACTTCAGGTTTTTTACGACCGATTTCAGGAAGGTCACTATCTGGAGGTATATGGTGACGTGCGTCCCACGCTAGACGCGCTACGCCAATGTGGCATCCGCATGGGGGTATTGTCCAACTGGTCCGAACATCTGCGTGGCATTTTGAGCCGACTGAACCTGTCCGACTACTTTGATTTTATGACGATCTCCGCCGAGGTCGGATGTGAAAAACCGGAAGGCCGCATTTTCGATCTGACTGTTGCTATCGCTGAAGCGCCGCACCACCGCATCTTGTACATCGGCGATCATCCCGAAGAAGACATTCGACCAGCGCAACAAATCGGGATCGACGCACTGCTGATCGATCGCTATGATCGGCATACGCATTTTCGGTTGCCCAGCATCCGGCGATTGACCGAAACACTACGGTATGCGGGACTCTCCGAACCGGAAACCGAATAAAGAGTGTATAGTAGCCGGACAAACAGAACACTCGATCCCGTCGTCAAAACAAAAACGCTTGCATCCAACTCTTGACGATATATATTGTATCGGCTGTAGATTTGAAATTTGACGACCCTATCGTCTAGAGGCCAAGGACACCGCCCTTTCACGGCGGCAACACGGGTTCGAATCCCGTTGGGGTCATCTGCCCTCCTCATGTCTTTCACACCACGGGTTCGCCCCGCGAAGCGCGACGACGCCACAGGCGACTGCTATCCCTTTGGGGTCATCTACCCCCCACGTCTTTCTCTCCACGGGTTCGCCCCGTGAAGCGCGCCGACGCCACAGGCTACGGCTATCCCGTTGGGGTCATCTGCCCCCCACGTCTTTCTCTCCACGGGTTCGCCCCGCGAAGCGCGCCGACGCCACAGGCTACGGCTATCCCGTTGGGGTCATCTTAGCGCATCAAAGAGTTACGCTCTTAACTCCTTTTTCATGTTTACCCCTAGGCTTTGGTCCAGACGAACCGGCATATTGATGTGAAAACCGTACTTGCCGGGGAGCATATCCGGGAACGTCACGCCACTGCCGGATGGTAATACGAATCAAGGTTAGAACGCAAATGGGAACATGATGTGGCTAAATAGCAGATACAAAACCTTCTACCTCTCCGATTCGGTATTTTCCCTCCACCTCGTTTTTCGCCCTTTCGCGCAGCCGTGCCGGAAGCCGATCCAACGCTTCTCGGGCCACATCCGCCGCCGCGCCGGAAAGACGTATCTCCATATCCGCTGTTTGGCCCCCATAATACCATACCGATTTTAACCGGCTCCGAAGCAAAGCGGACACATACTCGGGTAATGTAGCCATGTGGGGCGACAGCGTTTCGGGCCAGATCAGCCGGTTGATTTGGTGGCTCAAAATCTGCATCAGCATAGAGGGCGCATCTGGTAGCGTAACGATCCAGTTGGTTTCCGGCCATACGTCGAGCCAGCCCCAAGACGCGCCCATCTCCTCCGAGTCCATGCGCATCGACCCGATACCTGTGGATATCCGTTTCTCAATGCCGGCGATAAACGCGAAATGCTGCGGGTAGTCGAAAAACGTCTCTGTCCGTGCCCGCCAGATGTCGTAAAACCGCGTGGTCAGCGACAACAGAGCGGCGGTCCCATAGACGATTCCGTCCTCGTATACCGGCACGACCATCCCCACCCGATCCTGCGGATGATAGTCCGGAAACACCTCCTCGAACGATACCTCGGTCGTTCTGGATGCGCAAAGACGGCTGTAGCGGAAGTCGGATGCGCTTATGCGGGTGCTGGTATGCATGGGGAGATCTTGAATTCATCCATCGACAGTTTACCCGTCGCTTCCGCCGAAAAGCCGGTAAACGAAAACCCATAGCTCTCCGCCCCCGCCAGCAAGGTGTCGAGGGGTATGGGATGGGCCGGATCTTTTGACCAACTCATGTGCCAAAGCGCGGGATCGGGGTCAAGGGTAAACCGGTTTGGCTCCGCGGTCCATCCGCCTTCCGAGATGTGCAACGGACTAGCGGTCAAGTGCCAGCGTGTGTGAAGCGCATGAACCCAGAAAAAGCATTGACCGCCGTCCAGCCACAAGTTGTCTCCTCGCAGATACACGGAAACTTCGGCGCGGCGCAGATCGATCGGATCGGCGTCGATCCAATTTCGGTAAAATAGCAAGGGGAGGATGGACAGTGGTTTTTCGGGCGTATCGGCGCTCCAACGTGTATGGGCGGTCCATATATACCCCGAATTTCCGACACCCCCGTCGGGTCGCCAGACGGCCAACACAAACACGTTGACACCGCCGTCCACCATACTGGCGTGATAATCGTACGAACACCACCCTTGCGGGCCTTTGTCAAATGCGTTGTGTATCATGAAGGTTGCTCCAGCGTAGGCAATTCGGTGATCCGAAGATGGGTACATCCGTAGGGAATAAGTGTAAGCGTTTCCGGTGGAGAAAAGGAACGGACTGGACTGGGTGGCGTGGCCGTAGCGGCTCCGTGTGCCACCTGCCATTCGGGGATGCGGTGACCGGTCACGGTGGCGACGACCGGTGCGCCGGTAGGGGAAAACGGACAATCTCCCACCGGACGTTCGGAAAATGTGACGTCGTGTTCCAGCGCATTCTCGTCCACCGACAACGCGTAGCTCCACGGAGACGCCGGATGGACTTCCCAGTCGGCGTGTGGCTTTTCGCGGTGAGGGTTGTCTTGGTTGACCTGTTTCCACGTTTCCGCCACCGGAAGCGCGTAGACGAGCGGGCCGCGTTCGATGGCAATCGCATGGTTGTACCTACGCGATGTGGTTGCCGTCATAGGCAACCGAAGCGTAATTTCCTGTTCCCCCGACCACACCCGGTCTATACGGTGAAACGTGCCCGGTGCAGGCGTTCCGGAAAACTCCGGTGCTTCCATGGACGCACCGACGGCCCAACCCGGAATCCGAAACAGCAGTGGAAACTGTATGGGGCTGTGGGTGGTGACGGTAAAACGAAGCGTATCGCGGAACGGGTATTCGGTATCCAGCCGCACCGTAACCTCGGCGTTTCCGATTTGCGTACGAACGGTCGAGGGGGCATAAGCGACTGCAGCCAGTCCGCCATCACCGGTGCGCATCCACAGATGGGCGGCAAATTTGGGCCAGCCTTGACTCAGATTGGCGGTGCAACACCCAAAGTTGGGTTCCAGTCCGAACAGGTTGGACTCCGGTCCGTTCGTGGTATACAGATGATCGGGCGTTATGGCGCACAGCGCCTGATTGACCTGCTGGTCGTACTGATGCGCCCACATATCGGACGAGAACGTCGCAGGAAGCGCGTTAAAGGCAATTTTTTCGAGTCGGTCGCCTAATGCCGGGTCGCCAAGGACGGACAACAACACCTCAAGCGAGTACATGTATTCGACGACGGCACACAGTTCGGTGCCCTGTATAGGGTTGCGCCCAGCCAAACACTCGTCACCCGTAAACACCCCCGTGATCATACCGTGATATTCGTCAAGCTGGTTGATCATACGATACGCGCCAATTCGGTCTCGCTCGTTGTGGCTCAACCGCCACCACAAGGCGGGGGCCTTGATCGCCATAGCGTTGTTGACGACATGACCAAGAAAATTCCATTTTCCCTTTGGCGTAGGTGCTGTAAGCGGCCAATTCTCGAAAAAACCGGTCCAGTCGCATCCTTGTGCATGGAGTTTGACGGCCAGATCGAACAGCCACGACGCTTGGGTGGCCTCATAACGGGGGTATAGGGTGATCAGCGTCTCGAACCACCGAGCCTGCCCCCAGTTGTACAGCGTCATGCGACGGATGTGGTCGTCTAATTTGGCGAGCGCGTGGTCTATCGCCAGTGGCACGCGCACGTCACCGGTCGCGTCGTGGTAGACCGAGAGCATTTTGACCGCCAACATCTGCGCCCATACGTCGTATCGCCCCGGATCTTCAGGTTTGGGACCCAGCCATCCGTCTTCGTGTTGATGCGTCAAAATGTAACCGACATGCCGATGGACCCGTTCTATCAGGACCGGGTCGTCCAACAGAAAAGCCAGCGGGATAAACCCGTCAAGCCAGTACGGGGCGCGCTCCCACCCCTCGGCATTTCCGCCAAACCATTGACTGTCTTTGATATCGGGCCAAAACTCGTCGAGATGCCCGCTCAGCCCGTCGGCCTGAATACGCAGTTGGTTGCGCATCCACCCTTCCGGACGGATCGCGCCAAGCGGCAGCGGCTGAAATGTGGGGGGTTTCAGATGTCTTGTAGTCATCGTTTTCCTTTCCTGTCGATGCGCCGGGAAACCTTTCGGCTTATCAAAGCGTCCGTGCCCATCGACGTCACGGGAGGCGCCGTCAGTCTGCTAAGACCACACACCCAGCATCTGAAGCGTATCGACAAGGCTCAGCGACGTCACACCGTGATACTTTCTCGGTTCGGCGGTGCGGCTGACGAGAATGGCGTGGTCAGCGCCGACAAGCCGACTTGCTGTGGCAAGTCGGTCCATCAGCGGTTCTTCGGGTGCACTCGAAATGGTAATGTCTATGGCCCAGCGTTTGCCTTGATGCTCCAACAGCAGATCGAGCGTATAGCGGTCGTTGGTTCGGAAATGCGACGCCAGCACCGGATAGCCGTATACCTTCAGGTGGCCTATGATTTGCTCGATGACCCACCCTTCCCAACTTGCGCCTACCCATGGCTGCATGTACAGGTCCGCCGGATGGGTCAGCCCGAGCAGTGTATGCAGCAAACCCGTGTCGCGCCAATAGAGCTTGGGGCTTTTGATCAACCGTTTGCCCAGCGTAATCGTGCTAGCTGGCAATCGACGGATCAGACAGGCGCGTTCGAGAAACGCTGTGTAG
>Ga0194132_10012808_pt1 | contig 10344 bp, 10 predicted proteins | sample TA2KigOf80mmetaG_FD_148612 | JGI IMG/M metagenome (GOLD analysis project Ga0194132, IMG submission 148612) | Freshwater microbial communities from Lake Tanganyika, Tanzania - TA2015054 Kigoma Offshore 80m | ecosystem: Environmental > Aquatic > Freshwater > Lake | place: Tanzania: Lake... | reverse complement strand
GGCTTGCCCATGTCCCCGCCCATCAGCATCTGCACGCCCTGGAACACGACGCGGTGGGGATTGTCCTTCATCCACAGCACGCCCTTGTAGCGCAACAGGTCCGGGCCGTAGACCTGGATCATGCCGGAGAGGAACTGCTCCAGCTTGTCGCCCTCGAAGGGCTTGTCCGACCGGAACACGAACGATTCCACCTCGTCGTGGTGGTCGTGGTGGGTGTCGGCGAGGAACTCCGGGTCCAGTTCCAGGATCGCGTTCAGGTTGAAGCCGCGGATGTCCAGGATCTCCCCGATCGGCGCTTCGCCGAAGTGCACCTTCTTCACCGGCGCGCGCGGGTTCATGCGGTGGATGCGCTGCGAGAGCTGCTTCACCGCCGCCTCGTCCACGAGGTCGGTCTTGGAGATCAGGATGCGGTCGGCGAAGCCCACCTGCTGCTGCGCCTCGGTGAACTCGTCCAGCTGCCCGGGGGCGTGCTTGGCGTCGACCACGGTGACGATGGAATCCAGCAGGTAGTAGGCGCCGATGTCCTCGTCGGTGAAGAAGGTCTGCGCCACCGGGCCAGGATCGGCCATGCCGGTGGTCTCGATCACCACGCGGTCGAACCTGAGGCTGCCTTTCTGGCGCCGGTCCTTGAGGTCGCCCAGGATCCGGATCAGATCCCCCCTCACGGTGCAGCAGATGCAGCCGTTGTTCATCTCGACGATCTGCTCATCGGCCTTCTCGATAATTTCGGAATCGACGCCGGTTTCGCCGAACTCGTTCTCGATCACCGCGATGCGGTGGCCGTGGTCTTCCCTGAGTATCCGGTTGAGCAGCGTGGTCTTTCCCGCGCCCAAGAAACCGGTCAGGATCGTCACCGGCACCATCTGGTCTTGTTCCATGTCACGCCCTTTCGAAGGGCGTGGATTCTACTACCGCAGGGTGAAGCGGAGAAAACAGGGACGGACCACGATTTCTCCAAGCCATGGATGAGAGTCAGGGACAGGCCACGATTGTCGTTGCGCTCATAGTAAGTCGTGCTGCGCACCATCCACGGCTTCGGCAAGCACCGGCCTGCCGGCCGTTCCTGGAACGACGCGGCGACCGAGCCTGCGGCCAACTTCCCGCTGGAACGCCTCCGAGCCGAGTACGTAGCCCGCGTTGGTCATCGCACGGATGTCGCGCACCAGCTCGGTGCCGAGCTCGGACCCAAACAAGGCTCGATACTGCCTGCGGCGTTCCTCCCTATCCGCGCCCAGGCGAAGATACTCGGCGTGCGGCGTGATGCGCGGATCCTGGATATCCCCGGCGTTGGCGCCGTAACTCGACCAACGGTACGACGCCGGATCCGCCACCATGCCCGCCCTGACAGGGTTGAGCTCGATATAGCGATAGCACGCCAGCAGATAGGCCTCGGTCTGGACCAGGCATGACCGGAAGCGTCCTTCCCAGAGTGTCCCGGTTCGGTCGTGGCGCTTGTTGAAGTATTGCGTGTAGACCACTCCCAATCGCCTGAACAGGTCCGCGCAACCATCGGCCCGCTCCGGCGTCACCAGGAGGTGCACGTGGTTGGTCATCAGGCAGTACGCGTGCAAAGTGCAGCATACCTCCGATACCAGCCTGCCGAGATGGTGGAGGTAGAACGCCCGGTCCTGGTCGTCCACGAAACAAGCGGCGCGATTGTTTCCGCGCTGGACGACGTGCATCGGCGTATCTGGAATCACGATCCGGGCATGGCGAGGCATACCCGGAGAACGGGCAAGAGCCCGGCTCGTTGACGGACGCTCGCAAATAATCGTGGTCCGTCCCTGATTTAATTCGAAATCAACAATCCCTTCAGGTACTCCCCCTCCGGGAAGCTCAACGCCACCGGATGATCCGCTGCTCCGTGGAATCGTTCAATCACACTGCCCTGCACCCCCGCATCCGCCGCCGCGCCGGCGACGATGGACTGGAAGAGCTCGGCGGAAACCCCGCCTGAGCAGGAGAACGTCGCCAGCAGGCCGCCGGGGGCGAGCAGCTTCAGCGCCAGCAGGTTGACGTCCTTGTAGGCGCGCGCGGCGTTCTTCGCCTGCGCCGCGGTGGGCGCGAACTTGGGCGGGTCGAGGATCACCAGGTCGAACTTCGCGCCCGCGTCGCGTAGCCTGCGCAGCCGGGCGAACACGTCCGCCTCCTCGAAGGCGATGCGCGCGGCCTCCAGCGCGTTCGCGGACAGGTTCTCGCGCGCCAGCTCCAGCGCCGGGCCCGAGCTGTCCAGCGCCAGCACGCGCTTCGCGCCGCCGGCCAGCGCCGCGAGGGCGAAGCCGCCGGTGTAGCAAAAGCAGTCCAGGACCTCGCGTCCGGCCGCGAGGGCGCGGATGCGCTGGCGGTTGTCGCGCTGGTCGAGGAAGAAACCGGTCTTCTGCCCCGACTCGATGTCCACGCGGAAATTGAGGCCCTGCTCCACGATCGGGCAGCGCCGCGCCTCGCGCTTGCCGCGGACCAATCCGGTCCTGGGCGGCAGCCCCTCCAGCGCGCGCACCTCCGCGTCCGAGCGCTCGTAGATCGCCTCGCAGCCGGTCGCGGCGGCCAGCGCCTCCAGGATCGCCCCGCGCCAGCGCTCGGCGCCGGCGGAGAGGAACTGCGCCACCAGCACCTCCGCATAGCGGTCCGCGATCACCCCGGGCAGGCCATCGGATTCGCCGTGCACCAGGCGCAGGGCGTTCGTATGCCGGGCCGCGGGCAGCGCCTCGCGCGCCTTGACCGCGCGCGCCACCGCCTGCGCGAAAAACGGCGCCTCCACCCGCTGCCCGGGGTCGAAGCTCCAGATCCGGGCGCGGATCTGCGAGGCGGCGCTCCAGGCGGCCACCGCCACCGGCTGCCCTGCCGCGTTCTTCACCAGCAGCGTCTCGCCGGATTCCGGGGCGCCGTCCACCCGCTCGACGGCGCCGGAGAAGATCCACGGATGCCTGCGCCGCACCGACTTCTCGCGCCCCGGCTTCAGGTGCAGGGATTTCACTTTCTCCTCGCCCGCGGATGCGCCGCGTCGTAGACCTTTGCCAGCGCCTGGAAGTCCAAGTGCGTGTAGACCTGCGTGGAGGCGATGCTGGCGTGGCCCAGCATTTCCTGCACCGCGCGCAGGTCCTGCGAGGACTGCAGCACGTGGGTGGCGAAGGAATGGCGCAACAGGTGCGGGTGCACCGGCGCCTGCAGCCCCCGCGCGCGCGCCCAGGCCCGCAGCCGGATCTGTACCGTTCCCGGCGAGATCCGCTTGCCGCGTGCACCGACGAAGAGCGCGCGCTCCGCGGGCGCGGCAAGCCGGGCTCGGTGGCGAAGCCATTCGCGCAGCGCCTCGCGCGCCCGGGCGCCCACCGGCACGGTGCGCGTCTTCGAACCCTTGCCAGTCACCGTGACCTCGGCCTGGCGCAGGTCCAGGCGCCCGTCTTGCGCGTCCAACGCCACCAGCTCCGCCAGGCGCAGGCCGGAGGAGTACAGCAATTCGAACATCGCCTGGTCCCGCGCCGCCTGCGGCGTCGTCGCCAGCGGCCCATCCAGCAGCCGCTGCACCTGTTCCACCGACAGCACCTTGGGCAGCGTCTTGGGCGACTTGGGCGCGCGCACGCCCCGCGCCGGGTTGGCGGCGAAGCCCTTGTGCCGCACCAGCCAGTGATACAGCCCGCGCCAGGCCGACAGGGCGAGGGCGAGGGTCTTGCCGGAAAGTCCTCCGGCATGCAGCCGCGCCACCATGCGGCGCACCTGCTGCGGCTCGACCTTCGCCAGCGGCGTGCCCTTCAGCTGGGCGAACAGCATCTCCAGGGCGTGCCCGTAGTTGCGCAGGGTCGCCGGCGAGAGCCGGCGCTGGTGGCGCAAGCCCTCCAGCCAGGCCGCGGCGAGCGCCGCGTCGGTCATGTCAGGTGCGCGCGGCTAGCGCGCCGGCGGCCAGTTCGCCGATGCGGCGCAGGAACAGCGTGCCCATCTCGGCGTAGAAGCGCTGCGGGTCCTCGCTGCCCAGCGCCAGCACGCCGATGTTGCGCGTCTGCCCCAGCGGCACGATGGCGATCGAGCGCACGTGCTCGCGCGCCTCGCCAAAGAGCGGCAGGAACGGGTTGCCCGCCGCCGGGCCGCAGGCCGGCGCGCCCATGTTGGCCGCCTGGTCGCGCAGCGCCGGATCGGACTGCTCGGTCCACATCCGCAGCAGGACATGGGGCACCGCGAAGTCTTCGCGCAGGTGGAAGTGCAGCGCGCTCTGGGCGGCGGCGGCGTCGCGCGCGCCCAGCAGCGCGAGCGAGAGCCGGTGCACCTTCTCGCCGATGGCGTCGTTGTCCTCGCCAAAGCGCAGCAGCTGCGAGAGCCTGCCTTCCAGCTGGCGCGCCTTCTCGCGCAGCGACACGATCTGGCGCTCGGTGAGCGGAATGGCGCGGCCGCCGTGCGGATGCGGCACCAGGATGGTCTCGAGCAGCTGCGGGTGCTGCTCGAAGAAACCCGGGTTCCTGCGCAGGAACTGGGCGATCTCTTCGGGGGACATGTGCGTGGCCTGTTGTTGTTTTCGCTAGAGGTCGATTTCGCCCTCGAACACGGTTCGCGCCGGGCCCTTCATCCAAACCGGGGCATGAGGATTGTCCCCCCCCGCCCAGGACACGGTCAACGTGCCACCCAGCGCCCGCACCTGGACCGGCGAATCCAGCAGCCCCTGCAGGATGCCCACCACCGCCGCGGCGCAAGCGCCGGTGCCGCAGGCGAGGGTCTCGCCGGCGCCGCGCTCCCAGACGCGCAGGGCGACGCTGTGGCGGTTGATCACCTGCAGATAGCCTGCGTTGACCCGTTCGGGAAAGCGCGGGTGGTGCTCGATCCGGGGGCCCTGCGTGGTCACCGGCGCGGCCTCGAGGTCCTGCACCACCTGCACCGCGTGCGGGTTGCCCATGGACAGGATCGCGAGCGCCAGCTTCGCCCCGTCCAGCTCGATCGCCTGCACCAGCGGCGACTCCGGGGCGGGCGGCCCCATGTTCACGCTCACCTCGCCGTCGGGCTCCAGGCGCGGCGCGATGACGCCGCCCGGGGTGGACACGCGCAGCTCGCGCTTGTTCGTCAGGCCGCGCGCGTGGACGAAACCCACGAAGCAGCGCGCGCCGTTGCCGCACTGCTCCACCTCGCCGCCGTCGGCGTTGAAGATGCGGTAGCGGAAATCCAGGCCCTCGCCCGGCGAGGGCTCTGCGACCAGGACCTGGTCGCAGCCGACGCCGAAGTGCCGGTCGGCGAGGCGCCGCAGCTGCTCGCGCGTGAGTGCCAACGGTTGCGCCGTGCAATCGAGCACGACGAAGTCGTTGCCCGCGCCCTCCATCTTGGTGAACTTCAGGCGCATGAAGGCAACAGGCTGCGCAACGTATCGCAGGTCCTTTTCTGCGCCGCCTCGGAGAGCTGCGGGTAGATGGGCAGCGACAGCACCGTGGCCGCGGCCTCGTCGGTGGCCGGCAGCTTCAGGCCCGCGTTGTCCGGCGCATAGAGCGGCTGGCGATGCAGCGGCACCGGGTAATAGATCATGCTGGCGATGCCCGCGGCCTCCAGCCTCGCGCGCAGCTGGTCGCGCTTGGGGTGGCGCACGGTGTACTGGTGCCAGATGTGCCGGCCGCGGCCGTGCGCTTTGGGCAGCACGAGCGAGGTGCCTGCGAGCCACTCGCCGTAGCGCCGCGCGATGGCTTCGCGGCGCGCGTTCAACTGATCCAGCTTCGCCAGCTTCAGGCGCAGGATCGCGGCCTGGATCTCGTCCAGCCGGCTGTTGTAGCCCAGCACCTCGTGGCTGTAGGTCTTGCGGCTGCCGTGGTGGCGCAGCATCCTCAGGCGCTCGGCGTGGCGCGCCTCGCGCGCGGTCACGAGGCCCGCGTCCCCCGCGGCGGCGAGGTTCTTGGTGGGATAGAACGAGAAGCAGCCCAACGCGCCCCAGCTGCCGGCTCGACGGCCGCCTTCGTCCGCCCCCAGGCTTTGCGCGCAGTCCTCCACCAGCGTGAGTCCGCGGTCCTTGCACAGCGCCGAGAGTTCCGCCAGCGGCGCGGTCTGGCCGTACAGGTGCACCGCGATGAGCGCGCGGGTGCGCGGCGTGAGCGCCTTCTCCACCGACTTCGGATCCAGGCAGAACGTGGCCGGGTCGATGTCCGCGAACACCGGCTTCGCGCCGACGCAGCTTGCCGCCCCGGCGGTGGCGACGAAGGTGAACGCGGGCATGATCACCTCGTCGCCCGAGCCGATGTCCGCGGCGCGCAGGGCGAGGTGCAGCGCGTCGGTGCCGGAATTGCAGCCCACGGCGTGCGCCGCGCCGGTGTAGGCGGCAAGTTCGGCCTCGAGGGCCGCGCCCTCGGGCCCGAGGATGTAGCGGCCCGAGGCGAGCACGCGCTTCACCGCGGCCTCGAGCTCGCCCGCCAGCTCGGCGTTCTCCGCGGCCGGGTCGGCGATGGGGATCCTGTCCTGGCCCATGTGAATCACGCCCGTTCCCCGTGGTGCTGCAACCGCGCCGCCACCAGGCGGCTGACCTCCAGCGCGAGCGCGAGCGCCTGCCGGCCGTGCTCGCCGCTCACCGCCACCGGCGAGCGGCCCTGCGCCGCGGCGACGAAGGCGCGCGCCTGCTCGGCCAGGGCGTCGTTGCCTTGGTGCGTCTCTTCGGCCTCCGACAACGCGCCGTCCTGCCGCCGCACGTAGCGTAGCCTGCCCGCCTGCAGGTCCGCCGACACGTACAGGCCGGGCTGGAACAGGCGCAGCTTCCTCACCGCAGCCTGGCTGACGCGGCTCGCCGACAGGCTGGCGATGCAGCCGCTCGCGAACTCGATCCGCGCGTTGGCGATGTCGATGTCGCTGGAGAGGACGCGAAAGCCGCTCGCGCCCACCGCCGTCACCTCGCTCTTCGCCAGCGCGAGCGCCAGGTCCAGGTCGTGGATCATCAGGTCCAGCACCACGTCCACGTCGGTGCCGCGCGGCTTGAACTCCGCCAGGCGCTCGGCTTCGATGTACAGCGGCCGGTCGATGCGCGCGGCGAGCGCCTGGAACGCGCTCGCGTAGCGCTGCACGTGCCCGGTCTGCAGCACGCGCCCGGCGCGCCTCGCCGCGGCGACCAGCTCGTCGGCCTGCCCCACCGTCAGGGCAAGGGGCTTCTCCACCAGCACGTGCGCGCCGGCGCCCAGCAGCGCGAGCGCGATCTCGTGGTGGTGTTCGGTGGGCGTGGCCACCACCGCGGCGTCCACCTTGCCAAGGACGTCGCGATAGCCGGCGTGCACCGCGCAGTTCAGCTTCTTGGCCAGCGCGCCCGCCTGCGCCGCGTCCGGGTCGACGATGGCGGCCAGGCGCGCGCCTTCGGTGGCGGCCAGCTTCTCGGCGTGGTAACGGCCCATGTGGCCGGCGCCGATGACGGCGACGTTCAACAGGCCCATCAGTAGAACCCGGCTTCGCCGGCAGGGCGGGTCTTGAAGCGCTTGTGCATCCAGTTGTACTGCTCGGGATGCTCCAGCACCAGGCGCTCGATGGCTTGGTTCATGCGGCGGGTGTCGGCGGCGGCCTCATCGGTGGGGAAATTGTCCCACGGCGCGCCGATGCGAAGGACGCAGCCGCCGCCCGGCAGCAGCGTCGTGGCGCAGGTGAGCACCGCCGCGCCCGAGACGCGCGCCAGGCGCGACAGCCCCTGCACCGTGGCCGCCGGCACGCCGAAGAAGGGCACGAACAGGGCGTCCTTCGGGCCGTAGTCCTGGTCGGGCAGGTAGTAGAGGGGCCGCCCCTCCTTGATCGCGGCGAGCGTGGCGCGGATGCCTTCCTGGCGCGACACCAGGCGCTGGTTGCCGAAGCGCGCGCGGCCGCGCAGAAGCAGCGCCGAGAAGCGCTCGTCCTTCTGCTTGGCGTACATGGACACCATGTCCAGCTCGCAGGCAAGCCGCGCGAAGCCCGCGTCCAGCCCCGCGAAATGCGGACAAAGCAGGAGGACCGGCTTTCCTTGCAGCGCCGCGAGATGTTCCATCCCTTCGATCCGCACCATGCGTTCCACGCGCTCCCGCGAGCCCCACCACAGCACCCCGCGCTCGACGATGCCGCGCACGAAGGCGCGGAAGTGCGCGCGCGCCAGCCGCTCGCGCTCGCCTTGGTCCATCTGCGGGAAGCACAGCCCCAGGTTGATGCGCGTCACGCGCCGCCGCTCCGGGATGAGCCAGAACGCCGCCGCGCCCGCGGCCTCGCCCGCCGTGGCGAGCAGGCGCTGCGGCAGGAAGTGGGCGACCCAGAGCAGGCCGAAGAGCAGGCGGCTCATCTGGCTTTGGGCGGCTTGTAGCGGTTGTAGCCCCAGAGGTACTGCCCGGGCAGCTCGCGGACCAGCGCTTCCAGCGCGCGGTTCACGCGCCGCGTCTGCGTCTCGCCCGCCTGCGCCGGCGGCAGCGGCCGCACGTGCACGATGTAGCCCCGGCCCCGCGGCAGCCGCTCGCCGTAGGCGATGAGGCATTCCACGTCCTCGCGCTGCGCGAAGCGCGCCGCGAGCGTCATGGTGTAGGCGGGCTTGCCGAAGAACTCGGCCCACTCGCCTTCGCCTTCGCCGGGGACCTGATCGGGCAGGATGCCCACGGCCTCGCCGCGCTTCAACGCCGCCAGCAGCTCGCGAACACCGGACAGGTCGGCGCCGGCGAGGCGCACGTTCTTGCCGCCGCGGCCCTGCTCTATCACCGGCCGCAGCCAGGCCATCTTCGGCGGGCTGTAGAGCACGGTGATCGGAAAGCGCTCCGCGGCCACCTGCGCGGTGACTTCGAAACAACCCAGGTGCGGGGTCAGGAACACGATGCCCTTGCCTTGCGCGCGCGCGGCATCGACCAGCTCCAGGCCGCGCATTTGCGTCACCAGCGCGGCGACTTGCCTGCCGGAGCGCAGCCACACCGCGGGCAGCTCGGCCAGCAGCCTGCCCGCGCTGGCGATGGCGGCGCGGCGGGTGGCGGGGTCGGTGTAGCCCGCCGCCGCGAGATTGTCCCTGAGGTGCCGGCGGTAGGTGGGCGACAACCCATGCATTGCCCACCCGAGCAGGGCGCCCACCGCGTGCGCCAGCGGCAGCGGCACGCATGCCGCAATTCTCATCAGTCTGCTGGGGAAGGAGGACATTCTTTGATATCCTTGCGCCCTTCCAGTTACGGCGGGTCAGAGATGAGCGAATTCCTGTTCACATCCGAGTCGGTTTCCGAGGGCCACCCGGACAAGGTGGCGGACCAGATCTCGGACGCGGTGCTCGACGCGATTCTAGCCCAGGACCCCCGCTCCCGCGTCGCCGCGGAGACCCTGGTCAAGGACAACCTGGTGGTGCTGGCCGGCGAGATCACGACCAACGCCAAGGTGGATTTCCAGCACGTCGCGCGCGGGGCCATCCGCCGCATCGGCTACACCGATCCCAAGATCGGCTTCGACGCCGACGGCTGCACCGTGGTGGTGGCCTACGGCGAGCAGTCGCGCGACATCGCGCAGGGCGTCGACGAAGGCACGGGCCTGGACCTGGACCAGGGCGCCGGCGACCAGGGCCTGATGTTCGGCTACGCCTGCGACGAGACCCCGGGCCTGATGCCCATCGCCATCTACCTCTCGCACCGGCTGGTCGAGCGCCAGTCCGAAATTCGCCGCGACGGGCGGCTGCCCTGGCTGCGGCCCGACGCCAAGTCGCAGGTGACCATCAAGTATGTGAACGGCAAACCGGATGCCATCGACACCGTGGTGCTCTCCACCCAGCACGGGCCGGACCTGACCCACAAGCAGATCGAGGAAGCGGTGATCGAGCAGGTCATCAAGCCGGTGCTGCCCAAGAACCTCATCAAGGGCAAGGTGAAGTACCTGGTCAACCCGACCGGCGCCTTCGTCATCGGCGGCCCCAAGGGCGACTGCGGCCTCACCGGGCGCAAGATCATCGTCGACACCTACGGCGGCTCGGCGCCGCACGGCGGCGGCGCGTTCTCCGGCAAGGACCCCTCCAAGGTGGACCGCTCGGCGGCCTATGCCGCGCGCTACGTGGCGAAGAACATCGTCGCCGCGGGCCTGGCGACCCGGTGCCTGGTGCAGGTGTCCTACGCCATCGGCGTGGCGCAGCCCACCAGCGTCATGGTCACCACCCAGGGCACCGGGAAGATCTCCGATGACAAGCTGTCCCAGCTCGTGCGCGAGAACTTCGACCTGCGCCCCAAGGGCATCATCCAGATGCTGGACCTCCTGCGCCCGATCTACGAGAAGACCGCCGCCTACGGCCACTTCGGCCGCGAAGAGCCGGAGTTCACGTGGGAGGCGACCGACAAGGCCCTCAAGCTCAAGCAGGCGGCGTAAAACCGGGACGGACCACGATTCAGTGGTCGGACGCAACGGCGGCTGCGGCCGCCGTTTTCGTTTCAGGCGCCGTGCGCCGGC
>Ga0194132_10012806_pt1 | contig 10347 bp, 11 predicted proteins | sample TA2KigOf80mmetaG_FD_148612 | JGI IMG/M metagenome (GOLD analysis project Ga0194132, IMG submission 148612) | Freshwater microbial communities from Lake Tanganyika, Tanzania - TA2015054 Kigoma Offshore 80m | ecosystem: Environmental > Aquatic > Freshwater > Lake | place: Tanzania: Lake... | reverse complement strand
GGTACGATTGCACTGCGTCTTCCGGCTCACCCAGCGGGTGAACCCCTCGCGGATCCAAAACTTCGCTCATTCCGCCAGTGTCGGCCATCTTCCGCCACCCGCGCTCGTTTCAACTGCCTGATCTAGGATAATGCCTCTCACCCATGATTTCAAAGAAACCATCCGCAACCGGGCTGCGCACGATCCGGAGTTCCGCCAAGCCCTGCTGCGCGAGGCCGTTGAGCTGATCCTCAACGGCGACCTGGCGTTGGGCAAGGCTGTCTTGCGGGACTACGTTAACGCGACGGTGGGATTCCAAGGATTGGAGCGCGAGACGAGCATTCCCGCCAAGAGCCTGATGCGCATGCTGGGATCCAAGGGCAGCCCTTCGGCCGCCAACCTCACGAACATTCTCGCCGCCCTGCGGAAGTCGGAGGGCGTGCAGTTTACGCTCGGACTTACCCGATAAGCCTATCGGGCATTATCGTTTGCTTGCGCCGCAAGGTGCCCAATCACTGCTTGCAGCTCCTCCCCGGCGGCTTCCTTCCGCTGGGCGAGCACCGCGGACTCCTTCTTGATCACCTCCAGGCGGTCCTCCTGCTGGTTCAGACGCGACGTGTATCGCTGGACCAGATCCCGGGCATCGGGCGTGGCGCCCAGCGATTTGATGTTCTCACGCAGCCGCGCCTGATCGTCGAAGATGTCCTGGGACTCCTTCTGCAGCACCTCTTCCTTTGCCTCCAGGTCCGCCACCGCGTTCTTCTTCTCGATCACGAGCCGCAGTGACGCCTCGATCTGCTTGTCGACGGCGCCCGTGGAGACGAGAGCCACCAGCAGGGTGTCCGTCACATCGTGAATGGCGTAGGTGGTGCTCTTGGGACGGGCCTCCTCGACCTCAAGGGAGGCAGTCTACTTCGGCTGCACCGTCAGCCGGTACCGGTGCCATCCGCGCGAAGTTTCCTCGGGCTTGATGCTGCCGCGGGCGGTCCAACCGGACCGCACCGGATGCTCGATGATCACGTTGCGCGGCTGCGTGTCCTCGTTTCGCAGCGTGTAGATGCGCTTCTCGCGGACCTCGTTTGTCAAAGTCAATGTGCCCTTGACCAGGGCCGCGCGGGAGACCCGTTGGGTCTGCGTCTCTTCACGGGAGCTCGCCGCCAGCGCCAAGTCGGCGGCATAGGTGACGATGCGGCGCTCGCCAGGCCGGATCGCTTCGAAGATTCCCTCTCCCGCGAACGCTTCGCCGTCAGTGACGTTGAAGGTTCCGCCGTCCAATGTGAGCCCGGTGGTGTTGCGGAGCCAGAGGCCGCGCTCGGGACGGGAGTCGGGGCGGGACGGAGTCCAGACAGTGATCCGCTCCATGTCGAACTGGGATTGCAGAATCGGAACGAGAGCGGATTGGCCCTTGGGGATCGTGACTGGGTCTTGAATCTTGTACTCGAACAGGTCGCCCAGCTCTCGCGCGGTGGTGCGGACCTCGGTTCGTACACGGGCTTCCTCAATGGCTCCGGATGGACGCTGTGGAAGAGGTGGTGGTGGCGGAATGCCGCCTGGCTTCCCGGTCCGGCCCAAGCGGGAGCCGGTGCCTAGACTGCGGCCAGCAGACACGTCAATACTGGCGTTTTCTGTTTGCATTTCCGGGGCCCGGCCCTCAACCGCAAGCACGCCACTAGCGCCGCTACCGGATCCGGTATCAAGAGTCGCTTCATGCTCCTGAGGGACTGATGAAAGCATCTCCGGCAGCCGGACCACCGGTCTGCGGCTGTAGTGCGGCTGGGAAAGATGCTGCACGAACGACTGCGGCGCACCGGCGGCCAGCGACAGCTCGATGTTGGTCCAGTCCTCGCCCGCCGTGTTGTCGACGATGGCCCAGCCCTGAATCAGCGGCTTTGCACCGGGCTTGGACGGCATCACGAGCCGGTAGGTGCTCTTCCACACCGGGACTTCGCTGATGTAGCTCACAAAGACCTGCCGGGTCCCGCCGCCCGCCGTGGACACGATCATCCGGCGCGCATCCGCCTCCCGGGCTTCAGCTACAAGGTCCATGTAGCGTCCGACGCGGGCCGAGGTGCCGCGGTCGAGCAGCTTGACACCGAAGTTCGGCGTCAGCTCGGCTGTCTTGATTTCACCGGAATCGGTGACCAGCGACAGGTGATCGACTTCGAGCGTCGTGCCGCCGCCGGACCGCGTCTTGCGCTCGATGCTCAACAGCCTGCCGGTCACGGCGCCAGCTCCACCGCGGACTTCCATCCGTGCGCCGCGCAGCGAATTGAGGAATTCGGTGAGACCGGCTTTGCCCGCGGGCGGAAGGCGGAGTTCGGCGATGCGGCGCTCGATGGGAGCGGCGGATGCGTAGTTGACACCGGCGATGCGCCCACCGTTGAGGTCGAGCACGGTTAGCGACTTGAGCACGTCGTTCAACTGGGCCTCGGTGAACTGGATCGAGACCTGCTGAGGTCCGGTCACGTTCCCCAGGTGTTCAAAGTATCCGACACCCGTCTTGTAGAGGACCGCGCGTTTCACGGGAAGTCCAGCGGTTTGCGCCATCGAAAGCGCGGCGAAAGCGAGGAATGCGGGGACTCGCATGATTTTCATCACCCCTGATGGAATTTGACTCCATCATACTCCCGTGGTCAGCCCAATGCCACCGTCCGCTTCTCCGCCGCGGAACGGTAGGCGGCGAACAGCACCTCCAGTATGCGCACGCCGTCGGGAACGGTGACCTCCGGCTCGCGGTTCTTTTCCAGGCAATCCAAAAAGTGGCTTTGATCGCTCTTCGCAGGCGGCGCGGGTAGCCACCATTCCGGCCCGCCAGTCTTTCTCTGATCCGAGCTCGACCAGAATCCCATCGGATCATCGGGATTCTTGGGCGGTACTCGCCAGTTGCTCTGCTGATCGCTTGTGATCTCGGCGTGGCCCGCGAAGGCGTCCACGATCGCCGATCCGCGGGAACCGAACAGGCGGATGCGGTGATGTCCGCTTCCCGGGTGCGAGCGCCATCCAGTGCGTCCCGCGGCGACAGTGGCGGTGATGCCGCCGTCGAGCCCCACCAGCATGGCGCCGAAGTCTTCCATGCCGTGCTTCTTGTTGGTATCGAAGAAGTAGTTAGCGGTATGCGCGGCGACGGAGCGGAACGCTTTTCGCCCCGTGATCCAGCGGAACAGGGCAAGCGAATACACGGCAATATTGAACATCTCGCGCTTGGCTTCCGGCACGAGGAACTGATCGGGCGCTGGTGCCGCGGTTTCCTTGCGGGGCACTAGCGGAAGACCGGCGGAGAACCCCTTGGCGAACAGGAGATCGTGGTGGATCGCGCGCAGGTCTCCCACTTGGCCGCGTTCGAGCAGACGCCGGGCTTTTCGCGCCGGGGCCGCCGTCACCTGCGTGAACATCTGCGTCAGCAGCTTCTTCTCGCGCACGATCCGTTCGAGCCGCCGCGCCTCATCGAGCGATCCTGCAAGCGGCTTGTCGACGTAGAGGTGCTTTCCGGCTTCCGCGCAACGGATGCTCAACCGGCCCTGGCGGTGATGCTCGGTGCAGATCGAGGCGGCCTGGATTCCGTCACGCCGGAGCGCCTCGCCGAGGTCGCGGATGTAGGGGATGCGGAGCTCGTCCGCCAGCCGCTGGTTGAGCGCCGCCCGCCGCTCGTCGACACCGGGCTCGTCGGAGACGGCGATCAAGCGTGCACGCGGATCCGCCTGGAATGCGGCGCCGTATCCTTCCTGGTGCGTGCGTCCGCCGGTGACCAACAGGATTCCGATGCTCACCGGAGCACCTCCGGTTCCGGGTAGTCGTCGAACTTGAGGCTGCCCTGCTGCCCCATCACCAGGATCGAGACCGTGGGATCACCGGAGGCCGCCTCCACCGTCACCAGCGCCGATTGTCCGCCCGCGTATTCGGCCATCGCGGTGAGAAATCCCTCGCGCGCGCCACCGCGCTCCTCGATCCGCACTTGAGCGGCTCCGAGCCACTTGGAGGACATGCCGAGCGCGGCTGCGAGCGTGGACCGCAGCAGTCCGTGGTCCGGACTGAGCTGAAGGAACATTCGAACGAAGACTGGAGCGCCAGCGGGCTGCTGATTCAGCTTGTCCGCGATGGTTGGCTCGAGCCACTTGAAGTAGGCCTGCATGAAGGTATCTTATCCCGAATCCTGTGATACGCTTCGTCATGATGACTCGCCGCCAGGCTCTGCAGTTCGCCGCGGGCGCTCCCGCGGTCTTGCGTGGAGCCTCCAGGAAGCCGGGAGACAAGCCGAATCTGCTGTTCCTGTGGACCGATGAGCAGCGCGCCGACACACTCCGCGTCTATGGCAATGACCGGTTCCGGATGCCGGTCCTGAACCGGCTTGCATCGGAGAGCGTGGTGTTCGACCGTTGCTACGACACCCAGCCGGTGTGCACCCCGGCGCGGTCCTCCGTTCTCACCGGACAATGGCCGCACGCCAATGGCTGCATCACGAACAACATCGCGCTTCGGGCCGACACGAAGACACTGCCCGAGCTGCTGACCGATTCCTCCTACCGCACCGCGTACATGGGCAAGTGGCACCTGGGCGACGAGGTGTTCGCACAACATGGATTCGAGCAATGGGTAAGCATGGAGGACGGCTACCACGAGCACTTCTCCAAGGGCCGTGATGCATCGGCAAAGTCGAGCTATCACCATTTCCTCGCGGGGTGTGGGTACAAGCCGGACAGCGGCTCGGGGCGGTACTCGCGCGGATTCGCGGTGCGGCGCAAGGTGGAACATTGCAAGCCGGCGTTCCTGGCGCGTGAGGCGGCGGACTTCATCGGGCGGCATTCCGCCGGGCCATGGCTGCTGCACTTGAACTTCCTTGAGCCTCACATGCCGTTCTTCGGGCCGTACAACGATCTCCATGGCGACGAAGAGGCGCCGGTGCCGTCCAATCACCAGGTGGTCCCGGAGAAGGAACCGGAGCGGTACCGGAAGTCGAGGCAGAGGTATTTCGAGCATGGATTCGAGGGGCACGGCCTCAAGACGCGTGAGGGATGGCAGCGATTGAACCGCAACTACGCGGGTCTGTGCAGCCAGGTGGATGAGGCGGTGGGACGGATCCTATGGGCGCTCGAAGCATCCGGGACGGCGGAGAACACGATCGTGGTGTTCACCTCCGATCACGGAGAGATGATGGGCGCGCACGGGTTGATCGGCAAGGGTGTGTTCTACGAAGAAGCGATGCGCGTGCCGCTGTTGATGCGCGTTCCGTTCCGGAGGCAGGCGCACCACGTGGTCCGGAATCCGGTGAGCCACATCGACCTGGTACCCACGCTGCTCGACCTGATGGGCGCTGGCCGGCGCGCCGAGGGACTCCCGGGACATAGCCTGGTTGGAATGATGCAGGGCGGCAAGCATCCCGAAGACCACGTATTCAGCGAGTGGCACACGCCACCGGATGGTCCGGACGGGCGGGCGGTGGTTTCGCCGGACGGATGGAAGCTGGCGGTCTATGACAAGGATCATAGCCTGCTGTTCAACCGAGAGCGGGATCCGATGGAGCAGACCAACCTGTATTACCGGCCGGAGTCGCGCGAAGTGGTGCGGCGTTTGCGGTCACGTATGGAGGCGTGGCGGAAGCGTACCGGGGATAGGCTGGAGCTTCCGGGCTGACCGGCTCAGCTTTGCGGCGGAATTGAGGTGCGCAGGACTTCCAACGCGCTCTCCCTGGTCGAGGCGTCGTACAGCTTCTCGAGTGCTTCCCGCGCGGTCTCGGCCGAAGGGATGGAGTCGAGCGAGGGATCGGAAGCGAGTTCCGGGTGCTTGGCCGCGAGGTAGGCCCGGATCAGTTCGATCATCTGAAGCCGGTGCGATGCGCGGGCTTCCTCGGTGGCTTGCCGGCGGCCCTGCGCGAGCCCTTTCTTCTCTCCGACCTCCATCAACTCCTGGCCCAACTGAGTTGTCATTCCGATCTCGATCATGGCGTTGTGGACACGTTGGGCAGCCCCCGTCCACTAAATTGAGGTGCGCAGGACTTCCAACGCACTCTCCCTGGTCGAGGTCTGGTACAGCTTTTTGAGCGTATCCCTCGCGGTCTCCACCGACGTGATCGAGTCGAGTGAGGGATCGGAAGCGAGTTCCGGGTGCGTGGCGTCGAGGTAGGCCCGGATCAGTTCGATCGTCTGAAGCCGGTATGATGCGCGGGCTTCCTCCAGTTCCTGGCGGCCCTGCGCCAACGCTCTCTGCTCACCTTTCTTCTCTCCGACCTCCATCAACTCCTGGCCCAACTGAGTTGTCATTCCGATCTCGATCATGGCGTTGTGTAACACTTTGAGCAGCCTCCTCGCTTCACCATCAGGATATCTCTTCATCGGCCGTCATCAGGAAAAGGACGATCAGATTCTCGTCCCCTGTGGCGTAAACCAGCCTCGCCGCTTCTTCGAACTCCTGCCGGGTGTGTTCCATGAGAGGAACCAGGTGCATGAGGTTGATCCTGCGGCCTCCATCACAAATCTGGCACCGACCTTGGACTGGCGGACGAAACGCGGCCGGGCGCCGCCGAAGCTTCCCTTCCGGTCGTACAGCAGAGCTTCGGGCCACTCCGCGGGGATGCCTTGATCGAGCATGACGAACACGGTGAGGACATGATCAAGGTCCGCGTGCTTGGGGATGAGCCCGGCCCCAGAGCGCTTCCACCTGGTCCAGCAATGAACCATTTGGTGCATTGACCTTGATCAGGCTGCCGGCGATTTTCGACGGGACAAACACTTCGCTTCGCACCGGTTCAATGATGGCGTCCTCGTGTATGGGCAGCGTGCCCATCAGGTGCATCAGCCCCGTGGATCAAATCTATTTTCCTGGGTGTACCTCCAAAACCCGGCCTTCCACGGCGCCGAAGCGCATCGGGATTCCATCTCCTGCCAGCCACTTTTCCCACTGATCGCGATAGTTGCCGGACATCGGCTGGCCGCTCTGCCCTCCGGCCAGCGTCAGCGTCGACTTCTCCCAATCGGCCAAGTCGGCAATGAACCGCATCGACGGGCTCACCCGGGCCGTCGTCGTGCTGATCACGTTCGGCGCGCCATCCAATCCCTGCGGCCCCCAACGGTACCTCGGACCCAGCAGCGGAATCCGGCCTACCACCGGATGATCCAGCCTGACCACGTTGTACGCGCCCCACTTCCAGTTGGCGGGATTGCGGCCCTGGATCCGCTCGCCCTCCTCTAGCGCGTCCAGCAAGGCCTTCGCCAGGACCTGGTCATAGTCGGCGAACCAGCCCGCTGGACGGTCGCGGAACAGGCGCTCGATAATCGCCTGGCCCATCTGGCTGTCGTACTGGGCTCCTTTGTCCGGCGCCACGTGTTCGAGGATCGCCTTCCGCAGGTGCTGAAAGACGAGGATCACGATGAACGGCTGGGGCAGGTCCGCGTTCATTTGTCCGTTCCAGGCTTCGAGCAGCCTTCCTGCTTCGGCTATCTGTGGACTGCCCGCGCCACGGGAACGCGCCACGCCGGCCAGTTGCCGCGCGAGGAAATGCGCGGGCGCTGAGTAAACGTCCTTCTGGACCTGCGCCATCCGAGCGGCGGTCCAACCGGATTGCCGCGACAGCATTGCCCGCGCCTGCCGGGCGCGGTACGGCGCCGCGAAATTTCCGTGTACACGATGCCGGTAGTTGGCAGGAAAAGGGTTTTGATTCGACGAAATCAACATCCCGCTTGGCGGATTAAACGCGGAAGGCAGGTCCTCGAAAGCGATCAACCCATCCCATTCGTCGTCCGGACCCGCTGGCAAGTCGCCATTCCAGGTCTTTCGCGCCGGCAGCTTGCCTGCGGCCTGGTAGCCGATGTTCCCGTCGACATCGGCATAGAGAAAATTCGCCCCAGCGCCCGGATACCGCTTCAGCGCGGCCCGGAACTCCTCCCAGTTGCCCGCGCGATTCAGCTCCGCCACGGGATACTCGAACCACCCAGGTAGAGCCGCCGCCCAGCGCACCGCATAGTTCCGCCCGCCCTCGTTGGTGATCACCGGACCGTGGCGTGTGACCAGCAGCACCGCATCAACCGGACGCCCGCCGCGTACCGCCACCGTCTCCCGCTCCTGTGCAACTGGCCCCCCACGCACTTCGTACAAGTCCTGAACATCGTAGTGCAGGATCGTCATTCCCCACGCGATCCGCTGGTTGTGTCCGATCAGGACCCCCGGGAGTCCCGGCAACTGGACTCCGGCCACGTCCACCTGTGGCGTCTTCAGGTGGACCTGATACCACAGACCCGGAACCGCGGTCTGGAGGTGCGGATCATTGGCAAGCAGCGGCTTACCCGAAGCCGTCCGCGCGCCCGAGATGGCCCAGGCGTTGGACCCCATCGAGATCTCATCTCCGGTCCGCACCGGGAACAGGAAGTCGACCTTTTTGGGATCCCCGATGGACCGCATCGCCTGCTTGGTGGCCTCGTCGCGCCAGGTATTGGTAAGGTTTCTCGTCAGACTCAGCGCGACCATCACGGAATCGGTCACGGTCCACGGCGAGGGATCAAACCGGGCGAGCGAAAACTCCACCGGCAGCGCCCCCCGGTTGCGCTCGATGAATGCGTTCACGCCGCGCGCAAACGCGGCGATCGGCGCGCGATCCTCGTCACGCAGCGTGCGCAGATGCTGCTCGGCCAGCCGCCGGATGCGAAACCGGCGCGCGTCGAGATCGGGCTCAACCCCCTGCGGACCCAGGATCGCCGCAATCTCTCCGGCGGCCAGCCGGCGGAACATCTCGATCTGGAATAGACGGTCCTGCGCCGCGCAGTATCCCTGCAGGAACCACGCGTCCTCTTCACTTGCAGCATAGATGTGCGGCACGCCTTGGGCATCCCGGACCACTCGTGCCGCCGCTGAGACGGGCAGTCCGACCGTCCCAGACGTCTGGGGCAGCACCCGGTAGGCGAACCAGTACACCAAGCCCCCGCAAACCGCTAAAACGAACGCAATCAGGTAGTTGGTATATTTTATGAAGCGATTCAAGTGGATCTGACTCTAGGATACCGGTTCCTGCTGGTTTCCCTCATCATTGCGGTGAACGCGTTCTTTTCCGCGGCGGAAGTTGCGCTGCTGTCGGTCCGCCAATCGCGGCTGCGGCAGCTTGCGGCGGAAGGGCAGACCGGCGCGCACGCGGCGCTCCATCTGCTGGAGAACCCGGAGCGCCTGCTCTCGGTGGTGCAGTTGGGGCTGACCCTTGCGTCGCTCGCCCTGGGTGCCATCGGCGAGCAGGGGATCGAAAACTACCTCGAACACGCCTTCTCGGCCCACAAGGGCACCTACCTCTGGCCCATCTATCAGGCGCTCGCCTTTGCCGTCTCATACTTGTCGATCAGCTACATCCACGTCGTGATCGGCGAGGTGGTCCCGAAGAACCTGGCGATCGATAAAGCAGACCGGCTGGCGGTGGCGGTGGCTCCGGTGCTGCTGGTTTTCTACCGCATCTCAGGCCCGTTCGTGTCGGTGATCGAGCGTTCCGCGTTGTGGGTGAGCCGGATGCTGGGACTGAAGGGCGGCTCGCAGCACGGCGGGCATCCGGTAGAGGAGCTAAAGCACATGGTGGCCGCAAGCCACCGCCACGGGCAGATCACCGCGTTCGAGGAAGATGCCATCCAGCAACTGCTCGATTTGCGCGATCTCACCGCGCGCCAGATCATGGTTCCGCGCCACAACTTCGCGGCGGCCCCGGCCGATTCATCGCTCGACGACCTGCTCCGGATCTTCCACGAGGCCAAGTACTCGCGGGTGCCGGTCTATGAACGGAGCCCCGACAACATCATCGGCATCGTCAACGCCAAGGACCTGCTCGAAATCTGGCAACAGCGGCGCCAGGCCCGCACACGCCGGCGCGCGTTGCCGAGCACGTACGATTTGCGGCGCATGCTGCGGATCCCCGAAGTCGTGCCGGAAACCAAGCCCGTGACGCAACTCATTGACACGTTCCGGCACTCGCGGACTCACATGGCGCTGGTCGTCGATGAGTTTGGCGCGGTCACCGGCCTGCTGACACTCGAAGATGTCCTGGAACAGGTGTTCGGCCACATCGACGACGAACACGATCTGCGGCTGCCGCCACTTCCTGTTGTTTGGGAGACGATCGAGCTTGAGGGCTCCACGAGTATCGTCGACCTGGAGGCGGACTACGGCATCGAAGTCCCACCCAACGCCGGTTTCGAGACCCTGGCTGGATTCCTGCTGTGGCGTCTGGGGGTGATTCCCGAGGCCGGAGGCACGGTGGTGGAAGGGGACCTGCGGTTCACCATCGCTCAAATGGACCGGAATCGCATTGACCGGGTTTTGGTGGAGAAGGTTCGGGATGCCGTTGAACCACCTGCTGAACGAAACCCGGGCTAGGAGCCTGTCCGAGAATTGACGGGCGAACGCTCATCG
>Ga0194132_10012804_pt1 | contig 10347 bp, 10 predicted proteins | sample TA2KigOf80mmetaG_FD_148612 | JGI IMG/M metagenome (GOLD analysis project Ga0194132, IMG submission 148612) | Freshwater microbial communities from Lake Tanganyika, Tanzania - TA2015054 Kigoma Offshore 80m | ecosystem: Environmental > Aquatic > Freshwater > Lake | place: Tanzania: Lake... | reverse complement strand
CGGGCGTAGTGGGCTGGGTCGCTGCGGTAGTGCGAAGGCTTGAGGAAGCTGCCGGTATCGGTCAGCAGGCGCAGCATCAGCGGCGTGATCGCCGTGACGCAATCGGCCGGGTCGGGGCAGCCGGTAGCGGCCTGCCGGCAATCGGCGATGAAGGCCTCGAGGCCCTATGGCGCGGAGCTGTCAGGCACGGCCGGCAGCGAGGATCAGGAGAACGCTTTGAAGGTGATGAGCGTAAAAGTGTCTTTGACACCGGGCAGCTTCTGCACGCCCATGACGAAATGCCCGACATCCTGCTCGTCGGTGAGATAGCACTTCATCAGCAGATCGTACTGACCGGAGGTCGAGTAGACCTCGGACACCTGCTCGATGTTCTGCACGGCTTCGTCGGCGACGTCATAAGCCTTACCCAGCTCGCACTTGACCATGATGAAGATGGTCTGCATCGCCCGATTCCCCGTCTGTGAGTGGCGCGGGCGACTCTACCCGTCCCCCGTCTTCAAACCAAGATGGGCTTCAAACCAAGACGGGCTTGAACCAGGCGGACTAGCCTGTGGCGCGGCGCCCGCGGGTCAGGAAGGCCGGCATGTGATCGCCGAGGCCTTGCGGCGTCGGGCCGTCGTCATGCTCGTCGCGGCGGCGCGAGGGCTCATCAGGCCGCACGGGTCCGGACGAATGTGCCGGCACGGCCGCCGGCGCCTGCGCCGGGATGTGGGTGCGGATGGCGTCATGCGGATGGCGCGGCAGGGCCGCCGGCACGTGCGGCGCCACGGCAGCAGGCTCGCGTGCCGGCTGAGCCTGCTGCGTCTCCGCGCGGCGTGGGTCGCTGTTGTGATGCTCGCGTTCGCGGCGCGGGCGTTCGCCGCGGCCTGAGCGATTGCGGCCCTGGCCGCCGCGCCCGCCGCGACCCCGTCCGCTTCTCTCGCGCGGTGCCTCTTCGCTGGAGAACTCCACGGGTGCCTGGCCCTCGATGGTCACGCGCGGGATCGGCTTGCCGATCAGGCGCTCGATGGCGTCGACGAATTTCCTGTCCTCGCTGGTGGCGAGGGTGAAGGCCTTGCCCGAACGCCCGGCGCGGCCGGTGCGGCCGATGCGGTGGACGTAGTCCTCGGCGTGGATGGGAACGTCGAAATTGAAGACGTGCGACAGGTCGTCGATATCGAGGCCGCGGGCCGCGACGTCCGAGCAGCAGAGGAAGGTCATCTTGTTCTGCTTGAACGCCTCGAGCGTCTCGGTGCGGGTGCTCTGGTCCATGTCGCCGTGCAGCGCCCCGACACTGAAGCCGTGGCGCTTGAGCGACTTATACAGCGTATCCACGTCGCGCTTGCGGTTGCAGAAGATCAGCGCGTTGGTCACCGGCTCGGAGCGCAGCAGGGCGCGCAGCGCGTCGCGCTTCTCGAAATCCCTGCCCGAGACCATGAAGAGCCCCTGCGTCACTGTCGTAGCAGTGGAGGCAGGCTTGCTGACCGTGATCTCCTTGGGCTCGCTGAGGAAGGCGTCGGCCAGGCGCCGGATTTCCGGCGGCATAGTGGCTGAGAAGAACAGCGTCTGGCGCTTCTTCGGCAGCAGGCTGACGATACGTTCGACGTCGGGAATGAAACCCATGTCGAGCATGCGGTCGGCCTCGTCGATGACCAGCAGGCTGACATCGTTGAGCAGGATGCGGCCGCGCTCGAAATGGTCGAGCAGCCGGCCCGGTGTCGCGATCAGCACGTCGACGCCGCGGTCCAGGGCCTTTTCCTGATCGTCGTAGGAGACGCCGCCGATCAGCAGCGCCTTGGAGAGTTTGTTGTACTTGCCGTAGATCTCGAAATTCTCGGCCACCTGGGTGGCGAGCTCACGGGTCGGTTCGAGGATCAGCGAGCGGGGCATCCGGGCCCGGGCGCGGCCCTGGGCGAGGATGTCGATCATGGGCAGGGTGAAGCTGGCGGTCTTGCCGGTCCCGGTCTGGGCGCATCCGAGGACGTCGCGGCCCATGAGGACCGTGGGGATGGCTTTCTGCTGGATCGGGGTCGGGGTTTCGTAACCGGCGTCGGCGACGGCACGCAGCACTTCGGCACTCAGGCCGAGATCAGAAAATGTCATATATCCTTGTTTCGCATGGAATCCCGTGCGCCGGTGGCATCCTTGGCGAACAATTCGCTCGGCCGGGGCGCGTCGTTAGTGCGCGGGGGGCGGCTCAATCCGGCCTTGCCGGAGGCGCGCCAAAAGCCCTTGCGCAGGCTTTGATATAGGGTAGGTATCCTTAAAAGTCAATGAATCGCCGATGTTTCAGGTGCTTGCCGCAGTGCGGAATCGGTATAAGGGCCTCTAAATGACCACTAAAACACCGCTTCTTCTTCTGCCCGGACTACTCTGCGACCGCGCCTTGTGGGAGCCGCAACTGGCGGCGCTGGCTGACGTCGCGGACATGACGGTCGGCGACCTGACCCGCGATGACTCCATGGCCGGCATGGCGCGCTCGGTGCTGGCCGCCGCCCCGCCGCGCTTCGCCTTGGCTGGCCTGTCGATGGGCGGCTACGTGTCCTTGGAAATCATGCGCCAGGCGCCCGAGCGGGTGGAGCGGCTGGCGCTGTTGGACACCTCGGCCCGTCCGGACCGACCAGAGCAGACCCGGGACCGGCAAGAGCTGATCGCCCTGGCCAAGCAGGGCCGCTTCAAGGGAGTGACTCCCATGCTGGTGTCGCGCTGGGTTCACCGGATGGACCAGCCGCAGATCGTCGAGACCGTGACCGCGATGACCCGGCGTGTCGGCGGCGAGGCCTTCATCCGCCAGCAGACGGCGATCATGGGGCGCCCGGACAGCCGGCCCGGTCTGGCCCGCATCAACTGTCCGACTCTCGTGCTGTGCGGTCGTGAGGACGCGGCAACGCCGGTCGAGCTGCACCGGGAGATGGCGGCAGACATCGCCGGTGCGCGCCTGGTGATCGTGCCGGAATGCGGGCATCTGCCGCCGCTGGAACGGCCGGAGGCGGTGAACGACGCGCTGCGCCGCTGGCTGGCTACCGGCTGAAGCCGAACCGGGCGCCCGGTCGCGTCCGGCCGGGCTGCGCGAACAGGGCCTGGAGCGCGGCGCTCAGACGTCGAGGTCGTGGGCGAATTTGGCGTTCTCCTGGATATAGGCCAGCCGCAGCTCCGGCTTGCGGCCCATCAGGCTCTCCACGAGTTTCGCCGTGCGTTTCGATTCCTTGCCGTCGGCCTTGCCGTCCGGGATCTCGACGCGCAGCAGCACGCGCTTGCCCGGATCCATGGTGGTCTCCTTGAGCTGCGCCGGCGGCATCTCGCCCAGCCCCTTGAAGCGGCTGATCTCCACCTTCTTGCCCTTGAACTCGCTCTTCAGCAGCGCTTCGCGGTGCTTGTCGTCCTTGGCGTAGAGCACGGTCCCGCCGGCGGCCAGGCGGTAGAGCGGCGGCATGGCAAGAAAAAGATGGCCGGTCTCGATGAGTTTCGGCATCTCGCGATAGAAAAAGGTCATGAGCAGCGAGGCGATGTGGGCACCGTCGACATCGGCGTCGGTCATGATGATGACCCGCTCGTAGCGCAGCTTGGCATCGTCGAAACTGTCGCCGGTGCCGCAGCCCAGCGCCTGGACGAGATCGGCCAGCTCCTGGTTCTGGCGCAGCTTGTCGGCCGAGGCGCTGGCCACGTTGAGGATCTTGCCGCGCAAGGGCAGGATCGCCTGGGTCTCGCGGCTGCGGGCACTCTTGGCCGAGCCGCCGGCCGAATCGCCCTCGACCAGGAAGATCTCGGTGCCTTCCGGCGAGCTCCTGCTGCAATCGGCCAGCTTGCCGGGCAGGCGCAGTTTGCGCGTCGCCGTCTTGCGCGCGAGATCCTTGTCCTGGCGGCGGCGCAGGCGCTCCTCGGCGCGCTCGATGACGTGTTCGAGCAGCTGCTTGGCCGCCGCCGCGTCGTCGGACAGCCAGTGGTCGAAATGGTCCTTGATCGCGTTCTCGACCAGGCGCTGGGCCTCGGGCATGCCGAGCCGGTCCTTGGTCTGGCCCTGGAATTGCGGGTCCTTGATGAACAGCGAGAGGAAGACGACTGCGCCGTCGGCGACGTCCTCCGCGGTGATCTGCGCTGCGCGGCGGTTGGCGACACGCTCGCCATAGGCACGCAAGCTCCGCGACAGCGCCGCGCGCAGGCCGAGCTCGTGGCTGCCGCCCTGCGGCGTCGGCACGGTGTTGACGTAGGAATGCACCTCGCCCTCGGCATCGCCAGGCCAGGCGATGGCCCATTCGACGCGGCCCAGCCTGTCCGGCAGCTCGTGCTCCTCGGCGAAGGGCTGCGGCGTGTAGCAGGGCCGCTTGCCCAGGATCTCCTGGAGCGCGTCCTTGAGGCCGCCCGCGAAATGCAGCACGGCCTTGGCCGGCGTTTCCTCGTTGGGCTTGAGCAGCTTGGCATCGCAGGACCAGCGGACTTCCACGCCTTTGAAGAGGAAGGCCTTGGCCCGGATCATGCGGAAGATGGTCGCCGGCTTAAGGTGCAGCGACTTGCCGAAGACCTCCGGATCGGGATGGAAGCGCACGGTGGTGCCGCGCCGGTTGCTGACCGCACCCGCCGACTTGAGCGGTCCCTTGGGTTTGCCGCGGCTGTAGTTCTGCACCCAGGCCTTCTTGTCGCGCGCCACCTCGACCGACAGCTCGTCCGACAGCGCGTTGACCACCGAGATGCCCACCCCGTGCAAACCGCCCGCCGTCGAATAGACCTTGTCGTCAAACTTTCCGCCCGAATGCAGCGTGGTCATGATGACTTCGAGCGCCGACTTGTTCTTGAATTTGGGATGCGGATCGATGGGGATGCCGCGACCGTTGTCGCGCACCGTGCAGTGGCCGGAGGCTTCGAGCTCGACCTCGATCCAGTCGGCGTGGCCGGCGACGGCCTCGTCCATGGCGTTGTCGAGCACCTCGGCGACCAGATGATGCAGGGCGCGCTCGTCGGTGCCGCCGATATACATGCCGGGCCGGCGGCGGACCGGCTCGAGTCCTTCGAGGACTTCGATGTCTTTGGCGGTGTAGCTTTGGAGCTTGCGTGCGGTGCTGAACAGATCGGCCATGGGGATCGGGTAGGTTCGCCAATTCTTAAATAAAGTTCTGCCTAAAGTATTGGAAAGGCTGCCTACCTACAAGATATTGTGGATTTTTCCTTGAAATAGCAGGGGTTAACAATGACGGAGGATAGTCAGACACCGGTGGGCGAGCCCGCCCTGCGGGCCATCGCCATGCCCGCCGACGCCAATCCCAGCGGCGACATCTTCGGCGGCTGGCTGCTGGCTCAGATGGATCTGGCTGGCGGTACGGTGGCGGCGGAACGTGCGCAGGGCCGGGTGGCGACGGTCGCCGTCGAAGGCATGGTTTTTCATAAACCAGTACATATCGGCGACCGCGTCAGCTTCTATACCCGCATAACGCGCGTGGGACGCACCTCGATCGCTGTGATGGTTGAGGCGTGGCGCCAGTCCCACCATGGCGGCGCGCCCAATCGAGTCACCCAAGGGATGTTCACCTACGTCGCCATCGACGGCAGCCGCCGGCCGCGGCCGGTGCCGGCACCCCCGCAACCCTAACTATCAAGCTATCGACGCACGATCCTGCCGATCGGGCGCCGTTCAGGGGACGAATTTTTCGGCCTAACTGTTCTGTCAGGGCGAAACCGCCGCCGTCAACTCGATCTCTGTCCTCAAGAAGCTTTAGGCCCGCTGATCAGTCGTCATGCCGGACCGCGCCCCGGCCGCGCTTGGTTTCGCCGCGGCGCTTCTTGCCGGCCAGTCGATCGAGTTTCGCGGAGTATTTCGGCCTGGTCTTGTGACGGGGCCGCGGCGGCACGGAAGCCTCCTCCAGCAGCTCGATCAGCCGCTGCCGCGCGTCTTCGCGGTTGCGGTTCTGCTCGCGGAAGCGTTGCGCCTCGATGACCAGCACGCCGTCCTCGGTAAGCCGCCGGCCGGCAAGGGCAGCGAGACGCTGTTTGGTCGCCGGGTCGATGCCTGGGCAACGACCAACGTCGAAACGCAGTTCGACGGCCGTCGAGACCTTGTTGACGTTCTGGCCGCCCGGGCCGGAGGCGCGAACGAATCGCTCCTCGATCTCCGTGTCGTCGATTAGGATGTGGCGGCCGATGCGAATCATGACTGCGATCTCCTCTAGCATATGAGCGCCAGCGCCGACATCGCGATGATCGGCCTCGGCGTCATGGGCCGCAATCTGGCGCGCAACATGGCCAGCCGTGGCCGCCGTGTCGCCGTATTCGACCGCGCGCCCGGACTTGCCGCGCAGATGGCGGGGGAGACGCAGATCGTGCCGATCGGCACGCCCGGCGAGCTGATCGCTGCGCTGAAGCGGCCGCGCGCCCTGATGATGATGGTCCCGGCCGGGGCGGCCGTGGACGAGCAGATCGAGGCGCTGCTACCCGATCTCGAGGCCGGCGACGCCGTGATCGACGGCGGCAACTCGCATTTTCGCGACACGATCCGGCGGACGGAGCGCGCGGCGTCGCGCGGCGTCGAATTTCTCGGTCTCGGCATTTCGGGGGGTGAGTCCGGCGCACGCCACGGCCCTTCGATCATGGCCGGCGGCCCGAAGGCGGCGTGGGACCGGCTGGGCAGTCTGTTCAATGCTATTGCGGCCCGCCACAACGGCGAAGCGTGCTGCGCCTGGTTCGGCGGCGGCGGCGCCGGTCATTTCATCAAGACGATGCACAACGGCATCGAGTACGCCGACATGCAAGTGATCGCTGAGGTCTATGGCGTGCTGCGCGAAGGGCTGGGCCAGAGCGCGGCGGATGCCGCGCGGCTGTTCGCCGGCTGGCAAACGGGGCCGCTGGCTTCCTATCTCGTGGAGATTACAGCGGCGATCCTGGCGACGCAGGAGCCGGGCGGCCGGCCGACGGTCGAGACGATTCTCGACCGCGCGGCGCAGAAGGGTACGGGCCAATGGGCCAGTGTTGCCTCTCTGGAGATGGGTATCGCTGCGCCGACCCTGGCGGAGGCCGTCGCCGCGCGATTGGTTTCGGCAGTAAAGACGGAGCGCGAACGCACGGCGTCAGGTCTCGGCCGGGCGGCTCGCCCCCATGATGGCGACAAGGCGGCGCTGATCGGCGACCTTGCCGACGCGTTTCTGGGAGCGCGGATCGCGATCTACGCCCAGGGGTTCGCCGTGATCGCGGCGGCGCGCGGCCTTTTCGGTTGGCAGGAACTCGCCCTCGCCGATGTCGCTCGCGTCTGGCAGGGCGGCTGCATCATTCGGGCGCGGCTGCTCGACGATCTGCGGGCGGGGTTCGGCGCAGCACCGGCGGAAAGCAATCTTCTGCTGTTGCCCACGATCGTCACGACTCTGACCCGCGTCGAGCCTGGCTGGCGGCGCGTGGTCGCGGCCGGAGCCCTGCAGGGCTGGCCGATGCCCGCCCTGGCCTCGTCGCTGGCGTGGCTTGACGGAATGCGGACGGCCCGCTCGGCGGCAAACCTGATTCAGGCGCAGCGTGATTTCTTTGGTGCGCACACCGTCGAGCGAGTCGACGCGCCCGGCAAGAGCGTGCATCTGCAATGGCCCCAATCGGGCGAGAATGGGGCGGGCGGATGATCGTTGTGGTGATGGGGGTGAGCGGCGTCGGCAAGACGACGGTCGGCCGTACGTTGGCCGAACGGCTCAATGCCGTCTTTCTCGAAGGCGACAGGTTCCATCCGCCGGCCAATGTCGCGAAGATGAGCGCCGGGACGCCCCTGACGGACGACGACCGCGAGCCCTGGCTGCGGGCGCTAGCCGCGGAGGCCGAAAATGCCGCGGCCCAGGGCAGAAACGTGGTCGTCGCCTGCTCGGCACTCAAGCGTGCTTACCGGCGGATCCTGACGGAGCGCGCGGCCAAACGCTTCGTGCACCTGACCGGCGATCCGGCGCTGATCAAGGCCCGCCTCGACGCGCGGGTCGGCCACTATATGCCGCCCTCGCTGCTGCCCAGCCAGCTGGCGGCGCTCGAGCCGCCTGGTGCGGAGGAGGGCGCTGTCGTCGTCGATATCGCGCCCGAACCCAGTGAGCAGATTGACCGGATCCTCGCCGCGTTGTCCGTCCCGGCTTAGCGGCGTTTCGTTCAGTAGCCCAGCGCGCAGCCGTCCTTGCGGGGGTCAGAACCACCGGCGAGCGTGCCCCTGTCCCAGTCGATCCAGACCGCCTGGCCGCCGCCATGCGGCTCCTCGACCGCTGCCGTCTTGTGGCCCAGCGCCTGCAGGCCGCGAACGACGGTTTCCGGTACACCGTCCTCCAGCTGGTAGACGCCCTCGTAATGCAGGCCACGCGGGTGGTCGATCGCCTCCTGCACGTCCATGCCGTAGTCGACGACATTGGTCACGACGCGCGTGTGACCGACCGGCTGGTACTGCCCGCCCATGACGCCGAAGGGCATCACGGCGCGGCCGTGCCTGGTCGCCATGCCAGGAATGATGGTGTGCAGCGGTCGCTTGCCGCCGGCTATGCAATTGGGATGGCCCGGCTGGATGCGGAAGCCGGCGCCGCGGTTCTGCAGCACAATGCCGGTCTTAGGCGCCACGATGGCGGCGCCGAATTTGTAGGCGACCGAGTGGATGAACGAGCAGACGTTGCGGTCGCGATCGACGACCGCGATGTAGATGGTGCTGGGATGCATCGGCGGCCGGGCATCGTCGATGTCGGCTGCTCGGTCGAGGCCGATCCGCTTGCGGGCTTCGTCGGCGTAGCGGGCCGAGAGCAGGTCTTCGACGTCGATCCTGGCCTGGCGCGGGTCCCCCAGATGCGCCTCGCGGGCGGCAAAGGCGAGGCGGGTCGCTTCGGCCTCGAGGTGAAAGCGCTCGACACCCAGCGGATCGTATTTGGCGAGATCGAAGCCGCCGAGAATATTTAGCATCAGGAGCGCCGTCAGGCCGGGCCCGTTGGGCGGGCATTCCCAGATCCCGTGGCCGCGATAGCTTGTCTTGATCGGTACGACCGTCTCGGTCGCGAATTCGGCGAAGTCGTCGAGGGTGTGCAGGCCACCGAGGCTGCGTAGGGTAGCGACCATGTCCTCGGCGATGGCACCGGTGTAGAAGGCATCGCGGCCCTTGCTGGCGATGGCTTTGAGGGTAGCCGCCAGCTCCGGCTGGCGGATGACGTCGCCGGTCTTCGGTGCCCGGCCGCCGGGCAGCAGGAAGCGCTCGGTATTGGTTCCGGCCTTGAGCTTGTCGAGGCTTGCCGCCCAGTCGAAGGCAATGCGCGGGGCCACGACATAGCCTTCTTCGGCGCAGCGGATGGCAGCCTGAAGCGCGGCGTCCAGACCCTTGCGGCCGTGATCGGCAAGCAGACGGGCCCAGCCATCGACGGCGCCCGGTATCGACACCGAATGCGGGCCGGTTAGCGGAATCGCCTTGATGCCGTGTTCGAGATACCACTCGGCCGAGGCGGCCTTGGGGGCCGGGCCGGAGGCGTTGTAGGCGACGATGCGGTCGCTGCCCTTGGGTGCGTAGAGGGCGAAGCAATCACCGCCGATACCGGTCGACTGCGGCTCGACCACGCAGAGCACGGCAGCGGCGGCGACGACGGCGTCGGCGGCCGAGCCGCCGGCGCGGAGCATGTCGATGGCGGCCAGCGCCGCCTGCGGGTGGGAGGTGGCGACCATGCCGTTGAGGGCATGAACGGTGGAGCGGCCGGGCCGCTGGAAATCACGCATCGAAACCTCGGAATAACGCCTGCTAGTGTTTGGAAGGCGTCAACCTATCCGAGGCACGGCGAAAAGGACACCGCTCAGAGATGGATCAGCGTCGGGGCGAACAGTCCCAGCGCGGTGAAGGCCATGCCGATGACGCCCAGAACCCCGGCGCTCAGGGCCAGCCAGATCGCTCCGGTGATCACCGAGGCAGAGGCGAGAACGATGCCGATCTGGAAGGCGGCCGAGCCGAACTCGAACTGGTGATAGGCGGCGAGCGCCTTGTCGCGCAGGCTCTCGGTGTTGCGGGCGCGGGCCATGAGCTCGCGGCGGCCTTCGTTGGTCTCGGGCTCGGATTCGTAGCGTTGCGCCGTGGCGCGCCAGGCGTCGATGCGCTTCTTGAACGCCTCGGCCTTGGCCGCAGAGAGTCCCTCGGCAGCGTCCGCCTCGAGTGTCTCGGCGGCGGTACGCAGCGTGGTCTGGCGGATGGTCTTGGCCTGGAAGAAGGCCCAGAGATTGGACGCCTCGATATGATGGCCCAGCGCCGCGGTCTGAGCGCTTTTTCCGGCAGACTCGGATAGCGCCAGCAGCGCGGCGAGTGCCGCAATCATGATCGCGATCCGTTTATTCGAGCCCTCGATATGCGCGTGCGCCGACATGCTGCCCCCTTCCTGGCCGTTGCAGGGCCATTGTATATCCGTTTCTCGAGAA
>Ga0194132_10012802_pt1 | contig 10349 bp, 10 predicted proteins | sample TA2KigOf80mmetaG_FD_148612 | JGI IMG/M metagenome (GOLD analysis project Ga0194132, IMG submission 148612) | Freshwater microbial communities from Lake Tanganyika, Tanzania - TA2015054 Kigoma Offshore 80m | ecosystem: Environmental > Aquatic > Freshwater > Lake | place: Tanzania: Lake... | reverse complement strand
GAGGACCGAGGTGGCGATGGTGGGCACGTCGTTGCCGACCAGGACCCGCGGCGACAGGAGGGTGCGGTCGAAGGCGGCGCGGTTGCGTCCCATGGCCGCCTCGTCCTCGGCGCCACCGTCGATGTAGTCGAACACGCCCCGGGGCAGGCGGCGCCGGGCCGCCCTGCGCAGGTCGGCGACCGACGCCTGGCGGTCGAGCCGGCGCGCCGTGCGGTCGCCGCCGCGGCCCTGCACCTGGACCACGGACCGCACTGTGGCCAGCGATCGGCGCAGACCCAGCGGATCGAACGCCCGCGAGGCCCCGGTCACCGGACGGCCTCGAGCTCGTCCCACAGGTCCTCGGGCACCGAGACCGTCGCCCAGGCCACGTCGTCGGCAACCTCCTCGGCCGATCGGGCTCCCACCAGCACGCTCGACACGGGCTCGTGGCGCAGCGCCCACTGCAGCGCCGCGGCCCCCAGCGGCACCTCGGCTCGGGCGCAGGCGTCCCGCAGCCGTTCCACCCGGGCGGCGACCTCGGGCGGCACCGCCCCGTAGTCGTACGTGGCCCCTGGACCGGGATCGACCAGCACCCCGCTGTTGAACACCCCGCCGACCACCACGCCCACCCCGGCTGCGGCGCAGTGGGGCAGGAGCACCTCGTCGGCGGAGCGGTCGAGCAGCGTGGACCGGCCGGCGACCAGGACCAGGTCGAGGTCGACGCGCTGCACGAACCGGTCCAGCATCTGCCACTGGTTCATGCCGACGCCGACGGCCCGCAGGATCCCCTCGTCGCGCAGGCGCAGCAGCGCCGGCAGCGCCTCGTCGAGGGCCTGGTCCTCGTGGTCGTCGGGATCGTGCAGCAGGGCGACGTCGAGGTGGTCGGTGCCGAGCCGCTCCAGGCTCTCATCGAGCGAGCGGCGGATCCCGTCGGCGGAGAGGTCGAAGACCGGCTCGACCGTGCTGGCCTCGTCGCCGTCGGGGAGGGCGAAGATCGACGAGACCCCGCCGCCGGCCGGGCGCAGCAGGCGACCGACCTTCGAGCACAGCGCGTAGTCGTCGCGCCGGCGCCCGGCCAGCGCCCGTCCGAGCCGGCGCTCCGACAGCCCGTGCCCGTAGAGGGGGGCGGTGTCGAAGAAGCGGATGCCGGCCTCCCACGCCGCGTCGACCGTGGCGGTCGCGCTGGCGTCGTCGATGGCCTCGTAGAGGTTCCCGATCGGGGCGCAGCCGAGGCCGATCCGGGTGACCTGCACCCCTCGCGACCCGAGCGGGGCGGTGTCCGGCCCGGCGGTCACGCGGCGCCGCTCCCGGCGAGGGGCCCGGCGGCGGGCGACGCGAGGCCGAGGCCCACAGCCAGGCGGTCGGCGATGGTGCGCAGGTCGCCGGACAGGCGCGCCAGGGTGGCCTCGTCGGCTCGTGGGGCCAGCAGCGTGAAGCTGGCGGCCATCGGCGCCTCGCCGGTCGGCGCGGGCACGGCCACCGCGACGCACACGACGCCTTCGATCACCTCCTGGCGGTCGAACGCGATCCCCTCGGCGCGCACGGCGTCGATCTCGCGGACGAGCGCCCGGCGGGACGTGATCGAGTGCGGGGTGAGGCGGGGCAGGTCGTCCACGGCCCCGAGCCGGGCGGCCAGCTCCTCGTCCGGCAGGGCGGCGAGCATCGCCTTGCCGGTGGCGGTGCAGCTGGCGGGCAGCGCCCGACCCGGCGAGGACGCCAACCGGACCGGCTCGGTGCCGTCGCGCCGGGCCAGGTAGACGACGTCGAGGCCGGTGCCCAGCTGGGCGAGCTGCGCCGTCTCCCGAGCGCTCACCCCGGGCCTCGAGCACGCCTCGAGGAACAGGCCGACCTGGTCGACCGATGACAGGTAGGCGGCACCCAGCTGGGCCAGCTTGGAGCCGAGCGCGTAGCCGCCGGGGACGGCTCGCACCAGGTGCTCGTCGGCGAGCGCGCCGCAGAGGTTGGCCACCGACGACTTGGGCAGGCCCAGCGACCGGGCGATGGCGCTGATGCCCTGCGGCTCGTCGGCGGCGGAGAGCAGTTCCAAGATGGCGAGGGCGCGCGTCACGGCCGGGGCCAGCGACCGTCCCTCGTTCACCGCCACACGCTGCCGGTCGGGTAGGTCAGCGCGTCGATCGACGCCGGCCAGAGGTCGGCGGAGTAGCCGGGCAGCTCGGGCAGCAGGTAGCGGCCGCCGCGGACCACCGCCGGGTCCACGAAGTGCTCGTGGAGGTGGTCGGCGAACTCGGTGGTGCGGTCCTCGAGCGATCCGCTGACGCACACGTAGTCGATCGCGGAGAGGTGGCGGACGAACTCGCAGAGGCCGAACCCGCCGGCGTGCGGGCACACCGGGACCCCGGCGTTCGCGGCGAGGAGGAGCACGGCGAGCACCTCGTTGACGCCCCCGAGCCGGCAGGCGTCCACCTGGCAGTAGTCGATGGCCTCCGCGGCCAGCAGCTGCTTGAACACCACCCGGTTCGCCGCGTGCTCCCCGGTGGCCACGCCGACCGGCGCCACCGCCCGGCGGATGGCGGCGTGGCCGAGCACGTCGTCGGGGCTGGTCGGTTCCTCGATCCAGCGCAGGTCGAACGGCTCGAGGTGGCGCATCCACTCGATGGCCTCGGGGACCTCCCACACCTGGTTGGCGTCAGCCATGAGCGGGAGGTCGCCGATCTCCTCGCGCATGACCTCGCACCGGCGCACGTCCGAGGCCACATCGATGCCGACCTTGGTCTTGAACGCCGTCCAGCCCTCGGCGATTGCGGCGCGGCACCGCTCCCGCACGGTCTGCTCGGAGTAGCCGAGCCAGCCCGCGGAGGTCAGGTAGGCGGGATAGCCGTCGCGCTCGAGCTCGGCGATGCGCGCCTCGCGCCCGGGGACCTGCGCCTGGAGCAGGTCGAGCGCACGGTCGCGGTCGAGCACGTCGGTGAGGTAGCGGAAGTCCACGGCGTCCACGAACTGCTGCGGGGTGAGGTCGGCGACCAGCCGCCACAGCGGCTTGCTCTCCTCCTTGGCCCACAGGTCCCACACGGCGTTGACGATGGCGGCGGTGGCCAGGTGGATGACGCCCTTCTCGGGGCCGAGCCAGCGCAGCTGGCCGTCGTTGGTGAGGCGGCGCCAGAAGCCGGCGCCGTCGCCCACCACCTCGGCGAGCGGTCGACCCGCCACCAGCGGGGCCAGCGCCTCGATGGCCGCGCAGCACAGGTCGTTGCCGCGGCCGATGGTGAAGGTCATCCCGACGCCCTGGTGGGGACCGTCGGTCTCGAGGATCGCGTATGCGCCGGAGTAGTCCGGGTCCTGGTGCACGGCGTCGGACCCGGCGAGGGTGATCGACGTCGGCGCCCGGACGTCGAGGGTGCGGATGCCCGTGATGCGGGTCATGCCCGGCTCCCCCCATCGGTCCCATCCCCGTTCAACATGCTGAACGCCGTTCCACATGCTAGCCAGGTGCGGCCCCCATCCGCAATGATGGCGTGTGGTGGTCGCGCCGTCGGGGCGACCGGGGAGGATCGGGGGACCCATGGCACGAGCCGTGATCGTGACCGGCGCTGCGGGGGGCATCGGCTCCGCGCTGGTGCGCCACTTCGGCGAACTCGGCGACCAGGTGATCGGCCTCGACCTGGTCGACGGGCTCGACGTCCGTGACCCCGACGCCTGCGCCGCGGCGTGCGACGCGGTCGTCGCCGAGCACGGGCGCATCGACGTCCTGTGCAACAACGCCGGGACCAGCGCGGTCGGCGACGTGGTCACCGCCACCGCCGAGGACTGGGACCGGGTGCTCGGCGTGAACGTGGTCGGGGTGGCCAACATGAGCCGGGCGGCGCTCGTGCACATGCGCGACGCCCGGCGCGGGGTGATCGTCAACACCTGTTCAGTGGCCGCGTCGGTCGGGCTCGTCGAGCGGGCGGTGTACTCGGCGTCGAAGGGCGCGGTTCTCGCCCTCACCAAGGCCATGGCCGCTGACGAGGTCGCCTACGGCATCCGGGTGTGCTGCGTCTCGCCGGCCACCGTGGCCAGCCCCTGGGTCGAGCGCCTGGTCGCCGCCGCGCCCGACCCCGAGGCCACCCGCGAGGCGCTGCGCCGGCGCCAGCCCATGGGCCGGCTGGTCGAGGTCGACGAGGTGGCCGCCGCCATCGCCTACCTCGCCGCCGACTCCACGGCCACCACCGGCGCCGACCTGCTGCTCGATGCCGGCATCGCCGGCGTCCGCCTGGTGGAAGCGCCCCGGTGAGCGGCGAGGAGGGAGCCACCGTGGAGCGCACCGGAACGTCCACCCGGGGTGGCTGGTTCGACGGCGTCGGGTTCGGCATGTTCGTGCACTGGGACCCGGCCAGCCAGGGTGGGCTCGAAGTGTCGTGGCCGATGGTCGGCGGCGTGTTCAGCCTGCCCCGCTGCCAGGCGGTGGCGCCCGAGGAGTACTGGTCCTACGCCGACACCTTCGACCCTCGGGAATGGGACCCGCAGGACCTGGCCCGGCGGGCGCGCGCCGCGGGCATGCGGTACGTCGTGTTCACCACCCGTCACCACGCCGGCTACGCGATGTGGGACACCGCCTACGGCGACCACAAGATCACGGCGAGCCCCTACGGCCGCGACCTGCTCGCCGAGCTGGTCGTGGCGCTGCGGGCCGAAGGCCTGCGCGTCGGCTTCTACTACTCGCTGTCGGACTGGCACCACGCCGACTACCCGCCGTTCACCGCCGAGCAGCTGCCGTACCGGTTCGACCGGATGACGGTGCCGACCGACGAGCAGGCGGAGCGCTACCGGGCCTACCTCATGGGCCAGCTGCGCGAGCTGCTCACCGGCTACGGGCCGATCGACCTGCTGTGGTTCGACGGCCAGTGGGAGCGGCCGGGTCCCTGGTGGCGCCCCGCCGACATCGCCGAGCTGGCCCGCTCGCTGCACCCCGACATCCTCATCAACGATCGGCTGCCGGGTCACGGCGACTTCGCCACCCCGGAGCAGTTCGTGCCGCCACGTCCCCTCGAGGGGCGGTGGGAGTCGTGCCAGACGATCAACGGCAGCTGGGGGTGGAACACCGACGACCCCGACCACAAGTCGCCGCTGCAGCTGGTGACCACCCTGTGCGAGACCGTCGGTCGCGGCGGCAACCTCCTGCTCAACATCAGCCCGCGCGGCGATGGCACGCTGCCCCCCGAGCAGGTGGAGCGGCTCGATGCGATCGCCACCTGGATGGGCCCGCACCACACCGCCATCCACGACGTCGACCCCGGCCTCGAGCCGTGGCAGTTCTACGGGCCTTCGACCCGGTCGGGTGCCACCGTGCACCTGTTCCTCGTGCTGCGCCCGACCGAAGGGGTCACGGTGCGGGGCATGCCGATCCAGCGGGTGCGCCAGGTCCGGGTGCTCGGCACCGACCGGTCCCTCGCCTTCCACACCCGCACCGGGGTGCTCGACCAGTTCTTCGACGATCCCGAGGGCGAGGTCTTCATCGAGGTGCCCGAGGAGGTGCTCGACCCGCTCGTCACCGTGCTGAGCGTCGACCTCGCCGACGCGCCGATCGACCGGGCGGTGCTCGGCCGGTGGGAGCCGTCCCCGTGACCGGCCGGCTCCGGGTCGCGCTCGTCGGCGGCCCCATGTACGACCACCTCTACGACCGGTTCGACGCCGACGAGGTGGAGGTGGTGGTGCACGCCGACCACCCGACCCTGAACCGTGCCGTGGCCGAGCGGCTCGGCGCCGGCGAGCGCCTCGACCTCATCTCGACCCACTCCAAGTACGCACCGTCGCAGGCGGCGTGGCTCCACGACCTGGCGCCGCTGGTCGAGGAGGAGGTGGTCGCGCCGCTGGCACCGCGAGCGGTCGACCTGTGCCGCCATGGCGGGCGGCTGCTGTCGCTGCCCCGCCTCGTGGACGTTCGTGTCCTGTGGGTGCGCGCCGACCGGGTGCCGGACCCGCCCCACACGTGGGAGGACGTGCTCGCCGCTGGGATCAGCTTCGGGTTCCCCGGTCGGGAGTCCGGGCTGTTCGGCACGTTCTTCGAGCTGGTCGTGGGCGCGGGCGGCGCGCTCTTCGACGAGGACGGCCATCCCACCATGGACGGCGACCACGCCGTGGACGGGGTCGCCACCCTCTGCCGCCTGGCCGCGTCGGCGCCCGGCGACCTGCCGGACTGGCACTACGACGAGGTCGACGCCGCGCTGCTCGGCGGCCGGATCGACGCCGCCGGCGCCTGGCCGGGGGCGTGGGGAGCGATCCGGTCGAGCGAGCTGGCCGACCGCCTGGCCCCGCACCCGTACCCCGCCGGGCCGGACCGGTGGGTCAGCTACGCGGGCTGCCACTCCTGGGCCATCCCGACCACCTGCGGGAACCTCGATGCGGCCCGCAGCCTGCTGATCGACCTGATGGGGACCGAGGCCCAGGCCCACGACGCCGTGGGAGGCTCCATGTGCGCGCACCAGGGCGCCCTCGCCGGGGTGGTGCCGGAGGGGCCGGTCGACGCCCTTCGCCTGGAACTCATCCGCCGGACCATCGACGAGGCGATGATCACGTACCCGCCGCTCGCCTGCTTCCCGGCGATCGAGGACGCCGGCTGGTCGGCGATCCACGACGCCCTGCGCGGCCGGCTCACCCCGGCCGAGGCGGTCGAACGCATCCAGCGCGCCGCCTGGCGCGTGCTGGCCGACGTCCCCGAGGAGACGACCAGATGACCGATCCCACCCTGCCCGGCACCGCCGTGGGCCGCGTCGGCGAGCCCGGCTGCGAACGACCCGTGGTGGTGGTCGACGGCACCGCCTTCGACGCCCGCTCGGTGACCGACGACATCGGCCCGGCCTTCCTGGCCCGGGGCGGCCTGCCGGCCCTGCTCGCCGCAGCGCGCGCGGGCGCCCTCGCGCCCACCGACATCGGAGGCCTGCGCATCGGCCCTCCGGTGGCGACGCCGACGAAGGTGGTGTGCATCGGGCTCAACTACCACGACCACGCCAGCGAGACCGGCCAGGTCCCGCCGGCCGAGCCGATCGTGTTCCTCAAGGACCCCGGGTGCATCGTCGGTCCCGACGACGACGTCGAAATCCCGCCCGGCAGCACCCGCACGGACTGGGAGGTGGAGCTGGCGGTCGTCGTCGGCCGCACGGCCAGCTACCTCGCCGACCCCGCCCACGCCCTCGAGCACGTCGCCGGGTACGCGATCGCCAACGACGTGTCCGAGCGCGAGCTCCAGCTCGAGCGGGGCGGCGGCCAGTGGGACAAGGGCAAGTCCTGTCCCACGTTCCTGCCGCTGGGGCCGTGGCTCGTCCCCGCCGACGCCGTGGCCGACCCGCAGCGGCTCGGGCTGCGGCTCCAGCTCAACGGCAAACTGCGCCAGGACGGCACCACCGCCGAGATGGTCTTCGACGTGGCCAACCTGGTCTGGTCGCTCAGCAACGTCATGACCCTGCGGCCGGGTGACGTGATCTGCACCGGCACCCCGGCGGGGGTGGGGCTCGGCTCCGCCGACCAGCGGTACCTGCGGCCCGGCGACGTGCTCGAGCTGGCCGTCGACGGCCTGGGGCGCCAGCGCCAACGCCTCGTGGCCCACGGCGCGGCGTAGGACCGCTCGCAACCGTTCACCGCTGAGCCGCCCGCAGGGGTGTCGGTGCCCGAAACCATGTCGTGGGCGCTGATCTCATCGGATCCCGGCGATCCTGATGGGCATGTGTCGCATCTTCTACACCTTGCTCAGCGCGATGGCACGGCTCGCAGTTCGGTCAGGCCGCTCGAAGGACCTCGAGATCATCGTGCTTCGCCATCAGCTCGCCGTTCTTCGCCGCCAGAACAACCGACCAGCAGTCGACGATGTCGACCGGACACTGCTCGCAGCGATCGGCGCTGCGCTCCCCCGTCGGCTCCGCCACGGATGGATCGTCACGCCCGACACGCTGTTGCGTTGGCACCGCCAACGGATCGCCCGCCACTGGACCCAACCCCACCGACCACCTGGCCGACCGCCCACCGCAGCGACAATCCGCGACCTGGTCATCGAGATGGCCACCGACAACCCGACCTGAGGCTACCGGCGTATCACCGGTGAACTACACCGGCTCGGCCACCCGATCGGCGCCTCGACCGTGTGGCGCATCCTCAAACAGCACGAGATCCAGCCGACCCCGGAGCGTTCGACGGTGACCTCGACCCAATTCTTGCGTTCCCAAGCTGCGATCGGGTGTGACTTCGCCACGATCGACACCGCCTTGCTGCGCCGCTACTACCTGCTGTTCTTCATCGACGTGACCAGCCGCGCGGTCTTCTACGCCGGCATCACCACCAGCCCGACCGGACCGTGGACCACCCAAGCAGCACGGAACCTCTTCGTTCGACACGGTGAACGTCTCGCGGCTGCCCGTGCGCTCGTGCGGGATCGCGGCAGCCAGTTCATCGACAGCTTCGACGAGGTCTTCCGCACCGAAGGCCTCAAGATCCTCAAGACACCAGTGCGCGCACCCGTGGCGAACGCGTTCGCCGAGCGATGGATCGGCACACTGCGCCGCGAGCTGCTCGACCGCACCATCATCTGGAACCGACACCAGCTCGAACGCCTCGTCATCGACTACGTCGACCACTACAACGAACATCGGCCACACCGCTCCCTCGACCACCAGCCACCGCGACCAGCCGGCCCCACCGAAGTCACCCGACCGAGCCTCCGCGTCCTCCGGACAACCCGCTGCGACGGCCTCAACAACGAATACCGAAACGCCGCCTGACCAGCGCCGACGCAGTATCGGGCACCCACAAGCCCCGCGTTCACGATGAAGCAGTACGCCCACGCGCTCCCCGGCATGCAGGCCGAGGCCGCTGGTCAGATTGCCGCTCTGGTGCTCGGCGATGACCGGCTCGAGGACGGCGGCATCTTGCTGAACGACCGCCCGATGGGGTAGCCACACACGGACTGGAGAGGGCACTCCCGACAACGCGGGTCCCTCGGTCGGCAGACATCACGGCCGAGCCGCCACATCGTCAGGTCAAATATCCCCGGGTAGTCGGGATGAAGATCCCGCGCCGCGTAAACGACTTCGCTCACTCCCGCCCCAGGCCGAACCAACCCAAGCCGGCTCATCACGCGGACGACCTGCACATCGGCGGAAATGTCGATGAAGCGGCGGTCCTTAAGATCGATCCGGAAGTCACGGGCCAAGATGTTTGCAGCCATCGTGGCGATCTTGGGCCCGGCGCCATGGAACTCGAGGAATCGGCGCACGAGTCGAGCACTGGACGGGCCGTCAGACCAGATTCGGGCAGCGTCACCGGCGTAGGACTTGGCAATACGTGCTGTGGCCTGATGGAGCACAGTCGCCATCTTCTCGGGGAACCGGTGCGCCGGAGTTGGGTCCCTCAGCACCTGAACCCATTCCAGCTCGTCCAACCCCATCAGGTCCTCAATGGCCAGGCTGCCACTCCGCTCAAGAACCAGGGAAGGAAGTGCCCACGCGCGCTCAGCCGGCACCTGGCGGTCGACAAGACAGGCAAACACGAACGCTTGCGGCGTGTGCTCCAGGTCATTGAGCAAGGCATCGCACGTCTCGATCCCAGTGAAGCGAATCTGCCCCCTGGGTCGGGCAAGCTCAGCTTCAGCAGCGTCCAGAAGGGCGGTGCGAACCCTGATGAACTCTTCCTGCCCAAGTTCCATGCGTTGTCCCCCCCAAGCAGCGCCGCAACCGGCGACCATCGTGCCAGCAGCCGACCTGACCGGCCACACCCTGATTTGTGGCACAACTTGAGCGCCAGATCTAGAGGATGGATAGGAGTCGGCTCGTTCACACTTCGAGCAGGATTGATGACACCTGGTGAGAGTCGATCGCCTAGGTGCCCGCTTCACCTCAGGGCAGTCGGGTTCCAGTAATCCGGCCGCTTCTTTATGGGGTCCAAGAATTCCACTTACTCGGCTGGCCGGCGGCTCCGTGCGGGTCGAGTCCTGCCCGGTTCGGCCCGGTTCGTTTGACGACCGTTTGTCGGGAGGCCCGGGAATGCAGCGGGCCCCGCCGAAGCGGGGCCCTTGCAACTACCTAGATGGTGGCGGGGGCGGGATTTGAACCCGCGACCTTCGGGTTATGAGCCCGACGAGCTACCGAACTGCTCCACCCCGCGCCGTTATGCTGACGCTACCGCTGCCCGACCGGGCGGGCAAGCCGTTCCCGGCGCGGGCGTCGCTGGCGGACCGGGCTCAGCCGACGACGAGCGAGATTCCCGTCTCCCGCTCGGAGACTTCCCACAGGACGCGGATCCCACTGTCCAGGTCCCACCGACGCAGAATCGGCAGCACGACCGGTGGCCCGAACGACCCGAACCGCGGGCCGTAGAACTGCCCGCCGCACGCCCCCGGGTCGGTCGCGGCACGCAGCTGCGGCCGTGCGCCGACCGTCGGCGACATA
>Ga0194132_10012800_pt1 | contig 10349 bp, 10 predicted proteins | sample TA2KigOf80mmetaG_FD_148612 | JGI IMG/M metagenome (GOLD analysis project Ga0194132, IMG submission 148612) | Freshwater microbial communities from Lake Tanganyika, Tanzania - TA2015054 Kigoma Offshore 80m | ecosystem: Environmental > Aquatic > Freshwater > Lake | place: Tanzania: Lake... | reverse complement strand
GCGGGCGGCTCAGTTCGTGAGCCTCCGGGATCGCTCTATGGCGGATGGCCGCTAGCGGCCAGGAGCGGTCGTTCGGCTAATGTTTACAGCGGGCCGCGCAGGACCTTCCTCGGTCCTGGCGTCGCCACTTCTCACATCCGAGCTGTTGGCCCGAAGTGTCAACTCTTTCGGGGGAACTTTAGCGTCGGCCAACAACGCGCCGTCAGGTGGCACATCAGCCTCCGGCCGCAGGAGCGATCGTTGTGCGGCGCCGAAGAGATCCTTACCAATGGCGGCTCGCGGAGCAACATAATCGGCATTGTGCGCCGTCAAACCGGGACCAGGGAGCGCGAGAATGGCCAAATCGTGCGGTGCAACGCAGCTTGGGGCGGATAGATTTTCCTATCGCTTCCGATCGCGAACCTTTGCGCCTTCAGGAACAAGACAGAAGCTCCACCGCCTTGCGGTGGATGAGGGCCGCCTCGACCACTTGATCGAGCGGCACGTGCTCATCGGGAATGTGGCTGTCGGCACCGTCACCCGGGCCCGTGACGAGGATTTCGATGCCGTCGCGAGCAAAATAGCGCCCGTCGCTCGCGCCGACAACGTTCAAGCGCTGCGCCGGCCTGCCGGTGACCGCCGCGATTGCCTCCCCAAACGCTCGCACCCCTGGGCCCGTTTCGAGAGCGCTGAAGCCGGGCGTGCCCGTGAGCAGCTCGACCGAGTTCGCGCCGGCTTTCTCGCACAATGTCTTCAGCTCCAGGAAAACGGCGTCGAAGTCCTCTTCCGGCAATAGCCGGCGATCCATCTCGATCGTGCACAGGTCCGGCACCACGTTGATGTTCTCCCCACCGCGGATGCGGCCGATGCTCAGAGTCGAACGGTGCCCGCTTTTTGATGTCCGTCCCCTGAAATTCTCGGAGATTCCGGAGATCACCTTGTGCATTTTGAGAATGGCGGAGTCGCCGGTCTGAGGTGCCCCGGCGTGCGCCGCCTTGCCGCGCGTCGTGGCGCGCAGCCACATCACACCCCGCTCCTCCAGAACCAGACGGTTCTGCGTCGGCGCCGCCAGAACCAGCGTGGCGGGCTGCACGGCACCTTGCTCGCGCAGGTAGGCCATGCCGCCGGGTCCGAGGTTTTCCTCGTCTCCGACGAAAGTGAAAACCAGTTCGCCGCGCCGCGGCTTGTCCGTTTTCGCGATTTTACGCGCCAGCCACAGGTGCACGGCCATCGAGGCCTTGCAGTTCGCAGCGCCTAGGCCGTAGACACGTCCGTCCCGCAGTGTCGCCTTGAACGGATCGCTCCGCCATGCCGCGCGCTCGCCGACGCCGACCGTGTCGGTATGCGCATTGAACACCAGTGAAGGCTTGCCGCTGCCAAGTCGGGCGACGACATTCTGCGTACCAGGGTTCTTCGACAAGAGCTCGACGCGAAAACCCAGCGGCAGCAGAAAATCCCTGCAATACGCCGCGATCCGCGTCGTGTCGCCCGGCGGATAGGTCGAGGGAATCGCGACAAGATGACCCAGGATCGCGAGGAGCTCCTCCCCGAGCGCGCGCCGATCCATCAACCGGTTTTCCGGACACTCGCGCCCTGAGCCGTGATCGCGGCGGTCGTCTTCGCGCGGTTGCGAGGCGCTGGCGCTGGCATCTGCTGGCGCGCCGGCTTTCCCCATCCGGGCTCAGCGACCATCCTGCCATCCTGCATGACGACCCTGCCTCGCACCATCGTCGTCACCGGGCCGCCTTGAACGCGCCGGCCGTGCCAGGGCGAGATCTTGCTTTTCGAGAATAACTGGGATTGGTCGATGGACCACTCGCGCCTAATGTCGACGAGCACGATGTCCGCGTCGGCACCTGGCCGGATCGTACCTTTGCCGGTGAAGCCCCATGCTTTAGCCGGATTCACGCAGGCATAGCGTACGTAATCGCAAATGGACAGCCGGCCGCCGTTCACCTCGGTCAGCATCAGCGGCATCTGCGTCTCGACCCCCGGGAATCCGCAGTCGCATCGCCAGACGCTGGCGCGCGTCTTCTCTTCCGGCGTGTGCGGCGCATGGTCGGTGGCGATCATGTCCACCACGCCTTCGCGCAGCGCCTGCCACAAGGCTTCCTGGTGACCTGGTTCGCGGATCGGCGGGTTGACGCGCATCACGTTGCCAATCCTCTTCTGGTCCTCAGTGGACAACAGCAGGTATTGGGGGCAGGTTTCGACGGTCACGTCCACGCCGCGGCGCCTGGCGTCGCGCAGCACGTAGAGCGCATCGGCCGAGCTCTTGTGCGCGATATGCAGCCGCGCGCCGGTCCATTCGGCGAAGATCACGGCGCGCGACACCGCCTCGATCGCGCAGACCTCGGGCCGGGCGGCGAGGTGGGCAAGCGTGTCAGTGCGCCCCGCCGCTTCGAGCTTGGCCTGGCGGCGTGCCATGATGGAGGCGTTCTCGGCGTGCACCGTGCAGCGTTTGCCCAGTCGCGCGAGAATCTCGAATCCTTCCAGCATGGCACCGTCAGACGGCGCCGGCAGGTCGCCGAAGGTATTGCCCATGAAGCACTTGAAGCCCGACACGCCCGCTTCAGACAGCGCCTCGAGCTGCTCCAGATTGTTTTCGTCAAGCAGGCCGTAGATGCCGTAGTCGACATACGCCTGCCTAGCGGCGATTGCCTGTTTCTGCCTAAGTGCCTCCAGCGTTCCGGTCGGCGGCAAGGTGTTCGGCATTTCGAGGACCGTGGTGACCCCGCCGCGCGCGGCCGCGCCGGTGCCGGTCTGCCAGTCCTCCTTGTAGTCGTAGCCGGGAGTGCGGAAATGCACGTGGCTGTCGATGGCGCCCGGCATCACGTAGCGGCCCGTCGCATCGATGACCGTCTTCCCGGTCAGGCCATCCCCGACTGCCACGATTTTTTCCCCGGCGATCGCGACATCAGCTCGAAAAACCGCGTCGGCGGCGACGACTTCCCCGCCGCGGATGAGGATATCTGCGTCCATGATGGCTCTTCTAGATAACCCAGCCGCCGTCGACCGCGATGTCCTGTCCGGTGATCTGGCGCGAGACGTCGCTGGCGCAGAACAGCACAGCGTTGGCGATGTCCTGGTCGGTCGATATGCGTTTCAGGGCGTACTCCTCCGCATGCTTGAGGATCGCATCCTGCACGTTGATCCCCAGGCGCTTTGCCACGCCCTCGCAGACCTTGCGAAAGCGCGGACCGTCCACCATGCCCGGGCACACGTTGTTGACGTTGACGTTGTAGGGCCCGAGCTCCAGAGCGAAAGCCTTGGTGATGCCGCGCAGGCCCCATTTCGAAGCCGAGTAGCCCATGCGCAACGCGCGGCCCCGCAGGCCGAAGGTGCCGCCGATGTTGACGATCTTGCCCGTACGCTGAGCGCGCATGGTCGGCGTAACCGCGCGCATGGTGAGGAAGCAGCCCTTCATGTTCAAGTCGACCACCTCGTCGAAGGCCGAGGGCATGGTCTCCCACGCCGTGGTCTCGAGCGGCCCGCGGCCTCCGGCGACGTTCACCAGAATGTCGATCCTGCCGTCGAATGCTGCCAACGTTTTCTCGACGAGATTGTTCACGTCCCTCTCGGAGGTGACGTCGCACTGTACCTGGATGGCGTATCTTTGCAGTTCCTTAACTTGTGAAAGTACAGGACCAATGGCCGCCATGTCGCGACCCGCAAGGCACAGATCCACGCCCTCCTTCGCCAGCGCAAGCGTGATCGCCGCGCCCATCCCCTTGGCGGGCCCGGTGACGATCGCTACTTTTCCTTTCAGCCCTAGGTCCATGCGCCTCTCACATTGAGAACTCGTTCTTGCGCATCGCCCATCCGGTCATGCGCTGCTCGAGCAGCGCGAACAACGCGTATAGCGCGATTCCCATGAACGCAAGGATGAACAGCCCGGCGAACACCAGCGGCACGTCGATGTTGGACGAAGCAATGATCATCATGTTGCCGACGCCTCGGTTCGCGGCCACGGTTTCCGAGATCACCGAGCCGACAAACGCAAGAGTGATGGCGATTTTCAGTGAGGCGAAAAGATAGGGCATCGAGCGCGGGATGCCCACACCCCACAGGATGTCCGCCTTCGACGCGCCGAGCGCGCGCAGCACGTCCTCGAGCTCCGGCTCGGTGGTGGCAAGACCGGTGGCGACGTTGACTACCACTGGAAAGATGCAGATCACGAGGGAGGTGATGACCGCAGGCACCGTGCCCGAGCCGAACCAGATCACCAGGATCGGCACCACCGCGACCTTGGGAATCGAATAGAAGCCGACCAGCAGCGGGTACATCGCGTCGTAGACCAGGCGCGATGAACCGATCGCTATGCCAATCAGCGTGCCCGCAATCACACCGCCGATGAAGCCGACGACGGTGGTCATCAGGGTCTGCATCGCATGCGGCAGCAGGGCATCCCAGCGCGTCACCAGCACGCTGAAAATCTGGCTGGGCAGCGGCAAGACAAATTCCTTGACGCCGAACAAGCGACAAAGCGCCTCCCAGACCAGGAACATGCCTAGGATCACCAGACAGGGCAGCGCCCGGCGCAGCAGCGAGCCGCGGATCATGCCATCGCCTCCACGCGCGCCTCGCTGATCTCGTTGCGCAGCGCGTGGTAGAGCGCGACGAATTGGTCGCTGAACGTCATTTCCAGCGTGCGAGGCCGCGCAAAGCAGGCATCGTGGGTGGCGATGATGCAACCGGGCCGGGCGCTCATGACGAAGATGCGGTCGGCGAGATACGCGGCCTCGCGCAGGTCGTGCGTCACAAGGATCACCGTGGGCCGGCGTATTATCCACAGCTCCTGCAGCGTCGCCCAGAGGTCCTCGCGCGTGAAGGCATCGAGAGCGCCGAAGGGCTCATCGAGCAGCAGCAGTTCGGGCTCGTGGATCAGCGCACGGCACAGCGAGGCGCGCTGCTGCATACCGCCCGAAAGCTGCCACGGACTCTTCTCCTCGAAACCGGCAAGTCCCACCGTCTTGAACAGCGCCCTCGCCCGCTCCTCGTACTCGGCGCGCCTCGCCTTGAACTGGCTGCGGTAGGGTTGAACGATCTTGAGAGGCACCAGCACGTTGTCGATGGCCGATAGCCACGGCAGCAGGGTGGGGTTCTGAAACGCCATGCCGACGATCTTGACGGGCCCCGTCACCTGCCGTCCGGCGACGTCGATCTTTCCGCGCTGCGGCTTGAGCAACCCCGAAACCAGCTTGAGGATGGTCGACTTGCCACAGCCCGAAGGCCCGACGATCGCCGCGAAGTCGCCCCTCGGGATGTCGAGGTTGGTCCCTTTCAGCGCCAGCATGCCTTCGTTCTCTCCTGTCTGGTAGACGAAGTCGATATCCTCGAGAACGACGAACCGCTGCGTCATTTCAGCTCGCGCTCGGCGCGAGAAGGCAGGAAGGCGCGGCTGAACACCTCATCGTTCTGCGGCGTGCGCGGCAGCTTAAGGTTCTCCACTAGCAGATCGATGCCTTTCTTCAAACGTTCGGCGTTGACGTCACCAATGCCGATGGTCTTCATCTCCGAGGACATCACTTCGTACTCGATGGTCTGCAGCAGGCGCTCCTTCTCGACGTCGCGCTTGAGCAGCGGCTCGCGCTTCATCACCGCGTCCATGCCAAATTCGGGATTGGCGCGCACCTCGTGGAAGGCCTTGTTGATAGCCCGCACCATGCCGCGCACCGCCTCCGGCTTCTCCTTCAGCAATTTTCTCGAAACCACAACGGAATTCGAGTAAAGCGGCAGGCCATGGTCCGCGTAGAAGATGAAATGCAGGTCCTTGGCCGGGTCGATGCCGATCGCCTTGGCAGAGAACCAGATCGTCTGCAGGAATCCGAATGCGGCATCGATCTGGCCACGCTGCAGCATCTGCTCGCGCAGGTTTGCGGCCATGTTTTCTATCTTCACCTTCGAAGTATCGATTCCGGCGATCTTGGAAAACGCCGGCCACAGGCGCAGCGAGCCGTCATTCGCCGGCCCGCCGATGGTCTTGCCCTCGAGATCCTTGGGCTTGACGATGCCGCTCGATTTCTTCGTCGCGATGACGTAGGGCGGGTTGCTGTACATCATGTACACGCCGACCGGCGCCTCCGCAGGGCGCTGCGCGGCAAGCTGGATGACCGTCGGCAGATCGCCGAATCCGGCGTCGTAGGCACCGGCGGCGACCTTGGTCGGCGCTCCGGGCGAGCCGTCGCCCTGGTCGAACTCCACGTCCAGCCCTTCGGCCCTGAAGTAGCCCTTGTCCTGGGCGAGGAAGAACCAGGCTTGCGGGCCGTAGTACTTCCAGTTGAGGATGAACTTGATCTTGGTCGGGGCCTGTGCACCCGCGACGGTCGACAGGGCAAGCGCCCAGGCTGCAAGCAGAAGCTTGAGTTTCATCGTCTTTTCCTTTCAGTTCTTCAGGATCCGGTCCGCGCGCGGGGGCAGAAAAGCGCGGTTGAACACTTCGCCATTGGCAGGCACCCGCGGCAGCTCATAGGATTCGGCCACCTGCCTGATTGCTGCGGCGAGCCGCTCATCCTTCATGTCGCCAACGCCGATCTCCTTCGACTCCGGCGTGCTGATCAGCCAGCGCACCGTGAGGATCAGGCGATCCTTCTCGGTGGCGCGGTCGAGCAGCGGCTCGCGCCTCATCATCGCGTCCACCGCCGCGTCGGGGTTGGCGAGCGCGTCATGCATTGCGCGGTTGATTGCTTTCAGCAAGCCGCGCACTGCGGCGGGCTGCTCCTGCGCGAGCTTCTTCGACACCATCACGCCATTGGAATAGAGGTCGAGGCCGAAGTCGGAAAAGAACAGCCAGTTCAGCTCCTTGTCAGGGTCAACGTTGACGCGCTTGAAATTGAACCAGGAAGTGTTGATGAATGCGAGGCTCGCCTGCACCTCGCCGCGCAGCAGCATCTGCTCCTGCAGCTGGGGCGACATATTGACCCATTTGATCTTCGAGTTATCCACGCCCGCCTTCTTCGCCAGCGCGGGAAACAGTTTGAGGGCGGCCGCACCCGGGGGTGAACCGACAGTCTTGCCTTCCAGGTCCTTCGGCTTGGCGATGCCGCTGTCCCTCCTGGTGATGATCACAAAGGGCGCCTTGTTGTAGAACATGTAGGTCATCAGCGGCGCGTCCTGCGGCTTGGTGGCGGCAAGCTGGACGATGGCGTTCATGTCGCCAAAACCCGCGTTGTAGGCGCCGCCGGCGATTTTGGTGATGGTGGCCGCCGAGCCCTCTCCCTGGTCGATCTCGACGTCAAGCCCCTCGGCCTTATAGTAGCCCCTGTCCTGGGCGAGGAAGTACCAGGCGTGCAGCCCCTGAAATTTCCAGTCGAGCACGAACTTGATCTTGACCGGCGCCTGGGCCTGCGCGGCACAGGCTGCAAGCAGTGCAATGGCGAGCAACGCAAGTCTCTTGATCATCTGGACACTCCCCTTTTTAGGGCGTTCAGCACCGCCGTGGAGGTGGTGAGGAAACCGTACAGTAGCCTAAGCAGAAATCGTGCCGATTCCGAGCAGTATTTCGGCGATGATGTTGCCGAACAGTCATCCAATAGGATCGGATCATAGCCAATGAAAGCCGCGTCCTGCATTGTGGCAAGCACGCAACGGTCGAGGTTGACCCCGGCAAACAGCAGCGTGGTCACATCCATGCGCCGCAGGATGGTATCGAACTCATTGTCCCAGAAGCCGCTGAGTCGGTGCTTGTCGACGTGGATGTCGGTCTTGCGGGCGTCCAGCCCCGCGACGATGCGCGCGCCCCAGCTGCCGCGTTCCAGCACCGGCCCTTTTCCGCTGGGCAGGCGCGCGCCGTACGCGCCGGTGCGCAGCACGCCATGCGGCAGGTTGAGCCGGTCCGGCCGCACGCTCCAGTTTAACCAGACCACGGGAATCTTCGCCCGGCGCGCGCCCTTCACCATGGCGTTGATCGGCTTGATGACGCGGCGTGCCACCGCCAAATCGATGCCCCGCGAATCGAACCAACCCCCGGGCGCGCAGAAATCGTTCTGCATGTCGACGACGATGAGCGCGGTGCGCGCGGCGTCGAATATGACCGGGTTGGGCTCGGCGGCTACACGTACAAGACGCTTGCGCCGGATCGTGCGCACAAGATTGGAGACGCGATCAGCGGCGGCCACACGGGTTAGGATACCAGAATGACCCTTGCCGTGGAGCGCCTTCTGCGCAGGCCGTCGCAACGGCGCGCTGAGAAGCACCGGGTGCTGGAATTTTCCGGGGGCCGTATTTCATCTCTCCGGGAAGCGCAGCCGGGGCTAGGCAAAGGCCTGCTCGCTATGCCCGCCCTCGCCAACGCACACGACCATGCACGCGCGCTGAAGCCGATCGCGTCGGGCGCGCTGGAATTGCCCCTCGAGTTGTGGCTTGCGGCCATTACCGGCGCGCCTCGGGTCGATCCCTACCTCGTCGGGGCCGTCGCGTTCGGCAGGGCAGCGCTCGGCGGCGCCGGCGCCGTCATGTGCCACTACGTGCGCGCCCAGGGTGGCATGAGCCTGGTCGAAGAGGCGAGGCAGGTGGCGCGAGCCGCGAGCGATGTGGGCGTGCGAATCGCCTTTGCCGTGGCGATGCGGGACCGCAACTACATCGCCTATGGCGACGACCGGCGCACGCTGCAGCTGATGCCGGCGGCCGACCGTCAGGCGATTGAGGAGAAACTCATCGGGCGCGCGGACTCTCCTGGCGCCCAGGTGGCACTGGTCGAAGAGATCGCGGCAGCGCTGGATTCGCCGACCGTGACGGTACAGTACGGCCCGACCGCGGTGCAATGGTGCTCGCATGCGCTACTCGAGGCGATCGCCGAGGGCTCCGCGCAGAGCGGCCGGCGTATCCACATGCACCTGCTGGAATCGCGTTACCAGCGGCAATGGGCAGACAAGGCCTATCCGGGCGGCATGCTTAAGTTCCTCGACAAGATCGGCCTGCTATCGCCGAGACTGTCGGTGGCGCACGCAGTGTGGGCGAATCCCGACGAACTCGATCTGCTATCCGAGCGCGGCGTAATCATCAGCGTGAACAACAGCTCCAATTTGAGCTTGCGCTCGGGCGTTGCGCCGGTGGCGCAGATGCTGCGCGCCGGCGTGCCGATCGCCATCGGCCTGGATGGGGTCGGACTGGACGACGACGACGACGCGCTGCGCGAAGTCAGGCTGGGCTATTTTCTGCACCAGGGTATCGGCTTCGAGGCGCACCTCGACGCGGGCACGCTGCTGCATGCCGCCTGCGATACCGGTCGGCGCGCCGTGACGGGCATCCTGGAGCCCGCCGCGCTTGAGCCCGGGCGCTTGGCCGACGCGCTGATCCTTGATTACGCTGCGCTCGCTCGCGACGTCATCGCGGAATCCCTCGATGACCTGCCCCTGGTGCTAGCGCGCGCAACCAGCCGCCACATCCGTGCTCTCTACGTTGGGGGCCGCGAGGTGGTAAGCGAAGGCCGCTTGACCGGCGTCGACCTGGCGGGACTGGAATATGAACTGACGGATCAGTTGCGGCGCGGGGTCGTCGCATTCAACGAATGGCAGCGCACGGTGCTTCGCATGCGCGCCTCACTCACCCGTTTTTACGCCACAGGCATGCACTGCACATGAACTATCTCTGGAAGTGCAGGTTCGATTTCTGCGTCGAGAAAAACACCGCGAGGTCTTCGATGTCCTGCTTCGACAGCTGATCTGCAAAGCCCTTCATGATCCGATTCGCGCGCTTGCCCGACTTGTAATTCGACAAGGCCTTGACCTGGTAGTTCGGATACTGGCCGGCGATGATCGGATTTTCCGGCGCGACCGGCTTCGCGCCATTGGCGCCGTGCAGGCGGCGCAGACCTGCGCGGCCCTCGCCTTGCCTTTTTCGGCATTGTCTTTCGCCTAGGCGGTGCCGGAGAGCGGCAGGAAGAGAATCAGGACGAGGAAGCTTTTCATTATTTGCCTTAGTGCCCCTTGCGCGAGCCCCCCGACGCCGTGGGCATGACCGATCGTGGCACCCAACCGCTGCCTGCAGAAAATTTCAATCAGAATGAGACATCTCGAGTTGGAATTTAGTGAGCATCTCTTGTGTCGCGCTCAGGGGCATCTGGGGTCAGGAGCCTGAGCGGGTTGTCGGGGTCAAGCTCGAAGATGTAGCTCATGCCCTCCCCTTGTCCAAATCCAAGTGCAAGGGGTGCGCGGATGGAACCAGATTGAAAAGCGGGGGGTACCCCCGGGGTGGGGGCTCAGGCAGCTGGAAATTGCTACCTCGCCGCTTGTCAAAGATTGAACTCTTTACCAATAGCGGCTCGTGGGGCGACATAAGCCTCATTGTGCGCCGCCAAACCGGGACCGGGGAGCGGGAGAATGACCAAATCGTGCGGTACAACGCAGCCTGGGGCGGATAGAGTTTCCTAT
>Ga0194132_10012793_pt1 | contig 10356 bp, 6 predicted proteins | sample TA2KigOf80mmetaG_FD_148612 | JGI IMG/M metagenome (GOLD analysis project Ga0194132, IMG submission 148612) | Freshwater microbial communities from Lake Tanganyika, Tanzania - TA2015054 Kigoma Offshore 80m | ecosystem: Environmental > Aquatic > Freshwater > Lake | place: Tanzania: Lake Tanganyika... | reverse complement strand
CAGTCCGCCGGCCTGCGAAGAATGATCATCAACGCCCTCTACTGGGGCATGGGCATGGAATCGGCCATCACCGCCACTCGGAGTGTGGAAATCGTCGGCCGCTACCAACCGCTGGACAGCGGCTTCAACTACGAAAAGCTCGGCGTCAAACCGCGCCCCGTCTCTCACTATCGCTGATGCTCCACCCGCTCACGCTGTGAACTCACACCGTCTTCCATTCTGTTTGCTGCTCCGGACCCCGTCTCCTCGGTGAGGGGATCCGGGTCGAAGGAGAAGAGAGGACAGGCGGATTCCTATGAACAATAGCTCTGAAAAAAGCGTTCAATTCATGATGAACAACCGAATCCTTGCTGCACTCCAGGTGTTCCTTGCAACCGCGGCGACCTTCCTGATCGCACTTTTCGCGGTAAAGGCCGAATCGCAAGCGTCGGGGAAGAAGGCCGCAAGCAAACACTTCGATCCGGTCGTTCGTGAGATCGAAGGCTGGAAGGTCCATATCGATCCAAAGATGCTTGAGGGCGAGCATGCGGCGGAAGGAGCCCGCGCCTTGATGATGCTGGCAAGCCACTTGCAGCGCATCGCGATCATGATTCCCAAGGATCGGCTGAAGCAATTGCAGACGCTCGAAATTTGGATTGAACACGACCACCCGGAGATCGATGTGGAGCCGGGACCCTACCACCCCGGTGTCGGCTGGCTTGTTGAACGGGGTTACGATCCGCGGCTCGCCAAGAAAGTTCACATCACCCGAGCGGCGTCGTTGCTGGATCGCGATCAACTGGCAAAGCACCCCTCGGTCGTTCTCCATGAATTGAGCCATGCTTTCCACGACCAGATTCTGGGCGGCTACGACGAACCCCGCATCCTGGCCGCTTACGAGAAGGCCATGAAGGCGGGGCTTTATGACAAAGTTCTCACCCACACTGGTCGCAAAGTCAGAGCCTATGCCGCGACCACTCCCATGGAATACTTCGCCGAAGGAACCGAAGCCTACTTTGATCGAAACGACTTCTATCCCTTTGTTCGCGCCGAGCTCAAGGAACATGATCCCGTTCTTCACGATCTTCTGGAGGAAATCTGGGGAGTCAAAAAATAGCACGTAGCGATCGCTCGGAAGCACGATGAACAAAGCAACGTCCGACGCCGGCCAAAAGCTTTGCCAACAACGATGCTTCCACGAGGGCTGTGGATCCCAACAAACCCGCGATGGCATGGTTGGTTGTGCGAGTTTTCACCTCAGGGCGACGCAATAATGCAAGACGCGGGAGGAGGCGACAGATACCTTCGGGCCATGAAAACCATCGCCGGACGTTTCGCTCGTCTCGTTTTTCTTGGTCAGTGCGTGATCCTCGCGACCCAGCTATCCGCCAAGCCGCTCAAGGTCTTCATCCTGGCGGGCCAGTCCAACATGGAGGGACATGCCTCGGTCAAAACGTTTGATTACATCGGCAAAGATCCGCTGACGGCGCCCCTGCTCAAAGAGATGCGGAATCCCGATGGAACTCCACGGGTGTGCGACCGAGTCTGGATGTCCTATCTGACCGGCCCTTATGACGGCAGCGCCAATGGCGAAGGGCTGGGGAAATTGACCGCCGGCTTTGGCGCACGGGACAACCCGACGAAGGATGGCGGCAAGATCGGTCCCGAGTTCACCTTCGGCATCTTCATGGAGAAGGAGTTGAATGAGCCCATTCTGATCATCAAGACCGCTTGGGGCGGCAGGTCACTCAACACCGAATTCCGTCCGCCCAGTGCCGGGCCATACAAGCTCCCCAAGCAGATTCAGGATGAGTGGGACAAGCATCCCGAGGGCGCCCACGGTATCCCCAAACTCGAGGACCGGAAGGCGTGGCAGGAAAAGAAGGATGCCGCCTCGGGTGTGTTCTACCGAATGATGATCGACCATGTGAAAAAGGTGCTGGCTGATCCCAAGCGGGTCTGCCCCGCCTACGATCCCAAGGAGGGATACGAACTGGCCGGTTTTGTATGGCTTCAGGGCTTTAACGACCTGGTCGACGGGACTACTTATCCTGGTCCTGACAAACCCGGGAAATACGACCTCTATTCAGATCTTCTGGCCAAGTTCATTCGCGATGTTCGCAAGGATTTGTCGGCCCCGATGATGCCATTCGTGATCGGCGTGCTGGGAGTCGGCGGTGAGAAGGACAATGAGGTTTTCCGCAAAGCCATGGCCGCACCGGCTGACCTGCCCGAGTTCAAAGGCAATGTGATTGCTGTTGAGACCGCTCCATTCTGGGATCATGCCATTGACGCCGCAGAACCCAAGAAAGGCGAGTATGACAAAATCGTCGGAACGGCTCACAGATTGAAGAAGGACGGAACCTTCGACCACGACTGGAAATGGGAGAACTACTGGAAGCCAGTTGGCAAACCTCTGCCCGACGAACGGACCTGGCGTTTCGCCACCGTTGATGCCGCCGAAGCAAAGGACAAACTGGAGAAATACACCGACCGGCGATTCCGCGACATCAAGCTGCCCGCGGGAATGGAGAAATGGTACATGCCCGATTTCGATGACAGCAAATGGATGGAAGGCAAGGCCCCCATCGGAAAGGGCGTCTGGAAACACAGCGGAGTCACCCTGGACAAATTCTCCTCACCATGGGGAGAGGACGAATTCCTGCTCATGCGGACAACTTTTGAAGTCGAAGACCTGAACTACGATTCATACCGCATCGCGATTTTGGCGAGACAGGGGTTCCACGTGTATCTGAACGGACACAGGATCCACACCTACATCTGGTGGCAGGACTCTCCGCGTTACGGCTCCATCGTCCTCAAAAAGGAACAGATCAAGCATTTGAAGAAGGGAAGGAACGTATTGGCCGCCTATGCCAATGACCAATACTCCCTCAAATCTCCGGAACGTTATGCGGCGATAGATCTGCGGATTGAGGGGATCACCAAAGTAGATCAGGAGAAGCTCGACCTCGCCCTGGAGGAGGTCCTTTCGCCCCAAGACCGTGAGGCCCTCAAGGGCGCTTCCAATGGCGGCTACCACTACTTCGGCAGTGCGAAGATCTTTGCGCAAATGGGCAAGGCGTTTGCCGAAGCAAACCTCCGGATGCTCCGCGTCCCAAGCAAACCATGACGACGAAATCATTCCTGCTGCTCGCCGGGATGCTGGTTCTCGGCCAGATCACCGCCGCTGCTGCTAATCCCCCGCGGCCGAAGCTGCAATTCATCAACGGCAGTTCGCAGAGCGTGGACATCTTCTGGTTGAAGTCCGACACGGAGAGAGTGCCGAATGGCTCGCTCGCGCCAGGCCAGAACACCGTCATATCCACCACGCTCGGCCATCGATTTGCGGTCGTGGGACGCGATGACAAGGCTGAACGCGTGGTCACCAGCGAGGTGCGGGTGCAGGCCATGCGATTCGATCCGCCGGACGCGGACGGCATCCCGGCGTTTTATCCACAGCGGGTGACGGCGGGCGGATTTCCCATCGTCGCGTCGGCACAAGTGAATCCCTATGCGCTCAAGGAGGCGGCGTATCTCGTGGACCTGATGCTCGCGCGGCGGCCGGATGTCCGTGCGGCGATGGTCAAGAGCGGCGCACGGCTCAGCATTCTTGCTTGGAACGAATTCACCACCGACCAACCCGAATGGCTTTGGCTCGCCAAGGATCCGGTGCCGGGTTTTCCCGGCATTCCCGCCCGCGATTTCCGCGATGCACGCGCGCGCGGGATGGGTGGGAGCGAGACGGATCCGTTTTGTTCCTGCGGCGAGGAGAACCTACTGGCGTACCCTGGCGATCCGTATTCGGCCGAGAACATTCTCATCCACGAGCTGGCGCACAACATCCACCTGCGCGGCATGGCGAACGTCGATACAACCTTCGATTCACGGGTCAAAGCCGCTTACGACGCGGCCATGAAAGCTGGTCTATGGAAGGGCAAGTATGCCTCCGTGAATCACCATGAATATTTCGCCGAGGGTGTGCAGAGCTGGTTCGATGACAATCGCGAGAACGATCACGACCATAATCACGTCAACACCCGCGCCGAACTGCTCGAATACGATTCCGGCCTCGCCGCGCTATGTCGCGAGGTCTCCGGCGATACCGTGTTGAAATACACCAAGCCCGCGACGCGGCTCCGGGATCATCTTGAAGGCTACGACCCGGCGACCGCGCCCAAGTTCACCTGGCCTGAGCGTCTCGCCAAAGCGCGTGCTGAGATCCGACAGAAAGCCCAGGCTCGCAGTGACGCAGCGCAAGCCAGTGCACCGCGGTCTACGCCGCAGTCGTCGAAGTAACTTACCCATTCTCACCTCCATCATCGAGCCGAGCGCATCCATATCTGAGCAGGACATGGCCAGCATCGTGAAACTCAGAGACGGTGATACGTTGAATGGCGACTGCTTCTTCGGAACGAGAAGGAGGTGGATGTCGCCACCAATCCTTTCGACATGAACCAGGTGACGAAAGCTCCTTTCGGACAGATGGAGAGAATCACTTATTCCCAAGTCTCCGCCATGCCGCAAGGGATGATGGGTGGGATGAACCGAGACGAACTGATGGACTCCATCGCCTATCTGATCTCGGGCGGAGACCCCTCACATAGAGTTTTCCAATGATCCTGGGCACGGCATTCTCTCCCGCAAAGAGATGGTCGGTTCGATCAATCTTCGTCTCTATCCTGATGAGCCCGACGGAGGCTGGCAAAAAGATTTCCGGCAAAAAAATATGGAACAAGAGTCTTCATTTTTTTGCCGCCAATCTTTTTGCCAGCTTTCCTCCCGTCATCGAAGAGACCTTTCGTGAACCCCGAATTGAAAATGCTGAAGACTGAACATCTGTTGCTCGATGGTGCCACCGGCACGGAGTTAAACCGCCGCGGAGTGGACACCGGCTTGCCCATGTGGTCTGCCAACGCACTCACCCATGACGCCGGGCTGAATGTGTTGCGCGGGATCCATCTGGACTACTTGAATGCCGGCGCGGACATCCTCACCACCAACACATTTCGCACCCATCGCCGCACGTTGGCTGGCAAAGGGCACGACGCGCGCGAATTGACCAGGCGCGCGGTGACGACCGCCCAGGAGGCCGTCGCTGAATTTGGCCGGCGCGCACGAGTGGCCGGCTCGGTAGCCCCACTGGAGGATTGTTATCGTCCGGACCTCGTGCCGAGCGATGACGAATGCCATGCCGAGCACTCCGAGCGCATTCAGCATCTTGTTGAAGCGGGAGCTGATCTGCTCTTGATCGAGACGATGAATTCCATCCGCGAAGCCGTGGTCGCGGCCCGGATCGCGGTAAGCACGGGGCTGCCGACCTGGGTCAGTTTTGTCTGCGATGAACGAGGGTCTATCTTCTCCGGAGAGTCGCCGACACATGCCGCCGAAAGGTTGCTGCCACTGGGGATAAAGGCACTCGGCGTCAACTGCATGCCAGCTCATACGCTTTCCAAACCGCTCACCGAGTTGCGGGCCATCTGCGGTCTCGATTTTCCGTTGATCGCCTATGGCAACATTGGCCATGTCGACGGCGAACAGGGATGGGTGAACACCGATGACACCAACCCGGACAGCTATTGTCAGCACGCCCAGAGCTGGCCAGCGCAAATCGTGGGCGGCTGTTGCGGCTCAACGCCGGAACATATTCGAAAGCTGAATCAGAAATGGAAAAGCCATCGGACCTGATGACCTGGCCGTCTGCTGGGCTCCAGACTCGTGCTCTGCTCTGGTTGCTTTCCTCTTCGGCAGGCCGGTGAAGATCTCGACTTACCTCCTCAAGGCGCCGAAGCTGCCTCCGAGTCCTTGGATGCGCGCACGGGTGAACGCGGCGACGTTTCGGCGGTCGAAGTCGCTTCGTGGAAGCCGGCGGAGTCCAAGCCGCCCGTGGCAGACCATGACTGGGTGTTGGTGCTAACGACGCGATGAACCTGACCATGATGTTTCGAATTCTGATGGTTGCCCTCTTCGCAGCCTCCGGCGGTCTCCGGATGTGTGCGGAGTCGGCGGTCTATCCGCCCACGCGATTCCCCGACGCACTCGGCTGGGGGAAGAACATCCAGCGCACGATGCGCTTGCTCGCTACGAGCACCGCCGAGAAGCGAAACACAGTTCGCATCCTGTTCTACGGCCAGAGCATCACCGAGCAGAAGTGGGCGAAGCTTGTTGAGGAGGATCTGCGGCGGCGCTTCCCGCACGCGAATCTCGTCGTCGAGAACCGCGCGCTTGGGGGATTCTCCTCCCAGATCCTCGTGAAGACGGCCGAGACGGACCTCTATTCGTTCCAGCCCGACCTGCTCATCTTTCACGTGTATGGTTCGCACGACAAATACGAGGACATCATCCGCCGCATGCGCGAACGCACCACGGCTGAAATCTTGATGCAGAACGATCACCTCACCAAACCGGCGGACTTCACTGAGGAAACCGATGCGGACAAGCTGCCCCCCGCCGGCAAGCATTGGGATGCGTTCATGAACCACAACTGGCTGCCGTCGCTCGCGAAGAAGTACGGCGCCGAGCTTTGCGACCAACGCGCGTTGTGGAAGGCGTATCTCCGGGAGAACAACCTTGAGCCCAAGACGCTGCTCAAGGACAGCGTGCATCTCAACGCCCATGAGGAATGGTTCATGGCCGAGTGCGTGAAGGCCTATCTGCGCTACGATCCGAAGCTCGGTCCGTCACCTGCCGAAGGCTGGGTGAAGACCTACGAAGTCGGCAAGGACCTGCGCTGGATGAATGGCAAGCTCCGGCTCGAGTTCCAAGGCAACTGTGTCGAAGTCGTCTGCAAGCCTGGCACCGCGGGCCCCGCCGCCGTGCGCATTGATGGACGCAAGCCGTCCGAGTTTCCGGAGCTCTATGGCTTCACCCGCGCCGTCACCCAGCCTTCCGGCAAGTGGCTGGTAAAATGGCCGGTCATCGCACCTATCGGTGCTGAGAAACCACTGCTCATCGAGGACTGGACGTTGGCGGCAAGACGTGTGGACGCCGCGAACGAGAAGCTTTTCAGCTTCGCGCTCACCGGTTCGAAAACCGGCTCCGACGGCGAAGGCCGGAGCGACGGGCGTTTTGTGTCCAAGTCGGGCCGCGTCGTCATCGAGACCAACGACTGGAACGTCACCTACGCCCTGAACCTGGGAGGCATCAAGCCGGTGCCGGACACCTTCGAAGTGAAATGGAAGGTCGAGGCGCGCTTTGTGGACGAGTTCGTCTCGCCTGGTGTGACCGATGCCGCCGTGGAAACGCGTCTGACGCTTGCGAGCGGACTCTCCAACGGCAAGCACACCCTGGAGATTGCGGGCAGCGAAGGCACGCCCATCGCGGTCATCCGGGTGTATCGGCCGGGGCTGGCTCCAGCGCGGCGCTGAGCCTCCTGATCTTCCCGGCGATGGGTCAACGCTTGGTCAATCAGGTAGTTTCCCACAGACTCTGAATGATTGCCGGATTCAGGGTAGGAACATGAATTCGTTGCTGGCCAGCAAGGCGTGCGATAACTGCTCCCAAGGATTCAATCGATCCTCTGCCGTGGATTCTACGGGAGCGCGGAGGAATTCGAGTGCCAGCGAGGTTTCCGCCGCAGTCGGCGGTCGCCCATAAGCCAGTTGCCATCCGAGTTGGAGCCGGTCGTGAACATTCGCGGCCGCCTTTTCGAGACGCTTGGCGAACTCACGACTCATCTCGAAGATGAACGGGCTGTTGAGCACAAACAACTGCTGCTGGGGCACGGTCGTGACATTGCGCTGGTCGCTCGTCACATTTGGCTCCGGAAAATCGAAGAGCATCAGCGTGGAGTTCGGAGCGTAACGACTGACCACGGTGTAAAGCGTGCGCCTGCGTCCTGCGGGATTATCGGCTTCGATCCCGTTCATCCGCGTGAAGAAATCGAATCCCGCGACCTCTTTCAGGCCCGGTGTTTTTTGATCGATGGATGGCCCGCCAAGCTGGGGATCAAGTCTGCCCGCGACGCTGAGCAAAGCATCGCGCCATGCCTCGATGTCGAGACGGCGTGGCGTCATGCGCCAGAGGTATTCGTTGGCGGGATCCTTGGCGATGTTACTCGCGTCCTGTGCGCTGCTGAGCTGGTAGGTGGACGAGAGCATGATTTCGCGATGCAACCATTTGACTGACCAGCCGGCTTCCACGAATTGCACGGCCAGCGTGTCGAGGATCTCCGGGTGCGTCGGCGGGCTGCCGAGCTTTCCAAAGTTGCTCAGCGTGGGAACGATTCCCCGGCCGAAGTGATAGTGCCAGACACGATTCACAAAGACGCGGGCAGTCAGCGGATTTGTGGGGCTGGCAACGGCATTGGCGAGATCAAGCCGCGTGAAGGTTTTCGCCTCGGGCTGGTCGTTCGACCCGCTCAAGGCTCGCAGGAATCCCGGAGGCGCTGGTTCGCCGGGTTTCTCGGGATTGCCACGCACGAAAACACGCATGGGCTGGCCGCCACCTTTGATGCTCGGCATGACCGGTCCCGAGGCCGGAGGGTTATTCGAGAGCGCGTCCAACTCGGTTTGCATTCCGGCCAACTGCTTTTTCTGAGCCTCGTTCAGCAAACCTGCCCGGTCATTCTCAGTGACAAAGAACGGCGCCTTGGCGTCCTTCCAGAGAACCTTGAGAAGCGCGTCATGCTCTGGTGGAAGAGGAGCCGGCTTTTGCGAGGGGTCCGCGGGCGGCTGCTCGCTCGCGGTGAGCGCGGCCACGGCTGTGACGACCAGGTTCTTCAAGGCCTCGGCTTGCTGGCGCAGCGCGTCGGAGGTGGTGACGGTTGCGAGGTCTTTTGACTGTTTCGCGGCCTCGCGAAGCGGCTTCAGAGTTGGCTGATCACTGGCCTCATCGAGGACCTTGACCCAGCGATTCAGGAAGTAGAGTTCCAACTCTTGCTGCTTCGCAAATGCCGCGTCGTCCAATGGCAGTTTATGTTGCCTTAAGACCGACATTTTGCAGGCGGCGACCACGTAGGCATCGGTTTTCGCCAAAGCGTCGCGGCCGAGTTGCCGCGCCTGATCTTCGGACCACTTCTTGGAGCCGGCCTTCTTTTGCTCCACCTGCTCTCCCCATTTCTTGTGAGCTTCGACGATCTCGGGAGCCGCCAGCATCCGGCTGGGCCACTCCGCGCCGTTGTAGGCGGCGGCCAGGGAGTAATAGTCGCGGGTCGGAATCGGATCGAACTTGTGATCGTGGCACCGGGCGCAGGAGACCGTCAGGCCCAGGATCCCCCGCGACAGGGTGTCCACCCGATCCTCCAACTCATCGGCCTTGGCCTTGGCCTCTCCGGCGGCTCCTTTTCGGAATTGTGGGCCGAGCCCTTGAAAGCCGAGTCCCGCCAGCCGCGCTACGTAGTCGCTTGCGGGGCCGGGAATTTCATCGCCCGCGATCTGCAAGCGCACGAATTCGTCGTAAGGCACGTCGCGATTGAACGCATTCACGACCCAGTCGCGATACAAGTAAGCCGCCGGTGTGGGAGTCAGGAACGAATTGCCCTGATCGTCGGCGTAGCGCGCCACATCCAGCCAGTAGCGACCCCAGCGTTCGCCGTAGTGCGGCGAAGCCAGCAGCCGGTTGATGAGCTTCTCGTAGGCGTCTGGCTCGGTATCCCGTTCGAACGCGTCGCACTCTTCGGGTGTCGGCGGCAGCCCGATGAGGTCGAAGGTCGCGCGCCGGATCAACTCGCGTTTGGTCGCTGGACGGACTGGACGGAGCGTCCGCTTTTCGAGTGCGGCAAGGACGAAAAAATCGAGCGGCCTTCTGGGCCAAGTGCTGTCGGCGACGCTGGGTGGCTCGTGTTTCGTCGGGGATTGAAACGCCCACTGTTTGCGCTCGGCATCAAAGTCGATCACGCGCGGATTCGCCCCCGTCGCTCCGCCCTCGCGCGGGTCCGGTGCACCCATCGCCACCCACTTTTCCAGAATGGCTACCTCCTCGTCCGAAAGGCGCTGCTTCGGCGGCATTTGCAGGCTTTCATGCGTATATCGAACGGACTTGATCAACCGACTTTCCTCCGGTTTCCCCGGCTTGATGATCGGACCTTCCTCGCCGCCTTTGGCGACGCCATCGCGGGTGTCGAGTCGCAGACCGCCTTTCAGCTTTCCCGCTTTGGCCGCTTCCTCGCTGTGGCACTTGTAGCATTGGCTCGCGAGAAGAGGGCGGACTTTGGATTCGAAGAACTCGATGCCGCTCGCTTCCTCAGAATGCAGCGGGACGGCGAGGCAAATGGCGACCGGGCAAGCTAAGAATATGGGGGCCAGCCTCACGCGATGATGTCCCTCACGACCTCGCCGTGGACGTCCGTGAGACGATAATCGCGCCCACTGTAGCGATAGGTCAGTTTTTCGTGATCCAGTCCCATCAGATGAAGCATCGTCGCGTGCAGGTCATGCA
>Ga0194132_10012789_pt1 | contig 10358 bp, 8 predicted proteins | sample TA2KigOf80mmetaG_FD_148612 | JGI IMG/M metagenome (GOLD analysis project Ga0194132, IMG submission 148612) | Freshwater microbial communities from Lake Tanganyika, Tanzania - TA2015054 Kigoma Offshore 80m | ecosystem: Environmental > Aquatic > Freshwater > Lake | place: Tanzania: Lake Tanganyika... | reverse complement strand
TAATCTTTTTATCATCGATAAGATTTTGTGTTACAGCGGCAATTAAAGCTTTGGCAAAATAGTCTTTATTGTTCTTACTTATTGAAGGATCCGGAAGAGAAACGGCCTTGTTTTGAATATTGACGACGGCTCGGTCGATACCCACGGGAGAAACTGAGGGGCTCTTGCCTTGGCAGGAGGACAAGAGCACAACAATAGCAACCCAAAACACACTATTCCTCTGGAAATAAGACTTTAGTTTTCTTTTCATAAGCTTTTTTAGTGCAAACTGAATACCATCGACTGTTTAGCTTGTTTTCTGGTGAAAAAAATCACAACATTTGTCCATTTTTTTTACAGAAAATCTTTCAGAAATTGCAACTGCTTGAACTTACAAATCTCTTCGAGACTGGATTGTAGACACTAACTTTAAGACAGATGAATGATCCTCCTTAGAAAAGCAGAATCGAAGAACACGGCATTTACCTGGTCTCAAAATAGCGGGTTGAAATCACTGCTACTTCGCCCTAGCCCATACTGTAATTTTCACTTCGGGTGTCAGTTTATCTGAGAATTAAGACGGATTGATCCTGTTGATCCAGTTCGCAAGAGTATCTCTTTCGGATTGATTGGGTAAGCGGTTCCCTCCGCCATGAGCAGTTCCCGTTCCTTTGATGAGGAGCCTTGAACTAGCTGGGTTTTTGGCAGTTACTCTAGCTCGGACGTTTTGGTAAAGAAGCGTATCATCGTTGTTGGGCATGTTAAAGTTACCCGATCCGTTTGTATTCCCGTGGCATGAAGCACAGTTATTAAGTAAAATGGGTTTTACCGAAGATAAAAAGTAGGCCTGTTCGGTTGAGTTGTTTGAATTGGAGCCATCGTTGCGAGCTACATCTACAAACCCAAGTTTAATTTCATTGTTTCTTAGTCGAATTTCTGCTGCAGCCACCGAACGCATTGATAACACAACGCCTGGTAGGGGAGTGGTGCTTGAATCATTGATCGGAGATTGAGGGGCATCTAAAATTACAGAGGCCATCGTATTATAGAGTATGTTATCGAGACCACTAGAAACTACGATGTTAACACCGGTTACCTTGAGTCGATAACTTGGTGAGTATACTCTCCACTGACCTATTTCATAGCTTCCGTCGGAATAGTATCTTATTCCTGCTTCAACGAAGGCATTGGGATGGCCTAATCCCGTCAAACTAAATCGCATGAATCGATAATCTCCATTTAGCGTTAAATTCACGGGAACCGGTACACTGCCCGTAAATTTCAGATTAGATCCGGTGGTTCCCTGGCTCGAGCCACTTTCTCCCGAGCTACTTCCTCCCGAGCCCGAATTGGAAATCCAATTTGAAATCTTTTCCTGGTCGGCTGCCGAAGCTAATTGATTTCCGCCTGAGTGGTTGTTCGCCCCTTTGCCTTTTTGCAGCAGGGCAGATGCATCGGGATTGCCTACTACAATTTTTCCGAAACATAAATTGTATAGGTTGTCATTATCTGAGGGGTGCATAAAAAATGCTGCTGCAGCCCCGTTGCCCAATTGAGCATGGCAGCCAAAACAATTGGTCTGAAGGACGGGTTTAACCGTGCGAACAAAAGCAGCTAAGCTAATCGCCGTCGTCCCGGAACTTGTTCTCACTTTGTCGTGAAAAGCTCCACAACCCGACAAGAACAATTCCAAAACTAAAAAGACTAAAGATTTTCGACCGTAAACGTTCAAAGTAGTATCCTCTCTATTGTTAGCGGTTGAAGATATTTAATTGTTCGAAAACATCTCGTGAAGTATTAGGAGGAGCATAGTCAGCTACTTTATAATTCTGCATTCCCAAAAGTGAAGCCATAAAGGCATGGGCTTCATTGGCTGGATTTCTTTGAAGAATGTTTACATTGGTGTCGGTGTCCGCGCTGCCGCCCGCATTGTCGTTACTTCTAAAACCTCCGAGTTGAAATCTCGAAGGTGCTTGCTCATTATTCATGCAGAGATAAATGTAAAGAGCTCCGTGGATTTGATTAGCGTCCCCTATAGATCTTTTTTGGTCACGCGCCATGGATGAAGCCCCATCGGTTTGAACATACACTCCTAGAGATACTCTACTTTGAGCGGCAGCCAATAGCATGGGCTTCAGAGTATTGAACACTAGAGCGTGCTGACCGGTGGTGGGATTCGCCCAACCGTCAGTACCGTCGTGATAATCAAAGTTAGCTTGAAGTTGAGCGACCATCACTGGAGAGATTCCATTCAGGAGAAATTGAAGGCTTGCTGCCATTGCGACTCTAGGGTCGGTCACCGCAGTAGAGGGAGTTATTCCATAAGCGCTTTGAAGCACCGTGCTGGTTCTGGGATCCAAAGGGTTCTCATTGGCGACGTTCGTCTTCAAGTCTGCATTTGCCGCTCGAGTGAGCTCGGCTAGTTGTCGGCCGCCAGTCATGGCCTGAAACCGTTGCGTGGCTCCCTGTGTGAGTTTTTCAGCTAAAGATGCCCCAGCTACCAAAGCGTCGGTTGACATCGCAGCTAGAGCACTTTTTTTTACTGACAAAAGATCTTGGGCCTGTGCCAAAGTCGTCGCTACTGCAGGTCTAACTCCGGGAAAATCGACTGAAGGTTGAGCTCTTCCTCCATTCGCATTATTTGAGTTTAATTGAGTCCCAGCGACGCGGAATTTTGCCCCCGCTTGCATAGCCGCAGACACAATGTGCGGTGCCACGCCTATCGGGTTATTCGTGGAATCATCCTGACTATTGGAGTGAAAACCTGCAGCTACATATATTTTACCGCCAAGGCTTTCAATCTGAGCGTTGATTTGCTCCAACCCCTGAAAAAACAGAGAAGCCGTCCACATCGGAGCTCCGTACTTAGTTGAAACTCCAGTAGTAAGATTCTGCCCAGGCATTCCCGAGGTACTGTAGCTGCCCGCGGTCAAGAATGCGCCGTTCACAGTTTGCGGCACCACCTCAGAAGTTATTGTTAAACCTCCCGGACAATTTAGCACCACCGCACGAGCATTAAAACCTACAGCCGCCTGTGCTGAGTGGGTTTTGGTCATCAGTGAAAAAATCGTTGGCATAAAAGTAAGGGCTGTAACTCCTGCAGCACTTTGTCCAAGAAATTCTCTTCTCGAATGAAAATGAGGATTTTTCTTAAGCTGATGAGCGAGCCATTCTCTTTTTACTTCTTTTAGATTAACCGGAGTTTTAATAATTATACTCATACGTTCACCCTTTTAGATTGAAATAGCTTCGATCGAACTCACAACTGCCGTGCACAAGACCACTGCGATATCTGAAACAGCTTTTGTGTTATTTTGAGCAGTAATCGATACGCCAAAAAGCACTTGAGCAGCCGCTCGAACAAACTCTGTTTTCTCTGCTTCGCTAGCACTCCTACCCACAAAGACGAGCAGTAAATTGTTTGCTGCGTCTCGAATGGCTTGATCTGAAGCCAAAGCTTCTCGAGTTAGTAAAGTCGCATTAGGAGTAAAGTTAAAATTTTTGAATACCTGTCGATTCTGAGCGGTTAGAGCCGCTTCTTTGTTCTTCAAGGCTCCACACACTTGACCCGCCACTACAAATAGCGCCTGAAATCCGGAGGATGTAAGCTCAGTGGCAGTTCCCTCTTGGGGTAACTGATTCTTTAGGGCGTTGAATTGCATATAGATGTTATTTATGTCCGTATTATTTGTGATATCAGCTTGTCTAATCCAAGACTCCACCAAGCTTCTAAACCTCAAGGGCGCTTTTACAGCCGATATGACTCTAGGGGGATTGTTATTACCTCTGCCGCTGATTTCCCTCTGAGCAATCCCATCAAGAAACTTGGATTCGATTTTACATCCAGTTGAAGTGAGTAAAATTAAAACCAAAATAGAGATTATTGAGCTCATATTCATTCTCCCACCTGCAAACAAGAAGGCGAAAGGGCTACGCTCCTAAAGAGACCTCTTAAACTGTAACCGTCGGCCTCAAAGTTTCTTGCTAAAGTCTGTTTCAATGTGCCCTCACTCGAATCCATCGCTCTGAGACAGACGTGTTTAAAAACTCTTTCGACAGCACAGGAAGCAAAACGCTCTGACTTCGCAATCATGGCGCCTAGGCTTTTTGCTCCATTTCCAGTTAAAGGTCCCCTCCATCCAAAGCGGTTAGCATTTCCATTTCGAGTCGCTTTATTTTCCCAAGAATCATTCTGCACCACGAATCCGCCTTGGAATTCAATGTTTCGATTGATTTTTGGTGCTACTCTTCCAGGCATATACACGGGAGCATTGTTAACAAAGTCGTGGTATGCAAAGGCGTTTCTCAAAGAATCCTGTACTTGATGACAAGTTCGACACTCAGTTTGAAACTGATTGAACCCGGCAGCTCCTCCCCCTGGAGAGCGATTCACGTCTCGAGTAACGAACTCGTCACTAATACTTAAATCTGCGTCCCTCCACTCTTTGATGTCGGTGCAGAGAAATTCTCGGAATGCATAATGAACTAGTCTGCGATTAGTTCCTGCTGTCGCGTGTTCTTGGAGAAACTGCCGAGTAGTTAGTAAGCCTGCAGCATCTGGGAAATTGACTCTTTGGGGAGTAACAATAGTCAGATTCAGAGGAGTGAGAATGGTTCTAGCGTTAAAAGCATTGGTTAGAGCTGTATTATTGTTAGAAGCTAAATCTTGGTTATTTAATTGAACCCTAAAATCTCCATCGACTAAGTTGGTGTAGGGGCGATCCTTTCCTGTAGCTGGATCGGTAAAAGTGTTGGCAATTCCCATCACAATAAAGTCATTGAGAGAGACATCGGATACTTCAGCCCGATTAGACAAAGGAGCAAAATATTGAAAGAGGCTTATGTTATAGTAATCGTTTGAATCAAGAGCCTTGTTGGCAGCTTCACTATATCTCTTTTGTTCAATAAGCGACGCCATTTCGGCTAAAATCGGTGAATTCGAATTCAACTTGACCCCGGCGATGCGGGCATAGAGGCGCTGCGCCTTTTCTACAGAGTTATCTCCCAACCCCTGAACAGACAGCATGAGGTTTAGTCCAACCATAACCCAAAGGGAGTCTCTAATTATATTTCTGCTAAACTTTAATTTCATATCTTACACAATCTGGGAACAGATGCACTTGTTTCGAATTTGAAATGGTTAAAGAATGCTAAAAGTGTTCCAACCATTTTCAAGCGTTGAGATTGTGAACAGATGTCGAACTTTTTAACAATGGCAAGTAGCTGTGTAGATAACTCTTAAAAACTATTAAGTTTTAAGTGTTCAATCGATAGACACGGGGGTTATCCCCTCATAGAAGGCTTTGATTTTATTCCTAGTCTAGTCAAAAAGTGTTCAACTGATTGACTCCACTGGTATCTAGAATTATGAAGGCCCTTAATAAAACAGATGAATTTGAAACTGAATATCTCGAGTGGTGGTTTCTAAGCTCGCGAGTTTGTCTTTTTTATTGACTAAGAGAAGCTCTAAATCGGCGCCGGATAGAAGGTAGCTTTTAAATCCAACCATCCATTCGCTTCCTTTTCCTTCGTTAAGAGTTCGGGAGAGATTCGAAAAAGCGCCATTCAATAAAAAGTAATTTTCTCTCCAAAATTTCGTTTGAGTATCTACAGTAAAAATATCACCGCCGTTGGCTGCGCCCGGAGCGAATTCTCTGTTTACATGAAGCAGTTCGATGTTCACGGTGGTTGGCCCCAGTTGAAGCCCCCCGGTAGCTGAGTACATCGATTTTTGCAAATCCAACCCACCGGTTCTAGTTGTTGTTTTCCAGTACGAGAACATAAAAGATGCTCCTAGGGTGACAAATCTCCCGCCGAAGTTTGCGGTAAAACCGTGAATCTCTTCTTGGCCTTTGATGGGACCAATCAGATGAAAATTAGCAAAAGGAACATTGGGAGAAGAACCGACCGAAGCAGCTAAGAAGACACTTCTTACGGTGAGGCCTGAGACAGTTTGCGCTAAAGAAGTGTGATCTGGGATATAGTAACCAAAAAGAGGACGATACAGGCCTGCCATCACATAAGAATTGTAGGGCAAATTATCGCTAAGAATATAGGCGCTACGAATTCGAGCTTCGTTCGTAAAAAACCGATCCAGTTGCGAATTGTTGGGGCCATTTAAGAAACGCGCTTCAGTAACAAAATTCAAATACTCGCGAATAGGCTTAAATCGCAGATAGAGATCAGCCACCATCGGAAAAGCTCGAAGCTTGTTATTGGTCGAAGTAGGCGCATCATTGATTCTATTTAAAACAAAATATCTAAAGTCGGCGCCTCCTGACACTGCAAACATTCTCTCCATAAGATAGGGGTCTCCTACAGGGATCAAGCTCTCATAAATTTCAGGAGAAACATCCGTATAGTCAAAATATTCTTGTTTTCTACTGTAGTTATTTTCATTGATGTCTAAACTCTCTGTGGTACCCAATTGAGGTCTTCTCTGAGGACGGAGAACTTTGGGAAGAGGTTTTTTGTCTTTAACTAGCTGAACTCCTTCGGCATCGAAATAAGGCTGTTTTTCAAAGGGGGCCGGCGATTTTTTGTTGGTCAATAGGTCCGCGACAAAAAAACTTCTTAGCCAACGCTCTTGGGTCCATCGACCGTAAGAGCTTCTCATTCCTCCTCCGCTGGGACTCACATGGCACCCCTGACAAGCCAAAGTACATCTTCGTTTAGCCATGGATTTATTGAATCTGCCCGGAGCATGGCAGCCGGCACAATTTTGGGCAAATCGATTAGATAACCAGGGTTGTCCCATAGCAAAACTGGAAAAAAACATGAAGAACAAAAATGGAATAATAACAAAATTCTTCACACAGTTTTTCCTAAGAAGAAAATACTTCACGGCGTCAATCGAAGTTGAGTAATAAAATTTTAAAACTAATTCTTAAGCAGTAAAATTAAGGTTTTATTTTGTAAACGTCAAATGTATTGCGGGGTTAGCTTTTTCATCTTCGCCAATCTCAATCACCTGCAGTGAAAATTTACCTGATGCATTACATGAATACTGATATTGTGTCTGGAGCAGACCAATTGGGTGTCTTATTACTTGGAAGCAAAGTAGGGTCGTGGTGGACGGGAAGTCGGTTTGATATAGACAGCGCATAACTACCGACGGGTGACCTATGAAGATAGATGCCAGTAGAAACACAGTCACAAGCCATGGGTATGAACCCCCTCGTGCAACGGCGCAAGCTGTGAAGCAATTCGGCGCTGTAAACGTGTATATAAAGTCGCTGCCAAACGATTTATCGCTATGTAAAGCGTAATGAGCCACCTGAAAATAAAAGACTCCGGCGATGAAAGAAAAGAGGGGCTGGGAGACTTTTACAGAGGAGAAAACTACTGACGAATCGATTGTGGAAACAGGGAGAGGTTGCGAAACTCGTGCCTCTCCACGGATAGGAATATTTATCTAGAACAATTTGTGGCCTGAAACACCCACTGCTTTGCCCTCTACCAAGAGAGGCGCTTAAAACTTTCGCGGTGTTTCTATGGTCTGTTGTACGTCGGTCTAACAATGGAATGTCCCGCTTCGCACGTATCGTAGTTCCCTGCTCCGCTCAATGTACAATTATAGCTGTTCGAGTAAACAACTGGGATGTTCGTTGCGTCGCTCAATACCTGAGCGCAAACTCGTTGGAGTGCAGTATTACAGGGCGTCCGAGTCTTGGGACCGCAGGACGAAAATACGATCGCGTTATTGATGTTACTCCTATCGATCAAAGTTTCAAAACAGCTTAAAATTTGGTCCATCACAGGATTGGCCATTCGCGGCCAACGTGCACAAGGTCTCTGGTCGTTGACCAGGGCCGTACGAGCTACCCGGGCAGCGTTGTCGGCGGTGTTGGGGTTTCGTTGACTATTTAGCATTTGTTGGTAGCGTGCTTGAGTTGTGCTCGCAGTATTGGCACTGTAAACCTCGAAAAGATCCCCGACGCCAACACCATTTTCTGAACCGTGTCCGCCGACGAAGATCTTTTGGCACTGGTTTGCTCCAAGACGTGTTCTCATGGCTCGACAAGCATTTAAAAGGTCCACAGGCCCCCTTAGGTCCTTTGCTATACGACTTTGAGCGACATTTTGGAGCGAATTTCCTTCAGGAGGGCTTGTTTTCGACTGAAAAATGCAAGGCTTGTCCGACAAAGGAACCACACTGGTAATGATTGTTTGCCATCCGTACCAACGACTAACAGTGCGCGGCGCCCAGACGTGGTAAACAGGCATATCGTGATTAGCTCTCGCCATATCCGAAAGTGTGACGCTCAACAAAATAACGATAACTATCTTCATAAGAACCCCCAAGTTAAGTGTTCACCCCCTAAAAGAGCAGGGAACGTGCCATGTTCTTTGGAATGCGTGGGCAGCCGCAAACTTCTGTAAGATTGCGACACTCTGCTAGTATTCATTGAATACGGCCAATCTCATAAATCTGTTGGAAGCAGTGGCATTAAAAAAATCGATCGCCTAATGTCATAGAATCAGGCCACTTTTTCTGCTCAAAAAATAGACGGCAATTTTGTGAGCTTTTTACACTCACTCCTGCGCATGTCAAAAAAGTGCCTATCGACTTCTCGGCCGGAAAAGTAGCGGGTGCAAAAGCAAAGATCTAATAGCTTTTTCCGGGGTCTATGAACTAGGATAAGAGGGATAATTACCTAATCGAAGAAAATTGCCTTTTTGTTGCCATAGGCTCTGGCGTATCTACGCGCCTTAAAGTCATAACAAACATCGCTAGGAGATCAAAATAAAAGGGAACCTGTGAAGCTTCAGTCGTTGTAACTCTCGAGTAAAACACTTGATTATTATGCTGAGACATCATAGTTAATGAGCTAGCATCAAAGACTCTCGAGTTATACTTAAATTCGTAGCAACGAGTATTGTTGTTAAAGGCGGGATGAGTAATAGTTCGGCATTTCACTGCCGATGGTGAACTATACATATATTTGCGTTCTTTGGCTGTTAAACTAGCTGCAATCTTTGGCCATGTTCCATTATTTATTAGCCGCTGGGTTAATTCCAAAGGTTCAGGAGTAGAAATCATAGTTCCGTTTAATGATTGTATTTGCCAAGACGGACTAACTTCTTGTGAATAAAATTCAAAGTCCGCAAAACCGTATTTACAATGTATTTTGGATTGTTTTACTCCTTCTACTTTGTCCACATGGCAGCTAAATTGATTTGGTAGATATCCTGTAACTTTCCAGCGATCACTCTTTATCCAGATCGGCTGAAATCCTTTTAATGTTTTTTCAGGATCCGGCCTTTTTTTTAAAGCATTGATAATGGGCATATTTAATTTTTCACTTAGCTCTTCTGACCTCTTTTTATTCATCGCATAGTGCATTTTACTATAGGACTGATGAGATTGAAATTTTCGATGACTGGAAATAAACCTGAATGCTTCCTTAGCAGTAATTCCAAAATTTAGAGCTTCCGACTCAGTAATGACATAAGTCGCAACTCCCATCAAATTTCCTTCATTGTCGAAAATCGGGCCTCCACTATTTCCAGGATTAAGTGCAGCAGTCACTTGAAGCTCTAATATTTTTGCATCCGATTCCCTGACTGCACTCACCATCCCTTGGGTAAAAGTGTAAGAAAAGCCTCGGGGGTGTCCAATTACAAAGACTTCTTGCCCAATCGCAGGTTTTTTAGTGTGCTTTTTAAACCAACTCTTAGGTTTTACCTTTAACCTGAGTAAGCAGATATCGATTCCTCTTTCATCTGTACACTGAGCCACTTCATAATCCTTGATAATCGTGCCATCACTTAGTCTAAAATAAACACCGGCTGCGGCGCGATGTATTGAATCTCTTAAAACATGATAATTAGTAATCAACTCCCCATCTTCCGATACAAAAAAACCAGTTCCTAATGAGCCATTATCTATGCCCATCTGAGTTCCTTTAATTTCGACAACGGCAGGGCGAAATTGACTATAGAGATCCTTGGGCGTGGCCTTGGCAGTCGCTAAGGACTGCCCTGACACTGCAATTAGTGCAAGCTTTAAAACGATGAGAGGAATTTTTGAAGTAACCAATTTTTGGAAGATCATTTGTAGCCTATTCATAGATTGTTATCCTTCCTAACTTCAGAGGATTTGGATTTAATCTAGCAACCCTTTTAATTCTGGCCCACTGGGCCTCCTCGTGAGAGACAAATCCCTTTTTTTCTGCATAATCAAGTAAATGAGGTTCCAAAAAGGCCAATCCACCTTTAGGGACTTGAAACGAATAGGCGACGGGGTAAGAGGTAGGTAATCCAAAAAGCAAAAGGAAAGACGAAAGGTAAGGTATCCAAAGTTGCATCTCAAAGCTCCTGGTCAAAAGTGCTAATACCCTTAGCTGCAAGTTGGTAGCCAAAGGTACTGTGGCACA
>Ga0194132_10012787_pt1 | contig 10360 bp, 9 predicted proteins | sample TA2KigOf80mmetaG_FD_148612 | JGI IMG/M metagenome (GOLD analysis project Ga0194132, IMG submission 148612) | Freshwater microbial communities from Lake Tanganyika, Tanzania - TA2015054 Kigoma Offshore 80m | ecosystem: Environmental > Aquatic > Freshwater > Lake | place: Tanzania: Lake Tanganyika... | reverse complement strand
CCGCTGCCGTTTTCGCAGTCCGACATCAAAGCCCGCGGTGCGGCCATCGAGTGCCGCATCAACGCCGAAGACCCGGCCAAGAAGTTTCAGCCTTCACCCGGGAAAATCGAGCAATTGATGGTTCCCGGCGGCCTGGGTGTGCGGTTCGATTCCCACGCCCACACGGGTTACACGGTTTCCCCCTACTACGATTCGATGATCGGCAAGCTGATCGTCCACCAACCCACTCGGGCCGAAGCCATCGGCTGCATGCGCCGCGCGTTGCAGGAACTGCGCGTGGTCGGGATCAAGACCACGGTCCCGCTGCACCTGGAAATTCTCAGCCACTCGGCGTTCGCCGACGGGAAGATCGACACGACGTTCGTGGAACGGACGTTCTAAAGTATTCATCACGCGGAGCGTGATGGATACTTTCTCTCCGCGTGATGCAGTTAACGGCCTTTCAATTACCCACATCTCGGGCCAAGCTGAAGCCGAGGTGGATGTCGGTCAGCCTCGCCATGCCGCGCCACAGCACCATGTTGCCGGGCGGCGAATCCCTCGTACGTCCCAGGTAGCCACCGAGTTTCGCAAGACGGATCAGGAAGTCGCCAACGGTTTTTGTCTCTGAGCTTTCTTTATCTGGGACCAAGTGCTCAAGCAGTTTGATCTCCGTGTCGGTAAAGACCAGCCGAGCCGGCAGGTCCGGTGACACGCGGTTGACCATGCACAGCCACAGCACGCGCCATGCCAGGATGCACATCATGGCAATCAGGTTGGCCAATCGCTCGGCGGTTCGCAGCTTCGACTCCTCCGCCCGGCAGCCGGACTTGAGGATCTTGTGGAAGATCTCGATCTTCCAGCGCAACGCGTACCAGTCCAACTTCTCGATGGCCTCAGCCTTGCTCGTAACCGGCAGATTGGTGATGAGCTTCCAGTTGATTGCCTCGCGGCCCTTGGGCTTGCCGCGTTCAGTAGCATGGATCACCGTGAGCGTCATGGGGAGATAACGCTTCTCCTTGCCCAGCGGCGGGCAGACCTGCAACCGGTGATACTTCAGTTCCAGCACGGCCGTTGAAGGCTTGCCCTTATTGTCCCGTGCCTCGACGCGATGCACGGCCTTGACCCGCTGTTCACCCATCACTTCAAGCACGGTCTGATCGTCGTCTTCGACGCAACGATCCACACAAGTACGGAACACGAAGCGCGAGCCCAGGGATTCACACTCGCAGAACAGTTCGTAGATGTCGCTTTCCCGGTCGCCAATATGGACGCAGCGGCCCGGATCGCCCAGATGTTCCGTGGACTGCCGGACGTTCTCCAGCCAGCGGATGCTCTCCTTCTCTTCGATCGGGATGCGCGTGGTGTTGACAGTATGCTTGCCGCCGTCGATGCCCCGGCCCTTCAGCGCGCTGGTCCCCTTGAACTTCTTCCGCGTCCAGAGCTTGATCGCCGATAAGCCCAGCGGCAGGCCCTCGGTGGTCACGGCCAAGCTCGAATGCATGAGGATGCCGCAGACCGTATGCATTCGCTGGCGGCCTTTCTTGTCCATCTGCCCGCTGGCCACCTTGTGGGTCTGCCCGATCGCCTCGGTGTCGCTCCGCTTAAACGAGAAATCGGTCGTGTCATGCAGCACGAGGACCGGGCCGTCCGTCGCGGCAAAACGCTCCCCTGTGGCCTGAAAATGCCCGGCCAGAATGATGCCCTCATTGACTCGCGCATTATCGAAGAATCGATACGCGGCCTTGGTCGCGGCCCAGTCCTGGCACGCCGTCGGCAGGGTGTCGCCAATCTTGTCGCTTAGCCGCGCGAGCAATTTACCCATCCGTGATTTGAGTCGTTGATCGGGAAACGAACATCCTTCCAGTTCCTGCTCCACCCAGACTTCCATGTCAGGGACCTCCATGCCATCTGATACTCCCCTGATTTAACCGCACGCCGAGAAATTAGCCTGGACGCAGATGCTCCGAAAGAGGAAAGTTGTAGGTCATTCAAAGTCGTGCTGAACCGAACAGCCGCCTGGATTGGCCGGAATTGAACTCCTACTTACGTTACCGACGTCACTTCAAGCCTGGCAGACGCTGCCAAGGAAAGAGCTTGTGATTCTTGAGTTGCTGGCGAGCGGCCACCACTGCGGGACAATCCCACTGCAAGTACCCATGGGGATCGATCTCTTGGAAGGTCCACAAGTGTAGACCGTCAGACAAGGCTTGAATCTGCCCCCGTTCTGGACCGGCGGACACCCAAGAGGTCAACGGACTTCCCTGAACATCCAAGGTAAGGTGCGCATCGTTTAGAATGTTGTAACCGAACACATTTCTCAGTGACTTGTCGCACTCTTTCCGCGCATATCTTCTCCACGCGTTCGCATCATAGATGAACTGTTCAGGAGCTCCTCCGCATGCCAATCCAATTGCATATCCCGCCGGCATGAAATCCTGAGGCATCGTTGTCGCAAAGCCGTATCCCGTAGCGATCATGCGCCTCGCCAGAGCGCCATATGCACCAAGAAGATCCTCGATAGCCAAGTCGCTCTTGTTGACGGCGTTCCAAAGCGGCGGCGCGGGGGAACTTTCGCGGCGGTCCAAATTGGCGGCGCACCAGCGCGCATCTCTCGATAAATGGCAAGATGGCGACTTTAGTTTCTATCTTCGCCAGGTTGTCAGGGAGGCCCAGGAGTGCGATCGGACATGGAGTTTTGGAAAGAGGTTCGTCGGCAGGTGCTGACGAACGAATTGAGCCGGCGAGCCGCCTGTAAGCAGTACAGCCTGGGCTGGCACACGCTGACGAAGATTCTGGCGTACGATGAACCGCCTGGCTATCGAAAGTCGCGGCCGCGAGCGAAGCCCAAGATCGACGAGTTCCTGCCGGTCATTCACCAGATCCTGGTAGACGACCGGCAGGCCCCGAAGAAGCAACGCCACACGGCGTGGCGCATCTTCGAGCGGCTGCGGGATGAGCACCAGTTCAGCGGCAAGTACACGATCGTCAAAGACGCCGTGCGGGCCTGGAAGCGGTCGCACCAAGAGGTGTTTCTGCCGTTGTCGCATCCGCCGGGGGAGGCCCAGGTCGACTTTGGCGAAGCGACGATCCGCCTGGCGGGTCAGGAGACGAAGGTCGCGCTGTTCGTGATGACGCTCCCTTACTCGGGAGCCGTCTTCATCCAGGCGTTCCCTCGGGAATGCACGGAGACGTTTCTGGAGGGACATCGCCGGGCCTTTGAATACTTCGGCGGTGTGCCGAGGCGGATCAGCTACGATAACTCGGCCATCGCCGTGATTGAGGTCTTCAAAGGCCGCGAGCGGAAGCTGACCAGGGAGTTCTTGCGGCTGCAGAGCCATTACCTGTTCCAGGAGCATTTCTGCTTGGTCCGGCGCCCCAACGAGAAGGGGCACGTCGAGCGCCTCTTGGGCTTCGCTCGGCGCAGCTTTCTGGTGCCGGTCCCGCAGGTCGATTCGCTGGCAACGCTCAATGGACAACTCTGCGAGGGTTGCCGGTCCGACCTCCAGCAGCAGACTCGCGGCAAGCCGGCCCCCAAGGGAGAGCTGTTGGCCGAGGATCAGTCGGCCTTCCTGCCGCTCCCCCCGCAGTCCTTCGAGGCCCGGCGAATCGAACCGGCATCCGTCGATTCGCAGTCGCTGGTTCGGTTCGACACCAACGACTACTCGGTTCCCGTGAAGTACGCCCACCGCAAGCTGATCGTGGTGGCCACGGTCGAGGAAGTCCGGCTGGTCTACGAGGACCGGCTCGTGGCTCGGCATCCCAGATGCTGGGGTCGTGAGCAGACGCTTTTTGAGCCGATCCACTATCTGGCGCTGTTGGAACGCAAGCCGGGTGGTTTCGATTACGCCCGGCCCTTGGAGAACTGGCAATTGCCCGAGTGCTTTGGGCTCCTCAGGCGTCGGCTGGAGGCGACCGATCGGCGTTACGGTACGCGGTCCTACATCCGGGTACTGCGGCTGCTGGAGAAGTTCTCCCTGTCCCAACTGACTGAGGCGGTCGAATATGCTCTGGACGTCGATGTCATCGATCCGGAGAGCATCCGCACGATCGTTGAGCATCGGGCCGAGCGGCCGGTGGCTTTATTCTCGCTCGACGGTCGTCCGCACCTGGCCCTTGTGCGGGTCGAAACGACCGATGTGGCGGCCTACGGAGCCTTGCTCACGGAGGTATCGCCATGAACAAGACGGAGACTAAGAGCACGGTGTTGCTGAAGCACCATCTTAAGGCGCTCAAGCTACCGACCATCCACGCGGAGTGCGAGAGGATCGCGCAGCGCGCGGCCACCGACAATGCCGATCACTTGGCGTTTCTGCTGCAGCTCTGCGAGTTGGAGCTGATTGAACGAGAATGCAAGGCCGCCGAAAGGAGATTGAAGACGGCCCGTTTCCCTGCCCATAAACTGCTCGCTGAGTTCGATTTCTCGGCCCGCCCGAGCATCAACAAACCGCTGTTTCTGCAACTCGTCAAAGGGGACTATCTCGACAAGCGAGAGAACATTCTCCTCGTCGGTCCCAGCGGTACGGGCAAGTCTCACCTGGCCACGGCGCTGGGAATGGCCGCTTGCGCTCAAGGGCGCAAAGTCCGCTTCTTTCGCGTCACCGAGCTGATCACGCTGCTGTTGGAAGCCAAAGAAGAGCGGCAGCTCTTGCGGTTACGGCAACAACTTGGCAAGCTAGACCTGTTGATCCTGGATGAATTGGGCTACGTTCCCGCCAGCAAGGCAGGGGCGGAACTGTTGTTCGACGTGATTGCCACGGCCTATGAACGCAACAGCCTGATCCTGACCACCAACCTGCCGTTCGAGAACTGGACGGAAGTCCTCGGGAGCGAACGGCTCACGGGAGCGGCGTTAGACCGCCTGACCCACCGCTGTCATATCCTGGAGACCAAGGGGGAGAGCTACCGACTCCAGGACGCCAAACGTCGAAGAAGGACCGGCTGACCTGACCGGTCTCATTGCCCTGATCTCTTCCGCGACAAAGCCCCGATAACTTGGAGACCTTCAACAACCCAGCGCCACCATATTCGGCCGCCCCGCGCCGCCGCTTTGAAACGCCGTCAACAGTTGTGCTCCACGCGTTCGGCGGAGTTGATAGAAACCCCCCAAACTACAGGTCGATTAGCTTGTTGAACCGCTTCAGCCAGATTGCCTTCAAACGGCAGCCATAGGCAAGCTGGTAATGCTCGAACCGGTCAGCCCAAGCCGCGTACTGTCGGTCGTTCATGATGCCGGCCGCGGCCCGCAGTTGCGCGACATGAACTCCGTGATAGTGGACACTGGCCACGTCGGGTGTGGCCGTCCGGCCTCGGCGCAGGCTGTAGCACGACCAAAAGCCCAGGTCGTACTTGGGAAGCCGGCGCTGCAGAAATTCAAATCCACGATCTCGCAGCTGGGCGTAGCGGTCGCTGCCAAACCATCGCGCGGCGTCGCACAAAGCGAACAACGAGAAGAGATGTCCGTTGAGAATGGACGTCGGTGGCCGGGCAGCGCTTTCTTCGTACGAAACAGTGCCATCTGGCCACTCCACGGCCGTTCCGCCCTGATCCATTGGCGCCGCCATGAGTTCGACCGCCGCTTGGGCGACATCGGCATACTTCGCAAGGCCGGTGGTGGCGGCAGCTCGAATCAGCGCGGAGATCCCAAGCGCCTGACTGATGCTGGAAATCCATGGTGCGCGGTGACCGCCGAACCAGTCGAAGTGGTAAACCCATGCCCGCCCCTGGTTCCACGGGACGGCGTTGTCAGTCAACCAGTCAGCGAGGCGGACGAATCCAGCCAACGCTTTGGGGTCCTTCCGATGAACCCATTGAGTATGTCGGGCCAGCGCGATATGGCCGATGAACCACGGATTGTATTGCCGCCCCAGCGTCGCGTAGTCCACGAGTGGAATCCCAGCGGCGTCCGTCAACAAATCTGGTACATCGTCGCGCGAATAATCCAGTGGGTAGGCGCTGGAGCTTGTCGGGCTGGAGATCGCCGCTGTGTCGATGACTGCGGGATCATGCCAGATGCGAGTGATCGTTCCCCGCCTTAGGCCATACACTGCCCACAAGTAGTGGAGCCTTCGAAACTCGTTCATGATACGCGAACCCTCAGCGAATGCCGGTTCCAAGCGAGGTGGGAGTATAACGGGCGGAGTGGCAGCGAGGTATAGCAACTCCGTGTCACGAGTGCGGCGGGTGCATTTTCCGGAACGTGGATTGGACCGTGATAGCTGAGCGGACGAATTTCGGTCCCGGAGGGACGCCTGACGGTTTCACGACACGCAAGCCCACTGGTGGTGTGCATTCCTGCCAGCACGCTCAACACGTACCGCGATCAATCGCTGGGCTACTATCGGCTGTCCCTCCGGGACAAAATGACGAAAGCAACATACCGCGTGAGTGCAGGCACGCACCCTGCGAATGACCCAGCCACATTTGCAAAGTGGGGAATGCACCCAGTGTGGCAGGGTGCATTCGCCACTTTGTAATTGGACGTGGGGTAGTTATGACTGGGTTTGGATTTTTGGGGCTTGTGGTACGAACCTGGGAAACGATGGAGGATTAGGCAATGGATTGCCGGATAGAAGCCAGGATGCGGGCGTTTGTGAACGAGTTGGCTCGGGAGCATCAGGAGGATCTGCAGCCGCTGGCACGCTGGTCGATCTAAAGGAACTGACCTGTCAGATTGGCAATGAAGTTACGCATCTGTTGACGGAACAAGAACTGTCGCGGCGGGGCCGGGAGGAGCGCGGCAGTGCTTCCCCGCCGAGCGGAAAGCCGGCTCGGACGATGCTTGTGAGCCCATCGACCGCGCGTTGACGTATTACACGAACAACCGACCGCAAATGAATTACCCGACGTATCGTCGGTTAGGCGTGCCGGCTGTTGCTGCCGATGTGTGCGATCGCTGTCATGGTACAGTTCTCTTTCCGGCCGGAGACTATGAAGCCTTGAGAGCAACCGTTGAGCAAGTCGTCGGCAACCTTCCACGACAGCGGGCATTGATCGCCCAAACGCCGCAAGGAGACTCGTTGCCGGCATATCTGCATACGTATCAGCTTCGCAGCAAGCGGACGTCGGCGCTCTCAGGCGTGCTGCTTAGGTTGTTGCGAAATGCGATATAGATAGAAGTCGGCACGCGACGTTTCCGGCTCGTGCGCGTAGCGCTGGGGATAGCGATTCCGCACGTGCCGCACGAGGGTCCAATCGGGGCGATGTGCCGCAATCCACGTATCGAACCGGCGATGCCGAACATGGGGCAATTCCGCCGCCAGTTCCTGGTTCGAGGAATAGATTAACACGAATCGACGGGCGCTGTTAAACAGGGACTGCATGTACGACTCAAACAAGTTATCTTCCACGAGATGGTAGATGACGTCGAGTGACAGCGCCAACTCGGCATGGAGAGATCCGGCCAGTTGGTTCAAGACATTGGGTTCGAGATGCGTGAACGATTTGGTTCGATCGCCCGCGAACCGGCGCCGGCACTGGGCGATGGCCGCCTGGGAAACATCGAGTCCTATGTAGCTCTCATAGTTCGCCAGCGACAATTGGTTGCCGTCGCCGGAGCCCCATTCGATCACCGATGAAATCCCCTCTTCGGCCACAATTTGGTTGATGACTTCTGCTTTGAACTCCGCCAGCCGGCCGTAGGAGCCTTCACCCGAGCTTCCGCCTCCAACATAGCGCCGCTCCCAGTAGGAAGCCGAGTCGTGGAAAGGACTAAGCCACCGCGTCCACGACAAGCGAGCACCACGGACCATGCCACCAAGCAGTGGAAAGCCATAAATGGCCTTTGTAAACGGATTCATGGTGAGCGACTCCTGGGATCAACTGGTGACTGAAAAAGACCGAAATTTGCGCAGCTGGCGCGCCAGTAGGGCCAGGCTCACCACACTCCCCACGCCCACCTTGCTGCGGGCGATTTGGACTAGCGCCAGGTTCCAAAAAATCTGGACCAAGCTCGTTGAAATTGCCGCCCCCATCACTCCGAATTGGGGTATGAGAACCACCTGGAGGACTAGAACAGCGGCGGCAACGACCGCGTACAGCCGCAGACAGGTTGTGTGATATCCGGTCATATAAAGGAGTTGCGCCACCGGACCGGTTCCCGCATTAACCAGGAGGCCAAACAGCAGGACCAATAGTGGCCTGTAGCCGACGACAAACTCGGGACCAAACATGTGCAGCAGAGGATGACCAAACGCCACGATCGCCAGCGCCACGGGCAGGGCAAACGCCAGGCTGCTCCACGAGCACATCTGCACGTAGTCTTGCAGTTTTTCGGTTTCGCCCGCCCCATGTAGTTCCGCCATCCGCGGCGAGGCGATTGTGTTGACCGACTGCAAGCCAAAGAGAGCGACACCGGCAACCTTGGAAATCGTCGAAAACAGTCCGGACTCGCCTGTACTAAGGAACAGTCCACACAAGATGGTCCCGCTTTGCCCTTGGACGTAGACCAGTATGTTCATGAACATCATCGGCAAGGCCATGTCCAGCCAGCGTTGCCTGGCGACACGGTCCGTCAACTGGACCTTCCGGCAGGATTCAAGCCAATGGCGCAGGAAGGCCCGTGCCGCCAGAAACGCGGCTAGCGCCGCGGTCGTGTAGAGTAGCATGGCGCTGGCTGAACTCAGGGCCGTGCCGGCCGTGCTGCGGGCTGCCAGCAGGCAGATAATGAACAGCAACGGCGTCAACACAGGGCTTAACATGCCAGGCAGGACGCGCCCTAACGCCAGCAGCGTCGCTTCGTAAACCTGGGTGAGCGGCAGGACGACCAGAACGCCAGCAGACAACAGCAGACACGTCAGCAATTCGCCGCTGATATAGGGCCGTAACAGCAACGTGGCGGCGGCTAACAACGCGGCCCCAGTGCAGCTACAAAGGCCCACGGTGTTTGCGGCGCAGCGGACCATCATCCCCAGCAGTCGGTCATCTTGCGCCTGTCGGTACAATGAAATGAATCGCAACGAGGTGTTGTCGAGCCCGAATTTGGAGATGACATTCAGTAATTGGACTGTCGCCAAGGCAAAGGCAAATTCGCCAAATGCGCTAAATCCTAGGCAGCGCGCCATGATCAGCGTCGAAGCGAAGGCCGTTGCCATCGCTGACACGCGCATACTGGCGGCGCTGGCGGTCCCCACAGCAAAGGCCCGCAGACGGGGTTGGCTGAGCAGAGGGATTGTCTCTGCGGTTTGGCTCATCAGAGGGTCAAGCGAGTTGAATGGGATAGCCGAAATCGGGAGACTTCATGACCCGAAATCCCACGACCTCGATCCGCTTAGGTGGCTACGCGGCGCGCGCCGCAGCAGGCGCAAGACCGTTGTCGGCGGCTGCGACTCCACCAAAGGGTACTTCCGCGGGGGACATGTATTAGCGCGCAGCCGGACTCGTCCCAAAGCGACCAGCGGACTTTAGTCGCACCGCCCGTGTGCTCCAATAGCAAAGCGTTGAATAGACCAACGGTCGCGACTTAACGCTAGCAGTGCCTGTACGGCACCACACGACGGAGGCCCCGAAGCACAGTGACATCCTGAACGTTGGCGGCTTCAGCGACGCTGTTTTCACGATCGTGCGGCGTCCTGGCCAACGACGTCGGACAGTTCGCCCCTGAAATCGCAGTGCGCGATCTATAAGGCCCTGTATGAAATATTGTGTCAGCTGGATGTCCGCTTCGTAATTCGTTCGTCAGTTTTGGTTGGTGTGTCCTGGTTCACCGTGCATTGGAATTCTGATCGTTTGGCGTTATCGAGTGGTGAAGGGCATCCTGCCAAAACCGAAGGGGATCCAAGTTGAGCTTGGTACCCCGCCTGGCACGCGATCGCGACCGCCACTCAGATTAAGGGCAAGCAGATCTGCTTGCATCACTTCGAAAGAAAGCAACGAACACGCTTGGAAAGGTCGGCAAGGCATTGCACGGAAGCTTGCAATGACATCACGTAAACGATTGATCACAGCATAAGCCCCGATTGGCATCGTTTATCCTCGCCAAGTTCGCTGCTGTTGCAGAATTCCCGGAGAACTCACCGCGATGTGCCTATGCGTGCTTGTCGACATGCGGAATTGCTCGACGTACATGGGCGAACACGATGCCTCGGCATTTATGCGTCTAGGTGGCGATCCGGCCTTGCGTTGACTGACCTTGACGCAAGCACAACATATTCGGAACCTTCGCCATCGCGGTCGCATCGGACGGCATTCACTGCTTGGCTCTGCCATGCTATTGGCCCACCTACTTATCATCGCCGTCTGCGCTGGCGTGTGTTACACGGCACGCAGCTCCTTGCGCGCACAAGTATTAAAGATCGGCATATTCGCTAGTCTGGGCATCATCCACGGCTTGGTTCCCGCATTGACCACGGACGAGTTGCGCAACAGCTCATCGATGTACCTA
>Ga0194132_10012786_pt1 | contig 10360 bp, 8 predicted proteins | sample TA2KigOf80mmetaG_FD_148612 | JGI IMG/M metagenome (GOLD analysis project Ga0194132, IMG submission 148612) | Freshwater microbial communities from Lake Tanganyika, Tanzania - TA2015054 Kigoma Offshore 80m | ecosystem: Environmental > Aquatic > Freshwater > Lake | place: Tanzania: Lake Tanganyika... | reverse complement strand
GCCGCCGGAATTCTGGGACCAACTGACAAGCGACACGCGCATCGTGCGCAACGGGGCGCGGATCATGGCCGTTCGCCACAACGCCGCCTTCGTGCTCGATATCGCCAAGGAACACGGCAGCTTCGGCAGGATGCTCGCGAAGTGGCCGGCGACGGACCAGGTCGGCCTGCTCGAGCTGCTCGCCAAGCGCGGCGACCGGCTCGGCGGGAACAGCGGCCAGCTGCTGCTGCGCTTCCTGGGCTGGGACGCCTTCGTGCTCTCGCGCGACGTCGTCGCCTGCCTGCGCGACGCCGGCCTCGAGATCTCGGAGAAGGCCACTGCCAAGCGCGACCTCGCCAAGATCCAGGCGCAGTTCAACGCCTGGGCCGAGGAATCCGGCCTGCCCTACGCGCATCTTTCGCGCATCTGCGCGATGTCGATCGGGCCCAACCGGGCGCCGGAGGACTGACGTCGGCGCGGCGCCGATTGCCTCGCGCGGCGAAGTCACTACGATGGCATCGGCATGATCGCGACCGAGACGCCGCCACCGCCGGCGGCGCCATGGACAGCGACGCCTTTCCCGTCGTAAGGCGCCGCGCCTGAACAGGCCGGCAGACCGAGAATCGAAATAGATCCGAATCAGGAGGGCTTCATGAGCAGGAACAATCCCACCGTCCGTCGCCGCGGCGTCATCGCGGCCGGCGCCGGCGTCGCCGCCGCCAGCACTTTCCCCGCGCCGGCGATCAGCCAGGGCCGCATGGAATGGCGCATGGTCACGTCGTGGCCGATGAACCTTCCCGGGCCCGGCGTCTCCGCCAACCGCGTGGCCGAGCGCATCGGCGTGCTCTCCAACGGCCGCCTGACGGTGAAGGTCTTCGGCGCCGGCCAGCTCGTGCCCGCGCTGGGCGTGTTCGACGCTGTCTCCGCCGGCACGGCCGAGATCTACCACGCGGTGCCGGCCTACTGGCTGTCGAAGTCCCGCGGCATCGGCTTCTTCGGGTCGTTCCCCTACGGCATGGTCGCGCAGGAGCTGCAGGCCTGGATGAACTTCGGCGGCGGCAACGCGCTCTACGACGAGATCTACGGCCGCTTCGGCGTGAAGCCGTTCATGTGCGGCGACTCCGGGCCGCAGTGGATGGGCTGGTTCCGGCGCGAGATCAAGTCGATCGACGATTTCCGCGGCCTGCGCTTCCGCACCGCGGGTCTCGGCAGCCAGATGTTCCGCAAGGCCGGCGCCTCGGTCGTGACGCTGCCGGGCGGCGAGATTTTCGCCGCATTGCAGGCGGGCACGATCGACGCGGCCGAGTTCATCGGGCCGTGGAACGACGCGAATTTCGGGTTCCATCAGGTCGCGAAGTTCTACTACTACCCGGGCGTGCAGGAGCCGTCGTCGTCCGAGGAGATCGGCGTCAACAAGGCGAAGTTCGACGCGCTGCCCAAGGACCTGCAGCAGGTGGTGCAGTTCGCCGCGCAGTCGTCCTATGTCGAATCGCTGGTCGAGTACGACGAGAAGCACCCCAAGGCGCTGGTCGATCTGGTGGGCAAGCACGGCGTGCAGCTGCGCGAGGCGCCGCGCGACCTGCTCGTGGCCTTCGGCAACGCCGCGGGCGAGCTGCTCGCGGAGATCCGCGAGGACGCCGATCCGATGGTCAAGCGCATCGCCGAGTCCTACGTCGCCTTCCGCAAGCTCCAGGTCGACTACACGAAGACCGCCTACCAGGGCGTGATGAACGCCCGCGCCCTGCCGATCAAGTGGGGCTGAGCCGGGAGGCAGGTGCAACGAGGGCCGGCGCCCGCGCGCCGGCCCCGCGCCGCCCGCGATGACCGCGCTCGCGCGACTCGCCGACATCATCGATCGCTTCAACGACACCGTCGGGCGCGGCGTGCGCTGGCTCGCACTCGGCCTCGTGCTCGTGCAGTTCGTGGTCGTCGTCCTGCGCTACATCTTCGGCTCCAGCTTCATCTGGATGCAGGAGTCGGTGATCTACACCCACGCCACGCTGTTCATGCTGGCGATCGGCTACACGCTGCTGCACGACGGCCATGTCCGCGTCGACGTGATCTACGCCGGGCTGCCGCGCCGCCGGCAGGCCTGGATCGAGCTCGCCGGCGCGCTGCTCGCGATCCTTCCGTTCTGCCTGCTCGTGCTCTGGGCCTGCTGGCCCTACGTCTCGCAATCCTGGCGGATGCGCGAGGGTCCGATGTTCCCGGGCGGCATCCCCTGGCTCTACCTCCTCAAGTCGCTGATCCCGGCGATGGCGGTGCTGCTGCTGCTGCAGGGCGTCGCGGTCGCCTGCCGCGCGGCCCTCGTCCTCGGCGGCCGCAGCGACACGCTCTATCCGCGCAAGCAGGTCGGCGAGGCGCACGGCTGACGATGGTCGCTCTCGGCAGCACCCTCGACCTGCTGATGTTCCTCAGCCTGTGCCTGCTGATCCTCACGGGCCTGCCGGTGGTGTTCATCCTGACCGGATGTGCCGTGGGCTTCGGGGCGATCGGCATCGCGCTCGGCGTGTTCGAGTTCCATCTCCTCGGCGCGCTCGCGCAGCGCATCTTCGGCACGATGACGAGCGAGGTCCTTGTCGCGATCCCGCTCTTCGTCTTCATGGGCATCATGCTCGAAAAGTCGAAGATCGCCGAGGAGCTGCTCGAGGCGATGGGCCGGCTGTTCGGCTCGGTGCGCGGCGGCCTCGCCATCTCGGTGTCGATCGTCGGCGCGCTGCTCGCCGCCTCGACCGGCATCGTCGGCGCGACGGTCGTGACGATGGGCCTGATGGCGCTGCCGGCGATGCTGCGCCGCGGCTACCGACCATGGTTTGCGTGCGGGACGATCTGTGCCGCCGGAACGCTCGGGCAGATCATCCCGCCCTCGACGGTGATGGTGATCCTCGGCGAGGTGCTCTCGGCCGCCTACCAGCAGGCGCAGATGGCCCAGGGCAAGTGGTCGATCCAGACCGTGAGCGTGGGCGAGCTGTTCGCCGGCTCGATGCTTCCCGGCCTCGTGCTGGTCGGGCTCTACATCCTCTACCAGCTCGTGATCGCCTGGCTGCGTCCCGACGTGGCGCCCGCGATCCCGCGCGCCGAGATCGACGCACAGCGCGTCACCACCGGCCAGATCATCCACGCACTGGTGCCGCCGATCGTCCTCATCGTCGCGGTGCTCGGCTCGATCCTCGGCGGCGTGGCGACGCCCACCGAGGCGGCGTCGGTCGGCGCGATCGGCGCCACGCTGCTCGCGGGCCTCCGGCTCGACGAGGCCAGGCCTTGGCCGATCTACCTCGCCGGGCTCTGCGTCGTCGGCATGGTGATCCTCGGCTCCAACTTCGACATGCGCATCGGGCGCGCCAACGCCTCCGGTGCCGAGCAGGTGGCGATGGCGGGCGCGGCGGTCCTCGCCCTGGGGCTCGGCTACGGGATCGTCGCAGCACTGGCGCGCTGCTGGCGCCGCGACGTGCTCGAGGGCGTGATGCGCGCCACCACGCTGATCACCGCGATGATCTTCGCCACGCTGATCGGCGCCACGCTGTTCGCGCTCGTCTTCCGCGGGCTGGGCGGCGACGAGTTGGTGAAGGGCTTCCTCGCGGGGATCCCGGGCGGCAAATACGGCGCGATCGCCGTCGTCATGGCGGTGATCTTCGCCATGGGCTTCTTCCTCGACTTCGTCGAGATCACGATCATCGTCATCCCGATCGTCGGCCCGATCCTGCTGGCGATGGACATCGACCCGGTCTGGCTCGGCGTGCTGATCGCCGTCAACCTGCAGACCTCGTTCCTGACCCCGCCCTTCGGCTTCTCGCTCTTCTACCTGCGCGGCGTCGCTCCGCCGAGCGTGCGCACGCTCGACATCTACAAGGGCATCGTGCCGTTCGTGCTGCTGCAGCTCGTCGGGCTGTCGCTCGTCGTCGTATTCCCGTCGCTCGCGACCTGGCTGCCGAAGCTCCTGTTCAAGTGAGCGGCCGAAACCCTCCGCCGTTGCGTGCGACGGCCTGAGTGCCGGGACGGCCCGAGGCGAGCCGCCTTATAAGAGTCAAGCGCTTGGGACTACGGCCGAATCTGGTAGCCGGCCCGAATTGCTTATAACCTATAACAATGAAAGTCCCGGCATCCCCGCCGTCTTTGGCCAACCCACTTCAGTTGCTCGACAGGCTGTTCAGACGACCGGATGGATTTCGAACCTTCCAATCGCACTCCCGGCCGGTCGATGACATGGGCCGGTACCTGTCCTGGGATGAGGTTCGCCGCCGGCCACCACCCTCGGGACTGTCGAGTGAAGAGTGGTGGGCGGCCATACGGATGGCGCGGCAGGCCGCATCGCTGCCGCTGAACCTTCGCGATGCCCGCGACTCGGCTTTCTCCTTCGTCGAACCACCCCCGCTCAAGCTGCTACTGCACGAGATCGACCAGCAGGTGTCAGGCACATTGACGACACAAGCTCAGCCCTTGGCCGCACACGACGCTGAACATCATCTCATGCGATCGCTCGCCGAAGAGCCCTTCGCGAGTTCGCTGATCGAGGGGGCGGCGACGACACGCGCGATCGCCAAGCAGATGATCTTCGAACACCGCGAGCCGCGCACGCGCGACGAGCTCATGGTGCTGAACAACTTCCGCGGGCTCGAATATGCCAAGTCGATCCGGGACGACGAGTTGACCGTCGACAGGCTGCTCGAACTCCACCGGATCATCACCGACCAGACGCTCGACGACCCTGCCGATGCGGGACGGCTCAGGGCCCGCGACGATGTCCGCGTTGTCGACGACACGACCGGCGCGGTGCTCCATCAGCCGCCGCCCTTTCGCGATCTGCCGCAGCGGCTCGAGGCGCTGTGCCGCTTCGCGAATTCAGGCAACACGCCCGCGGTCTTCCTGCATCCGATCGTCCGTGCCTGCATCCTCCACTTCATGCTCGGCTACGAGCATCCGTTCGTTGACGGCAACGGCAGGACGGCTCGTGCGCTGTTCTACTGGTGCGCCCTGAAGCATGGATACTGGCTGATCGAATACGTCTCGATCTCCAGCGTGATCGCCGAGGCGCGGATCTCCTACGGCAAGGCGTTCCTCGACACGGAGATCGATGGCGGCGATCTGACGTACTTCGTGCTCCATCAAGCCGACGTCCTGCGCGAGGCGATCCGTCGACTCCACGCCTATGCCGATCGCCGGCGCCGTGAAGTCAGCGCGCTCGAGAAGGCGATCGAGGCTCGCCGAGGGCCCGAAGGGTTCAATGCCCGCCAATCGGCGCTGCTCAACGATCTGGTACGCGGCCGCATCAGGTCCGTCGATGTGGCTGCGCATCAGGCCCGCTGGCGCGTCAGCTATCTGACGGCGCGCAGCGATCTCGAGCGACTGGTCGCGCGCAAGCTGATGACCAAGCGCAAGCGGGGGCGCGTCAGCGTCTACGCGCCGGCCCGCGAACTCGGCCGACGCCTCGGCGTCGATCGATGAAGCGTCCAAACGCGCCGCACCTCGGGCCCGTCACCACGGCCAGGCACCCTCCGCCGGCGCGTTGGTCTCGTCGACCAGCACCGTCGGCACGAGCACGCGCGCGCCGGCGACGTGGCGCCCCTTGGGCTGCTTCTGCACCACGATCTTGTCCATGAGGTCGACGGCGCGCACGCCCATCGGTTCGAACGGGATGGCGACGGTGGCGGTCACGGTGCTGCGCGCATCGCGGATGCGCTTGAACGTCTCCTGGCCGCCATCGACCCCGGTGACGAGCACGTCGCCCTTCTTGGCGCCGCGGCCCTGCAGGATGTCGTCGATGATGAAGGCCTGGCCGTCGAACGCGGTCCACACCGCCTTGAACTGGCCCTGGTGGCGCAGCGTCAGCGCGTCCATGCCCTGGCGCACGTCCTCCTGCCAGCCCTGCGGGCGCGCCATCACGTGCTGGCCGACGACCTTGACGCCGGTGTTCTCGGACAGGATCGCGTCGAACACCTTGCCGCGCGCGCGCGTCGAGACGTTGGCCTCGTAGCGCTGCGCGAGCAGCCCGCCCTCGTAGTTCATGCGGGCGAGCAGGTAGTTGGTGATCTGCGCGCCGGCGGCGAAGTCGTCGACCGAGATGTCGAACAGCGTGTGCGGCGAGGTGTTCGCCATCACGGTGATGACCGGGATGCCCTTGGCCTTGGCGGCGGCGAGCTGGGCCTCGGCCTCGCCCACGCGCGCCATGCACAGGATCATGCCGTTGACGCCGGCCTGCACGAGGTTGTCGATCTGGGCGACGTGCTCGGGCTGGCTGCCGCGCGAATTGAGCAGCGTCACCTGCCAGCCTTTTTTCTTCGCCTCGGCGTCGATCGTGTTGGCGACGCGCGCGTGCGTCTCGGCCGACATCTGGAAGGCGACGACGCCGAGCTTGAAGGCACCCTGCGCGCGCGCAGGCCCGGCACCGGCGGCGACCAACGTCGCGGCGGCGGTCGTGGTGAGCGCCGTGCGGCGCGTGATCGTCTCGGTCATGGCTCCGGCCTCCCTCTTGGGCTCGCTCACTTATGCAGCCCGAAGGCCGCCCGCTTCAACCGGCTCGCCGCCAGGCCGACGGCGCCGAGGATGATGACGCCCAGCACGATGTCCTGGACGAAATAGGGCGCCCCCATCAGCACGAGCCCGTTGGTCAGGCTGCCGATCATGAGCACGCCCACGAGCGTGCCGGGCACGTTTGGCCGGCCGGGCTCGATCGTCGTCATGCCGAGCAGCACGGCGGCGATCGCGCGCATGAGGAAATCGTAGGCCATCGTCGGTGCTGCCGTGCTCAAGGCGCCGACGAGCAGCACCGCGGTGAGGCCCGCAAGCCCGCCCGAGAGCGCGAGGCCCAGCAGCTTGATGCGCGCGACATCGATGCCGGCGAGGCGGGCGGCGTCCTCGGCCTCGCCGGTGGCGAGCATGTGGGCACCGAGCCGCGTGCGGCGCACGACGAACTGCGCGAGCGCCGCGACGGCGATCATCCAGACGACGAGCACCGGCACGCCGGCGATCGCGCCGCGCCCGAGCGCCAGCACGGCATCGGGCAGGCGGCCGACGAAGGCAACGCCGCCGGTCAGCAGGAAGGCGGCCCCGTTGGCGATCGTGCCGGTGGCCAGGGTTGCGATCAGCGAGGGGATCTTGAACCGCGTGACCGCGATCCCGTTGGCGAGCCCGAAGCCGAGCCCGATCGCGACCGGGACGGCGAGGCCGAGCGCGATCGGCCAGCCGCCATAGAGCAGCGCACCCATCGCCACGGCGGCAAAGCTGCAAATATTGGCGAAGGATAGATCGAGCTCGGCCACGATCAGCGCCAGCGTGAAGCCGACCGCAAGGATCGCGAGGAAGCTCACCTGGCGCAGCACGTTGAGCAGATTGCCGGGGCTCGCGAAGTTCGGCGCCGTCAACGCAAAGAAGGCGACGAGGGTCAGCAGCGCGAGGCATGTGCCGTAGCGTTCGAGCCAAGGATCGTGGCGTGGAAGCAGAGTCGTCATCGGATCGGCCGGAAACCTACAGGAGAACCACCCGGGACGGAGCCCGGCTTACGCCGGGCTCCGTCCCCGGTTCATCATCCGGTCGACGGCGTCGAGAAAGCGCCGGTAGCGCGACTCCAGCGCAGCGCTGGCTCTCGCATCAGCGGCCAAGCGCGGACCGTCCGGCGGTGGCGTCTCATGGCCCGTGGCGAGCAGGAATGCACCGCGCAGGCCCGGCTCGGCGACGGCGGGCCGATGTAGCGGCAGCGACCAGCAATCGGCCTTGATCCGGCACCAGAGGTCCGAGGCGTTGCCGCCGCCGCCGAGCACGACCTCGCGCGGACGCGCGCGAGCGCCGGCCGAGGCGCGCTCGAGCACGAGGCGGTCGTGGAAGGCGATCGCCTCCATGACGGCACGCGCGAGCAGCGGGGGATCGCTGTCGCGCACGAGATCGAGGAAGCCGCCGCGCAGGCTCGCGTTCCAGAACGGCACACGCTCCCCGTCGAGATAAGGCAGGAAGATCGGCACGGCGGCAGCGGGATCGATTGCCTCGGCAGCACGCGCGAGCATTTCGGGCGTGGTGGCGAACAGGCTTGCGAGCCAGGCGAGGCACCCGGCGCCAGCCTGGCTCGGTCCGCCGAGATGAAAGAGCCCGTCGTCCCAGGCGACGCCGAGCAGGCCCTCGGCGCGCGCCGGTGCCGCGAGCATCAAGCCGTTGACCTCGGTCGTGCCGGCAAGGTTGTAGGCGAGGCCGGGCGCGTGCACGCCCAGCCCGAGTGTCGCGGCCCAGGTGTCCATCGCGCCGACGACGACCGAGGCGCCCTCGAGGCGTGCGAGCGATCCCGGCAATCCGGCGCGAACGCGACCGAGCCGATGTCGCGGCGAGCACAGCGGCGCGAAGAGGCTCGCATCGACGCCGGCCGCGGCGAAGCGCACGAGCTGGTAGTCGCGCGTCTCGCCGACGAGCGGCACGTTCGAGGGCGAGTCGCTGGCCAGCACGCCGGCAAGGTGGAAGTTCAGGAAGTCCTTCGGCTGCAGCACATGCGCGACCTTCGCGCGCGTCGCCGGCTCGTGGCGCTCAAACCAGGCAAGGCGCGCCAGCGGATGCACCGACGTGAAGACTCCGGCCATGCCGGGCACGGCATTCAGCCGCACGGCGTCCTCGGCCGCGCGCGTGTCGAGAAAGGTGAGAGCGGGGCGCAAGGGCATGCCGGAGGCGTCGAGCAGGACCTCCGAGCGCGTGAAGGCCGTGATCGCGACCGCCTCGATCGGGGCGAGGCGCTCATCGCCAAGAAGCTCAGCGACGAGCGATTCGAGCGCGGCCAGCCAGCTTCGCGCATCCTCCTCGGCGGCGAGCCGGCGCGGTCGAGATGCGATCCGCAGGGCCTCGCCATCCGGCGCGAACAAGGCCGCGCGAAACGAGCTCGCGCCGAGATCGGCGACAAGCACCGGCCCGACGCGTGCATGAGCGATCGATTCCGCCGACGCCGCGCCGGGTCTAGACTCTCGCCCGCTCCCCTCGCGAGTCGGCATGCTCAAGAAGCTCCTGGTCGCCGCCGTCGTTCTGATCATCGTCGTGGCCGGCGGTCTCTATCTGATCAAGGACGATGCAGCCAAGTTGGTGCGCATCGAGATCGAGGCGCAAGGCTCGCGCGCCCTGGGAGCGGCCGTTCGCGTGCGCGAGGCCGCCATCCTGGGCGAGGGTGCGGAGGCGACGCTCAAGCTTGCCGGTGTCACGATCGCCAACCCGACGGGCGTCGAGGGCGACCCGGCGATCGCGATGCGCGAAGTCTGGATCCGCTTCGAGGCGCGTGCCACGCGCCCGACCGACCGCTTCCTCGTGCGCGAGATCATCGCCGACGGCGTCACCGTCCGCTTCGTGGGCGACACCAATTCAAACAATCTCGAGCAGCTGCATCGCAACGCGATCGCCGCCGCGCGGCGCCGCGGACCCGACGGCCCGAGGCTGCAGATCGACCTCTTCAACACGCGGTCGGGCGAGCTGCGCATCACCCACCGGGCCCTCTCCGAGCCCATAACCGGCGTGCTGCCACCCGTCGGCACGAGCTCGATCGGCCGTCGCGAGAACGCCGCCACGGCCGCCGAGGCCACCCAGCGTCTGCTCGGCGCGATCGTCGCCGAGGCGACACGAAGCGTCGCGAGCGAGGTCCAGGCGGCCCTCGCTCGCCGGCCGCGGTGACCCGGCACGATTTACACTCCGTTCATGCCTGCCGCGTGAGATTGCCCGGCATGGCCACCCCACCGTTGATCGGGCCCGCCGCCCGAGCCGTCGCGCCCGACATCCGGGACGCGATCCAGACCGCCGCGCGCCGAACCGGCGTGTCCTTCGACTATCTCGTCAAGCAGGCCGAAACCGAGAGCGGCTTCGACCCGAAGGCGAAGGCCGCGACCTCGTCGGCGACCGGCCTCTACCAGTTCATCGAGCGGACCTGGATCGACATGGTCCGCCAGCACGGCGAGAAATACGGGCTCGGCGCCAGTGTCGAGGCGATCGCCGCCGGCGATTCCGCCGCGAGGCGACAGATCCTCGAGCTGCGCAACGACCCCAAGGTCGCGGCGGCGATGGCGGCCGAATATGCCAAGGGCAACCAGGATGCGCTGCGCGCCACGCTCGCGCGCGAGCCGAATGCCACCGACCTCTACATGGCGCATTTCCTCGGGCCGCAGGGGGCCGCGCGCTTCCTCAAGGCCCAGGCCGCAAACGGTGCCGCGGCCGCGGCCGACGTGATGCCCGAAGCGGCAGCGGCCAATCGCGCCGTGTTCTTCACCGCCGAGGGCGGCAAGCGCAGCCTCGACGAGGTCTACGCGCGCTACGCCAAGCGCTTCGATGCCGTCCCCGTCGGCAAGGCGTCGGCGGAGATCGTGCAAGCCGTGGCACGGACGGACACGGCGGCGGCGGTTCGCGGCACGGCCCTGCTCGCGGCTGCGAGCACTCA
>Ga0194132_10012784_pt1 | contig 10360 bp, 9 predicted proteins | sample TA2KigOf80mmetaG_FD_148612 | JGI IMG/M metagenome (GOLD analysis project Ga0194132, IMG submission 148612) | Freshwater microbial communities from Lake Tanganyika, Tanzania - TA2015054 Kigoma Offshore 80m | ecosystem: Environmental > Aquatic > Freshwater > Lake | place: Tanzania: Lake Tanganyika... | reverse complement strand
AGAACGCCAATCGCGCCTTTGCGATGCTGGCGATGGTGAACATTTACAAATGGGATAGGCCGCTCACGGGATAAGTGCGTGCAGCGGAAGCCTAAAACGGCGAAAAACACCGAATTAAACATCGAAAGCGCCTTCGGCCTGATGAAATCAGCATTCATTTCGCCTAATCGGCATCATCGCTTTCCTCGGGCGCACCTTTTACCTACTTGATCAGCGTATCCCTAAATCTTTTAGTCACTATTCAACTGCAATTGGCAACAATCACGAACTAGCCGATGCGTCGTTCCCGCGCAGGCGGGAACCCATAACACCGTGGCCCTTGAGGCATCCTATGGATTCCCGCCTTCGCGGTAAAGGGGTTAAACATTTCTTGCTCATTGTCCACCTGCGCAGCGGCCCCTTGTCAAGGCGACGGGCGAGCCACTAAATGCCGCGCGTTTGATCCAGATCACCCCGCGCGCCTATGCACTGCCGCTAACATGAACCATCCGCGATACCGAAAGGGGACTCAGATGAAACTCGCCTTCATTGTCCACAACGCCTATCAAACCGAGCGCGTCATGCAGTTGCTGAAGGAAACGCAAATCGATTACTACACGCGCTGGGATCACACCACCGGCAAGGGCCACGGCACCGAGCCGCATCTGGGCAGCGGCAGCTACGGCAGCACCAACGCGGTGATGATGATCGCCTTCGAGGATGAAGCGCCACTTAACGCGCTGATCGAAGGCATTAAAGCCACCAACACACAAATTGGACGTCCAGCGGATCGCATTCGCTTGTTTCAAGTGCCGCTGGATCGCATCGTGTAGCCCTCGGCGCCACGTGCTGGTGGTAAGATTTCCGCGTCGCTATCTCCATCAAGGAGGATGCCGTCATGCTGGAAATCCAACGCAACACGCCGCAAGTCGGCGCCATCGCCGAAGGTGTCGATGTACGCAAGCTCGACGAAGAATGCTGGAATAAGCTTTATCAAGCGTGGCTTGATTGCAACGTGCTAGTGGTGCGCGGGCAAAACCTGCAGCTTCACGAGTTTTTGCAATATAGCCGGCGCTTCGGCACGATCAACCCGCATCCGTCGAAAAGCACGCGCCACCCCGACGTGCCGGAGATCACGCTGCTCGGCGTAAACAAATACAACGCCGACGGCACGCTCAACATGGATATCTATGCGCGCGGCGCATCGGGCTGGCACACGGACGGCGCGTACGATCAGATTCCGTTTAAGGCAACGCAACTCTACGGCGTAGCGATTCCCAGCCGCGGCGGCGATACGCTATTCGCTAGCATGTACGCCGCCTACAACGCGTTGCCGGAAAGTTTAAAGCAACGTATCGAAGGTAAAATCGGCGCCTATGTCTACGGCGGCCGGCGCAAGCACACCGCGCTGCTAAACCCGGAAGACCGCGCGAAACCACCGGTGTTTCATCCGCTCGCGCGCGTGCACCCGGAAACCGGGCGCAAGGCGCTCTACTTTGATCCCGGCAAAATCCTGCGCGTCGAGGGCCTGCCGGAAGACGAAAGCAATGCGCTGATCGACGAGCTCGCCAAATACATGGTGCAACCCGAATCCGAGTATCACCACAAGTGGAAAAAAGGCGACATCGTGATTTGGGATAACCGCTGCTCCTATCACAAAGCGGCGGGCGACTACCCGCCGGAGGAAGACCGCATCCACTGGCGGGTGTCGATCAAAGAACCTCAGACCCAAACCACGCACTAACTGCGCTGCAGTCGCTCACGCATCGCCCGCGCGATCGGCGCCGCCGCCGATTCGGGGAACGGCGACACACTGCTGACGTTGATCTCGCACAACACGTAAGTGTCCTCGCCCGCCGCCGTTTTCGGGCCGAACATAAAATCGCAATCCCACAGCACCGGCAATTGCTCGCGCGGTATGCCGAGCAAGCGCTGCGCGGCCGGTAACCACTCGTTTTCCAGTCGGTGCTTTAACGGCTGAAACGCCGGCACGGTCGGCGGGTGATACAAACGCGGGCCGGGCGGTAGCGCGCTCTCGCGCGGCGCACCGGGCGGCGCGGGATACAACGCGTTAATCGCTTGATGGCCGAAACCCTCGACGCGGTCGTGCACCAAATAACAGCGAATCATCCCTTCGGGCAGGCGCGGCTGATAAAGCTGATCGATCATTTTGCCCGCGCCCGCGAAATACCTTTCGCAGAGCGCAAAAAATTCACGCAGGGTGATTTTCGCTTCGACTGCGCCGCGTTTGGCGTGGCGCGCGTGGACTAGCGCTTCTTCCGGCAACGACGTCGCGCGCGCGCCGGGGTTTTCCACCAACTCGACACGCCACACGCCGTCGCCGCTTTGGCCACGGTATTGCTTTAACACCCGCACCTGCCCCGCCAGCAATTTGCGCGGCAGCTCGCGGCGCAAGTCGTCAAAGCTTGCGTACAAATCGATGTCGCTGCCCCAGCCGAGCTCACGCGTGCGATACAACACTTCCTTGGTGCCGAGCTTCAAGATGATGTCGGGATGCGTGCTGACAAAAACGCCTGCAGCCGCGACCTCGCGCAGCAATGCATCGAGCATTGAGCGATCGCGACCGCCCTCGATCGGGTTCACCCACACCAGCACGCCATCGACTTGCAGCAACTGCCGGCGCAACTCGTCACAAAAATCGTCGTGATAAATCGCGGGCTCGGCATTTAGGCCCTTCGCCGCGAGCGCCTGGAACACATTCAGAAAGCGGCTGTTTTCCGGCGTGGCGTTACGCCGCGCCTCGCGGTCCCCCGGATACACCAGCGCCACGCGGCGGCGAGTGGTTTGCGACACGGTTCATCTCCTTGCGTTAAGCGGCCGTGGCGCGGCGACGAACAAAGGGACTGGAAAACAAAATGTCCAAGTCACGTCCTTGCACGGCCGGTCATCGGCGCGGTAAGGACAGAGCTTGGACACATGTCTTCCACTACCGGGCGTCTGTCACGGCCCGATTTATTTCGTAGATGAGTATTACATAGTTTTGCGCGCGGGTGAAGCGCGCTTACACGGCCTCAATCGACCTTCGCACCCGAAGCCTTAACCACCTTCGCCCATTTCGCCACTTCGGCCTTAAGGTAATCACCGTATTCGGCGCTCGTCATGGTGCGCGGGTCGGCGCCTTGTTCGCTCAGATATTTGCTCATCGCCGGCTCGCGCACAATGCGCACGATGGTGCTGTTCAGCCGTTCGATGATCGCCGCCAGCGTGCCCGCCGGCACCACCACACCGTTGGAGCCGCTTGCTTCAAACCCTGCCACGCCGCCTTCCGCTATGGTTGGCACTTCGGGCAAAGCGTTGATGCGTTTTGCCGTGCTCACACCGAGCGCACGAATGCGCCCCGACTTCACATGCGGCACGGCCGAAGGCGCGGTGGCAAACGTCAGCGCCACTTGCCCCGACAGCAAATCGACCATCGCCGGCGGCGCGCCTTTGTACGGCACATGCACGAAATCGACACCGGTTTGCGTCTTGAACAACTCCGCGGTGAGATGCGGCTGGCTGCCGTTGCCGGCCGAGCTGTAATTTAACTGACCGGGGCGCGCTTTGGCATAGGCGATAAATTCCTTCACCGTTTTCACCGGTAGCGACGGATGCACCGCCAGCACCTGCGAAGTTTCGGCGATCAGCGTCACCGGCGCGAAATCGCGAATCGGATCGTAGGCGAGTTTCCGATAGAGGCTGGGGTTGATGCAGTGAATGGTGGAAATCAAAAACAGGTTGTAGCCGTCGGCCGGCGACTTCGCCGCGATTTCCGCGCCGATGTTGGCGCCTGCGCCGGGACGATTGTCGATGATAACTTGCTGCTTCCATTCCTCCGTCAGCTTTTGCCCCACCGCGCGCGCGAGAATATCGCTGGTGCCGCCCGCGGGGAACGGCACGATCACGCGCAGCGGCTTTACCGGAAAATTTTGCGCGAGCGCGGGCAACGTCACCGCGCACAGCGCCCCGGTCAATATGCGTGTTATACGTGTTATGCGTGTTATACGTGTTATGCGTGTTATGCGTGTTGAAAATTTCACCTTGGCTCCCGTTTATTTTGCGGCGGATGCGCTAGCGTATCTGTTATTCTTCGCGCACGCAAAGGAGCATTATCTCGTGGATACTTGGCAACAAAAAATCGGCCTCATTGTGCCGTCGTGGAACACGGTGATGGAATACGAAACCCAGCGCCTCGCGGCGATGGGTGAAACCGGCGCTTCTGTACATGCCATGCGCATCGAGCATACGGCGGACACCGAAGAGCGCCTGATGGGGCTGTCGGTACAGGCGCCGCGAGCCGCCACGCTGCTGGCGCACGCCAAGGTCAACGTCATCGGCTACGGCTGCACCGCCAGCGGCTTTTTGCACACGCCGGCGCAGGACCAGGCACTAGCGCAGCGCATCACGGCGCAAACCGGAATCCCCTGCGCCACGTCGTCGCGCGCGATCGTCGATGGATTGCGCGCGCTGGGCGCCCGCAAGTTAAGCCTCGCTTCGCCTTACGCGCCGTGGCTCAACGAACGGCTCAAGCAGTATTTGACTACCGACGGCTTTGAGGTGCTAGCCATGCAAGGCTTAAGTACCGAAGCGCATTCGACGATTACACGCGAACGGATCCTCGCGTTGGTGGACGAAGTGGTGCGCCCCAACACCGAGGCGATTTTTATCAGCTGCTCGAACTTTCGCACGCTCGACATCATCGACACCGTCGAACAAAAGTACGGCAAACCGGTGGTCACCAGCAACGCCTCAATGATGTGGGCGATGCTGCGCTTGATGAACGATAAACGCGAGGTGCCGGGCGCGGGGCGGCTGTTCAAACTGTGAATCAAACGGCGAGCGTCTGGCAACCCGAACGCGAGATCGAGATACTCGCAGGCACGCCGCTGGGCGGCGGGCTCGACCGCACTGCACGCATGCTGCTTGCCGCGCTTGATGAACAGCATCTGTTGCCGCGCGGCGCGCGCGTGGTCAACATCCCCGGCGACGGCGCGCGCAAGGTGTGGCAAACGGTGGACGCGCACGCGGGTGACCCGCATGTGCTTTGCATCAGCTCGCCCAATCTCACCACCGATTTTTTGACCGGCGTGGCGAGCTTTAACCACGCGAGCTACTCGCCGCTGGCGATTTTGTACAACGAGTATCTCGCGTTTGTGACGCGCCGCGATTCGTCGTATCGCAGCGCTGGTGACCTGGTCAGGCGGCTGCGCGAAGCCGCCGCCAGCATCAAAGTGGCGCTGTCCACCGCCGCCGGCAACCCGAATCACATCGCGCTCGCCGAAGTGACGCAACACGCCGGCGGCGACTTGCGCGCGCCGGAGATACGCGTGTTCGATTCCGCGCTCGACGCGGTGGCCGACGTCGTCGCCGGTAACGCCGACATCGCGGTGATCACCGCCGCGAGCGCGGTGCAAGCAATCCAGGCCGGCGCCGTGCGCGCGCTCGCCGTCACCGCCCCCGCGCGCTTAAACGGCGCTTACAGCCACACCCCGGCGTGGCAGGAACTTGACGTGCCGTGCACGCTTGGCGCGTGGCGCGGCGTGCACGGCGCGCGCGGTCTTAACCCCGATCACATCACGTTTTGGGCGCACGCCTTGACGCGCGCCACCGAAGCGCGCGCTTGGCAAGACGCGCTGGCACAACAAGCGTTAACACCTATGTGCGTGACCGGCGCCGCGCTCCCCGACGCTCTCGCGCGCGAGCAAACACACATGGCAACGATGCTCGCGCGGCTGAGTATAAAAACGTAACTCATTGATTTTATTAATTTTTTTTAAAATGCGATATAATGTGCGTCTAACCGAATGGAAACGCTCATGAGAACCGAAGTACACGTGCACGGCTCGATTTTTTTATGCAAGGGCGTGCGTTTAAAGCAAGTCGAGCAAGCGCTGGCGCCGTGGCTCGGCTACCTCGACGTCGAAACGCTGGCCGACGCGCATAGCCTGGAGCGCGAGGAACCCGGGCTTGTGTTCGACCCGCGCGAGCGCACGTTGAACATCTGCTGGACCGGCGAAGTCGGCCGCAATTTTCAGGATAAGTTGAGCGGCGCGTTTCAAAACATCGGCCCGCTCACCGAATACGCGTCCGAAGTCGAGGTCACCTATTACCCCGATCACGGCGACGAGGAATACTTTCAAGTCTTCGTCGGCCCCACGCCCGAAGCGATCCACGAATTTCGCCGCCAATGCGTGATCGAAGACGCCACCAACCTTCTGTCGCGTCACCTGGGCAAAGCCGAGGTCGATCAAGTGGCAACGCTGATCAGCAACCTCTTCGAAAAAGTCGAGCCGCAAAAACCGGCGGCGGCGGAACACAGCGGATCATCGACGGTGATACCGTTGCATCCGCGGGGGAAGCATTTGCACTAGTAGCACACCCTACAACCTTACCGCACAGGCGCCGAGACGCAGCGAACCCGCAGAGAAATTCTCTTTGGTTTCCCTCTGCGCAAACTCTGCGTCTCTGCGCCTCCGCGGTGAAGCCGTTAAGGTCTACCGTCGTGCCGACGCAAACGTCAGCCTGGATTTCTTCAAATCCACCAGCGGCGCCAACTCGTAAACGTTGCGATACCCGTAGTTATACAACGCAATATAAGTCGATAAATTCAACGACGCGCTCGGCAGTTTACTGGGGAACGGCGCTTCGGCGCTGGCGAAGTTGTTGTTGCAGTAAGTCAGGATGCGCGTGTTTTTATCCGGGATGGAGCGCGCGAAGCGAAATTACTGCTTCTTCAACACCTCCGGATTCATCACATGCGCCGGCGTGCCCGTGAGATACGCCAAGATGTTGTTGACCACTTCGCTGTAATACAACTCGTAGGTCTCCCACGTCACATACCCCAAATGCGGCGTGCAAATCACGTTGGGCATGCTCACCAGCGGATGCTCGCGATTCAATACCGGTTCGCTTTCGTAAACATCGATCGCGGCAAAGCCCGGCCGGCCTTTTTTGAGCGCATCGACCAGCGCGCCTTCGGCGATGAGCGGCGCGCGGCTGGTGTTGACCAAGCGCGAAGTGGGTTTCATCTGCGCGAGATCGGCGGCGGTAATCAAGCCGCGCGTATCTTTATTAAGCGGCAGGTGTATTGTGACAATATCGGCTTTTGCGAAAAACGCTTCTCGGCTCGCCGCCACTTCGAACCCCGCTTCACGCGCGCGTGTGGTCGAGCCTTCGCGGCCCCAGCACATCACGCGCATGCCGAAGGCCTGGCCGACGCGCGCGACGATGGCGCCGATTTTGCCGAAGGCATACACCCCCAAGGTTTTACCTTGAATGCCGATGCCCGCCGTGGTTTGCCAACGGCCTTGCTGCATGTTGTTGATTTCGGTGTGCAGATTACGCACCGAAGCTAAGATCAGCGCCCAGGTCAATTCCGCCGTGGCGCTGGAGTTACCGCCGCCGCTGGCGGAAACGATGATGCCGCGCTCGGTGCACGCCGCGAGATCGATGTGCGCCGCGCCGCGCCCGGTTTGCGCCAGCAACTTCACCGACGCCGGCAACGCTTGAACAAACGCCCGCGGCAAGAACGAACGCTGTTGCGTCAACACGATCGCTTCGCAGCCCTCGGCGCGCGCGCCGAATTTCACCGGATCTTTTTCCGAACTGGTGTAAGTGACGATCTCATGCGCGCTTAATTTTCTGGCACATTGCGTTTTGCGAAACGCGTCTTGATAGTCGTCGATCACGGCAATTTTCATGGTCGGCCTCGTTGAAGAACAAATTTTTTGACGCAGATTTACGCGGATTTACGCAGATTTGTCCGCGGTTAATCTGCGTTCATCTGCGTAAATCTGCGTCGAAGGTTTTGGGCTTTTCTCGTTAAAAAATATTACATAAAATCAAATACTTACACAATCATCGTCGATGACTCAAATAACCGCTGCCGCCCAGCATCAGCGCGTTAATCAAAAACACCGGCCACACGCCGAATGCCGAGCCGATGGCGCCGAAGGCGAGCGGCACCGCCATGTGGGTGAAGTGATTGATGGTTTGACGCAGGCCCAACGCTTCGCCCGATTGGCCTTCGGGCGCTCGGTTGTAAATCATCATCATGATCAGCGGCTGGCCGCAGCCCATGCCGAGCCCCAACGTGAACGTGATCAATATCAGCAGCGGCACGCTGCTCACCCACGGGATAATCAAATACGTCACCGTCGCGATGCCCAGCGCGAACGACAACACGTTGCGCTCGCCGTAGCGCTTGACAATTGCCGGCATCCACAGCCGCACCACGAACGCCGCCGCCGAGAACGCCGCCATGATCACGCCGATTTTCGAGGCGGACAAGCCGATCGAATGGCAATAAATCGGCATGTAAAAATGCAGCAGATCGAGCCCCGTCATCAAAATGCCGCTCATGATCAGCACGCGGCGTAGTGGCTTGTTGGAAAGCAGCCCGAAGCCGGAGAGCTTGATGCCGTCGTCCTCGCCGCCCTTCGTTTTGCCGGCCGAGCCGCGCAGGTTGGCCGCGAATTTCGGCAGCGCCAGCATGATCGCCACGCCGGTCAGCGGCCCCAGCATCAAAAACAAATACGTGTTGGCGTGGCCGAAGCCGTCAATTAATACGCCGCTTAGCAACGGCCCCAAGAAACCACTAATCGCCATCATCATCGCGAAGTTGCTGAAGTTGCGCGCGCGATCTTCGCGCGGGCTCATCAAGCCGATCAGGTTTTGAATCGACACGTTGTAAAAGATATGCGCCGCGCCGATCGCGGCGGCCGACACAAACAGCGAAGGCAGCTTGGGCAGCAACCCCGGTATCAACAAGCCGATGGCGATGCCGATCGAGCCGCAAATAATCGGTAGCCGCACGCCCAAACGATCAGTCAGTTTGCCGGCGTAAAGGCCGAGGAACATCGGCAGCAGCGAATACAACGCGACGATCACGCCCACCAAAAACTGCGAAGCGCCGAGCTCCAGCGACATCAACGACACGGTGATTTTGCTGCCGCGCATGCCGAGCATGGTGACCACCACGATCAACATGGCGATCCAGATCGGCTTCATGCGCGCACTCCGAGTACGGGCGAAGGTGAGCCGGATTTTTTTGCGCGATTGCCCATGGGGGGCGCCGATTTTACCGCACGGGGCGCGTACAATCGCCCCTCGTCATCCACCGCGCGCACGGTTTTTAGCCCATGCTCATAAAGTTGCCCACGCTACGGGCACTACGCCACCGCAACTTCGCGCTGTTTATCGCGGGGCAGGTGTGCGCGCTGATCGGCTTTTGGATGCAAAGCATCGCGCAGTCGTGGCTGCTCTATAAGATGACCGACTCCGCGACGCTGCTCGGCGTGCTGGGTTTCGCCGGCAGTCTGCCGATTTTATTGCTGGCGCCGTTCGCTGGCTTGTGGTCGGACCGCTGCAATCTGCACAAAGTGATGTTCGCCACGCAAATTCTGGAAATGCTGCAGGCGATCACGCTCGCCACGCTGGCGTTGACCGGCTTGTTGGAGCCGTGGCACATCATCGCGCTCGCCATGTTCATGGGCGTGTTGATCGCGGTGGAACTGCCGGTGCGTCACGCGTATTTGGTGGAATTGGTCGACGGCAAGGAAGACTTGCCTAACGCCATCGCGGTGACCTCGTTGATGGCCAACTGCGGGCGCCTCGCCGGCCCCGCGCTCGCCGGCCTGGTGATCGCCTGGCTGGGTGAGGCGGCGTGCTTCGCGATCAACGCCTTGAGCTACATCACGGTGATGATTTCGTTTTTGATGATCAAGGTCACGCCCACCGAACGCGCGGCGAGTAGCACGCCGATGCTGCAAGGCATGCGCGAAGGTCTCACCTATGCGTGGGGCTCGCTGCCGATACGCTCGCTGCTGTTGTTGTTGACCGTAGTGGGGTTGCTCGGCACACCGTACATCAGCCTGATGCCGGTGCTGGTGCGCGAGGTGTTCGCGGGCGGCGCCGATCAAATGGGTTTTTTAGTCGGCGCGGCGGGCTTGGGCGCGGTATCGGGCACCTTGTTTCTCGCCGCGCGCTCGGGCGTGCGCGGGCTGGTGCGATTGCTAACGTATGCCGCGCTCGCCGCGGGCGTTGCGTTGGCGTTGGTAGCGCATGTGAAGCTGGTGTGGTTCGCGCTGCCGCTGCTCGCCATCACCGGCTTCGGCATTTTGGTGACTTCGGTGTCGGTCAACATGATCGTGCAAGCCATCGTCGACGACGACAAGCGCGGCCGCGTAATGAGCCTTTACACCGTGGCGTTCATGGGCATGTCACCCTTCGGCGCTCTCGCCGCCGGCGCGCTCGCCGATGTGATCGGCGTTGCGGCAACACTCACGATATCCGGTGCGTGTTGCGCATTGGGTGCGCTGATTTTGGCGACCCGGCACGCGCGGCTGCGTGGCGAGCTGAAGCAAATTTATGCGCGGCTGGG
>Ga0194132_10012783_pt1 | contig 10360 bp, 8 predicted proteins | sample TA2KigOf80mmetaG_FD_148612 | JGI IMG/M metagenome (GOLD analysis project Ga0194132, IMG submission 148612) | Freshwater microbial communities from Lake Tanganyika, Tanzania - TA2015054 Kigoma Offshore 80m | ecosystem: Environmental > Aquatic > Freshwater > Lake | place: Tanzania: Lake Tanganyika... | reverse complement strand
TACGAGAAACACGCCTGCGGCATCTGCTTCTTCGGGGTGAGCGCCCCGGACGTGACGGTGGCCCACAACCGCATCGAGCATACCCCCCGCTTCGGCATCGGGCTGCTGAGCGGGTTCGGGCGAGTGACCGTGGAGTACAACGACCTGCGCTACCTGAGCGAGGAGACCTGCGACACGGGTGGCATCTGCTCCAACCGCTGGTACACCTGGGAGGACGATCCGGAGTTGGCCAGGGGTTGCATCGTGCGCTTCAACCGCGTCCGCGACGTGATCGGCTGCGGCGCCTACGGGACCAAGGCCGAGCCCGGCGGTACCGACCATGCCGGCGGCCGGATCTGGTCCCTCTACTATGGCTGGGCCATCTACTTCGACAATGCGCCGATGGAGACCCAGGTGTACGGCAACATCTGCGCCCGCAACACCTTGGGCGGGATCATGATCAGCCACTACGGCCGCAACGTGACCGTGGAGAACAACATCTTCGCCGACAGCGCCAAGTCGCAGATCTATCTGCTCTTCGCCGGCCCGGAGTCGGGCATCCGCCTTTGCCGCAACCTGTTCGTCTGGACCCGGGCGGATGCCGATTTCGTGCGGCTCAACCTGGCCCCCGGCGTGGACCTGGGACAGGCCATCGCCGAGTGCGAGGGCAACCTGCTCTGCCCGCCGCCGGGGGGGGAGATCACCTTCTCTGGTTCCCCGGGAGAGGCAGTGAAACGGATCGGCATGGCGGTGGGGGGAGGGAGGTTGTCCTTTGAACAGTGGCGCGCCCTGGGATTCGACCGCCGCTCCGTGCTCGCCGATCCCGGCTTCGTCGATCCGGCCCACGACAACTACGAACTGAGACCGGATTCGCCCGCGCTGGCGCTGGGCTTCGAGCCGATAGACGCCAACCGGATCGGTCCGCGCCGGGGGAGGACAGAATGACGACCCAGGAATCCGCCGGAAACACCGCCCCTTCACCGGGCACCACACCCAGATCCCGGCCCTCCACAGCAAGGGGGAGTTCACCCCGGAGCTTCTAGATTGGCTGGAGGTCGCCGAGCGGGTCCTGGCACGCGGGCTCGAGGCCGCTCCTGCGGGCCGCGAACTCTTCGCCTGTCCGGAGCGGATCGTGGAAGGACGTGCTGGCGATCCGGGGGGAGTTGGCGCGGGTGCGGCAGAAACAACATCGACGGACTCAGCCGGGGTGCATCTACCCGCTTGCATTCCACCCCGATACCTTCCGATTAGTGCCGAAAAGCGCAAGAAATACCTAAAAGTGCAAGAAATTGTGCTTGTGCCGGTATCTATAAGGCGATATCGTACTCTCAAGTTCATTATTTTTCAAGACTTGTGAGTACAAGATGAACAGAAAACCAGCCCGCCTTTTGGTCGTGGACGACCAGCCGGAGGTGCGTGCGACCCTCTGCCAGATTCTGACCCGCGCCGGCCACCAGACCCACGCCCTCCCCACTGCCGAAGAGACCCTCGAATACCTTTCCCAACATTCCTGCGACCTGATCCTGCTGGACCTGCACCTGCCGGGTATGTCCGGCCTGGACTTTCTGCGTTCTTTTGGGGGCCGGTTGCCGGCCCAGGTGGTGGTGATGACGGGGTACCCGGAGGTCGACACCGCCGTGGAGGCCATGCACCTGGGGGTGGCGGGTTACCTGAAAAAGCCCCTTGACCTTGCACAACTGCGCCAGAAGGTGGGCCACGTCCTAGAACAGCAGTCCAGGGCCGCCCTTTCCCATGAGCAGCTAGCCTTGAGAGTGGAGCAGGTACAGCGGGAACTGCACCAGTTGGCAGCCCATCTGGAGGTGGTGAAGGAACTGGCGAGTGGGAAGGAGGAGGAGGGGGTGCCTGCCGAACAACCAGACCCGGTGCGGCGCGATGGATTGTCAAGGCAGGAGCGGGAGGTGCTGGTGCTGCTGGGCCAGGGGCAGGCGGTCAAGCAGATCGCCGCAGAGCTAGAGATCAGCGAGCGGACCGTGTCCACCTTGAGGCAGCGGATGCTGAAGAAGCTGGAGTTGAAGACTACGGCGGCGTTGATCAAATACGCCGTCAAACACGGGCTGGCCGATTGACCCGAAGCGGGCTCCCCGCCGGCGGCAGTTGCAGAAAACTACTACAAAAATTGCAGGAAACTACTACAGATTTTCCCCACCCCCTTTTCTATCTTCCCTATACAGACTCGGCGACTGAGGCCAGGGGGCTTCTGCCAATACGAATTCTCCATGGCGTTGCCAGCCATCCGGGAAAGGTGCCGGCAACGGCATGGGCCGGTCTCGCCAAAGACCAGCCCACCTCAAGCATAGTCGGCAGTACACCCTTGGTCTCCCACCTGAGCGCACACAGAAGACCTGAACTCAACCCAACCGTCCGGATGGCCCGCAGCCGGCTGTTGAGAGGGCAGTACATTCACAGGAAACCTAAAGTCCGGCATCGCAAGCGGGCAGGTGAGGCCGGACAGCAGTAGGAGGAATGCAATATGTCCCTAACAAAGCGCGTTGCTCTCATCATAGGGCTGATACTGATAGTTGCTGAGGTATCTGCCGCAAAGAACTACGTTCAAAATCAAGCTATTCTAGTCGTCGAACCGAGCACCATAGATCGAGTTGGCCTTATCCCTGACAACCCCTCTGACCGTGCGAAAATAGCATCGATCAGTGCAGCAAGTGCGTCTCTGAAGCGCGATTTACGCGAGGGGTTGAAGCGCCTAGGGGTGCGCAAGGTCCGCTTTACATTGAAAAGCGAAGACGAAATGAATCCGAAAAACCAGCGCACTGGACTAAGGGCGGACTTGCGGTTCGGGCGAAATTGGGTGCTGGTTGACTTACCCGAAGGAACAGATTTCTACTCTGTTGAAAAGGAACTGCATACATTGCCGGGCGTCTCGGGAGTGATGCCTAACGAGATCTGCCAACTGCTTGCTACCCCAAATGATAGCTATTATGGGAGTCAATGGGCTCTTCCGAAATGTCGTCTGCCTCAGGTATGGGACAACTACAAGGTAAACAACACTGTTGTAGTCGGTACCTATGACGCTACAGGCATCAAGGGGAATCACTCCGACCTTGCTGGCAACCTCCATCCCAACAGTGTTACAAATACGGCTACCTACAACAACGATAACAAGCACGGCACCAAAACTGCCGGGATTGTATGCGCCGCGACGGATAATGGCGCCATGGTCGCTGGAGTGGCCTGGAATGCCAAGATCCATATGGAAGGTGGAAACAGCAGTATGGCAACTTTTGATATCTTTTTTGGAATTGCCGATCTCGTGGCAACCTCAGACGTGATTTACTACAGTTTTGGAGATATTGGTTATCATGCCCTCGACAGTACCGTAGATGCCGTCGATAGCGCAGGAATCTTCCAGTGCGGTGGTGCAGGCAACGACATGCTTGTCCTAGATAGTAGTAGTTATTTTGGTCCGGGTGGCCATCCCAAAGTAGTTATGGTCGGAGCAACAGAAGAAGATGATACGAAATGGGTAAGCGAACTGGTCCCTGGAAAGGGGACCAACTATTACTCGAACAATGCCAATGTCGACAAGATTCTTTATGCCCCAGGGTCTTCTGTGTACACTACTACATTCGGTTCTATGGGAGACTTCCAAGTGCAGGCGGAAGGCACATCCTATGCGACGCCTTTCGTGGCTGGAGTTGCTGCATTGATGCTCAAGAAAAATCCATCGCTGACTCCTGCCCAGATTCGTAGCACGTTGCTTAGCTCGGCAACAGTACTGTCATGGCCAGGAGGAAAGATCGCCAAGAGAGTTGATGCAAAAAGCGCAGTAGATGCTGTATCAACTCCCAAGCTGGTAGTGGGAAGTGCCGTCCTGCCACCTAGTAGTGATATGGGGCCTAACTTTCCGAATCCATTCAACGCAGAAACCATGATCCCCTTTTCTCTTGATGCGCCTTCACTTGTCGAGCTGCATATCTATAATCTCGCCGGGCAGCTTGTGCGTGAAATCAATTTGGGGTACCAGGCAGAGGGCCTCCATATGGCTAACTGGAATGGTAAAACCCAAAACGGAGAATCTGTTGCCACGGGGATATATCTTTACAGGTTGTTGGTGAATGAAAACTCGATTGCAACGAGAAGACTGCTTCTCCTTCGGTAGAAGGGCAACACTTAGTTGGGTCGGGTTGTTGATTACAGTGGCAATCTTATCGACTGTACCAGTTGGTCCGGCTTTATCGTCGATAGGCTGTTGGTGGAATATGGACTTCGATGCTGATGCCCGCGTGGATCTAGACGATTTCTTTCTACTTGCAGACCACTTTGGGATGAGCAGTGAAGACCCTGGGTGGGACCCGACATATGACCTCAATGGAGATAGCAATGTAAGCATGGACGAGGTATTCATTTTTGCTGATTGGTGGCCTACCCCTGGGTACTATTATCAGCCTGGTGATTGTGGTGGTTCACAGATGCCTAGGCCCGTAGGTCTGTCTGGAGAATGATGACCATGGAACTGGCATCCACCAGATAGGCCACCACATCGAAGCTGTCTGAAAGCCGGGGGTGAGTCGAATCACTGGACTCGCCCCCGGCTTCTGTTTCACCCCAGCGGCAACTCCACCTTGCGGCCCTCGCGCAGACTGAGCTGCACCGCCTCGGTGAACTCCATGTACTTCACCCCGTCCTCGAAGTTGGTATGGGTGACGGGTTTGCCCTCCAGCACGGCCTGGGCGAATTCCTCTTCCACCCGCCAACCGCCCTTCCTCCCCGCCGGGATCTCCAGGGGTTTGAGTGCCTGGTCGCCGGCCCCGGCCACCAGGCACTGGTCCCCGCTGAGCTTGAAGGTGCCCTTGGTGCCGTAGACCTCCATGCCGCTGTCGCCGAAGCGGGCCACGCTGCTGACGTGGTACACGGCGGTGGCCCCGCTCTCCAGGCGCGAGACCACGCCGATGCTCTCGGGCACCTCCACCTGGCGCAGCTGCCCGCTGTCGGGGTCCTGGCGTTTGGCGGTGAAGAGGCCGCTCTGGGCCACCACGCTGCGGTCATGGCCGGCGTAGCGGCGCACCGTCTCGTTGAGGATGCCCAGGGTCATGATGTTCTGGCCCGACAGGTCGCGGCGCTGCCGCCAGTGCAGGGGCGCGTCCGGGTTGTACTGGCCACCCAGGCCGCGCACCTGGATTTCGAGCAAGTCCCCGAAGAAGCCCTCGCGGATCTTCTCCAACAGCACCGCCTCGCTCTCCAGCCAGAAGGGGGCCGGCACGATCATGGCCACCTTGTCGCTTTTCTGGCTGGCGGTGTACATCTGGCGGGCCTCGGCCAGGTCCATGGCCATACGCGCCTCGGTGAGCACATGTTTGCCGGCGGCCAGGGATTCTAGCACGATGGGGCAGTGCAGGTACGGCCAGGTGCCGATGCACACCGCATCCACACCCTGATTGTGGACAAGTTCCTTCCAGTCGGTGAATACCTGGGGGATCTTGAACTCGTCGGCCACCTTCTGGCCGGATTCGCGGGAGCGGTTGCACACCGCCACCACCTCGACGCCTTTGAGCTGCTGAAAGCCGGGGATGTGCCGCAGCCGGGTGTTGGCGCCGGCGCCGACAATGCCGATGCGCAGGGACATGGAGTCTCTCCTCTATGGGGGTCTAAGGCTGGACCGGGCCGGTGTCGCCGGCTATCTTCCGGGGGCACCGCTGTTCACAACCTGGGGGGAATTGGATGAATACATTGGAGCAAAGTATCGCTGAAATCAAGGTGTACGGTTTCACCGTCCTCGAAGGGGTGCTGGAGGCCGCCCAGGCTGCCGCCCTGCGCGAGGCCCTGATCCGCTGCGCCCAGGAGCACGGCACCGAGCACAAACACCGGGGCCCGGCCCGCCATGTGGCCAACCTGCCCACCCTCGACCCGCTCTTCCTCGACCTGATCGACCACCCCAAGGTCATGCCCCTGCTGGAGCATTTCCTGGGCCGCTCGCTGATCCTGGGCAGCCTCAATGCCCGCATCGTGCGGCCCGGTGACACCGAGCAGGGCTTTCATAGCGATATCCCGGCGGAGATGCTCAACATGGATTCGCCGGTGATGATGAACACCGTGTGGATGCTCGACGATTTCAGCGCCCGCAACGGCGGCACCCGGGTGGTGCCCGGCACTCACAGGAGCGGCCTGGCAGCGCCGCCCGAGGGCCTGGAGGTGAAGTACTTCCACCAGGCTACCGGCCCGGCCGGCAGCGTGCTGGTCTTCAACGGGCAGTGCTGGCACGCCGGGGGCGCCAATACCGGCGCTGCGGACCGCCACGCCCTCTTCGGTCACTACCGCAAGCGCATGCTGGTCTTCCAGTTCGATCCCCACGACCACTTTCCGCCCGAGTGGGTCGAGCGCCTCAGCCCGCGCCAGCGCGAGATCCTGCGCATGCACAAGGGGTTGGGCGCCCCCCACGCGGCGGACGTCCATTTTTAGCGCCACTCGTACAGGGTCTTCCGCGCCAGTTTGTACTCAGAGGAGGCGCGGCCGATGGCCGTGGCGCCGGGGGTGTCCACCTCGATGAGGCGGGCCGAGACCGGCTCGTACGCGGCGCGCGGGGCCACCGCGCCCTTGGCGACCAGGATGCGCTGGTGCTGGGGCTGGATGCCCACGCAGGTGATCTGATGGATACTCATCGGCGCGGTGCGCTCCGAGTTCAGCACCAGCAGGCCCTCCTGCCCCGGGCCGCCCACCGCCACCACCGCGGTGAGGCCCTGGTCGAAGTGGCGCCCGCCACCGTGTCGGCGCTCGTGCTCCTCGTAGGTCCCCGCGTGCAGGGTGCGGACCCTGCCGTACACCGAGAGGGTGGGGCCGTGCTGGGTATCGGTCTTGCCGCCCACCCGCAGGGCCACCTGCGCCCCGATGCCGGCCCGGTTGCAGGCTTGGGCGGATTCGGGATCATAAAGGGTCACCACCCAGCCCTGGGCGCCCTGGCGCAAAAGCTCGGCCAGCAGGAAGGTGGAGTCCCCGGTGGAGCCGCCGCCGATATTGTCGCCAAAGTCGAGCAGGGTAACGGGAAAACGCTCGCTGGCCATAGCCATAGCCACGGACTCGACGGGTTTGGGGGGGTTGGCCTTGAGTTCCTCGCGCCGGGTCCACATCAACTCGCCCAGGCGCTGGGCCTCGCGCTGGGCCAGGGACTGGTCCCCGTCGGCCACCACCGCGATGGAAGGCCCCATCCACGGCACGTCGGCGTACTGGTACCCGGCGGCGATACTGCAGGCCAGGATGCCCGGCTGCTTTTCCAACTCGATGGCCGCCTGCATCAGGGGCTGCATGGGCGGCCGGCTGGTGTTGTGGTGATAGATATTGAAGAGCAACTCCGGCTTGACAAGGGCGCTGACCGGGCGCACCTCTCCCCGCACGGTGCGGGCGATGATGCCGGCTGCCTGCAGGCCGCGCTCCCTCTGGTCGATGTGGGGGTTGGTCTTGTAGATGATCAGGGCCGTGGCCTCCTCCACCAGGGAGGGGGGCACATTGGCGTGGTAGTCGTGGGTGACGACGATGGGAAAGGCCGGCCCAAAATGGGCGCGCAGGCGGTGGACGGTCTCGGCGTCGGCGTGGGGGAAGTGCTCGGCCACCATGGCCCCGTGCAAGGCCAGGAGCACCCCGTCCAGGGGCCCGGCCGCTTGCAGGTCGGCCAGCAGGCGGCCCACCAATGCCTCGTACGCCTGGCGGGTCAGGGGGCCGGCGGGGGTGGCGCTGGCCGAGAAGAGGGGCACCAGCTCGAAGCCCTGCTCCGCGGCCCCGGCGATGAAGCCGGCCAATTCGCTGAAGGTGTCCCGGTAGTGGGGGATGAGTTGGTCACCTGCCCGCACCCCGAAATCCTCCAGGGTGGTGGGCTGGCTGGAAAAGGAATTGGATTCGTGGCTGAAGCCGGCGATGGCAATTCGCATGATCTTTCCTCCTGAACCTCAATCCATGAGAAGGAGTTTCCGATGAGACGCTTTTCCCGCACCCCCTACTACACCGGCCCCGATGACCCCGAACGCGGCCAGGTGCGCGGCACCCTCAAATTGGGCGAGACGGTGATCATCGAGACCCCCGGCGGGGCCGACGGCGACCTATACCCCGGCGTGGTCCCGGAGACCACCACCCCGCGCGGCTCGCGGCCGGGCGGGCCCTTTATCATTGAAGATATCAAACCAGGGGACTGGGTGGCCATCCACCTCATCGACCTCCAGGTGGGCCCCTACGGGTACTACAACAACGGCGGCCCTTTCCGGGGCAGCCTGCGCTCGGTGGCCCCGGTGCGCGAGGGGCTGGTCCACTTCCCGCCGGACTTCGTCGTGCCGGCCCGGCCGATGATCGGGGTCATCCAGCTCGAGCAGGTCACCAACAACTACTGTGCCGCCGGCGGCAACATGGACTACAACTCCATCCGCGCCGGCAGCACGGTGTACATCCGCGCCCAGAAGGAGGGCGGCTACCTCACCCTGGGGGACGTACACGCCCGCATGGGCGACGGGGAGCTGACCGGCACCGGCATCGAGATCGACTCCATCATCACCCTCAAGGTGGACAAGGTGGCCGGCTTCCCCTGCAACGGCATCGTGGTGGAGACCGCCGACGAGTTCCTCACCAGCGGCATGGCGGCCAACTGGGAGGAGGCCCTCAAACTGGCCTGGACCGATATGGTGGTGCTGCTCTGCCACCTCTACAATACCAACGCCGAACATGCCAACCTGATCGTGGGCACCATCGGCGACGCCCGGCCGGGTTTTGCCGCCGGCACCTTGTTCAGCCGCGGCTTCAAGAACGACGGGGCGTACGTGACTGCCCAGATCGCCGTCACCAAGGAGCTGCGCCGCACAGGTCAGCCCTTCAAGCCCTAGAAACGCAGGGCCAGGGCATAGATCAGGCCCTGGCCGCCCAGGTGGAACTCGACGCCGTTGAGGCTGGAGGCCGGCGCAAAGTCGCGGCGATAGCGCAGGTCCAGGGACAGCCGTGTGGATAGATCCCCCGCAATGCCGGCAAAGCCGGCCAGCCCCCACAACCAGTCGCTCTGGGTCAGGGGAGGAACACCGCGCTGGTCCGGGGCGCCCTCGCGCTTCATGCGAATCAGGTCCAGGCCCCCCCCCCAGTAGGCGCGGAGCCTGGCCTGGGGCTGGTCCCCGAAGGGGCGCAGCAGCGCCCCGGTGAACTTCTCGATCTCCACCAGGAAATCCCCGCTGGCGGCCCGGGCGCGGTAGCGGCTGTAGGAAAGCTCGCGCTGAGGGGCCGGGGCTTTGGGGTTGGAGGAGGTCCGGCTCAGGGCGAGGGCCAGGTGGAGGCTCTTCCCCCGGTAGTCATCGAGGGGGACCAGCCGGCCCCCCTCGCCTTCCTGAAGTTGTCGGCGCACCTCCTTGAGGGAGGGGCGATAGTCGCTCAGGCCGAGGGAGACGACAAAGGTTTCGCCCTGTCCCGGCCAGGCGGAACAGGGCGAAACAGACCAGAGGAGCAACACTGGCCAGGCCAGGAGGTGCAGGAGATTCCCCCCCGGCGCTGGTCCGGGGCGCCCCGCAACCTTCATCCCGCTAGTTGCCGCTTCCCAGCGAGATGGCGGGGCTGCGGCCGGCTTCATCGTATTTCACGGCCTCGCCAAAGGAGATCTGCTGCCGCGCCACGTCGATGGTCCCGGTCATGATCCAAAGGCGGTCGTTGTTGGCGGAGCGGTGTGCTTCGATCACCCGGGTGCCTTTGAAGGACACGGAGGGCTGGGAACCCTTGCCGTACTGCACCTCGGGGCCCCAGGTGACGGCCATGGTGGTCAGGTCCACGGTGCCGACGTGGTAGAAGAGGGTCTCCTCGGTCTCCTTGGCGGCGCCCCGGTGCACCAGCACCGCGGTCTTGCCGTCCAGGTACACGGAATGGGACTTGCCCTTGCCGATCTTGACCTTGTTGCCCCAGTCCAGGGTGCCGTCCTCTTTGATCTTGCACAGCCGGGAGAACATCACGTCCTCCTGGTCCCCTGATCCCGAGCTGACCTCGACAAAGACGTCCTGGGCAAAGGTGGGCAAGGCCAGGGCCAGGGCAAAGACGCCGGCGAGAAACATCATTCTTTTGCGCATGTCGCTTTCCTCCTCATCGGTAGGTGGGGGGCTGGCCGGGTGGCTGGTGCACCTGGCGCCCGCGCTGAACCCTATGAATCTATGAAAGCCAAAATGACCTATCAAGATGCGTGCTGTTCAGCCGCCCTTGGCCGCCGCCTCCATCAGGCCGCGCATGTACCCCACTGCGAAGATCTTGCCCATCATCGAATAGCCGTTGGTGGGTCCTGGGTCGCCGGCCCCGTCGAGGTAGGGCGCGTGATCCGGGCGCATCACCCCCTTGAAGCCGATCTCCTGGTAGGTCTTCATCGCCTCCAGCATGTCGGTCTTGCCGTTGTCGTGGAAGCTCTCGCTGA
>Ga0194132_10012782_pt1 | contig 10361 bp, 10 predicted proteins | sample TA2KigOf80mmetaG_FD_148612 | JGI IMG/M metagenome (GOLD analysis project Ga0194132, IMG submission 148612) | Freshwater microbial communities from Lake Tanganyika, Tanzania - TA2015054 Kigoma Offshore 80m | ecosystem: Environmental > Aquatic > Freshwater > Lake | place: Tanzania: Lake... | reverse complement strand
TTGACCCGGGGTCCATGGATCAACACGCGGCGAGAGCGTTGAAAAATGGATGCCGGGTCAAGCCCGGAATGACCGCTGTGTTGGGGGATAGTCGCGCCCACTCATCAGAGACTTGTCCCAGAGCCGATGTTGCAACACTCTCAGTGTGTAAATCGGACGACGGAACCGCGTGACCCACCATGTTCTACGAACCCGCCCGCGGCCATGGATTGCCGCATGATCCGATCAGCGCGTTGGTGATTCCGCGCCCGGTCGGTTGGATTTCGACCGTCGGCAAGAACGGCGTGTTCAACCTCGCGCCGTTTGCGCTGTTCAACATTGTCGCCTACGAGCCGCCGCATGTGATGTTCGCGCCGACAGGGCAGTCGAGCGGCAAGCCCAAGGATTCCCTCGTCAATGCCCAGGAAACCGGCGAGTTCGTCGCCAATCTCGCGACCTGGGAGCTGAAGGACAAAGTCTGGCAGTCATCAATTCCGGCACCGCCCGATGTCGACGAGTTCAAACTCACCGGCCTGACGCCGATCCCGGCGTGGCTGGTCAAGGCGCCGATGGTGAAGGAATCACCCGTGCATCTCGAATGCAAGGTGGCCGAGATCGTCATGCTGCCGCACACCGACCCGGCCAAGGCGAATCATATCGTCATCGGCAAGGTGGTCGGCGTGCACATCGCCGATGAGGCACTGAAAGACGGAATTGTCGACTACACCAAGATCACGCCGATGGCCCGCCTGGGTTACATCGATTACACGCGCGTTTCGGAGGTTCACTCCAAACCGTTTCCGAAGTGGCCGCCGCAGTAGTTTTGGATCCTTCCAACGTGACGCTCCCGACCCTCGATGATCTCAACGCAGCGGCCGCCCTGATCGGAAGAGTTATTCCGCCGACGCCTCAGATTCAGTGGCCGTTGCTCAGCCGGCGCTGCGGCGCCGAGGTCTGGATCAAGCACGAAAACCACACCCCCGTCGGCGCTTTCAAGGTGCGCGGCGGACTGGTCTACATGGACCACCTCCGGCAAACGTCGCCGAACGTGCGGGGTGTGATCGCGGCCACGCGCGGCAATCATGGCCAGAGCATTACCTTCGCGGCGCAGCGGATCGGGCTCACATCGACCATTTTTGTTCCCCATGGAAACTCGCGCGAAAAGAACGCGGCCATGGTCGCCCTCGGCGCCGCGTTGATCGAGCATGGCCACGATTTCCAGGCGGCTTTCGAGTATGCCCGAGACCTGGCCGCCGAGCGCGCGCTCCACTTGGTGCCCTCGTTCGACATGAAATTGGCTGCCGGTGTTGGCACGCTGGCATGTGAATTTCTCAGGCATGTCCCGCATCTCGAGACTGTCTATGTGCCGATAGGCATGGGCTCGGGCGTCTGCGCCATGATCGCTGGTCGCAATGCCTTGAATCGCAAGACCAAGATTGTCGGCGTCGTCGCTGAGGGCGCGCCGGCGTATGCGCTGTCGTTCCAGGCCCGGAAAGTCGTTGCCACCAATCACGCGGACACGCTGGCCGATGGTGTCGCCTGCCGCGTGCCCCTGGCCGACGTCCTTGCGCACATCCTCGGCGGCGTGGAGCGGATCGTTCAAGTGAGCGAAGCGGAAATCCGACAGGCCATGCGCTGCCTCTACACCGACACGCACAACCTGGCTGAGGGCGCGGGAGCCATCGCCCTGGCCGGGCTGATGCGCGAAGGGCTCAGGGGTCAGACTCTGGGCGCCGTGCTGACGGGTGGCAATATTGATCAGGATCTGTACGCGAGGGTCCTGTCGACGACGGACTAATTGGGTATCGTGTTCACATAATTAGACGCAACTTGGCATCAATCGACCTTGATCGCCCGCCACGGCCCCAATGCGCCGAGGTCGCAGGTTGTTTCACCCTTGGCCTGATCCTTGGCGCAGCGATAGACCGGCTTGCCCAGATACGCCCACTGCCGCGACTTGATGGTCCAGTCCCCGACGGCATGCGCGGCCATCGGTGCGGCGAGAGGCAGCCATTCGGTACCGCAGGTCGATCCGCAATCGGCGTCCGACACATATAAGGTCATGCCGAGATGGTCCGCGTACACGGCGCCTTGCGCCGACTTCTGCGCGGTGATGCCGCCGGGCGCCGGAGGGAATGAGAGCGCCTCTTCCTTCGCGCCCGCCGCGGCGCGGCCGGTGTTGCGTTGCAAGAATTGCCATGACGCGAGCGCCAGATTCCATTCGCCGCCGCCGTCACCGAAAGCCATTCCGGGCTTCTGTTCGAGGGCATAGCGATAGAGCGGCTTGCCGCGATAGGTCCACTGCGGTGCGCCGTCGGTCCGCGGCACGAGTGTCCAGTCGCCGAACGGTTTGGCGTCAGTCGATGCGCGTACGGGCGGCCAGGCCGTGGCGCAGTCGCCGGTGCACATCGAGACGTTCGGTTCTTCATCGCGGTCGAACACATACAACGTCAGCCCGTTGACATCGGCGAACGCGGGGCCGGGCGGCGTTGGGTGGATGGTGATTTCGGGCGGCAGCGCGATGTCGGCAGCGAGCGCCGTGCCGATGAGGACCGCGAAGCCGATCACGCGAACAGCTCGGTCACCGGCTTGTTGGTGTCCATCGAGCCGGTGCCGAAGCGGTCGATATTAACCTTCATCACCTGCATGGCGGTGAGCGCCAGCCTCGACACGGCCTCGCCCTTGCCGTCGATGTGAACCCCGGGCTTGATCCGGCCGCCGGCCGCGCCCGCGAACATCACCGGCAGATTGGTGATCGAGTGCACCTTGGCAAAGTCGCTGTCGGAGTGGGCGACGACGAGGGTGTTATCGAGCAACGTGCCGCCGCCCTCGGGAATCGAATCCAAAATGCCGACAAACGTTCCCCACGCCTTCATCAGGTCGGCGATGAACTTGGTCGCTTCGGGCTGGTAGCCCAGTTTTTCGTCGATCTGCTCGTCGTGGGTCAGCTGATGGTGCGAGGTGGTCGAGCCGGCGCGGGTCAGTGACGACGCGCTGTCGTTGATGCAGACGTTGAACACCTTGGTCTGGTTGCAGGTGAGGGTCATCGCCAGCACCTGCGCCAGGATTTCGTGATTGTGGATGGTCTCTTCCACATCGTGCGCCACCGGAAACTCGGGCGGCGCCTTTGGAACTTTACAGGCGAGCAACGGTTCGGGCTTTTGCAGCTGCAGCGTCAGCTGATTTTCCACCTGGCGCACGGCGGTAAAGTACTGATCGAGCCTGACACGGTCGGCGGCGCCGAGTTGCTGTTCGAGCGCGCGGCGCTCGTCGGTCACGGCGGACAGGACGCTCTGCTTCGCCATGATGGCGGGGTCGGGTTTGAAATCGGCGGCGTTGGGATCGGCGAAGTCGGCCCCGAATACCCGGGTGTAGAGCGCCAAGGCTGACGACTCGGCCGGGTTCATCTGCCCGGGGCCTCTCCCACTCAAGGTATTGTCGTCGCCGGCGATGCCCGAAAGCTCGATCGAGCGAAAGCGCGTGGTGGCGCCGATTGCGTCAGCGATGATGGTGTCGAACGACACGCCCGGAAACGCGAGCCGCGCCGGCGCCACGCCGCAGCGAAACGCGGGTCCGCCGGTCTGGTGCGGAAAATTCGGTTTGCCGTCGAGCAGCACATCGAAGCCCGACAGTATCGAAACCTTGGATTTGTATTTGGCGACCGACTCAAGCTCGGGGAGGATGTCGTAGTCGGCGCCGAGCGTGGTCGGCTTCCAGCGGCCAGGCGTGACACCCAAGCCCCAGAACCAGGTGCCGAAGCGCGTCGGCAGCGGGGCGCCGGCGGCCAGCGCCGTGCCGTTGCCGTTGAGGCGGCAATCCAAGAGGGGCAAGCCAACCGTGACGGCGCCGCCGCCCAGCAGGCCCTTCAAAACCCAGCGTCGATCAGCGAGTCGCGTCATGCGCCATTCCCGGGTGCCGGGGCAATTCTATAGAACGCCTTGCTCACGGCAATGCGGCGCATCAGCGCCTTCAGGCGGTATCCGTCTTTGCCGAAGTCCTGTTCCAGCGACTTGATCCAATCCCGCTCGCCATCGGCGATCGGCCAGCGGATGGCATACTCGTAGATGCGATGAACCAGGCACGAGGCTGTGGCGGGATTGTCCCGCACGGCGCGGCCCAGTTCGGACGGCGTCGCGAACGGCACGCCATCGAGATCGCCGCTGGTGTCGATCATCGCGCCGTTCTCGGCGGTGCGCGCGACGCCCACGGTATCGAAGACCTCAAGGCCAAGGCCGATCGGGTCGGTGATCTTGTGACAGCCGGCGCAGGTCGCCGCCGTGCGGTGCGCCGTCAGCCGATCGCGCGTGGTCTTGAAGTTGGGGTTGTTGGTGTCCTGCACCAGTTTGAAGTCGACATCGCCCGGCGGAATCGGCACGGCCTGGCATAGCAGCATCTCGCGCAGCGCCTTGCCGCGGAGCGTCGGCGAGGTGCGGCCGTCGTGCGAGTTGGCGGCGAGGAAGTTCATCAGCGTCAAGAGGCCGGCGCGGCCGCTGTCGTCCGAGAATGTGTAAGGCATCCAGCCGGTCTGCTGCGGCACTGGCACCTGATAAATCAGCCCGAGCGCGCGAGTGATGAAGGTCTCGCGTGTGGTGAACAGGTCGCGGTAGTCGCCGTTCTTGGTGAGCAGATGATGGACGATGGTCCGCAGGGTCTGCTCGGGCATGTCCGCTTTGACGGCGCGCACGAACGCCGGATACAGCGTCGCATCCTTGACCAGATTGGTGATGGCCTCGAGGCCCAGCATGTCGGCGAAGAAGGTGCGCACCGCGCCTTCGAGGCGGGGCGCGGCCATCAACCGATCGACCTGCCGCGCCAATTCTTTTGCGCTGTGAATTGCACTGGAAGCCGCGGCGTCCAGCAGTTCAGCATCCGGTGTCGTGTTCCACAAAAAGAAACTGAGTCGCGACGCCTTGGCATAGGCGGTCAAACGCCGCTGACCAGCACGATCGGGGTCCGGTTCGGTCTCGTCGACATCGAACAGAAAGCTTGGCGAGGCCAACAGGCTGCCGAGGCCAAGCGTGACGCCCTGAATGAAGTTGCCCGAGATCTCGGTCGCACGCCGCGCAGCAGCCACGCGCGACATCAGTTCTTCATCGGTGAGGGGGCGGCGAAATAGGAGCCGCCCGACCGAGGCAAAGAACGTGCGGGCGCAGACGTCGTCCGGTTTGGTCGCGTCGGCCGGTGTGCAAGTCAGGAAAGCGTCACGGTGGCCGGCGTCGAGCACTTGCCCGGCGATGCTGTTCGCCATGGTGTAAGCCTGCTCGAAACCGGCGGGCGAGACCGATATCTCGCTGGTACCCGCCGCCAGCAGGCCGTGAGCGGGACGCACGATGGGATCGAAGCGGCCCGCGACCTCGATGTCGGCGCCGAAAATATCGGCGATGGCGTTGCGGTACTGCTCTTCCGTCAGCCGCCGCATGCCCGCCGGCGCGCCCGAGGTTTCGGTCTCGGCCGGCTCGCAGGCGGCGAGCAGGATCGCGGCGAGGCCACAGATGACGGTGCGTGCAACCATCATCGCAACCGCACGCTCACTCCGCCGCCGCGGTTTTCGCCGGCGGCGGCTCGGGGTGGAGCACGAAGGCGGGGATCGCGACCACGTCGTTGGCCATCGAGATCATGGTGCACTGGCCAGTGACCGGGTCGGGAAACCCATCGGCGTGAATCAGCATCGACTTGTACTCGGATGCGCAGTCGCGATTCCCGTTGGTGGCGACGCCACGGCCGCCGTTGCGGGCCTGGGCCGAGGTGGTCTCGACCGGCAGGTATCCGCCGAGCAGGCCCTTGAGCGTGCCGTCCGGCAACAGTTCGAGGCGCAGCTTGGCGCGACGGAAGGCGTACTCGTTGGCGGCGCCAAAGGGGCCGTTCAAGGCTGAAAACCAATCGACGGTGAAATGGTCGAGGGTTTCGGTGGTCAGCACGCCATCGACGATCTTGCCCTTCAAGACGTTGTGCCAGCGCGGGTTCTTGGTGACGGTGAAGGTCTGGTGCGCGAGGTGCCCACCGTTGGCGCTGAGCAGTTGGTTCTCCTCGGTCGAATAGAAGCCCACCTCGACTTCGGGGTCGTTGCGGCGGTCGTTCACGCCTTTGAGTTCGATCAGATAATTGTGCAGACCGTCCTTCATATAGGCGTTGTATTTGATCTGCATCTCGCTGCCGGTGGCGTCGGTCCCGCGCCAGGCCTTGGCGCAGCCCATGGCCCGGTAAAGCTGATTGTCGACGCCCGCTTCGCCGTCGGTGCCGGTGAAGGTCTGATGTTTGCAGGTGAGCGGCGTGGCGCTGCCATCTACGTTGTCGTCGAGGTTCATACCGAGCGCGATCTTGCTTTGCACCGGCTTGTGGATGGGGTGGCGCGGATCGTCGATGAAACTACGCGGGTTTCGGCAGATTTCCTCGCCGTTTGGCCCCGAAGTGAATTCGATCTTCCAACGCTGCTCCAACTCCTTGGCGTTCTCCGGCTTGAGCAGCCGGGCGCGCTCGGCCGGCGTCTGGGTGAGAAGGAAACCTTCGTCGGTCGTGGCCGACAGGCCTTCGGGACAGTCGCTGGCGAAGTCGCCGCGATAAACGGCCGGCGCGAAGTTGATGACCAGGAAGCCCAGCGTTTCGCCGTCGCCGGCCGCGCCCGCGGGCAGGGCGGCAAGGGTCAACGTGGCGATGCCCGCCAGAAGTCGATGATGCAACGGCATGGTGCCCCCCGGTTTGGCCCGAACAAGGAGCCAGATTAGCACGGGTCAGGGCTGGGCGGGGAGGAGGCTGAAGCCCAGGGACTGGCCTACGGCCCGCATGCGGCTGTCCAACGTCAGAATAGTGAGATCTGCGAGCGTGGCCCGAGAAAACAGCGCTGTTGAGACCTGTATGGCGTCCAATGTCCGGACCGGCTCGATCGGGAACGGTTGCCGGGCGCGCGCGAATATTTCTGGGCGGAGCTGGATAACCGTCCAATGGGCGGCAATCGCTTCGGTGCGGGCGCGCAATTTCTGCGAAGCCCGCTCACTCAGGGCCTTTATTGCGGCCAGCCTGATCAGGACACGATCACACTCGACCAAGGTCAGTTCGGAAATAACGACTGCCTTGGCCACTTGCAGTGCTTGACCTGCTTCCGGCCCGCCTGGGTCGCCCAACAACCAGGCCAGTATGGCGCTTGAATCCGCGAAGAGCGTAGGCGTCATGGATTCTTGCCGCGTTGCTATCGATCGCCGCGATCTTCGTCCAGCATCTTTGCAAGCAAGCCGGGTGGCAGAAGACGCGGCATCTTCGGGTACAGGCCCTTGCCGGATTTCACGGTGGCGCGGCGTCGCAGCAGGCCGCGCTGTTCCAGCTCGTCCAAGCCACGCTCGATCGGATCGGCGCTTTGTGATGCGGCCGGTTCGGGCACGAGGCGCACCACGACTTGCCCACGATCGGTGACGCGAATCGTCGTGCCCGCCTTGGCCGCCCGGACATAGGCGCTGAGGTTGTTCTTGAGCTGCCGCAGGCCGACGGTTTTCATGGGCTCAATGTAGCCTTATGAGGCCACATTGTCAAAACTGGCACGTCGACTGCTGATCCAGGTTCTTCGCGTTACTGTTCCTGAGATGCGGTAAGACCCTGCTGAGCGGTAATCTCGGACCCGCATCCCATACCAATCATGTCATTACCGGGCTTGACCCGGCAATCCAGAGCCAAAAACTCCTGTGCGATTTGCCCTGGATCCTCGGGTCAAGCCCGAGGATGACGTTGTGATTTGGACTCGCATGTTCGTGGCAAAACACGAGGAGCGTGCCATGCCGGGGTTTCGCCGGAAATGGCGATCCGGCTCGACGAGGCGTTCGGCGGCGGGGCCGAGACAAGGATGCGAATGCAGGCTGCCTATGATTTGGCACACGCCATGAAAATGGCCGGCAATATCAGAGTGCAACGCGTGACGCGCGCGGCTTGGATCCCGCTACTCGCCCTTCGGCAACACCGCCCACGTCGGCGTGCTCGGTGTCAGAGTTGCGCCGCCGCAGGAGAGCGCCGTGCCCGCGCGCCAGGGTTCGAGTTTGATCAGCGCCAGGCCTTCGCTGCCGCATGCGCTGCGCATTTCGCCGGCCTCGGCGTCGCCAGCCATGACGACGGTGCCCGGCGCGGGGGTCGGGCCATCGATCACGACCGGTAGCAGGCGCTTCTTGATCAGTGCGCGGAAGTGAGTGCGGGCGGTCAACTCCTGGCCGACGTAGCAGCCTTTCTTGAAGTCGACGCCGCGGAGTTCCTCGAAGCCGTTCTCGAGCAACAACGCTTTCTCGATCTCAAGATCGCGACTGCCGTCGGGTAGACCGAGGCCGATGCGATAGTGGTCATAGGCATCGAAACCCGCGGCGGCGAGTCCGAGTTCGGTCAGAACTTGCGCCGCGTTGTCTGTCAACAGCGCGACCCGTACACCTGCATTCGTCAGGCGCGGATCGGTGTAGACCACGCCCGCGCCAAGCGGTTTGATCTGGCCCGGCGTTTCGCCCAGGCCAAACGCTGCGGCGACATGGCGGCCCCAGGCGGCCCCCACGGCAAGATCGTCGTTCGCATCGATCGTCACCTTGGCGCGCAACTTGAAGCGCGCGAGCCGCGACATCAGATCGTCGCGCCGCGCCCGCTCGCATTCGAGCCAGATTCCGTTCCCCAGCGAGAACATGAAAAATTCGTGCAGGAATTTTCCTTGCGGCGTCAGAAATGCGGCCCACGCGGCATCGCCCGCCTCGACCCGGCGTACGTCATTGCTGACCAGGCCCTGGAGGAAGCTGCCGCGATCGTCGCCACGTACGGCGATCAGGGCGCGGTCGGGGAGGAGGGTGAATTGCGGTTGGGTCATAAGAAGCACCATGGAGGGCGCAGATTAAGGCCTATTTAACGCGATTCGTCACGGCCTCAAGGCAGATTTGACGCGCCCGCGCGCGCCGGTATAACTCGCTCCCATGCACTACGTTTTGCTCGACGATTCGATCAATTTCGACGGCTACACCTCGGGCCGGCGCGCCATCGGCGGCGCCGAGCGTGCCTTTGCCGCCCTGGCCGGCGCGCTGGTCAAGCGCGGCCATTCGGTGACGGTGTTCAACAAGATTCAGTATCCGACCTGGTGCGAGGGCGCCAAGTGGCGCCCGCTCGACGATTTTCAGTCACTGGCGGATGCCGATGTCGTCATTGCCTATCGCAAGCCGTCGCTGCTCGGCTCAATCCGTCAAACCAAGCATCGCGTACTGTGGTGGGTCGGGCCCGTCGATCCCTTGAACGGCGACGGAGCCAAGCAGTTTTTCGATTCGCTGAAGCCGTCGATCGTTTTTTCCAGCGCCGCGCAGAAAAGCGCCTTCAAGGGCACTGTGAAATCCGCAGTCGTCGCCCCCGGCGTCCGTGCGCCGTTTTGGGAGGTGGAAACCGAGGTCAATCCTTATCCGGAAGTTGGCCACGACATGCCGATTCCGGCCCGCTCGCCCGATCACGTACCGCCGCCGCATGCGGTGGTCACCACGCATCCGCAGCAGGGCCTCGCCTGGACGCTCGACATCTGGACGAAAATCATTCACCCGCAGGTGCCGGCTGCGCGGCTCGCGATTTATTCCGCATCGCTGCACAAGGGCATGAAGGGCGAGGGCGTCGCGCCCGAACTCGCGCCAATCCTCGAACTGGTCAAGAGCTCGGTCGGCGCCAACGTGGTGGTGATGGAGCCGCGCGGCGACAAGGGCATGGCCGACGTCTACCGGAATTCGCGCGTGCATTTGTATCCCAGCTTTTCGCAGGATCTGGTGTGCTGGACGTTGCGCGATTCCCAGGCTGCCGGTTTGCCCGCCGTTGCGCGCGTGGCGGGCGGCACGGAGGACGTCGTCGTCAACGGCCAGTCGGGCTTCCTGGTTCCGGATGCCATGGGCTTCGGCAACTGCGCGGTACAGATCCTCACCAACGACGGCGTCTATCGCAATCTCTCGCAGATGGCGGGTTCGGAAGCGCGCCGGCGCACCTGGGAAGCCGCCGCCGCCGATCTTGAAACCTTTGTCGCCAGTTTGGGCGACGCGCCCTCCGCGTGAGAATTCTGTTCATCACCGCCACCCGGATCGGGGACGCGGTGCTTTCAACCGGCATCCTCGCCGAACTTCATCGCCGACATCCCGACGCGCGCATCACCGTTGCCTGCGGGCCATTGGCCTCGAGCCTGTTCGAAGGCTTTCCCGGCGTCGAACGCGTGATTGTGCTGGCGAAGCGCCGTTTTGCAGGCCACTGGTTCGATCTCTGGCGCGACGTGCGAACGACCGTTTGGGATCTCGTCGTCGATCTGCGCCGCTCGCTGGTGCCCTATCTGATCGCGGCGCGCGACCGGCGCACACTGGCGCGGACCGACGACCGTCTGCATCGCGCCGACTTTCTGGCGCGCGTGCTGGGATCGT
>Ga0194132_10012781_pt1 | contig 10361 bp, 8 predicted proteins | sample TA2KigOf80mmetaG_FD_148612 | JGI IMG/M metagenome (GOLD analysis project Ga0194132, IMG submission 148612) | Freshwater microbial communities from Lake Tanganyika, Tanzania - TA2015054 Kigoma Offshore 80m | ecosystem: Environmental > Aquatic > Freshwater > Lake | place: Tanzania: Lake Tanganyika... | reverse complement strand
ACGCGCGGGAAAGTTGGCGTCGACGGTCAGGACCAGCGTTCGGACGCCGGCCGCCAGCGCACGCGCCAGCAGCGACGCGGCCATTTGCGCATCGCCACCGACGTAGAGCTGAAACCAGAGGTGCCGGGGCGCCAGGGTCGCCATGGTTTCGATGTCGGTGCTGGCCATGGTCGACAGCGCGTAAGGAATCCCTGCTTGCGCACAAGCCCCGGCGAGCGCCTTGTCCGTGCCCGGCCAGGCCAGGTTGCAAAGGCCCATGGGAGTGACTCCGAACGGTGCAGCGTAGGTCTGTCCCAGCAAAGTGCAGGCAAGTTCACGCGTGCGACTGGACCTGAATACCCGTGGCAGCAGTTGCAGGCGGCGAAACGCGGCTTCGTTGTTCCGCAGCGCCGTCTCGTCGCCGGCACCACCGTCGATGAAGTCGAACACCACGCGCGGCAGGCGCTGCCGAGCTCGCTTGCGCAAGTCCGCGATGCTGTGCATGGGCAATCCCTCGAACTAGCGCAGGGGCGTTCCCGCCTTTAGCCGCACGCTCAGGTACCACGACGGGTCAGCATGCCACTCCACCACGATCCTGCGGTCTGCGATCAGCCACCGCGAGCCCAAGCGGCGAAAAAGGTCGAGGTAGCGGCCATAGTGATCCGGTCCGTGGCGCGAAGTCGACTGGAAATACGTCTGACCGCGGGCGCTTTCGGATCCCTCGAACTCGACATACGATGTCGTGAGGTTGTGCCTGAGCAGGGGTATGGAGCCGTCGGCCTCCCTATCCGGGCGCTGCGCACCGACCACTCGGTCGTAGAAGTCGCGGATGGCGGCATGACCCACAACTTGGGTGCCGCTTGACAGCGTCAGTCGCCCGTCCGGGGCGAACGCTGAAACCACGCCGTCCACAAGGCCACTGTCGACACTGGTGCAGTACAGCGCCATCGTGTACTGGATCTGGACGCGGTCCGCTGTCTCGGTCGGGCTGCTCATGGCGTTTCCCCTTCTGGCCCCAAGGGCACGACAAAAGTACTGTGAATCATCATAATATTTACACAACCCTGTCGCTCAATATAAATTTGCGGCATCGGCATACCCGGAACCCGGGTTCACAGGAGACGTCAGATGCTCAGCGTTCCGGTCTACCAGGTCCTGGCCGAGGACATCAAGGCCCTGGGGGTCGACTCGGTCTTCGGCCTCATGAGCGACGACATATGCCAGTTGTTCGCCACGCTGGACGCGATGGAGGTGCGCATGATCGGTGCGCGTCACGAGACCAACGCGGTGATGATGGCGATGGGCTACGCCGCCGCCACCGGCCGGCTTGGCGTCGCCCTGATCGGGCGTGGGCCGGCCATGGCCAATGCCATGCACGGGTTGCTGTCGGTGCACAAGGCTGGTTTGCCAGTGCTGGTGATCGCCGGCGACGCGGCGCTCGGGCGCGGAGCAGTCAATCCGCTCGGGCCCGACCTGAAAGCCTACCCGGCCGCAACCATCACCCGCGCCTGCGGGATGGCGACCTTCCAGCCTAGCAGTCCGGATGCGGCGCGTCAGGCTCTGGCCGACGCCGTGGCTGAGGCCTCGCTTGGCCGGCTCTCCGTGCTGCTGCTGCCCACCGACGTGCAGGTCGGCTATGCCGACGTCGGCGCCGGCGCCTCGCCCGTGCGACTCACCCAGCCGCCCGCGCCTCAGCGTGCCCGGCAGGCCTCCATCGATACCGCGGCCGGCCTGCTGCGCGCCAGCCGTCGGCCCTTGATCCTGGCTGGTGTCGGCGCCTTCCGAGGCGGGGCGCGGGCTGCGATCGAGAAGTTGGCCGACACCACCGGCGCGCTGCTGGTGAGCGCGCTCAAGGCTAAGGACATGTTTCGTGGCAACCCCTACGACTTGGGTATCCTAGGTTCGTCATCGCACTCGCTGGCACGGCGCTACATCGAGCAAGCCGACTGTGTCCTGGCGATCGGGGTCGCCTTGAATTCGCTGACCATGAGTTCGGGCAGCGCTTTGCCGCCGGTACCCCTGATCCATGTGGATGCGACGCGCACGGCGATTGGACGTTGGTGGCAGCCGGACGTTGCCGTGGTCGGCGATGCACGCCTGGTCGCCGAGCAACTGGCCGCCGCGCTCACTGGCAAGTCCGCCGAGGAAAAGCCATGGCACACGCAGGAGGTGCGCGATGCCATTGCCGCCTTCGAGCACACCAGGGACTTCACGGTCGCGCACACTGCGCGCACGGTCGATCCGCGCGTGCTCACGCTGTCACTGAGCGGCATGCTGCCGTCGAACCGCCATGTCGTCTACGACGGTGGCAATTTCATGGCGAACTGGGCCTACCTGTCAGTGCCCGATCCCGGCCACTTCACGCACACGCTGGACACGGGGTCGGTCGGGCTGGGCATCGGCACCGCGATCGGTGTCGCGCGCGGGCGTCCGGATCGGGCCGTGGTGCTGATGATCGGAGACGGCGGCATGCTGATGACCATGGGCGAAATCGAGACCATCGTGCGCGAAGACCTGCCGGTGATCCTGCTGGTGATGAACGATGCAGCCTATGGGGCCGAGGTGCATATCCTGCGTGGCCAGGGTCTGCCAACGGCCAAGGCCGAGTTTTTCGATGTCGACTTCGCTCCCATGGCCGAGCCGCTGGGGTTTGAATGCCATACGGTGCGCAGCATGGATGACCTGCAGGCCATCGCCCCGCGCCTGGCCGCGCCGGAGGGACCTATACTTATCGACTGCAAGATCAATGGCGAGGTGATCGCGCCCTTCATCACTGAGTTCACGCACCGCGACAGTCGCAAGGCCGGGTAGACCGCCATTGACAACCAGGAAGCCGATTCCCACCATTAACACCAGTCCACCAACCGCAGGCAAGGAGCGCGCCATGAAATTCCATCCGACAACCGTCAACACCAGCCGTCGCCAAGTGCTCGCGACGATGGGTGCGCTCGCTGCCGCCTCCGCGCTGCCGAGTGCGCGCGCGCAGCAGGGCGACGCCAACTGGCAGCGCATCGTCGCTGCCGCCAAGCGCGAAGGCAGTCTCGTGGTCTATCACCAGGCCGTGCCAGTGGTCCTAGAACGCATCGCCAAGGACTTCATGGCGCAATACCCGGAAATCAAGGTCGAATTGCGTCGCCTGATCACGCCCGTGACGCATATGCAGGCGATCGAGAACGAAAAGAACACCAAGCTCGACGGCGCCGACGTGACGCAATACGCCAACGCCATCTGGTACCGGGACAGGGCGCAGGACAACTTCTTCTTCAAGCCGGTCGGGCCGGCGATCGCCGACTACCCCAAGGAACACCTTCTCTATGGCCAGGTGGCCGTGGTCGCGATCATGCCTTTCGTGATGGGCTACAACACCAATCTGGTCAAGACGCCGATCACCAGTTTCAAGGATCTGCTGCGGCCGGAACTCAAGGGCAAGATCGGGAGTTCCGACTTGGTTGCCGAAACCGTTTATGCCTTCTACGAATGGCTCGAGAAGACCCAGGGCGCGGAGTTCCTGCGGCAGTTGGCGGCCCAGCAACCCAAGCTCACCGCCGGCGTGGTGCCGTTGTTCCAGGGGCTTGCCGCCGGCGAACTCGCGGCTGCAGCCTGGGGCATTCATTCGGTTGCCAACGGTTTGATCGCCCAGGGGGCGCCGATCAAGGTCTTCCAGCCGAACCCAGCCTTTGCCAGCGCCGACGTGGTCGCGGCGCTGGCTCATGCGCGTCGGCCGAATGCGGCGCAGGTATTTCTGGACTACATGATGTCGCGGCGCGGCCAGACCGTCTGGAACGGAACCGGCGAGACCGCGAGCGTGATCCCCGGGATCCAGGGTTCGCTTGATGCAAAGACGATGCAGCCCTGGGACGTGTTCCGCTACACGGCGGACTTCCAGCGCACTTACAAGGCGAAGTTCGACAAGATGTTCAAAGGCGCCTGAGCGGGCTGTCGGGGTTGGCAGGGCTTGGCGTGACCAGCCTGGCAGTCAACGCGGCCAGGCATCGGCCAGGATGAAGTCGGAGCCGCGCTCGCCAATCATCAGGGCTGGCGCTGCGGTGTCGGCCGACAACAGGGTGGGCATGATCGAGTTGTCAACGACGCGCAGGCTCTGCAGGCCTCGAACGCGCAGTTGCGGGTCAAGCACGGCGGCATCGTCAATGCCCATGCGGCAGGTGCCGGCAATGTGGTGTGCAGTGCCGCGCACCTCGCCGCTGTAGCTGCGCAGCTCGTCCTCGGTGAAGCGGTCCGGGTAGGCGTCGAGTTCGTCGCCGATGTAGGGGGCAAGCGCCGGCCGGCGCATCAGGTCGCGGACCTTGGCCATGCCAGCATCGACCGTGCGCCGGTCGAGATCGGTGGACATGAAGTTGAACTGGATGCGAGCGTCGCGCACCAGGTCTGGGCCACCTAGCTCGACCCAGCCGCGACTCTCCGGCCGCAACTGGCAAACGGTGGCCATGACGGCGGAGAAGGGTAGCAGCGCCGGTTTGATGCGATCCGCACCGAACAGGAAGAAGTGGATGTGCACGTCGGGCCGTCCTGGGGACAGCTCGGTGCAGGCCAGCGCCCCGCCGTACACAGGCCCGAGTGCCATGAACCCGCGGCGGCGCAGCGCATAGTCAAGCACCAGGCGCGCCCGGCCCCAGCGGCTGAGCATCTGGTCGTTGAAGGTGACGGGCTTCTTGCAGCGGTAGCTGATCCAGGGATTGAAATGGTTCTGCAGGTTGCGACCGACCTGCGGCGCGTCGTGCACGACCGCGATGCCGTGTCGCTGCAGCAGACTGCCCGGACCGACCCCCGAGCGCTGGAGCAGGAGAGGTGAAGCGAAAGCTCCGGCCGACAGGATCACTTCGCGCGTGGCGCGCACTTCGTGCCGCGCGCCATCCGCGAGGTACTCCGCACCGCAGGCACGCCGTCCTTCGAACAGCACGCGCTCGACCTGCGCCCCCGTGCGCACCCTCAGGTTGGGCCGATGCCGAACCGGGTGCAGGTAACCCATCGCGGCCGAGCAACGGCGCCCCTTGCGCGTCATGGTCTGGTAGTAGCCAGCGCCTTCCTGTTGCGCGCCGTTGAAATCCGGGTTGCGCGCAATGCCCGCCTGCTCCGCCGCGTCGATGAAGGCGTCCATCACCACATGGGGCTGCGCGGGGTCGGACACGGCCATCGGCCCACCGACGGCGTGGTAAGGCCCGATCGGTCGCGAGCATTGATCCTCGCCGCGCAGATAGGCCTTGAGCACCGTGTCGTAGTCCCAGCCGTCGCAACCCAATCGGACCCAGTGCTCGAAATCCTCGCGCTGGCCGCGCAGGTAGATCATGCCGTTGACGGCGCTGGAGCCGCCAATTACCTTGCCCTGGTAGAAAGGACCGGCGCGGTTGTTCAGCTGCGCCTCGGGCTGGATTTGGTAGATCCAGTTGTATTCCGGCTTGCCAAAGACGCGTGCATAGCCGATGGGAATGTGCAGCCAGCGGTCCGAATCACCGCCACCGGCCTCGAGCAGCAGTACGCGCAGGCGCGGATCGGCCGACAGTCGGTTGGCGACGACGCAGCCGGCCGTGCCACCTCCGACGATGACGTAGTCAAAAGTTTCAGCCATCGATGAGCTGACCGTTCCGGTACAACAGCGCGTCGCTGCTGGCGAACTGGATCCGCACCGGGTCGCTAGCCCGAGGTGCGGCGCCGCCGACGCGCATGGTGGCGTACAGCGTGGCCTGGCCAAGCTCGACAACAAAGTCGATCTCGCCACCGGCATAAAGCACGTCCTTGACTCGCGCACCCGACAGCACGATCTGGCCTGGACCAGGGGCCGGCGCATCCGCCGGCAGTACGCTGACCGAGGGCGGGCGCACGTACAACTGCATGGGGCCCTGATGTTGGTCCAGCCGTCCGAGATCGCCCGCCAGCGGCGTCGGCCCGGCGTGCCATCCGCCCTGGGGATCTATCGCGAGGCTGTTGCGGATGCCGAGGAACCTGGCCACGTACTCGGTGGCGGGCCGCTCGTAGACCTGGCTGGCGCTGCCCAGCTGTTCAATACGCCCGGCGTTCATGACGGCGACCCGGGTCCCCAGGTTGAATGCCTCAATCTGGTCATGCGTGACGTAGATGCCAGTGAATCCCAGCTCGCGGTGGATGGCGCGCAGGTGCGCGCGCAGTTCCACGCGCAGCAGAGCGTCAAGGTTGGAGAGCGGTTCGTCCAGGAGCATGACCTTCGGCCGCGGGGCCAGGGCGCGTGCGAGCGCGATGCGTTGCTGCTGGCCACCACTGAGCATGGCTGGAATGCGGTCGGAGAGGTGTGCGCACTGGACGACCTCCAGCACTTCGGCCGCGCGGCGGGCGCGATCATCCGCCTTGGCACCGCGCGCGCGCAACGGGTATTCGACATTGGCCTGTACGGTCATGTGCGGCCAAAGCGAGTAGTTCTGGAACACCATGCCGATGTCGCGCAGGTGCGTTGGCTGGTTCATGCCGCTCGAGGCGTCAAAGACCGGTTGTCCCTCCAGCAGGATGCGTCCCTCCTGGGCGTCCTCCAGCCCCGCGACGCAACGCAGGAGCGTGGTCTTGCCGCAGCCGCTGGGGCCGAGCAGGACCAGCATCTCGCCGGCCTGTACTTCGACGTCCACATGGTTGACGGCGATGACCTGGTCGCGCCCTGGGTAGCGCTTGACCAGCCGTTCGATCTTGAGTTCCTGCAAGGTTCAATCCTTCCGCTGCAACGAATCGGTGCCGCCCAGCAATCCGGCCAGCACGACGCCCAATACCGTGACCACGACCATGATCAGGGCCAGCACGGCCACCTCGGAGAACACGCCGCCAGCCCACACGTCGTACATGACGCTGCCGATGACCTGAGTACGCGCCGAGCGAACCATCAGCGAGGCGCTGAATTCGTGGAACAGGAGCACGAAGGTGAGCGCGGCCGTTGCAGCGATACCTTTGCGGCACATTGGCAGCAGCACGAGCAGCAGCGAGCGCAGCGGCCCGGCGCCGCAGGCGCGCGAGGCTTCGAGAAATTCCTGGCCGGTGGCCACGAGCGTGGTGAACTGAAGCCTCGTCGAGTGGCCGATCATCAGCGTGACGTAGGTGACGATGATCACGGCATTGGTGCCATAGATCTGGATCGGCGGCTGCGAGTAAACGAACAGCAGTCCGAAGCCCATCAGCGAGGCGGGCACGGCAATCGGCAGCGTGGCGAAGAAATCTATCGCCATGCGCACAGGCTTGAGGATCCTGGTCGATTGAAGCAGCGCGAAGGCCATGCCGAAGCCCAGCGGGATCAGGATCGCGATGCCAATCACGGAGGCCTGTACGCTGGTCCAGATGGCGTCGACGAGCGCGCGGTTGTTCAGCACCGACTTCCAGTGCCGCAGGGTGAAGTCCGGCAGCTGCAGCGAGCCGCTCCAGAAGGGGGAGAACGAGACGAATGCGAGCGCGGCCAGCGGCAGGACCGTCGTCAGCAGGAGGTAAAGGCCGATCACGGCCGCTGCCCACCAACTGGTTGAGCGCAGGTTGTAGCGCGAGCGCGCCGAGACAACGACGTAGCGGCGCTGTTCGCCCAGCGCGTATTTCTGCGCCAGCACCACGAGCACGCCGATTGCCAGGATCGGAAATCCGAGCGCGGCGCCCAGTCCGAAATCGACCGGGTAGCGCTCGGTCAGGTAGAACATCTCGGTCGTGATCACGTCGATCTTCGCCGAGCGACCGAGCAGCAGGGGCGCTGTGAACTGACCCAGGCCAAGCAGAAACACAACGCCGGTCGCGAACACGATCGACGGCCGCAGCAGCGGCAGGGTGATTGTGAAGAAGCGCATGCGCGCCGGTGCGCTGCAGGCGGCCGCGGCGGCCTCCAGCTCCTGGCCCATGTTGCGCAGACCGGTGAGCACGAACACGTAGACAAAGGAACTCAGCAGCAGCCCGGTGATGATGATGATCCACGTGACGCTGTAGATGTTGAACGGCCCTTCCTCGAGCCCGCCCAGGCCCGGCAGCAGGCGCAGAACCATGTTCAGGTAGCCGACCTTGGGCGAGAGCAGGAAGATCCACCCGGTGACGGCGGCCACCGCCGGCACGACCAGCGGCAGAAGCGGAGCCAGTTCGCCAACACGACGAACGGGGGCCGGCAGCATGGACGCGCACCACGCAAGCGTCGTGCCGATCACGACCGCCAGCACGCTGGACAGGATCGCCAGAAGGATCGTCGTGTGGATCGTATTGGCGATGCGCGGCAAATCGACCAGGCGCCCGAACGCCGCGCCGCCCTCGACGAAGGCGCGTGCCTGGAGCTGCACGATAGGCCACAGCACCATGAAGCCGACCACGACGGCCAGAAGAATCCAGCCGGCCTGGGGCAGCCATTTGCGCCGTACCAGGCCGCCGGAACCCCAGATCGCGGGCGCCGCCGCGAGTTGACCTGTCGTCATGCGCGCAGGCCTCGCGTCCCCACAACAGCCCCGCCGCGCGGCGCCATCATGTTCAGCGTGCGCCGAACAGGCTGTTCCAGCGCGCCTCGAAGGCTTTCACGCCCTCGGGCGTGACCTTCTCCCAGTCGATCAGAGACAGGTTGTAGCGGGCGGTGTCGAGTGCACCGGGCACCCCTGGCAGCGCACTGCCGGCTTCGCCATTGCCGACGATGGCCTGCTGGCCCCGGACCGAGAGCAGGAAGTCATGCACGACCATCGCGGCATTCGGGTTCTTGGCCCAGCTCAGAATGGCCGTGCCATACGCGAAGCCGTACGACGGGTTCGGGATGACCGTCTTCATCGGGGCGTTCTGGGCATGCACCGCGTTGTCCACCGGAATCACCGAGAAGATGCCGGCCGAGATTTCGCCCGCAGCCGTGGCATTCGCCGAGCCCACCGTGCTGGGGTACATCCTGGGCTTGTGCGCAGCAATCTTCTCCAACAGGCCGGGGTTGGTCTCGTCCACCCACTTGTAGAACAGCGTGACCACCTCGGCGACCAGCGACACCCCGCCCAACTTGCCGGCGAACTCCGGCCGGGCCAGATCGGCGTAAGTGTTGATTGGGGTCTTCATCAGGTTCGTGTTGTAGTGCATGACCCAGGGCGTCTGGGCCACCAGACCGACCTGCCCGCCGCGCATCCAGGACTCCGGCCAGGCGGCAGCGTTCGGCCCGACGGGGGTCTTGAAGTAGCCCTTTTTCACGCCGTCGATGGACCAGCGGATGTCGGCCGTGATCACGAAGTCGGCACCCACGACATTGGGCTGGGCGCGTTCCTGCTCCACCTTGTTCGTCAACGCGGAGCCGACGATTCGCACCAGTTCCATCTTCACGCCCAGATTGGCCGCTTCAAAGGCTTTGAGGATGCGCTCGTGCTGTGCCGGTCCCATGGTTGCGTAGACGATGACCTTGCCTTCCTTGCGCGCTGCTTCCTGAATGCGCGCCCACTCGGCGGCCGGAACGTTGCGCGAGCTCGCCTGCGCCCAGACGGCACCACTCGCCGAAAGGCCAAGGCCCAGCGCGCCAGCCAGCATCAGCGCCCGACGCTGCAGGCGCTTGCTGCGCAATGTGGGAACTGCAAATGGGGAATTGGGTTTCATGTCGTCCTCGTTCATTGGCTCGTTCAAGGGTTTTCGCGCCGGGCTGCAAAGGAATCGCGACACCAGGGGCGATGGGACGGCACGGTCGAGACGAAGTACCCTCAGAGCCGTGACGTTATACGATATTACAGCCAAAATATATTCGCTCGCAATCGGGTGTATCCCGCTATTACATGTTGCACTGATGTTTACCAATAGCGGCTCGTGGGGCGACATAAGCCGCATTGTGCGCCGTCAAACCGGGACCAGGGAGCGGGAGGATGGCCAAATCGTGCGGTGCAACGCAGCCTGGGGCGGATAGATTTTCCTATCCGTCGTGCGGTGCAACGCAGCCTGGGGCGGATAGATTTTCCTATCCGTATCTTCAAGGCGCTCGAACGCGCTCTCGAGCAGGCGACCCGCATAGACCCCCGCATCAAGGGCGTTCCCTCGACCAAATGGAAGCTCTGAAGTGAAGGATTCGCTTCTCAAGCGGGCGATCGGCAGGACCTTTTTTCCTTACGGATCGGTGCGAACCGTTCTCTTCGGTCCCTGCCGAGGAGTGAAGTTCAGGGTAACCCGCGATACCGGCTACGCGGCGCTCCTGGGATATGAGAAAAAAAATCAGCTTTTTCTCACAGGCAAAATCCGGCCGGGCATGACGGTTTACGACGTGGGGGCCGCATCGGCGCTGGCGCCCGTCCAGCCGTAGCGCCGATCGGCGCTCGGGCCAGAGCCGTAGCTGCGCATACCGCGATCGATGGGGCCGATCAGCAAGCCGTGCGCGGCATCTTCGTAAAACCAAAAATCCAGCGGCTGACCGTCGGCCTTGAGCTGCTCGCCCCATTGCCGCGGCGACA
>Ga0194132_10012775_pt1 | contig 10364 bp, 10 predicted proteins | sample TA2KigOf80mmetaG_FD_148612 | JGI IMG/M metagenome (GOLD analysis project Ga0194132, IMG submission 148612) | Freshwater microbial communities from Lake Tanganyika, Tanzania - TA2015054 Kigoma Offshore 80m | ecosystem: Environmental > Aquatic > Freshwater > Lake | place: Tanzania: Lake... | reverse complement strand
CCGCATGAATCGCTCGGCTACAAACCGCCTGCACCGGAAGTGTTCGTGCCTGCATTCGCCGCATGGCCGGCTGCGCTACGCCGATCGGCTTCGCCGGCCACGCTCCAACTAGCGCAACGGCCAACTCTGAACTAACATTCCATCTGGACCACTCGATGGGGGCCGATCAGACGCGCTCGGCCGTCTCCGACAGGCGTTTCAGCATCTCCGTCTGACGCCCCATCATGACCTTCTGCTCGGCGGTCATCTCGCGGTTCGCCTTGATCGTCTTCCGGAACCGCTTGAGCACCTTCTCGAGGTCGCCGATCTCGTCACCGCGTCCGGTCGGCTCGTAGTTCTGGGAAAGGTCGCCGATCGACATCCGCTGCATCACGTACGCCATGATCGACAGCGGCCGCCCGATCGTACGGCTCATGATCCAGATCGTGAGCAGCGCCAGTACGAAGACGATGCCGGCGAGGACCCCCGAGGCCTGCCAGGCGTGAAGGAGCGATGCGTCGAACTCGCTGCGGTCGATGGCCTTGACGCTGACGCCGATCGTCCGCTTGGCGAAGTCCTGGACCGGGCTTGCGATGAGCGCGTGCGGCCTGCCGTCGAGCACGATCCGGTCGATGATCCTCGCGCCCTTGAGGCCGTCAGCGATGGTGGCGACGTCGAGGTCCTTGAAGCTCGTGGTGCTCGCGGCGAAGTAGGTGAGCCTGTCGCCATCGGCGAGATAGAGCGCCGCCTCGATTCCCGACTGGCGCTTGAAGAGCTGATAGAGGGCCTCGTCGAAGGCGAGGCCGAACTCGACCGAGCCGACATGCCGCCCGCCGGAAGAGACGGGAAAGATGCCGCGCAGGCCGAGGCCCTCGCGGCCGATCTCTAGGCCGCTGACCGGCCGATTGCTCGTATTGACCTCGACGACGCCGGGACGGATCTCGCGCAGGTCATCGCCGAAGCGGTCCGGACGGTGGACGCGCAGGAACGAGGTCGCCGGCGGCAGATGAAACTGCATCTGCTGGACGTCGAACTGTTCCTTGAGGACGCCGAACTGCGGCACGAACTCGGCACTGAGCGCGGCGCGATCCTGGGATGCGAGCGCCTTCTGAACGCTCGGCATGCCCGCGACGATGCTCGCCGCCGTCAGCGCCCGCTTCGAGCGATCCTCGACCTTGGTCGCGAAGCTCGCTTCCGCCGACTTCAGCGCGGCGACGAGCTGGCGGTCGACGAGGCTCCGGGCCTCGTAGATGTTGATGCTCGCCGACAGCACGAGGATCACGACGGTGCTGAGCGTGGCGAAGCCTGCGACCTTGTGCCCGACGGAGAGGCGCGTCGGGATCCAATCGAGGTTGGGGAGTCTGACGAACCCGAGCTTCACGCCGCGATCCCGCTCGCGTTGATCTCATGGCCGCCGATCGGAATGAAGCCGGTGAGGATATGCATGGCATTTTCAGCGTATCATAGCACCTTTAACAAATCGTTAGCCAAGGCGGACGGCCAAGCCCTGGTCGAGTTCTTCGGTGTCTCTCGCTGCGTTACGGCTCTATGACGATCTTCCCGAAGAAGGCGCGGCTTTCGAGCGCGGCCATGGCCTCGGCGGCGCGCTCCAGCGGGAAGCGCTCGTGGTGCAACTCGGGTTTCAGTTTGCCGGCGGCCGTCATCGCCAGCAGCGCCTCCACATCGTCGCGGCTCCAGCCGTTAGAGCCGGTGATGTTGAGCTCGAAGGTCCAGATGAAGCGGATGTCTTCCTTTGGGTCGTAGCCAGCGGTGGCGCCGCAGGTCAGCATGCGGCCGTCGCGGCGCATCACACGCAAGGACTTGGTCCAGGTATCGCCGCCGGTGAAGTTGATCACGACGTCGATGCCGCCCTGGTCGCGCGGGCCGACGCGGGCGCGGCCGAAGCGCTGCTGGCACTCCTTGACCCAGTCGCCTTGCGTGTAGTTGAGGCCGATATCGGCGCCGAGCTCCTTCAGCTTGTCGAGCTTGGCCTGGCTGGAAGCGGCGGCGATGACGGTCGCGCCCGCCGACTTGGCGAGCTGCACGCAGCAGGAGCCGACGCCGCCGGAGGCGCCGAGCACCAGAACCTTCTCGCCCGGCTGGATCTTGCCGCGTGTGATCATCATCCGGTGCGCGGTGCCATAGGCGCAGGGGATCGCCGCCGCCTCGGCGAAGGAGATCGTGTCGCCGATCTTCACCAGCATATGCGCCGGCACGCGGACGTACTCGGCGAAGCCGCCGTCGAACATCTCGCCCATGAGGCTTCCGGCGACGCGGTCGATCGGATCGACGACGACGCGGTCGCCGACCTTGAAACCCGCGACCTCCTTGCCGAGTTCGACGATCTCGCCGGCGAGATCGATGCCGATCACGATCGGCAGCGGCACCTTGATGCCGGGCATGCCGTTGCGCGTGAAGATGTCGTGATAGTTGAGCGTGCAGGCGCGCACGCGCAGCACTGCATCGCCGGGATTGGGCCGCGGGTCCGGGTAGTTCGTGTCGAGCACAAAGTTCTCATTGCCGCCATGGGCGGTGAGGACAACCGCTTTCATCCGGAACGCTAGCCTGCCTTGCGGGCGATGTCGGACATGGCCTCTTGACTAAATGAGGCTTCGGCCGTCGTCCAGATGTCGAGCACGCGCGCACCATCAGACGGTGGAGCGCCGAGTCGTCGCGATTCTTGAGATGTGTCAGGATCATCTCGACGTCGACGACCGAGGCTTGCCAGTTGCTCCCGCTGGTTTCTGAGGGAACGTATGCGGCGCAGCCGCAGGCTGAGACGCCGGTGCGTCCCCACCGGCGGCAGGCTCTCCGACAGCGCGATGATACCTTCGTGGAACTCCTGGTTGAGCCGTAAATAGCACGGCATGTTGCGATAAGCCTCGTCCCGCGCAGCTGGACGACCAGAACTAGCGACTATGTAATTGTGATGGAATGACAATATGTTACGTTCTATCCCCAGTCAGACCGGGTGCTGGCGTTCGCCCCTGGCCGACGGCCTTTTCCGATAGGATTAGTTTCGCAGGCTCAGGATGTATGCGATCAGGTCGTCGATCTCGCTTCGCGTGAGGGACAGGTCGGGCATCCGCGCGTGCGGCGTTTGCAGGAAAACACGAAGACTGAGCGGGGTGATTGCCGGGTCGCGTGCGCGCTCGGAAAAGGGCGGAGCCGCGTCGGTGGGCGAACGCGTCTGCCGCGGCGAGACGACGTGGCAGTCGGAACAGATGCGAAGGGCAAGCTCTCGTCCATCTACCACGCTCCCAGGCAGGGATTGCGCGGATGCCGCTGTCGAAAGAACAACCAGGGACAGGGCGGCGAGCCGAAGCATCGAAATGTCTCCCGCTGGATTCAAACATCCCAGTATCTCGACAAGATGACCCAAGCCTGATCGCGTGCCTTGACTCAGATCAAGACGCGGGCTCGCGGAGGCTTCCCCTTGACCCCGGGCCCGCTCTGCGCAGGATGGGCCGGCTCCCCTCTTTCAGGACGTCTCTCCTTTGACCCAGCTTCCGGCTTCCGTCGACGCGACGCTCGCGTTGCTCAAGAAGGGCGACTACGTCGCCGACCGCTCGCTCGCGACCGCGGTCTATCTCTCGCTCTCGTTGAAGCGGCCGCTCTTCCTCGAAGGCGAGGCCGGCGTCGGGAAGACCGAGATCGCCAAGGTGCTCTCGCAGACGCTCGGGCGCGACCTCATCCGCCTGCAATGCTACGAGGGCCTCGACGTCGCCTCCGCGGTGTACGAGTGGAACTACGCGCGCCAGATGATCGAGATCCGCATGGCGGAGGCGACCGGCGCCAAGGATCGCACCCAGGTCGGCGCCGACATCTTCGACCGCCGCTTCCTGATCGAGCGTCCGCTGCTGCGCGCCATCGCGCACGAGCCGCCCTCGCCGGTGCTGCTGATCGACGAGCTCGACCGCGCCGACGAGCCTTTCGAGGCCTATCTGCTGGAGGTGCTCTCCGACTGGCGCATCACCATTCCCGAGCTCGGGCCGGTGATCGCCCAGGAACCGCCGCTTGTCGTCGTCACCTCGAACCGCACGCGCGAGATTCATGACGCGCTGAAGCGGCGCTGCTTCTACTACTGGGTCGACTACCCGAAGGCCGAGCGCGAGCTCGAGATCCTGCGGGTCAAGGCGCCGAATGCGCCGTCGACGCTCTCGCGCCAGATCGTCGCCTTCATCCAGAAGCTGCGCGGCACCGATCTGTTCAAGCTGCCGGGCGTCGCCGAGACCATCGACTGGGCTAACGCGCTGGTCCAGCTCGATCAGCTCCAGCTCGAGCCCGACGCGGTCAACAACACGCTCGGCGTGCTGCTCAAGTACCAGGACGACATCGCCAAGATCCAGGGCAGCGAGGCCAACCGCCTGCTCTCGGAAGTGAAGGCCGAGATCGCCCGCGCCCAGGCGACGGCGTAGCGATGTCCTCTCGCGAAGCCCCCTCCCTAACCCTCCCCCGCCTTCGGCAGGAGAGGAGACACGACGCACGAGTGCGGCGTCTTGTCCCCTCTCCCTGCGGAGCAGGGGGAGGGCTAGGGAGGGGGCCTCGTAAGAATGCGAGGTCTTAGACCGTGCTCGATGGCCCAGTCCCTGAGGGCGGACGGCTCGCGCAGAACCTGATGCGGTTCGGGCGCGTGCTGCGCGCGGCGGGGCTTCCGGTGGGGCCGGGCAAGGTGCTGGATGCGATCCGCGCGATCGAGACCGTCGGCATCGGCAGCCGTGCCGATTTCTACTGGGCGCTGCATGCGGTGTTCGTGAACCGGCGCGACCAGCGCGAGGTCTTCGACCAGGCCTTCCATGTCTTCTGGCGCAACCCGAAGATCATGGAGCGCCTGATGGCGATGGTGCTGCCGAGCTTCCGCGCCGAGACGACCGAGGAGATGGAAGTCTCGCGCCGCGTCGCCGATGCGATGCGCGGCAATACCGGCGAGTTCCCGATCCCGGAAGCCGAGCCGCAGGAGGAGATCGAGGTCGACGCGACGCTGACCTTCTCCGAGCGGGAAGTGCTGCGCACCGTGGATTTCGAGAAGATGTCGGCGGAGGAGATCCGCAAGGCCGAGGCCGCGATCCGCCGCCTCGCCGCCTCGATCCGGCCGGAGCCGACGCGGCGCTTCCGCGCCGATCCCGCCGGGAACCGCGTCGACCTCCGCCAGACGATCCGCGGCGCTTTGCGCGGCCACCCCGACGTGATCGACCTCAAGCGCCGCATGCGGCTCAAGCGGCCGCCGCCGCTGGTGGCGCTCTGCGACATCTCAGGATCAATGAGCCGCTATTCGCGTCTCTTCCTGCATTTCCTGCACGCGGTCACCAACGACCGGGACCGCGTCTACAGCTTCGTCTTCGGCACCAGGCTCACCAACGTCACGCGCGACCTGCGTCAGAAGGACATCGACGTGGCGCTCGCTCGCGTCTCCCAGCATGTCGAGGATTGGTCGGGCGGCACGCGCATCGGCGCGACCCTGCACGAGTTCAACACGCGCTGGTCCCGTCGCGTGCTGGCCCAGGGCGCGGTCGTCCTTCTCATCACGGATGGCTTAGACCGTGATGCCGGTGCGGGTATTGCGCGCGAGATCGAGCGGCTGCACAAATCCTCGCGCCGGCTGATCTGGCTCAATCCGCTGTTGCGTTACGAGGGCTTCGCCCCCAGATCCATGGGCGTGAAGGCGCTCTTGCCTCATGTGGATGAGTTCCGTCCCGTGCATAATCTCGAAAGCCTGGAGTCGCTGGCCGATGCGCTGGCACGCCCGGCGCCGCGGCGTCTCGAAGCCGCCGCGGCTTGGTCGGACAGACTGGAAGGACATGCCGCATGACCCAAGCACTCCCGTTCGATTCCGGCGCGGATGACGTGCTCGCCACCGCCGCGAAGTGGAAGGCGGAAGGCAAGAAGGTCGCGCTCGCGACCGTGGTCACGACCTGGGGCTCCTCGCCGCGTCCTGAGGGCAGCCAGCTCGCGATCGACGAGACCGGCGCCTTCGTCGGTTCGGTCTCCGGCGGCTGCATCGAAGGTGCGGTGGTGAAGGAAGGCCTCGCGGCGATGAAGGATCTGAAGCCGCGGCTTCTCGATTTCGGCATCTCCAACGAGCAAGCCTGGGAAGTCGGGCTCGCCTGTGGCGGCAAGGTGCAGGTCTTCGTCGAGCCGTTGGAATGAAGACCGAGCTTCTCGCGAAGCTGCAGGAGGCCCGCGCAGCGAAGCGTCCGGTCGCGCTCGCGACCGACCTCGCCTCCGGCGCGCAGGCGCTGCTCGAGAGCGGCGAGACAATCGGCGACGTCGCGCTCGCCGACGACGCGCTGGCGGCGGCGATGAAGATGCTCGACCGCGACGAGAGCGGCACGGTCGAGGCGGAAGGCCGCAAGATCTTCGTCCAGGTTCACAATCCGCCCTCGCGACTGATCATCGTCGGCGCCGTACATATCGCGCAGGCGCTGGCGCCGATGGCCTCGCTCATGGGCTATGCCGTCACCATCGTCGATCCGCGCCGCGCCTTCGCGACCGATGCGCGCTTCCCGACGGTGACGCTCTCCGACGACTGGCCGGACGAGGCGATGCAGAAGCTCGATCCCGACCGCCGGACCGCCGTGGTGACGCTGACGCATGATCCGAAGCTCGACGATCCGGCGTTGACGGTCGCGCTCCGTTCGCCGGCCTTCTATGTCGGCTCGCTGGGTTCCCGGCGCACCCACGCAAAGCGGCTCGAGCGCCTGAAGGAGCAGGGCCTGACCGACGCCGAGCTTGCGCGCATCCACGGACCCGTCGGCCTCAACATCAATGCGATCTCGCCGGCCGAGATCGCCGTCTCGATCCTCGGCCAGATCACCGAGGTCCGGCGGAAGGACGCGAAATGAAATTCGGCCCCGTCCCCCTGAAAGAAGCGACCGGCGCGATCCTGGCGCATAGCCAGCGGGTCAAGGACAAGGTGTTCAAGAAGGGCCGCCTGCTGTCGGCAGCCGATGTTGCGCATCTCGAGGCGTCCGGCATCCACGAGATCGTCGCGGCGCGGCTCGAGCCCGGAGACGTGCCCGAAGACGAGGCGGCGAACAGGCTGGCGACCGCGCTTGCCGGCGATCACGTGACCGCGGCGGCGGCATTCACCGGCCGCGCCAATCTCTTCGCGGCGTGCTCCGGCCTCGCCGATTTCGATCCGGCGCGTCTCGATCAGCTCAACCTCGTCGACGAGGCGGTGACCCTGGCGGTCGTGCCACGCTACGAGCCGGTCGAGCCCGGCCAGATGATCGCGACGCTCAAGATCATCCCCTTCGCCGTCAGGCGCTCGGTGCTCGATACCTGCGCGCAGGTCGCGCAGTTCAAGGGGCCGCTGGTCTCCGTCGTGCCGTTCCGCCCGACGCCGACCGGCTTGGTGCAGACCCGGTTGTCCGGCACCAAGGAGAGCGTGCTCGACAGCACGGTGCAGACCACGCGCGAGCGCTTGGCGAAGCATGGCAGCGCGCTCGTCGCCGAACGGCGCTGCGAGCATTCCGAGATCGAGATCGCGCAATCGATCCGCGCGCTGATGGAGGATGGCTGTCGTCTCGTGCTGGTCGCCGGCGCATCGGCCGTCGTCGACCGTCGCGACGTGATCCCGGCCGGCGTCGTCCGTGCCGGCGGCAAGGTCGATCATTTCGGCATGCCGGTCGATCCAGGCAATCTGATGCTGATGGGCCGCATCGGCGAGACGCCGGTGCTCGGCCTTCCCGGCTGCGCGCGCTCGCCCAAGTTCAACGGCTTCGATCTCGTGCTCCAGCGCGTGCTCGCCGGTGCGCCGGTCAAGCCTCAGGACGTGATGCGCATGGGCGCAGGCGGTCTGCTCAAGGAAATCCCGACGCGTCCGCTGCCGCGCGCCGCGCGCCCCGACCAGGAGAAGGCGCCAGCCAGGATGCCGCGCATCGCCGCGCTCGTGCTCGCCGCCGGCCAGTCGCGCCGCATGGGCGGGCCCAACAAGCTGCTGGTCGAGATCGACGGCAAGGCGATGGTCGCCCATGTCGTCGACATGCTGAAGACGTCGAAGGTCTTCTCGATCATCGTCGTCACCGGCCATCAGGCCGAGCAGGTACGCGCCGCGCTTGCCGGCCGCGAGGTCGCCTTCGTCCATAATGCGCGCTATGGCGAAGGCCTTTCGACCACGCTCGGCACCGGTGTCGCGGCGCTGCCGCCGGAAGCCGACGGCGTCATCGTCTGCCTCGGCGACATGCCGAAGCTGACGGCGGCCGCGGTCGACAAACTGATCGCGGCCTACGATCCGGTCGAGAACCGCTCGATCATCGTGCCGACCTCGGGTGGCAAGCGCGGCAACCCGGTGCTCTGGGGCAAGCGCTACTTCGCCGAGATGCGCGCCATCTCCGGCGACGTGGGCGCCCGCCACATGATCGGCGAGCATCAGGACCAGGTGACCGAGGTCGAGATCGGCGACCGCGGCGTGCTCGTCGACATCGACACCAAGGAAGCCCTGGATGCCTTGAGCGCCGAGGGCCGCAAGGTCACGGTGCCGGCGTGAGGCTTGGATACAGGGCCCCCTCCCTAACCCTCCCCCGGCTTCGCCAGGAGAGGGGACACGATCACGCGCCGCTTCATACCCCCTCTCCCTGCGCAGCAGGGGGAGGGATGGGGAGGGGGCCTCTTCCTTCGTGCCCATGCGCCTGAGAGACCAGTTCCCCCTCCTGACGTCGGATCCGAAGCTCCACTACCTCGACTCCGGCGCGTCTTCTCAGATGCCGTCTGCGGTGATCGAGGCGGTCACGCGCTTCGAGACGACGCAGCGGGCGAATGTGCATCGCGGCGTGCATCGCCTCGCCGAGGCGGCGACCGCGGCCTATGAAGGCGGGCGCGACGAGATCGCGCAATTCTTCTCGGCCCGCCGCGACGAGATCGTCTTCACCGCGGGAACCACGGCGGCGATCAACCTGGTCGCGCACAGCTTCGGCGATGCGCTGGCGCCTGGCGACGAGATCGTCGTCAGCGAGCTCGAGCATCACTCCAACATCGTGCCCTGGCAGATGCTGCGCGACCGGCGCGGGCTCGTGCTCAAGGTGCTGCAGGTCACCGACGAGGGCCGCATCGATCTCGCCGCGCTCGATCGCGTACTCACGAAGAAGACGCGGCTGATCGCGCTCGCGCATTGCTCGAACGTCACCGGGGCCGTCGTCGATCTCGCGCGTGTCGTCGAAGCGGCGAAGTCGGTCGGCGCCGCTGTTCTGGTCGACGGCGCTCAGCGTGTGCCGCACGGGCCGCTCGACATCCCGGCGCTCGGCGTCGATTTCTATGCCTTCTCCGGTCACAAGATGTACGCGCCGCACGGCATCGGCGTGCTATGGGGCCGGCATTCGCGGCTCGAAGCCATGCCGCCCTTCATGGGCGGCGGTGACATGATCCGCAGCGTCACCTTCGAGAAGACGATCTATGCCCCGCCGCCGACGCGATTCGAAGCTGGCACGCCCAACGTCTCCGGCGTGATCGGGCTCGGCGCCGCCTGCCACTGGATGAGCGGGCTCGACTGGACGCGCATCGCCCAGGAGGAGATGCGGCTGACCGGGCGTCTCCTCGACGGCCTCGCCCAGGTGCCGGATCTCCGCGTGCTGGGGCCGCTCGGCCTGCAGCAGCGCATCGGCGTCGTCTCCTTTGCGCTCGGCCAGGCGCATCCTCACGACATCGCGCAGATCCTCGACCGCCACGGCGTCGCCTGCCGCGGCGGGCATCACTGCGCGCAGCCGTTGATGGAGCGCTTCGATCTTCCCGGGACGACGCGTGCGACGATCGCCCCCTACAGCGAGGACGGCGATATAGACGCGCTGCTGACCGGGCTCGACGAGGCAAGGCGGCTCTTCGCATGAGCGACGCGCTCTACCAGGACACGCTGCTCAAGCTCGCCAAGGAGGCGCCGCGCCAGGGCCGCCTCGAGCCCAATGACGTCAGCATCCGCCTCGACAACCCGCTCTGCGGCGACCGCGTGCGTCTCGACCTCCGGATGAATGGTCCCCGGATCGCCGAGCTTGCTCATGAGGTCCGGGGCTGCGTCCTCTGCCAGGCCGCCGCCGGGGTGATCGGCCTTCATGCGATCGGGCTCGACCGTGCCGGCGTGGACGCGCTGGTCGCCGATGTCGACCGGGTCCTGGCTGGCCAGGAGCCCTCGCTGAAGGCGTTGCAAAGCTTCGGACCGGTAGCCGGACACCGTAGTCGTCATGACTGCGTTCGTCTGCCTTTTCAAGCTCTTACGGAAGGGTTGAAGGAAAAGTAAACAAGTTAAATCACCTCACAACTTAATTTACAAGGTAATCCCTAACGATTTCGGACCAGGATTTTGTCGATTTCGTTGAGTGGAGTTGATCGTAAAAGCCTTTGCAGCAGCGGGTAAAGGTCCTCGTCGCGGTGGTTGAAGCGGAAGCAGATTTCGCCGA
>Ga0194132_10012774_pt1 | contig 10366 bp, 8 predicted proteins | sample TA2KigOf80mmetaG_FD_148612 | JGI IMG/M metagenome (GOLD analysis project Ga0194132, IMG submission 148612) | Freshwater microbial communities from Lake Tanganyika, Tanzania - TA2015054 Kigoma Offshore 80m | ecosystem: Environmental > Aquatic > Freshwater > Lake | place: Tanzania: Lake Tanganyika... | reverse complement strand
TAGCGCGCCACGCAACGACGAAACGTCGTCAACGGAATGTGCTGCGTGAGTTGCGCGAACACGAGTTTGCCCAGGTTCATCGATATCTCCTGCGAGTGAGTTGCTCGCAGGATCGCAAATCGAGAAAACGCTGTTCAAATCGAGACCAGAAAAAATCATCTGTTATTTATTTACAATCAACCAATTAGCACGTTTCGGGCACTCAACGTCCGGACACTACTGAATGGAGATTAAAAAAATTAAATAAAATCAAATAGTTAAAAAATTCCTATTCGGGCTTGATACCCACTTGCGCCGCCACTTTTTTGTAGCGCTCTAGATCGCTGGCAATGCGCGCGTTAAAAGCCTTGCCGGTGGTCGCCACCGCTTCGGCGCCGCCCACCACCGCGAGGCGCTCGCGCACTTCCGGGCGCTTTAATGCGTCAGCGCTCGCGTTATAGAGCTTGTCGATCACCGCTTGCGGCGTGCCGCGCGGCACAAAAAAGCCCACCCAAATCGACGCATCGACACCAGGCACGCCCATCTCTTGCGCGGTCGGATAATCGGGCACCATCGGCGAACGCTTGCCGGTGGTGATGCCCAGCACCTTGACGCGCTTGGCTTGCAAATGCGGCTGCACGCCGGGCAAGCCTGCCACGGTGAACGTGACTTCATTGGTCGCCACCGCCACCACTGCCGGCGCGCCGCCTTTATACGGCACGTGCGTCATCTTCACGCCCGCCGCCGCCGCAAGCAATTCGCTCGCCATGTGATTGACCGAGCCCGCGCCCGGCGAGCCGAACGTAATCGTGTTGGGCTTGGCGCGCGCCGTGGCCATCAGCTCTTTGATGCTGTTGATCGGCGATTGAATATTCACCACGATCAGCATCGGCGCGTCGCTTAACATGATCACCGGCGTAAACGACTTTTCCGGATCGTACGGCATGGTTTTGAACATCACCGGATTCACCGCGAATTCGCCGGTGTGCGCCGAGAGCAGCGTGTAGCCGTCGGGGTTCGCCTTTGCCGCAGCGGCGGCGCCGATGAAACCATTCGCACCCGGCCGATTGTCGACCACGAAATGCCAACCCGTGGCCTCGGCGATTTTGCCGGTGACGATGCGCGTGGAGGTATCGACCACGCCGCCGGGGGCGAAGGAGACTAGGGCGCGGATGGATTTGTTGGGGTAGTCCTGAGCCGCAGTCGTTACGGGCAGCAGCGCGAGCGTATAGGCAAACAGGCGCTTCATACTTCCTCGGTTGAGAGTAAACAGTAAACGGTAAACGGTGAACAGGAAAACCGTCGTGCTGCACGCTTTTACTGTTCACCGTTTACTGTTCACGGTTCACGGTTCACCAGCGACTCACCACCCCAACACCTTCCCCCACTTCACCCGCACTGCCTCCTGCAATTCCTTACTCGCCTCCGCCACCTCCGGAAATTCCTTCAAGTAATCAATCGGCCGGCAAGCATCGATCACGGCCTTGGACGCCAGCGGCGCATTATACGGATAGGCAATCGACATCGGATCGTTTTTCGAGCCCATGCCGCGTTTGATGATGTCGATGTCTATTTCCGGGTCGGTGCGCGTGGCCACCGCCCACATCACCTCTTGCAAGTTCGACGGATCAATGTCTTCATCCACCACCACCGAGTAGCGCGACATGTACGCGCCCACGCCGCACTGGCTCAGGATGTGCCCCGCTTGGCGCGCGTGGCCCGCGTAGCGCTGCTTGATCGCCACCACATTGAACATGCGCGCGCCGCCAATCTCGTGCGCCCACACGCTCGCCACATCGGGCACACCCGCGGCGGCGAGCGCATCCATCAGCAGCGCCGAGCGCATCACCGCTTTGGAATACGAATAATCATTCGGTGGCTTGGCTGGCGGGCTGCCGACGATGATCGGGTTGTTGCGAAAATACACGCGCTCGATTTTCACCGCCGGCGCGGTGGCGGCCTTGCCCGGATAGTAGCCGTGAAATTCGCCGAACGGCCCTTCGATACGCTCGTCACTCGGATAGGCCCAACCTTCGAGCACGATTTCCGCCGCGGCGGGGATCGGCAAGCCCGTCACCTCGCCGCGCACCACTTGCACCGGTTCACCGAGGATGGCGCCGATATAGTTGTACTCGCACATGCCGTACGGCACTTCGATGCCGGAAATCAAATACCCCAGCGGATCGGCGCCACACACAATCGCCACCGGAAACGGTTTGCCCGCTTTCATGTGCTTGTCGTATTGCTGCGCGCCGTGTTTGCCGGGAATCATGTCGAGGCCCACGGTGTTGCGATCGTGAATTTGCACGCGGTAAGTGCCGACGTTGACCCAATCGCTGTCGAGGTCCTTGGTCACCACCATGCAGCCGGTACCGATGTAGCGCCCGCCGTCTTTTTCGTGCCATAGCGGCGCGGGAAAGGTGTTCACATCAACGGCGTCGCCCGACTGAATATTCTCGAACACTGGGCCTTTTTCGACGATGCGCGGCTCGTAATTCGGCGCGTCAGCCTGCCAACCCTTGGGTTTGCCGCGCAGCTTTTGCACCAAGCCCGCGTGCGAGCGCTCCTCGCCCAAACGCAACAAGCTGGAGAGCCGCGCGGGGCTCGCCGTGCTGCACGTCAACACGCGAAAGCCCGCCGGGTAGCCTTTGATGTCGTCGAACAGCAACGCCGGCGCCGAATCGATTTTGACGTTGAGCTCGCTGATCGTGCCCAGCTCGAGGTTCCAGTCGGCGCCGCGCACGTCTTTTAATTCGCCAAGCTTACGCGCGGTGTCGAGCCATGCACGCAGATCGAGCGGGTTGCTGATGCTTTGGCTCATTTCGCGCCTTTGCGTTCGATCTTGCGTTTTGCAGCAGCGAGCTTCACCGCTTTGATGATTTCGGGGTACGCCGCGCAGCGGCACAAATTGCCCGACAGATAGTGCTTGATCTCGTCCTCCGACGGCTCGGCATGCGCGTCGAGCAATTGCCGCGTCATCAACACCATGCCGGGCGTGCAGTAACCGCATTGAAACGCGCCGGTTTCGATAAACGCTGCTTGCACCGCGTCGAGTTCGCCATTTTCCGAATGTTCAATCGTGCGCACTTCGGCGCCATCGGCGAACGCCGCGAGATACAAACAACCCGAAACGGCCGCGCCGTTCACCAGCACCGTGCAACAGCCGCACAATCCCTGCGCGCAACTCTCGCGCGCGCCCGTCAAGCCGCGCTCGTGCAACACTTCCACCAAGTTTTGGTGGGTGGCGATTTGCGCGGTGACGGGTTCGCCGTTTAGGGTGAAGTTAATGGTTCGCGTAATGTTCATAAACTACAAACTTCTTTCGCCACAGATTTCACAGATTAGCGCAGATTAAAAACCTATCATGTCATTCCCACGCAGGTGGGTATCCCCTTCCCCTGGGGGAAGGTAGGTTGGGCGCCGTTTTGCCATGTGGCAGTCGGTTATGGGTTCCCGCCTGCGCGGGAACGACAGCGTGGTTAATCTGCGTAAATCTGTGAAATCTGTGGCAAATGTTTTTGAACTTGACCTTTTTTGTTCATCAGTGGCTAACTGTCTTTCAAAGGTTTCCCAGCTTTCTCCCGCAACCCCCGATAAACCGCCTCCGCCGTCAACGGCAGCGACGTCAAGCGCACGCCCACCGCGTCATCGATCGCATTCGCCACCGCCGGCGACACACCGAAGGTGCCGCTCTCGCCCACGCCCTTGGCGCCGAAGGGGCCGCTTTTTTGTTCGGCATCGACCGCTTCGTTTTCCATCGGCGGAATGTCGCGCATGCCGGGGATTTTGTAGTCGGCGAGCGAAGCGTTGGTGACATGGCCGTCGCTGAAATTCATTTGTTCTTGCAGCGTAAAACCGAGTTGCATCACGGTGGCGCCGGAGATTTGCGTTTCCACAATCGCCGGGTTAATCGATTTGCCCACATCAACCAGATTCACCAGGCGCGTGACCTTGAACTCGCCGGTTTCGGTATCGACTTCGACTTCCGCGCCGGTGGCGCCGATCATCCAGAACGGTGTAGCGTTTTCTGTTTGGCCGCGGGCATCGGGTGATTGATAACTTGGCACAAAACTGCCGACGCCGACGATGTTGCCCGCCAGCATGCCGTATTTTTTCTTGAAAATATCGGGAATCGGCGTGGTCTCCGCCGACAGGCCGACTTCGCTCGCGAGCGTAAGCAGCTTGTCGCGTGCGTCCTCGGCGGCATTTTTTACGGCGTGGCCCATGTGAAAGGTGGAGCGCGAGCCAAGTGTGGCCATGTCGTAGGGCGTGACATCGGTGTCCGGGTGCACCACGGTGATTTTTTCGATGGGGATGCCCATCACTTCCGACACCATTTGCGCCATGATGGTGTCGGAGCCTTGGCCCATGTCCACCGTGCTCGAATACAGCGCGCAACTGCCATCGGCGGAAAGATTCACAATCGCCATCGAAGTGGTGGGCGAAATACTTGCTTTGAAGCCTATCGCCATACCGCGTCCGCGTTTAATCGTGCCGCTGCCGCGCTGGAAGGGTTTTTCCCACTGCATCCGCTGCGCCAAGCGTTCCAGCACCTTCTCCAACGCGGCATCGCGCATCAAGGTACCAGTAGCTTGCGGCCAGCCTTCGCGCAGAATGTTTTTTCGCCGAATCGTGAGCGGGTCAATCTTCAATTCGCGCGCGATCATGTCGGTGTGCGACTCATACGCCCACACCAGTTGCGGGATGCCAAAGCCGCGCAACGCGCCCGCCGCCGGCAGGTTGGTGTAGAGCGCGTAGGAATCGATATGCACGTTGTCGATATCGTACGGCCCCGGCGCGGTGAAGCCCGATTTTTGCGTCACGCGCGGGCCGATGTCGGCATAGGCGCCGCCGTTCCACCACACCTCGCACTCACGCGCGGTGATTTTACCGTCCTGCATCACGCCACTCTTGATGCGCAGCGTGGTGGCGTGCTTGGTGATCATGTAAAACTGCTCTTCCATGGTGGTGGCGAATTTCACCGGGCGTTTCGCCAGCATGGCGCACGCCGCGGCCAGCGCTTCGCTTTTCACATACACCTTGGCGCCGAAACCGCCGCCGAGATACGGCACTTTCACCCGCACCTTGTTGTCGGTCCAGCCGAACAGCCGCGCGATTTCAGTGCGCACGAAGGACGGGCTTTGCGTGGAACTATGTAGCGTCAGCGAGTCGTCGCCGGCGCCGTTTACTATGGCCACCGTGGCGAACGGCTCCAGCGGCAAATGCAACACCTGCTGCGTGCGAAACGTATGTTCGAACACATGGTCGGCCGCGGCAAACGCTCTACCCAAATCGCCGCGGCGCAGATGAAAATCCAGCGCGACGTTGGTGTCGCGTTTGTCTTTCAAGTGCTTCAAATCGGCGAAGGTGCCGGCGGGCTTTAACACCTCGTGCACCACCGCCTTGGAGGTCATCGCTTCGACTTCGTCGTAGACGGCGGGCAGCGCCTCATATTGCGCTTCGATCAAGCGCGCGGCGTTTTCCGCCACGTGCGCATCGGCCGCCAGCACAACCGCCACCGGCTCGCCGGCGTAACGCACTTTGTCGATCGCCAAAATCGGTTGATCGTGAAATGCCGGGCCGTAGTACGGCTCTGCGATGAGCTTGCGGATATCCTCGCCGGTGTAAACCGCGAACACGCCCGGCAGCGCGCGCGCGGCGGCAACATCGATGTTGCGTATGCGCCCATGCGCAACGTTGCTGCGCGCCACTTTCGCAATCAGCATGCCGGGCACGCTCATGTTGTGCACATACTCGGCGCGGCCCGTTACTTTGGCGCGCGCTTCCAGGCGGGGGATCGAGCGGCCTACCGCCGCCGTGCTGAGCGTCATAAAATATTCAATTAAATCAGATACTTACGATTTACCCCAGATTTCGCGCAACACCCGTTGGGTATACACGCGCAACAACTCGCGCTTATACGCCGACGAGCCATGCGCATCGCCCGCGAGTTCGACTTCACTCACCGCCGCATCACCGCAACGCGCGAGCGTCGCCGTGTCAAGCGTTGTGCCGCGCAAGATTTTTTCCGCTGCCGCCAAACGCGTCGGTGTGTTGGTCGCCGCGCTCACCACCAAACGCGCGTCGGCCACAACGCCACCGTTCAGTTGCAACGCCACCGTCAGCCCCAACGTCGGCCAATCGTCCGCCGCGCGCGTGGTGATTTTTTTGTACGCAACGCGTAAGCCCGCGAGCGGCGGCACCAACACCTCGGTGATGAGTTCGTTTTCCGCCAACGCGGTTTCGTAATAGCCGGTGTAGAGCTCGCCCACGGCCAGCGTGCGCTCGCCCTTCGGCGAGACTGTGCGCACCTGCGCGCCCAAGGCGGTTAGCAGCGGCGGCAAATCCATATGCGGGTCGCCATGGGCGAGCGCGCCGCCCACGGTAGCTACGTTGCGCACGCGCACATTCGACAGCGTTTTCAAAGTTTGCGTGATTACGGGTGCGGCTTGCTTCACCACAGCCGAACGCTCCAACGCGGTTAAGGTGGCGAGCGCACCGATGCGTAAACCGCCCTCCGGCGTGGCAGCAATTTCCGCATAACGCGGCTCCACGCGGCGCAAGCTCACCAAGCGTTTCGGCTGAAACACGCCCGCTTTCATCATCAGCATCAGCGCGGTGCCGCCAGCGATCGCGCGCGCGGCATTATCACCTATACCCGCGCCCTCGCCCATCAGCGCAATGGCTTCGGCAAGGCTCGTCGGCTCGGCCAGTTCAAACGGAGTCATCAAACAGGATCATGCGAGGAAGGGAGTATCGAGAGGCACAAAACACACGAATATGGCTTAAGGCCTACTCTAACGGCTGCATGCATGAAATGCAATCGCGCGCTGCTGCCTCGAACTCACCCCCGAAAAATCAAAACAAAAATCCCCCGCCGCTGGCGCGGCGAGGGACGTTTTAACCCACTCAGCCTAGCGAACGAATCAATCGACCTGTACACCGGCCTTCTGAATCACCGGGCGCCACTTTTCGATTTCCGCCTTCAATTTTTTCGCAAGGCCTTCGGGCGTGGCGCGCTCCTTGCTCACGGGTTCGGCGCCCAAGTTAGCCAAGCGATCCCTGAAAATCGGATCGCGCAAGGTCCATTGCAACGTTTTCACCAAATTGTCGATCACCGGTTTGGGCGTGCCTTTAGGCGCATACAAGCCATTCCAAACCACCACTTCAAAACCTTTTACGCCTTGCTCAGCGAAGGTCGGCACCATGTCGATCGCGGCGATGCGCCCTTGCGTCGTCGCGCCATACACCTTAACCCGCCCCGAGCGGATCGGCCGCGTGGTATTGGTGGTTTGATCGCACAACAAATCGATTTGGCCAGACATCAGCGCCGCCAAAGCGGGCGCCGTGCCGTTAAACACGGTGCTGTTGACCTCCACGCCCACCCGCGACTGAAACAACAGCCCGCATAAATGCGACGCCGCGCCTATGCCCGCGTGCCCCAGGTTCAGTTTAGCGTTGCTGCTTTTGATATACGCGATGAGCTGCGTCAGATTATCCGGGGGCAAGGCCAGCTTTGCCATCAACGTCATGGGCACATCGGCGATTTCGCCGATGAACTCAAAATCGGTCAACGGATTGTAGGATAGCTTGCGGTACATCGAGGGCGCGGTGGCCATCCCGATGTGATGCACCATGAGCGTATAACCATCCGGGTTCGCCTTGGCGACACGGTTCGCGGCAACGGTGCCGCCGGCGCCCGCGACGTTTTCAATGGTGAGCGTTTCTTTCAACTGCAACGCCATGGAATTGGACAGGCCTCGCGCCAGGGTATCAACAGGGCCGCCTATCGCAAAGGGAACAATCAGGTTTATCGGCTTAGCCGGATACGCCTGCGCCATCGTTACGCCCGCCCCAAGCGATAACAACAACGCAGTGAAACACCTCATAACCATGAAAGCATCCTTTTCTAGTTGCACCGCGCGCTCGTGCACGCCGTTCATTCTCGTCGCCAGCGGCACGCGACAAACGCCGGCGAACAGGGGCGCCTGCATTATGCTCAGGGAATATGCCGCGCTTGCTTATCGATTAACGCATTCCATCGCGCGATGCGCAACGCGACACCGTGACAAACGGCACGCTTGCGGCAGCGTTTTACAAAATTTTTTTATGCGGCAGGCGGATCACGCTTGCCATCACGCTCGCCAAACGGGCTAGCCAAAAATATGGCAACGGGCCGTGATTCACCGGCCGATGGGTCGGCTTGAATCGGCGCCACCCGCGTACTCAGCCGTCATGTTTAAATTTTAGTGCCGGACGCTCGCCGAGCGGGCTCGGCGCCGGTTTACGCTGCACGGCACTGACGCGCCGAGTTCAGCAAAACGCGCCGCCCCCGGCAGCCGCGCCGATGAACGGGCGCAACCCGACACGCATTGCGCCGGCTCGGCGCATTCATGCAAAGCTTCACGCTGCGCAATAAAACATAACTATTTGATTTTAAACAATTTTTTGCTTAAGCCCAGCAGCGCTTTTTCGCGGCGCCATTGTCGCGCCGCGCCTGCCAGTGCGGCGGCGAGCCGCGGCGCTTGGGCTGATGCGCGCGGCGCGGGTCGCTCGTTTTTTCATGTGCGTGCTGCGGCTCGAAACCGGGAATCACATGGCGCGCAATCGCCTGGCCAGTGTAACGCTCGATCTGGCGCAGTTCGCGATGATCGTCGCGCGTGGCAAACGAAATCGCGATGCCGCTCGCGCCCGCGCGCCCGGTGCGGCCGATGCGGTGCACGTAGTCTTCGGCGACCTTGAGCAAATCGTAATTAATCACGTGCGTGATCGAGGCCACGTCGATGCCGCGCGCGGCAACGTCCGTCGCCACCAGCACGCGCACGCGCCCATTGCGCAAGCTGGCGAGCGTGCGGTTGCGTTTGCCTTGATTCATATCGCCGTGCAGCGCGGCGGCCTCAAAGCCCGCTTCGTAGAGCTTGCTAGCGAGTCGATCGGCGCCGTGCTTGGTGGCGGTAAACACAATCGCTTGTTCGAGCGCCACGTCGCGCAAAAAATAATCCAGCAGGCGCGCTTTGTGGCCGCCGTCATCAACCAGATGCAAGCGCTGCTCAATCTGCTCGTGCCGCGCCTTGGGTGCGGCGACTTCGATACGCTGCGGCTCGCGCATGAGCTTACGCGCGAGATTGGCGATGCCGCCGTCCAACGTGGCGGAAAACAACAGCGTCTGGCGCGTGGCGGGCGTCGCAGCTGCAATCGTCTCGACGGGCTTGATAAAGCCCATGTCGAGCATGCGGTCGGCTTCATCGAGGATCAGCATTTCAAGCCGCGAAAAATCCACCTTGCCCTGCTGCATGAAATCGATCAACCGCCCCGGTGTGGCCACCAAAATATCCAGCGGCGCATCGAGCAGCTTGCGCTGCCTGAAATACGGCACGCCACCGAGCACGGTGCCGGTGCGCAATTGGCGCTGGCCCTTGCTGTATTTGGTGACCGCGCTGGTGACTTGCAGCGCAAGCTCGCGCGTGGGCGTTAACACCAGAACGCGCGGGCCGCGCGATTTAATCGCGGGGGCCGCGCCCAAGCGCTGTAATGCGGGCAACACAAACGCCGCGGTTTTGCCGGTGCCGGTGGGAGCGCACACCATCAAGTCGCGGCCCGTCAACACGGCGGGTATCGCCTGTGCTTGCACCGGCGTAGCGGCGGCGTACCCAGCCTGTGCAAAGGCGCGCAGCAGGGCTTCGTTCAAACCAAAATTTTCAAAAGACATTTACAACCTTCACAAAGAAATAGCCAAAGTACAAAAGCGCAAACACGCGCCCGCCGCAAACACGGCGAGTCAGCGCAAAGCGCACGGGTATCGTCGCTAACCGTGGCTTGCGCAGCTATTCGATGAAGGAAGCTGAAAAAACGATGGGGTCAGGGACTGATGCAACTCGAATTTTTGGCGGCGCGCTTTTCAGCAGCGGTCGCTTCGAGGTGCGCGCACTATACAGATGTTTGGCAAATCGCGCTTGGGTTTTTGCTGCGGCGCAGCGTGACCCGGGTAGCCTTGCAAGGAAAAATAAAATATTGTTTAAAATCAAATACTTATGAAAGTATGGTCCTTTAGAGACGAGACGTGGAACGAATGGTGGCCGAGTTGAAACAGCACACGCGATTGCGGACTCGCCTTGCGCATGCGGTCGGTTGCGTCCTGCTGCTCATGCTTGCCGCCAGTGATGCGTCGGCCGCCGATTTCGCGCGGCCCGAACCCGTGCGCATCGAAGGTTACGACGATCACGCGATGGAGCCGTTTCTCACGCGCGATGGCCGCGTGCTGTTGTTCAACAACAGCAACGATCAGTAGTGTCCGGACGTTGAGTGCCCGAAACGTGCTAATTGGTTGATTGTAAATAAATAACAGATGATTTTTTCTGGTCTCGATTTGAACAGCGTTTTCTCGATT
>Ga0194132_10012773_pt1 | contig 10367 bp, 7 predicted proteins | sample TA2KigOf80mmetaG_FD_148612 | JGI IMG/M metagenome (GOLD analysis project Ga0194132, IMG submission 148612) | Freshwater microbial communities from Lake Tanganyika, Tanzania - TA2015054 Kigoma Offshore 80m | ecosystem: Environmental > Aquatic > Freshwater > Lake | place: Tanzania: Lake Tanganyika... | reverse complement strand
CGGCCGTCCGCATGAACGCGCGCCGGCCGAGCGGCTGGTGCCCGCCCTCGCCGCCGTCGCCACCCGCCGCGCCACCCTGCGGGGCGTCCTGTGTCGACTGGTTCGTCATCGTCTGCCTCCCACCGGCTGCCGGTGCGTTCGCCGTCCTCGCGGAGCGACTACGTCGTGTTGTGCAGGTAGGTGCCGCGCACGTCGTCGAAGTACTCGCGGATGAAACTCGGCTCGCGCAGCGGCACCGAGACGAACTCCTTGCCCGCCTCGTCGTAGCCGCGCGCGATCCCGTCCTTGACGTCGAAGCCGTGGATGATCCGCTCGGTCGCGCCGAACAGCATCATCAGCCCGACGAGCTCCGGGTCGTCCTTCGCGTTCGCGTACTTCTGAATCGCCGAGTCGGTCTCCGGCCCGAACATCTGCCGCGTGTAGTTCCGCTCCGCGTGGATCGGAGGGATGTAGTACACGTTCGGCTCGGTCCCGGACTGCGCGTACAGCGGCAGCGCCACCTTCTTCACCTTCACGAGGTAGTCGATCGGATTGCGTCGGTCGACGACGTCCGGCGGGCTGATGAAGCCGGCGATGCGGATGCGGCCGATGCACGTCACGACGCACTGCGGCTGGTCGCCCTGCTCGATCTTCGGGTAGCACGCCACGCACTTCTCGCTCGTGCGCGTGGTGTTGTTGAACATCACCTTCTTGTACGGGCAGGCCGAGACGCACTCCTGGTAGCCGCGGCAGCGCGCCTGGTCGACGAGCACGATCCCGTCCTCGGGGCGCTTGTAGATCGCCTGCCGCGGGCAGGCGGCGAGGCACGCCGGGTAGGTGCAGTGATTGCAGATGCGCGCCATGTAGTAGAACCACATGTCGTGCGGGGTCTGCTTGATGTACGAGCCCTGGTCCGCCAGGCCCGCCGGCTCGTCCTCACCGATGTTCGGGTAGGCCCAGTGCTCGCTCTCGGGCTGCCAGCCCTTCACGCGCTCCCCGGGGCCGGCCGCCTCGAAGACGGTCTTCCCCTCGTACTTCCCGTCCTTCCAGGCGCCGGGGCCGATCATGTCGAGGAGCTGCACGTCCCAGCCCACGGGGAAGAAGCCGTACGGCTTCGTCTCCACGTTGTTCCAGAGCATGTACTCCTGGCCGCGACCCCAGGTCCACGTCTGCTTGCACGCGATCGTGCACGTCTGGCAGGCGATGCACTTGTTCGGGTCGAAGACCCAGGCGATCTGGCGCTTCGGGCGGCTCTCCTCGTACTGGTACTGCATCTTCCGGCCGAGCTGCCAGTTGAAGACCTCGGGCATCGTTCGTTCCCTCCGCGGTCCGCCGCGCGCCTGATCCGGACGCCGTCTACGTCACGAACCCGCCGCTCAGGTACCGCTTCATCACGTCCGACTCGTAGGTCGGCCGCAAGCCTTCGCGCGCCGGCCGCCAGAGCTTGTTCCCGTCGAAGCCGCCGGGCTCCGCCTTCTCGATGCGGATGAACGACTCCTTCGGCGCGCCCACGACCGAGTGCACGTCGCCCTCGAAGCCCTTGCCGAGCTGCTGCCCGAAGTACGGCTTGCGCACCATCGAGTCGGTCATCAGCGTCGGCTTCAGCCAGGCGCGCGTGCCGCTCTGGTGGCTGCCGTGCCGGAAGTAGGACTGGTAGTTCGTCTCGGGGTTCTTCGCGAGACCGTCCGCGCGCTCCTTCTGCCCGCGCACCGAGCCCTTCGTCGCCACGTACATGTGGAACCACATGCGCGTGACGCCGGGCTGCATCGCGTTGTTGAAGCGCGCGCGCGCCATCCCGCGCGCAACGTCGTAGTAGGCGTCGCCCGACTTCCAGCCGCGGTAGGGCCGGTCCTCGGGGTCGCCGTCGAACCAGACGTAGTCGCCGTCCTCGATGCCGAGCGCCTTCGCGTCCTTCGGGTGGATCTCCAGGTAGCTCTCGCCCACCCACGGCTTGCGCCGGTCGTGCCGGTACATGTCGCCGTACGGCCCGAACAGGTAGCCCATCCAGTCGAGGTCGACCGGCGTTGTGTGCGCGCCGTGGCGGTACTTCGGGGTGATGAAGATGAACTTGAACCGGCTGTCCTTCGCGGTCAGCGGGTGCTTCGTCACCTTCAGCTCGGACCACGGCTTCACGACGTTGCGGACCTGCCGCGTCTCCGTCGAGAGGTCGTCGACCTTCAGCCCGTAGCGCTCCGGCCCCTGCGGGTTGATGGCGGGGTGCGGCTTCCCGAGGATCGCGTTCGGCTCGTGGAAGGTCGCGTCGATCGGCTCACGCCAGACCGGCAGGTTCTCGCCGTGCTCGAGCCACTCCGCCTCGTCGCGGTAGAACTCCAGGCGCCCGGTGCGGTTGTACCAGGGCTTGCTCTCCTGGCGCTGCTCCCAGCCGATCTGCCGCGGGTAGGTGCGGAAGTTCATGAGCGCCGGGATGCCCTGCAGCGCCTTCGCGTGCAGGTCGTCGAAGCGGTAGCCCCGCGTCGTCGTGCTCGCGTCGAAGATGCGCTGGAGGTACGTCTCCGCCTTCCCGTCGTGCACGAACTTCCAGTGGTCGATCATCCGGCGGTCGCCGGTGATCTCGCCGAGCCGCTTCGCGATGCCCGCGAGCACCTCGATGTCGCCGCGCGTGTCGAAGATCCGCTTCAGCGGCGAGCGCGGGAAGAGCTGCACAAACGGGTTCGTGCAGGATCCCGTGGCGTCCGGCGCCTTCGTCTCGGCCCAGGAGTCCACGCCGAAGACGATGTCCGCGTACTCGCAGCTCGCCGTCCACCACCACTCGTTGCAGAAGATCGCGTCGATCTTCGGGAGCGTGTTGTGGACGACGTCGTGGTGCCACTTCGCGTTCCCGAGGATCGAGTTCGAGTTCCCGAAGTGCATGATCTTCGTGGGCGTCGGCATGTGCGACGCGCCGGTGAAGTTCTTGTTGCCCACGCGCAGCGGGCGGTCGCCGTAGTTGTAGTAGTGCGCGGACTCCGTCTTGTAGAAGACGCGCGTGCGGGCGGGCCTGGTCCCGTCGAGCTCCTGGTTGAACGGGTCCTCGGCGACGTACTGCGGGATGCCGTTGAAGACCGACCCGCGGTAGTTGCCCGCGTAGGAGCCCGCGTTCCCGCCGATCTGCCCGATGTTGTCGGTGACCGCCGCGAGCAGCAGCAGCGCGCGGTCCTTGAGGTCGGCGTTGAAGTAGTGGTTCGGGCCCATGCCGTGCGTGAGCAGCGCGGTGCCCTTCGCCTTCGCGATCTGCGTGGCGAGGCTGGCGATCGCCTCCTTCGGCGCCCACGTGATCTCCGAGGTGGACTGCGCGTCGAAGTTGTCGTCCAGGTACTGCTTGAGCAGGTCGTACACCGGCCGCACCGCGACGGTCTGGCCGTTCACGAGGCGCACGTTGAACGAACCCAGCAGCGCCGGGTCGGCGCCCGCGCTGATCAGCCGCGTCCCGACCTGGTCGCGCGTGACGACCTTCGGGCCGTTCGTGCGCGCGTCCCAGACGACGAAGTCCCCCCACTCCTGCCGGAGCGCGTCGGTCACGTACTGCGTGCCCTGCATGTTCGGCGCCGACGGCATCGTCTGCCCCGCGCCGAGCACCTGCACGAAGTTCGAGAGCGGCGCCGGCCGGTAGCCCGGCTCGATGTCGCTCGCCGCGAGCAGCCGCTTGCTGTCCATGCGGACGAGCAGCGGCAGGTCCGTGAACTCCTTGATCTTCCCCTCGTCCGCGAGCCGGTTCGCAAAGAGGTACTGCACGCAGCCGAGCGCCAGCGCGGCGTCCGTGCCGGGCCGGATCATGATCACCTCGTCGGCGCGGTTGGACGTCGACTGGTAGTCGGTGGTGACCGTGATGATGCGCGTGCCCTTGAGGCGCGCCTCGGCCAGCCAGTGGCCGTCGGGCATCTTCGTCGAGATCCAGTTCATCCCGAACGTCACGACGAGCGTCGCGTACTCGGCGGCGAAGAGGTCGTGGTCGATCGTCTGCTGGCCGGTGACCATCGGGTGGCCGGGGGGCAGGTCGGTGTGCCAGGCGTAGTTGTCCCAGCCGCGCGAGCCCTTCGCCTTGTCCGGGCCCACCTTGCGCACGTGGTCGTCGAGCAGCGCGAGCATGTTCGCGAAGCGGTAGAAGCCGAAGATGCGGGTGATGCCGAGGAGCGGCATACCGCCGCGCATCTTCACGGCGCGCGTGCCGGCCTCCTCCATCGCCGCGATCATGTCGGGGTCGTACCCCTGCTTGCGCAAGAGCTCGGCGCCCTTGGCGCCGGCGTAGGTCGTCGCGACGTTCACGTAGGCCTTCGCCGCGAGGTCGAACGCCTCGTCCCAGCCGACCTTGAGCCAGCGGTCCGCGCCGCGCTTCGTCAGGTCGGTCTGCGGCTTGCCGGTCTCCGCGTCACGCGGGAAGCCGGCGTCGGCCCACTGCTTGAAGCCCTCGCGCACCATCGCGCCCTGCACGCGCCGGTCGCCGTAGAAGCGCCGCGCGAGCGCGAGCCCCTTCTGGCAGCACCGCGGATCCCAGCGGTGGGACGCACGGTTCCCGTGCAGGTCCTCGGCCTTGCCGTAGCCGTAGGTGGGGCCGATGCGGACGACCACGCCGTTCTTCACGTGCGCGCGCAGCAGGCAGTTGTGCGTGTCGTTCGGGGCGCAGGTGAAGATGAAGCTGCTGTCCGACTTGAACAGGTCGCGGTAGGCGCGTTCCCAGTCGCGGCTGGGGAAGACCTTGAACGGGTCGCCGATGACGACGGGCTCCGACGCCTCGAGCAACCACGGCTCGAACGCGAACGTCTCCGCGAGCGCAAGCCCGAGGCCCGCCCCGGCCGCACGTCGCAGGAACGTGCGTCGCGACCACCCGGCTGTGTCGACCATCCCAGCCTCCTCCGCCACGCACCCGCGGGGGCTCGGCCGGGCTGGACAGGCCAGCCCGCAGACCGATCGCCCGTCGCAGGCCACGCTAGAAGGGGAGCGTGACCGGGCCGAGGGACCTAGGTCCGGTCACCGACATGACGACCGGATGCGTTCGCCGCGCAATCGATCGCGTGCGCGCCGTACGCGCGTCTCGGCGGCGCAGGAGCCGCGTGGGCGGCCGGCGCCGGCCGCCCACGCGCGCGGTGGGCGCGCCGACCGGAGGCCTTACGGGACGAGCATGCCGCGGCTCACCGCCGTCTGGCGCTCGTGCCACTCCGCCTCGGCGAAGGCGTCGTTCACGCTCGCGAGCGGGTACCGGTTCGAGACGATCTTGTGGTAAGGCACCGTCTCGCGGTTCTTCACCATGCGCTCCATCATCATCGGGAGCAGCGACGGCCGGTACATGCGCGACCCCAGGATCCGCTTGGCGCCCGAGATCAGCACCGACGGGTCGAGCTCGACGGTCGCGTGGCGCACGATGTTCCCGATCTCGACGAAGGTGCCGCCGTTCGCGAGGTAGTCCAGCCCCTCGACGAGCAGCTCCGGCCGGCCGACGAGCTCGAGCACGATGTCGGCGCCCCGCCCTTCGGTGAGGTCCCAGATGCGCTCTCGCCGCTCCTCGCGCGTGGGGTACTCGGTGATGTCGATCGTGTGGTCCGCGCCGAACTCGCGGGCGAGCGCCAGGCGCTGCTTCAGGCGGTCGAGCACGATCACCTTGTGCGCGCCCATGTCCTTCGCCATCGCGGTCGCGTTCAGCCCGAGCCCGCCCGCGCCCTGCACGACGACGTAGTCGCCCTCCTTCGCGCCGGCGCGCAGCAGCCCCTCGGTCACCGTCCCCGTCGCGCAGTTGACGAAGCCGAGCACGTCGTCGGGCAGCTCGTCCGGCACGCGGAACGCGGGGCGGCCCGGCGGGATGTAGTAGTAGTCGGCGTAGGTGCCCGTGAAGTAGGGGAACTCGCCGGCCTGGCGCGCCGGCTGCGCGCCCGAGCACCAGTTCTGGTTCCCGTTGATGCACTGGTAGCAGCGGTTGCACGGAGCGATCGCCGCGTACATGAGCCGGTCGCCCTCGCGGATGGGGCGCCCCAGCGAGTCGGTGGTGACCCCGCCGCCGAGCTTCGCGATCACGCCGGTGCCCTCGTGGCCCATGACGCGACCGTTCGGGGGGATCGGCGCGTACGCCTCCCCGCGCCAGGTGTGGAGGTCGGAGCCGCAGATCCCCGCCTGGGTGATGCGCAGCAGGATCGCGCCGGGCTCGGGATCCGGGACCGGGTACTCCTCGATCGCGAACGGCTTCCCGTACTCCTTCACGACGACGACGCGCCCGGCGGCCATCGCGCACCCCCTCCCGCCCGCACCCGCGGGCGCGCGGAGCATAACAGCCGTGCATCCCGAGCCCGCGCCCGGCCGGGGTCGCCCGGCACGTTCGGGGCGCGAGAGGACCGGCACGCGCGGGCCCGGGCGCGGTCGTGGCGCGCCCGCGAAGCCCGCGACGCCGTGGCCGGCGCCGCCCGGCCCCGTGCCGCCCTGCCCTGCGTCCCCCGCGACCGGTGACGTTCGACCGTGGGGAGGGCCCACGCGCGGCGCGACGATGCCGCGCAACGGGGCCGCGCCCCGGAAGGAGCCTCACGTGTTCAACCACCTGCTCGTCCCGCTCGACGGCTCCGAGTACTCCCAGCGCGCGCTCGCCACCGCCACCGACCTCGCGAGGGTCACCGGCGCCCGCATCACGCTGCTCGGCGTGATCTGGCGTCCCCAGGCGCCCGGGGTGCCGCACGTCGAGAAGCTCGACGACCAGAGCCGCAAGCGCGTCCACGACTACCTGGAGACGCTCGCCGCCCCGGTCCGCAAGGCGGGCGTCGCGCAGGTCGACGCCGAGGTCCGCTTCGGTCAGCCCGCCGACGAGATCGCGCACGTGGCGGCCGACGCGGGCGTCGACCTGATCCTGATGAGCACGCACGGCCTCGGCGCGAGCGGGCGCTACGCGCTCGGCTCCGTCGCGCTGAAGGTGCTGATGAGCGCGCCCGCGCCCGTGCTCATGGTGCGCATCCCCGAGCAGACGGGAATGCCCCAGGAGGTCGCGGTCGCGACCGCGCGGCGCTGACCTGCCCGTTCGCCGCGGTCGCGCCTCCCACGCGGCGCGACCGCGGCCGAGCGCCACCCCCGCGCCGCTCCCGACCACCGCGCCGCCACCCCGACGGTGGTAGCCTGCGCCGCCGCGGCGCTCGATACCCGCCCCCGGAGACGCACGTGCGCATGTACGCCGAGCTCGCACCGTGGTTCCACCTGCTCACGCACCCCTCCTCGTACGCCGAGGAGGCCGCGTACTACCAGCGCGCGCTCGAGAGCGCTGCCGACGGCGAGGCGCGCACCCTCCTCGAGCTCGGCGCGGGCGGGGGCAACAACGCCTCCTACCTCAAGCGCCGCTTCGCCTGCACGCTCACCGACCTCTCGGCGGAGATGATCGTCGTGAGCCGCGCGATCAATCCGGAGTGCGAGCACGTCCAGGGCGACATGCGCACGCTCCGCCTCGGCCGCACCTTCGACACCGTCTTCGTGCACGACGCCGTCGACTACATGACGACCGAAGAGGACCTCGCCGCCGCGATCGCCACCGCCGCGGCGCACACGCGCCCGGGCGGCGCCGCGCTCTTCGTCCCCGACGCCGTGCGCGAGCGTTTCGCCCCGGACACCTCGCACGGCGGCCACGACGGCCCGGACGGCCGGGCGCTGCGCTACCTCGAGTGGACGCGCGACGAGGACCCCGACGACACCGCCTACGAGGTCGACTACGCGATCGTGCTGCGCGAGCCGGGGCGCCCACCGCGCCTCGAGCACGACCACCACCGCTGCGGCCTCTTCCCGATCGCGACCTGGGAGCGCCTGCTGGCAGCGTCGGGCCTCACGCCGGTCCCGCCCCCGCCCGGCGACCCCTTCCCCGACGGTCACGCCGTTTTCCTGGCCCGTCGCTCCGGCTCACACCGCGCCCGCGGGAACCGGCTGGGAGACCGCGGCGTCTAGCATGGGTGAGCCGGGGGCCCGGGCGGAGGCAGCGTGAGCGCATCGAACCGGTGGCTGGCGGGCGTGGGGATCGTCGTGCTCGTCGCGGTCGTGGTGGCCGCGGTCGTCACGGTCGTCGCCGACGGCGAGCAGAGCTTCCCCGAGGGATCCCCCGAGGCGACCGTCCAGCGCTACCTGCGCGCCATCGCCGACCGGGACGCGGGCACCGCCCTCAACCTGCTGTCGCCCGAGCTGCGCGAGCAGTGCGAGGGCGTCGGCCGCGATCCGATCACGCGTCGCGGTGAGAGCCGCATCAGCGCGCGGCTCGAGCGCACGGAGCCCCGCGAGGACGGTGCCGCCGCCGACGTCCACGTCCGGCTCACCGAGCGCTACGGCGGGGGGCCGTTCGACAGCGGGGAGTCCGTGCAGCTCGTGGTCTTCCACCTGCGCCGGTTCGACGGGGCCTGGCGCTTCACCGATCCGCCCTGGCCGCTCTTCTGCCCGCGGCCGGCGCCGGCGCGATAGGGAGCGGCCATGGTCGGTGTGATCGCGTCGCTGGTCTTCGGGCTGCTCCCCTTCGCGGTGATCGGGATGATCGTGGCGGCGGTCGTCGTCGCGCGCCGCAACGGCGAGCCGGAGGAGGCCGACCCCGGGATCGGGACGATCCGCCGGATCTTCCTCTACGGGCTCTCGCTCGTCGCGCTCGCGTTCGCGGCGATCGGGCTTGCGATGCTGATCGGCGGTGCGCTCGACGCGGCGTTCGGCGACCGCGTAATCGCGGAGAACGACCGCCGGCTCGCGATCGCGCTCTCGTTCACGGTCGTCGGCGCACCCACGTGGCTGCTCTTCACGTGGCTCGCGCAGCGCGCGATCCGCGATCACGCGGTGGAGCGCCGCGCGCCCACGCGCCGGCTCGCGCTGGCCCTCGTGCGGGCGGTGTCGCTCACGATCGTCGTGGTGAGCGCCGCGACGGTGGGCCGCGCGCTGCTGCGCGTCGACGCGTTCGACGGCACCGCGTGGGGCTGGCTGCTCGTCTGGGCGGGCGTGTGGGCGGTGCACGAGCGGATCGCCGCGGGCGAGCCGGCGGCGACGGCGGTGACGCGGCTCTTCGACCGCTTCGCGGTCTACTACGCGGCGCTGCTCGGGCTCGCGACGCTGGTGGCGGGCGCGGTCTCGGTGATCGTGGGGCCGCTCACCGGCATCTACGACCGCGCCTTCGACGCCGACCTCGTCGCGGAGCCGTGGACGGAGACGCTGCGTTTCGGGCTCGTGCTGGCCGCCGTCGGCGGCGCCGCATGGGGATGGCACTGGCTACGCCTGCTCGCACGGGTGGACGCGCTCACGACGCTCTGGCGCGTGTACGTCTTCCTCTTCGGCATCCTCGTGGGGATCGCGATGACGCTCGTGCCGGCGTCCGTGCTGATCCACCTCGGGCTCCAGTGGCTCGTCGGCGACCCGCCCGCGGCGACCGCCGCGGGGCACTTCTCGGCGGTGCCGACCGCGGTTGCGAGCCTCGTGGTCGGCGCCGCGCTGTGGGGCTACCACGGATCGGTGCTGCACGAGGCGACCGGCGGCGTCGCGCAGTGGAACGAGCCCGAGCGCATCGCGCGCTACCTCGCCTCGGCGGCCGGGCTGCTCGTCGTCACGATCGCGATCGCGCGCACGTTCGCACTCGTGATCGACGCGATCCCGCCGATCGAGGACGCGCTGCTGCGCGACCCCGGGTGGTGGCGCAACCCGTTCGTGCGGAGCGTCTCGCTGCTCGTCGTGGGGCTCCCGCTCTGGGCGTGGTCCTGGCGCATCTCGCAGGGAACCGTCGCGCACGCGGGGACGATCGAGCTGGGGTCGGTCTCGCGGCGCGTCTACGTCTTCGCGGCGACCGGTGGCGCGCTGCTCGCGCTGTTGATCGCGCTCACGATCATCCTCTTCCAGCTGTTCGAGGCGATCCTCGAGGGGACGCTCAGCCGCGAGGTCGCGCGCGACGGGCGCTGGAGCGTCGCGGTCGTGCTCACCGCGGTCGCGGTGGCCGCGTACCACCTGCTCGTGCTGCGCGAGGACCAGGCGGCGCTGCGGGCTGCGGAGCCCGAGCGGGCGGCGGCGGCGCGGCGGCGCGCGGTGATCGTGGTCGCGGGCGGCGACGTCGAGCGGGTGGTGCGCGCGCTCGAGGGGGTCGCCGGCGTGCGCGCGCGCGGCTGGCGGCGGCTCGACGCCGGCGACGCGGCGGCACTCACCGACGCGCAGCTCGAGGCGATGCGGCAGTCGGTGGCGGCGGCGGACGCGGACCGCGTGCTCGTGGTCGTGGGTCGCGCCGGCGCCGAGGTCGTGCCGTACGCCGACCCGCGCGCGTAGGTGAGATCGCGGCGCGCGGCGAGCGTCGGGCCCGCCGTGACCGGGGTTCGTCGTCGACCCGGCGTGTCGGGCGGGGCCGCACGGCGGGCCTGAAGCCCGCCGCTGCCGTCGGACCGCGCGCCGCGCGCGTGCGACCCGCCCCGGCCGACCCGCGCGCCGCACGC
>Ga0194132_10012771_pt1 | contig 10369 bp, 7 predicted proteins | sample TA2KigOf80mmetaG_FD_148612 | JGI IMG/M metagenome (GOLD analysis project Ga0194132, IMG submission 148612) | Freshwater microbial communities from Lake Tanganyika, Tanzania - TA2015054 Kigoma Offshore 80m | ecosystem: Environmental > Aquatic > Freshwater > Lake | place: Tanzania: Lake Tanganyika... | reverse complement strand
GGTCACGGCCCGCCGCATCGCATTGGCGGCGACTCCAAGCATCGTAGTGGGCTCTATCTGCAGTTGGTAGCCCAGCCCGTACAATTCATCTACCGTGAGTTCCATCATGTCTGAAGTGTATTGAACCCGGTCCTGGTTGATCTCTGTCCCGAGAGTGCGAATCGTCATCATTGGCCCCTGCACTTGGGTGCGAAAGAACTGAGCGTGTTCTTTGCTCCAGCAGATGGCGAAAATGGCATCCGCTCCTGCAGCCTGGTAAGCCTGCGCTCGACGCAACCAGTCGCGTCGGCGAGATTCTTCGTCAGGATGCACCTTCGCTACGTAGGTTCCTGGTCGACCAATCACCATAAACTGAGGGTTCAGCTTCTCGCCGGCCATGGCGCGAATCTTGTCGGCGGTCTCCTCCATGGATTCCAGTGCCATCACATGGGGAGGAATGAAAGGGCACTTATAAGGCAGACCGTAATCGTCAATATGGACCGCGGCGACCCCCGCCCGTTCAAACTCATGCATCCAAAACACTGACGCATAGGGTTCACCGAAACCTTGCTCGAAGTCGACAACGATGGGAAGCTCTATGGAACGTCTAATCTTGCGGCAGATGGCGAGAATTTCATCCGGAGTGATTACGCCGATGTCGGGCTGGCCATTGACAAAGGCCATTTGTAATGACTGCACCCCAACGGCGTCAAAGCCTGCTCTTTCGGCGATCTTCGCCGATAAGACGTCATGCACCCCCATAATCCATATCGGCCGGTTTTCAGCTAACAGCGGTTTCAGGTATGGTATGTTCATGGCTGTTTCCTCACCAACGCCTCACTCGAACTTTTTGGCCGGTTCGTTGTGACTCGTAGACGGCCTCCACAACGGCCAGCGTGGCAAGACCGTCTCTTGCGCTGACGTCTGGTTGAGTCCCGGTCAGGATGCACTGTATGAAGCGGTCCATTTGGCGGCGGAACATGTAAGTTTCATTGGTTGCGGGAGATTTCGGTCCTCCGGGGCATCGTCGTGGCTCGGGCATCTCCACCTGATACCAACCGCGATCGGAATCGTTTTCCTTATCGAGAGACCACACCATCAAGCGACCGTTTTCGGGCGAGTCCCAAGGCAAGAAATCGAAAGTGAGCTGGCCCTGTGTCCCGAAAAGATATCCGAACTCCGACCACTCGCCGATGCCTGAACCGAGGTGCAAGATGGGTGAGAGTCCTCTGCCGACTGTACCGGTATTGAAGACGCCGACTGCGCCGTTTGAGAAACGCATCAGGACGCTACCGAAGTCCTCCCAGAGGCCGATCTCTGGCCTCCGCAGATAATCACGAGAAATATTTTGAACTTCGGCACACACAGTCTCGACTTCAGATCCGGTCCACCAGCGCCAAAGATCCACGTAGTGAGGCAAATGGTCTTGCAGAATGCCGCCTCCAACAGAGTCGTCCTGCCAACGCCACAGGTAGCTATCGCGGTAACCGTCAGGAATCAGCCGTTCCGGCGCCAACTTAACACTCGCACCCCACTGGACATTCAAATAGAAGACCTCTCCAATCCTTCCCTCGCCAATCATTTGGCGAATCTTTTCACACGCAAGGCTGAACCGCTTCTCGTGACCGAGCATCAAGCAAATCCCGTGCTTCCGCGCTTCCTCGGCAATCTCTTCGGACTCCTCCAACGTGCGGGCCATCGGCTTTTCCAACAGGATGTGTTTGCCCTGTTTCGCAGCAGCAATAGAAATCTCCCGGTGCAGCCCGGGAGGAACGCAGATGGAAACCGCATCGACGTCAGGCCGAGCCAGTACCTCACGATAGTCTGTGGACGCCGTTCGAACCTGGAACTTTGCCTGAGCTTGCGCGGCGCGGTCGGCCTTAGGATCACAGACGGCGGTCAATTCAGCCTGGGGGTGTTCCCAGATCCAGGGCAAGTGTCCGATCCATGCCGCCGTGCCACAGCCAATGACACCGAGCCTGACTTTGTCTTGATGGTTTGCCATATCACTGGTTCAGAATGAAACGTGACGGCCGACCTCTGAAATGACTGGATGTTGCTTTGGCACAAGATTTGCAAAATCTTTCCAGCCAGTCGCGACCTTGGCTGGGGTCACTTCAAGAGCATTACCAAAAGACGATATTGAGAACCACCATGAGGAGCGCAGCGCCTCCAGCCATCGCTCCAGCAGTGGCGTACCAACGCTGCGGCTTTTGATCCGGATCTTGCCAGGTCAATCTGACCGTGCTGAGAGGCTGATTCGGTGACTGAAACAGGCTGGCAACCATGGCCGTAGCCACGTTAGCAAAGAACCCATAGGCCGCACCGTAGAAACCCATCGCCAGTTCGCTGCCGTAGTGAAGATAGCCAACTTCGTAGAGCACGTAGTGGCCAATCGTGACAAGGATGCCCGCCAGCATTCCCAGGAAGGCAGCGGTCCCCTGAACCCGGCGCGTCGCAATCCCAAGCACGAAAGTGGCGAACGGCGCACCAACAAAAATGGCGGAAAGCAATGCCCAATAGTCAAACATATTGGAGAAGCGGCGCGCGGAATAGGCGGTCGCAATCGAAATGAGAATTCCAACCACCGTAACGATCCGCCCAACCATCAAGTAGTGCTGGTCTTCGCGGCCACGAGCAATGTAATTCTGGTAAATGTCATAGGTCCAGACGGTGTTGAAAGCCGTCACATTTCCGGCCATACCCGACATGAAGCTGGATAAGAGTGCCGTCATGCCTAGACCCAGAAGCCCTTCGGGATAGTAATGCAGGAACATCAGGGGCAGCGCCATGTTGTAGTTTTCCTGCAACTTGTCAGGGATGACGGCCAGGGCTGCCAGACCTGGTATGACGGTTAGGAATGGGAAGAGCATCTTTGGAAATGTTGCAATCAGCGGCGTCTTCTTCGCAGCATCCAGGCTCTTGGCCGCAAGGGCCCGCTGAATGACCAGAAAATCCGTCGACCAGTACGCAAAACTCGCGAGAATCAGTCCCACAAAGATTGCGAAGAATCCAGCTCCGAAGGGAGTGCCCTCGGGATGTAGCACAGGCACCCAGGTATGTCGCATGTTGTCGGGAACCCGGGCGAGCAGCCCAGAGAGTCCTCCTACGGAATGCAGAGCCATCACGGACAGCGGAAAGATCCCTACGACCATGAGAAACAACTGCAGAACTTCGGTGTAGATCGAAGCTCTCAATCCCCCCAGGAATACATACAACAAGACCGTGCCCGCAGAAGCCCAGATCGAAAAGGTCAGCGACCAGTGGAATAACGCACTGAAGACAATCGCAAGGCCATACAGACTGAGTCCTGAGGTAAAGATCGTGAGGAAAGCGAAGCTCAGAGCATTCAACTGGCGGCATTTCTCATCAAAGCGAGCTCGCAGAAACTCCGGGACGCTGCGGACCCTGCTGTTGTAGAAGATGGGCACCATTACAAGACCAGAAAAGATCATGGCGGGCACAGAGCCAATCCAGTAGAGCTGATTGGTGAACATGCCGTACTTAGCACCATTGGCGGCAAAACCCATCAACTCAAATGAACCCAGGTTAGCAGCCATAAACGCCAAGCCCGTGATCCAGGCTGGTAAAGAGCGTCCGGACAGAAAGAAGTCCTGGCTCGTGTGCACCGAGCGTTTAGTCCGGAAGCCGATGTAGATGACGACCCCGAAATAGATGACGATAATCAGGTAGTCAAGGCTCTGCATGTCGAAGAGGTTTAACGATACACCACGGAAGACACCTCTGCCAGCAAAATCTAACCCGGACCCCCAAATCACTGTTTGTAGCAGCGATGTCGAAGACTATGGCGACCAGGGGCTTTGAGTTTATCGTTAAACTTTCCGCTTGACATCGGGAATCGGCAGTCCTAATTTGGCGGGCAGCTGGATTAGTTCAAACTTCAGGGATCGATTAGGGCAACGCTGAACACCGCTGCTGGGCAGGCGCCAGCGGGCGAAAGATCTGTTGGAGTTTGCGATGGATCGAAGAGAATTCTCTCAATCGTTCATGGCTGCGTTGGCGACTCTCTCGAACTGGGTAGCCAACGTGCGCAACGGTGCTGGCGGGACAGGGGACGATTCGGCACGAAACGCCGACTCCAAGGAACAGACTGGCCGTCGCGCTCCTTATGGTGAGCTCTTCCCCACCAATCTCTCCGGGTTGGAGACTTTCCACCTGAATTGTTCATGTTGGCCATGAATTTCATGTACGAAGGGCAAAAGGATTTTGGGGAGAGTCTGCTCAAGCGAAGTCTCGACAGCATGGTCCTGAAATGGGGCTACACCTGGGATTCAATCAATACGACGCAGGGAGATAAGGATACGGGGCAAAGAGCCTTTGGAGCTGACTACTATCAGGACATGATGTTGTGGGCAGTGCCTGCGGCCCTTAAAGGACAAGATTTGACGGGGCCGATGCGCTCGGGAGGACTCGTTGACCGTGTACTTAAGGCTGGGAAGAGAAGGTAAGAATCACGTTTAGCATGATGTAGCACCGGCTCAATCGCCGCACGTTGAGGCTGATCTCAAGATTCATCGTTGAATTTCTTCTTTGGGAATTCCCCCAAAGCCAGGGAGAGACCTGCCGTGGAAACTGGGTTAAAGGGCAAGACGGCATTGATTACGGGCGGCAGCAGTGGCATTGGACTGGGAATCGCGCGTGCGCTGGCTATTGAAGGAGTCGACTTGGCTGTGGCCAGCCGTAGTCCGGATGAAACGGCACTGAACGGGCTCAGACAGCTGAACGTACGCGTTGTCTCCATCACAGCGGACGTGAGTCAGGAAGCACAAGTCTCGGAGATGGTGCAGACGGCCATTGCGTCCCTTGGCAGAGTGGATCTCTATATCAACAATGCCGCCTGGGCTTGGCACCGGTCCATCACTCAGCTGGATTCCGACTCGTGGCTGAAGACGATTCACACGAACCTGTCCGGGTGCGTCTGGGCGTGTCGCGAAATCGCGCGCCATATGATCGATCGTAGACAGGGAAGCATCCTCATTATTGGTTCCACAGCGATGCTCACACCCATGTATCGAGAGACTGCGTATCGCATCTCCAAGACCGGTCTAAGAGCGATGATGGAAGTGCTCGCGCTGGAGTTGGCGCCGTTTGGCGTGCGGGTGAACATGATTGTGCCAGGGCACTTTGTCACGAGACTGACGGCTAACTTCGCTGGCGAGCCTCTGGAGAAGCTGAAGCAACAAATCCCGCTTCGGAGGACAGGACATTCCGATGAGGTTGGCCCGAGTGCTGTTCTGCTCCTTTCAGACAAGCTCAGTTCCTACACTACTGGTGCTTGCTTGGTCTTGGATGGCGGGTTGCACCTTCGTCCCTTGCCGATCTTTTCAGATGACGAAATCCTCGCGATGAACGCCCCTGCTTCCGCTCCGGAGACCGAATGCGAGCCACCAGTATGAGCTTCTCAGACACTACCGCTCGGCTCAGCAGAGCGGCGTTTCGAATGAGACGTCTTCGGATCACCAGGGCCTCAGCATGAGATCTGGTTCGGGTCGACAGCATCTTCCCTGGAACAACTCCTAAAAGGGAAAGGCGAACAAAATCCAGGCATCGAGAGTTTCCTTCAAGATGAAATACCGAACGCAGCTAGCCTGCACATTGCGGGTTTTGATGGTTGGACTGGTGTTTGGTCCGTTCCTGCCCGCCCAGGACGACGTTTCGCGGCGAGGCATGGAAAGTCTCACCCGAAATTGTGTGAGTTGTCATGGCCAGACGCCCATGTCAGCTTTGGATTTGCGACATCGCGAGTCCGCTCTGAAAGGGGGCACACGAGGTCCGGCAGTCATTCCTGGCAATGCCAAGGCGAGTCTTCTATATCAAGCAGCTTCTCACTCTGGTGCATTGAAAATGCCTCCAGGCCAACCCTCCCTGCCCATTCAGGATCTTGAAGCCTTGCGGCAATGGATTGACCAGGGATTCCTCTGGGACTCACCAGCCCTCCAGACCCAAGGCCAAAAATCGGTCTGGTGGTCCTTCCAGAGTCTCAACCAACCGCCTGTTCCTAAGGTAGACGACCTAAATCAGCGCAACTGGGCACGCAATGAAATCGATCAATTTGTTCTGGCCCGTCTCGCGAGAGAGAACCTTGCACCCTCCCCGGAAGCAGATCGGTTCACCTTGATCCGACGTGTGAGCCTTGACTTGACGGGGCTCCCGCCCGCGTGGGCAGAAGTGGAGGCATTCGTGACAGACCGCCGTCCCGATGCTTACGAGCGAGTCGTTGACGGTCTCTTGAGCTCACCGCACTACGGAGAGCGTTGGGGCCGACATTGGCTGGATTTGGCGCGTTACGCCGACAGCAACGGCGGTGAGATTGACAAGCCTCGCTCTATTTGGAAATACCGGGACTGGGTGATTGATGCGCTCAATCGCGACGTGCCGTTCGATCAGTTTGTAGTGGATCAGATCGCGGGAGATCTTTTGCCTGGGGCTACTCAGCAGCAACGCATCGCCACTGGATTTCACTGCAATACCATTGCCGACGAGGTTGCCGGAAATGGGAACCCCGAGGTTGCGCGCCTTGAGGCAGTCATTGACCGAGTCAATACAACCGGCGTGGTCTTTTCGGGATTGACGCTCGGTTGCGCTCAGTGTCATTCGCACAAGTTCGACCCAATTTCGATGAGAGACTACTATCAGTTGTTGGCCTTCTTCAATGACGCGGATTGCTCAGTGCTTGAGCTCGCACCCGCAGCTGAGATTGCCCGGCGAGATGCCATTCGGTCCCAACAGGAGACGCTGCGAGCCGAGCTTAAGACTTATGAAAAAGCTCTCGTTGAAAGGTTTGTGGCGTGGGAGCAAGACCTTATCCAGGCAAGTCGAACCGAGCTGAAACCGGAGATTCGAGCGATCCTCGAGACACCCAGACAGCAGCGGAGTGAGAAACAGAAACAGACACTGCTTGAATTCTTCAAAGGACAGGACCCTGGTTATCAGCAAAGGCTAAACACCATCGAGGAGCTCTCTCTGCGAGAGCCGAAGTTGGTCTCGACACTGGTGACGAAGCGGAGCCAGACACCGAGAACCACGCAGATCTTCATCCGCGGCGACTTTCAAAACAAGGGAGCCGAAGTCAGCCCTGGGGTTCCTGAAGTGCTTCCACCAATGCCCGAGGTAGCTTCATCTCTGGGTGGACATTCCGCTGAACGTCCAGACCGGCTTGATCTGGCCAGATGGCTGGTCTCGGCGGAGAATCCTCTGACGGCTCGCGTCACCGTCAATCGCATCTGGCAACAGCACTTCGGTCAGGGTTTGGTGGAAACCGAAAGTGACTTCGGGACCCGCGGCAGTCTTCCCAGCCATCCAGAACTGCTGGACTGGTTGGCCTGTGAATTCAGAGACCGGGGTTGGAGACTGAAAGCACTCCATCGGTCCATTGTGTCTTCCGCCACCTACCGACAGGCTTCGCGCAACCGCTCTGACTTGACCGAAATCGACCCGCAGAACCGGTTATTAGGCCGGCAAATGCGGCTTCGAATGGAAGCGGAGGCAATTCGTGATTCAGCCCTCTTCGTTAGCGGACTCCTGAGCCGAAAGATTGGCGGCCCCAGCGTCTTCCCCTATCAACCTGAGGGCGTTCTGGAAGGTCGTGCGACCAGGGCAGAGTGGAAGACAAGCGAAGGAGGAGACCGCTATCGTCGAGGGATGTACACGTACTTCTGGCGTCTGACGCCTCACCCCTTTCTTCGACTCTTCGACGCTCCTGATGCCGTGACGACTTGCACGCGCCGCTATCGCTCGAACACACCGCTGCAGGCCCTGACATTGCTCAACGATCCATCTTTCGTTGAAAGTGCTCAAGCCCTGGCTCGACGGATACTCCAGTCCCCGTCCACGGATGACCGTCAGCGGTTGCGTCTCGCCTTTCGTCTCTGCCTTAACCGAGATCCGGACTCCGTCGAACTTCAGAGGCTAAGTTACTTTCTCGGCGAGCGTCTGTACGAGTTCCTTAACGATTCAGTTCGGGCCAATCAGGCTGCCGGTCCGGTAGTTCTTAAAGGCGTGCCCCCTCACCAGTTGGCCGCATGGACTGCCATTTCGAGGGCGCTTCTTAATCTCGATGAATTCCTGACCCGGGAGTGAATCGGCATGAATCGCGATCAGCATCAATTGACGGGCCGCCGGGCTTTCTTGAGTGAATGCGGTCTGCGTTTAGGCTCGGTAGCGCTGGCTTCTCTGCTGGCCGATCAGCGTTGCTTTTCGTCAGTTACGAGCGGACGCCCAAGTCCACTGAGTCCCAAGCCAACCCATTTCCCCGCCAGGGCCAGGAACGTCATTTACCTCTTCATGGTAGGTGGCCCAAGCCAGCTCGACCTGTGGGAATACAAACCTAAACTCAATCAGCTGACCGGAGAACCGCTGCCGGAGTCGTATCTTCGAGGCCAAAGGTTTGCCCAGATCAAGGAGAAACAACCCAAAATGATGGGCAGCCCGTGGAAGTTCTCGCAGCACGGACATTGCGGTGCTTATGCGTCGGAGCTCCTGCCTCATACGGCTTCCGTTGTTGACGATCTGGCCATACTGAAGACCGTCAAGACCGAAGAGATTGTTCATCCGTTTGCGGAGTTGATGATGAACACAGGTGCGCGCGATTATGGCAAACCCTCGATGGGTGCCTGGGTGACCTACGGACTTGGCAGCGAATCTCAGAATTTGCCGGCATTTGTGGTCCTGCAGACGGGGGGCTACGCCCGAGCGAAGGGTGCAAACTATGGAAACGGCTTCTTACCGCCGTCGTATCAGGGAGTCGCGTTTCGAAACTCAGGCGATCCCATTATCAACCTCCAATCTCCTCCAGGGGTGTCTGCCCGTCATCAGCAGGAGCTCGTAGAAACCGTTGCGGCTCTGAATTCGGCTCATTTCAAACAGATGGACGATCCCGAAATTTCAGCCCGCATTTCTGCCTATGAACTCGCTTTCCGCATGCAAGCCAGCGCACCGGAGCTGATCGATTTAAGGGGAGAGACCAAGGAGACGTTGAGTCTTTATGGAGCGGATCTGGATGCACCTTCCTTTGGGCGGAGCTGTTTGCTGGCTCGGCGGATGATTGAAAGGGGCGTCCGCTTCGTTCAGGTTTTTCATGGTGACTGGGATCACCATGGTGGCCTGGCTGAGAAGCTTCCAGTGTTGAGCAGACAAATCGATCAGGGATGCGCCGCTTTAGTCAGGGACCTCAAGCAACGAGGTCTGCTGGAAGAAACACTGGTGATCTGGGGCGGAGAGTTCGGCCGCACGTCTGTGGCCCAGCAGCAGGAGTCCTCGGCAGTCGGCCGTGACCATCAGGTGGACGCCTTCACTGTTTGGATGGCTGGCGGTGGAACACAACCGGGAATAACAATCGGAATGACCGATGAATTGGGCTGCTATGCGGTTGAGGATTCAATTCACGTTCACGACTTGCAGGCGACCATCCTCCATCTGCTGGGTCTGGACCATACGAAACTGACCTACCGGTTCAAGGGCCGTGACTTTCGGCTGACGGACGTCGGTGGTCACGTTGTGAGCAAGTTGCTCAAGCGCTCACACGGCCCAGTAAACGGGTAGCCGCAAGTTCCTAAAACATACCCCGAGCGTTGGTGTTTCGTTGTGCTGAGGTAGTGCTCAAGTTTGTTGCTCGGTCATTTGTCGAAGACGGATTAAGAGGGACATCATCCAGACGACGAACACACAATAAGGAACCATGCCCACAGTCGAAACGACAGAAGAGCAGGGCACTGCCGGAAAACCCGTGAACCCGCCGGATTCCTTTCTCCAGAGGCTGCGCTTTCTCGGCCCTTCGCTCGTCTTGACAGCATCACTGGTTGGGTCTGGTGAGTTGATTGTGACCACCAATCTCGGGGCTAAAGTTGGGTTCGTCGCATTGTGGATCATCATTGCCTGTTGCGTCGGCAAAGTAGCAATCCAGGAAGCCTTGGGTCGATACACGATTTCTTCAGGCGAAACATCGCTCGAAGCGCTTAGCCGGTTGCCCGGCCCACGCCTCATTCTTGCCTGGCCCATCTGGATCTTCATTATTGTTGTCCTCTTGACCATCCTTCAAATGGGAGGAATCGCAATCCTCGTCGGAGAGTCCATTAACCTCATTCTTCCTCAATTCAGCAGCCAGCGGTGGGCTCCCGTCGTATGCGCCGTTACGCTTGTGCTTCTCCTCAGTGGCCGTTACGAGGTTGTTGAGCGGCTTTCCACGCTGTTTGTCGTTGTATTCTCACTCTCGACCGTTGCCTCAGCTGCTTTGCTTCAGTGGACGCCCTATGCAATTACGCCCGCTCAATTGCTTGATGGATTCAGATTTGGACTTCCAGAGGCAGGTCTGGGCATGGTCTTGGCGATCGTCGGTGCCGTTGGGTTGAGTTCCACGGATCTTCTGTTCTAC
>Ga0194132_10012769_pt1 | contig 10369 bp, 11 predicted proteins | sample TA2KigOf80mmetaG_FD_148612 | JGI IMG/M metagenome (GOLD analysis project Ga0194132, IMG submission 148612) | Freshwater microbial communities from Lake Tanganyika, Tanzania - TA2015054 Kigoma Offshore 80m | ecosystem: Environmental > Aquatic > Freshwater > Lake | place: Tanzania: Lake... | reverse complement strand
CCAACATCAAACACCGCAAGGCGAAACAGGATGCCTCACGTGGCAAGCTCTGGACCAAACTCATTCGTGAGGTAACGGTTGCTGCCAGGCTCGGTGGCCCGGTGCCGGCGGATAACCCCCGGCTGCGTACTGCTGTCGACAAGGCACTCGATGGCAACATGCCACGCGACACCATCGACCGTGCCATCCAGCGCGGTGCCGGCGGTGCTGACGGCGCAAACATGGAGGAGCTCACCTATGAAGGTTATGGACCTGGAGGTGTTGCCATCTTCGTTGAGGCGATGACCGACAATCGCAACCGAACGGTCGGTGAGGTGCGTCATGCGTTTACGAAGTGTGGCGGCAATCTCGGCACGGACGGCTCCGTGGCTTTCCTGTTCCAGAAGCGCGGTGTGATTGCGTTTGCACCCGGCATCTCCGAAGACGAGGTGATGGAAGTTGCGCTCGATGCCGGAGCCGAAGACATCGACACGGGTGACGACGGCGCGCTCACGGTGTTGACTCCACCTGAATTGCTGCAGACCGTCGCCGAGGCGCTGCGGGCGAAGAAGTTCACTCCCGGAAGTGCTGACATCGATATGGTGGCGCAGACGATGGCACCCTGCGAAGGCGAAATCGCCGAGAAGGTGATTCGCCTCATCGACATGCTCGAGGACCTCGATGATGTGCAAAAGGTCTACTCGAACGGCGAGTTCCCGGACGAACTGCTTGACGGTTGACGTGGGAAGCTCCTGTGGCTGCTCGTTACCGGTAACACAGCGGGCGTTGTGCCGGCGCTGTCGAAAATGGAACGCGTGGTGGTCCATGAGAGTCAGCCGGATTCTTGCTGAAAGGGCCGGAATACGTTGAACATCCGCATTCTGGGTATAGACCCTGGCTCACGGCTCACTGGCTACGGAATCATCGATGTGGCTGCCGGACGGCTCAGCTATGTGGCGAGTGGATGTATCCGCGCCGTGCGCGGTGAAATGCCTGAGCGTCTGAGGGAACTGTATCTGGGTCTCGAGGAGCTGCTGGCCGGGTATCAGCCGCACCAGGTGGCGATTGAGCAGATTTTCGTCGCTCGCAACCCGGCTTCTGCCTTGAAGCTCGGTCAGGCGCGTGGTGTCGCGCTCGCGGCGTGCCTGAGCCGCGGTGTATCCGTCAATGAATACGCAGCCCGGCAGGTCAAGCTCGCCATTACCGGCACGGGTAAAGCAGCCAAGGAGCAGGTGCAGCACATGGTTCGTGTGTTGCTCAATCTTCCCGGGACACCACAGGCGGACGCGGCCGACGCGCTTGCGATCGCCATCTGCCACGTCAATACTCGCCGCCCATGATCGGACGTGTCCGGGGCAGACTGGTTGAGATCATCGACAGTACCGCGCTGGTCGATTGCGCTGGTGTGAGTTACGAGATCGAGCTGACACGTGGCGCCATCGAGGCGGCCGGTCTTTCCGGTGTCGAAGTTCTCCTCTACACCCACCTGGTCGTCCGTGAAGATGCACATCTGCTGTTCGGCTTTCGCAACCGGCAGGAACGGGATGTGTTCCGTACGCTGATTCGCGTCAACGGTGTCGGCCCCAAACTGGGTATGGCTCTCCTTTCAAACCTGTCCGTCGGTGAGCTGGCTGCTGCGGTCGCGACCGGAGAAACCGGTCGGTTGGTCAAGGTACCCGGCATCGGAAAACGAACGGCCGAGCGGTTGCTGGTTGAACTCAAGGACAAACTCCAGGACGTGGCCCCGGCGCAAGCTGATCTCGCACCTACATATAGACGGAGTGGTGCCGGATCCGCTGAAGCGCTGTCCGCACTCCTGGTGCTGGGCTACAAACAGGCGGAAGCGGAACGTGCGCTCGCCAACGTTCCTGACGATATACGGGATACTGAGTCGATTCTCCGTATGGCTTTGCGTTCGTTTGTGCGAAATGGTGCGAGCTGATGTCCGTTCAACCTTCTGCAACGTACTTCAAGAAGAACATTTACCTGATGAACTCGTGCTGCATTCGCACGTAACCCTTTGACCACGACGATGAGTATTGAGCCCGACCGATTGATGGATCCGGCCCCTCGACGAGAGGAGGAGCAGCGATTTGACCGGGCGCTGCGCCCGCGGTCGCTGGCCGAGTATATTGGTCAGGAACCTGTCAAAGCGCAGATGGAGATCTTCCTTTCCGCAGCCCGCAACAGGGGAGAGGCGCTCGATCACACACTGATTTTTGGTCCGCCTGGGTTAGGCAAGACGACCCTTGCGAACATCATCGCCATTGAGATGGGCGCAGATATCACCACGACTTCGGGTCCGGTACTTGAGAAGGCCGGCGATCTGGCGGCACTTCTGTCGAAGCTGAAGGCGGGAGATGTTCTTTTTATTGACGAAATTCACCGACTCAGCCCGGTTATCGAAGAGATCCTTTACCCCGCAATGGAGGATTTTCAGCTCGACATCATTCTCGGCGAGGGGCCAGCTGCCCATTCACTGAAGCTGGGGCTTGAGCGGTTTACCCTTGTGGGGGCTACGACCCGTGCCGGACTGCTGACCTCACCGTTGCGAGATCGCTTCGGAATCGTTCAGCGTCTTGACTTCTATACGGTTGATGAACTGGCTCTGATTGTCACCCGCTCAGCGGACAAACTCGGCGTTTCGATCGATGCCGGCGGTGCGCGAGAAGTCGCAGCCCGCTCACGCGGCACCCCCCGGATTGCCAACAGACTGCTCCGTCGGGTGCGCGACTACGCGGAAGTGAAGAGCAATGGCGTTGTGGACCGCAAGGTTGCGGATTCAGCGCTGAACATGCTTGAAGTCGACCACGCTGGCTTCGATGCGCAGGACCGTCGTATGCTGCGCGCCATTATTGAGAAGTTCGGTGGAGGTCCGGTGGGGATTGACTCCCTGGCGGCCGCCCTCAGCGAAGAGCGGGATACGCTCGAAGACGTACTCGAACCGTATCTGATCCAGCAGGGTTACCTCAAACGCACGCCTCGCGGGCGAATCGCGCTGCCAAGTGCGTATGTTCATCTGGGGCTTCCCGTTCAGGAAGGTTCGCTACAATCGCAACTTGATCTGTAAGCAAGACAGCATCCGCAAACCTCATCGGTTCATGAACATCAATCCGGGTGTGAAGCCAGGCAAGGAGTCCTGATGCCGGAACAGCTTTCCATATTTGAACTTGTCGCCAATGCCAGTCTGCTGGTGCAGCTGGTGATGGCGACCCTGCTGGCCGCATCGGTGGCTAGCTGGATGATGATCTTTCAGAGATGGATTTTCCTGCGCAAGGTTTCTGCGGAAGTGGAGCGTTTTGAAGAACACTTCTGGTCGGGTATTGATCTGCGCAAGCTCTACGGGCAACTCGAAGGAGCGGATGACCTGACCGGAATCGAAAAAATCTTCGTGGCCGGATTCAAGGAATTTTCCCGTCTCTCTGAACAGGCCGGCGCGGATACGGATGCGGTGATGCAGGGTGTACAACGGGCAATGCGGGTCGCAGTGAGCCGGGAAGAGGAGCAGCTCGAACGCAATCTGCCGTTCCTCGCAACGGTAGGATCAACGAGCCCTTACGTCGGCCTCTTCGGTACGGTCTGGGGGATCATGAACTCATTCCGCAGTCTTGCGAACATGACTCAGGCGACCCTTGCGTCCGTCGCGCCAGGCATTTCCGAAGCCTTGATCGCCACAGCCATGGGCCTGTTTGCGGCCATTCCGGCGGTAATCGCTTACAACCGGTTTTCCGCTCGCGTGGACGTGCTGATGGGCCGCTACGAAACCTTCTCTGACGAATTGACTTCGTTGCTGCAGCGCGCTGCGCATGCACGCCAGGTCAAACGCGACTGAAGCGTTTGACACAGACGCAAGCACGCTCCGTCAACTGCCGGGTTTGACAGATGGCCAGAAAACGCAAGCCGATGTCCGAGATCAACGTCGTGCCCTACATCGACGTCATGCTCGTGCTGCTGGTCATCTTCATGGCCACGGCGCCGCTGCTCACCCAGGGTGTGAAGGTGGATTTGCCGAACGCGCCTTCTGAACCGGTGACCGAAACGGAAGATGATCCACTGGTGGTGTCGATGCGTCCCGATGGCGCGATCTTCGTCAACCTAGGTCTGCAAAATGCTGACGACGAAGGTACGCGGGTCACGGTGTACTCGCTCGAAGATCAAGCCGGGAAGATCCTGCGGGAACGCCCTGAAGTTCCGGTGTTCGTCAAAGCTGATGAAAAGCTCGACTACGGCGATGTTGTCCGCGTGATGACCGTTCTGCAGAAAGCGGGAGCCGAGAGTGTCGGGCTCATTACCGATCCGCCGGAGATGCCGGGTGTCTGACACCTGGCACTGGCGTGACCAGTGGCTGCCGTTTCTGCTGGCGCTTGCCGTTCATGCTGCAGCCATATTGGCGCTCTATGATGGCTGGAATCCTGACTTCGAAGTGGAAACCGTTGTTGCTCCGAAATTCGTGAACTCCACGCTGATCGTCATGGAACCCAAGTCCAAACCTAAGCCCGCGCCCAAACCTCAAAAGGAGCCAGAGCCCCTCAAGCCGATTGTTCAGCAGCAGGTTGCTCCAGCACCGCCAAAACCGGTGCCCAAAACTACACCGACACCTGTGAAGACGGAGACCAAACCGGACCCGGAAGAGATCCGCCGCAAAGCCGAACAGGAAGCAAAGCGCAAGGCTGAAGCCTTGCGGCAGCAGCGTCTGCAGGAGCTTGCCGATCAATCCTTTGAGGATGCGCTCGCCACTGAAGAAGAGAGCCTTGATGACGTTACCGAAGAAGGTGAAGCCGCCAAGAGTTACTTTCAGGCCATCTACGACCAGGTTGTGAACAACTGGTCGCGGCCGCCAAGCGCACGTAACGGCATGAAGGCACTGCTGCGCGTGGATTTGGTGCCAACGGGTGACCTCGTCAATGTTACGGTGGTCGAATCCAGTGGCAACTCGGCCTTTGACCGCAGCGCCGAGCAGGCTGTGCGAAAGGCCGGCAAATTCGAAGTACCCAAGGAGAGTGCGCTGTTCGAATCGAAGTTCCGGCGCTTCAACCTGTTATTCCAACCCGAGGACCTGTTTCGCTAAATGGACAGACAGTTTTTCATTCGCGTCATCGCCTGCGTCGCTCTGTTTATCACCGCTTCGTTGCAGGCAGCGTCGCTTGAAACCATCGTCATCGACCGCGGAGGTGTGAATCAGATCAAGATCGGTGTCGTGCCGATGAAGATGGACCCAAGCCTTGCAACCATGGTCGATCCATCCGACATCGTCTCGAACGATCTTCGCTTCAGCGGCCAATTTGCACCGATATCTCGCGACAACATGTTGTCGATGCCGAGTTCACCGGCGGAGATCATCGCGCGGGACTGGCGGATTCTTGGTGCCGAGTATGTGGTCATTGGCTCTGCCATGCGGGAGCCGACTGGCCAGGTGAGTGTGACCTTTCACCTCTACGATGTGCCTGGCCAGAAACAGGTGATGATGCAGAAGGTATCCGGGCGAGCGGACCAGTGGCGCGACATCGCGCATCGTGTGTCTGACCTCGTCTACGAAAAGATCACCGGTGTCCGTGGCGCATTCTCCACCCGAATCGCCTACGTGCTGGTGCAGAACGCCGGAACATCGCGGGCACGTTACGCGATCGAACTGTCAGATATGGACGGTGAGCGACCTCGCACGGTGTATTCGTCGACGGAACCACTGATGTCGGTCAGCTGGTCTCCCGATGGACGGCGGCTGGCTTACGTTTCATTTGAGACCCAGCGCCCAAGCATCGTGATCCAGGATGTGCGCACGCTCGCCCGGGAACGGATCGCCTCGTTCTCAGGAATAAACAGCGCACCGCAGTTTTCTCCCGACGGTCGCCAACTGGCGATGGTGTTATCCCGGGATGGCAATCCGGAGATCTATCTCATGAATCTTGCGGACCGGACCCTGCGCCGACTGACAAGAAACCCGGCGATCGATACCGAGCCGGCGTGGGCACCGGATGGCCGTCGGTTGATCTTCACATCGGATCGTGGGGGCAAACCGCAGATCTATGGACTCGAGCTTGCCACCAACCTTGAGGAGCGCCTCACGTTCCATGGTGACTACAACGCACGTGCGCGCATGCTCGATGATGGAAATCTGGTTTTTGTGCATCGAAGTGCTGGTATTTTTCATATTGCGTGGCAGGATATGCGCCGTGATCGGGTAGTCGTCCTCACCAGAACCAATCTTGATGAATCACCATCGGTAGCCCCTAACGGAGCTATGTTGATGTACGCCACACAGGCTCGCGGAAAGGGCGTCCTGGGTGTCGTGTCGATCGACGGAAGTGTGAAGTATGAATTACCTTCGTCGTCGGGTGACGTGCGTGAGCCGGCGTGGTCTCCATTTTTGGATCCACTGTCGGGACGGTAGGCTCCCTCACAGGGTACCCGATTCCAGGTTCCATTGACGGTTCCCAATAACTGTTCCCAACTAACAAAGGTGTTTGACAGGAGATGATGATGTTCAAGGAACGTCTCACCAGCTTGATCGCAATTACTTTGGTCGGCCTCGTGCTGACGGGCTGTGCAGGCAAAAAAACGCCGCCGCCCGCACCCAGTGAGGACAATACCTCAACACAAACCACCGCTCCGGCAGAAGCCGCGGCACTAGCTGACTTCGGTGCTGATGGCCAGCCCATCGACCCACGCACCGGCGGGCCGCTGAATCGCACGTTCTATTTCGACTACGACCGGTCGGACGTCAACCCGTCTGATATCGCCGTTCTCGAGATTCACGCGCAGTTGCTTAATCGCAACACCGGCAAGTCCGTGGTCATCGAAGGCCATTGCGACGAGCGCGGTACCCGCGAGTACAACCTTGCGTTGGGTGAGCGTCGTGCCAATGCCATCAAGAGCTTCCTGACAGCTGCCGGCGTCGCTGCTTCGCAAATTGAATCAGTGAGCTACGGTGAAGAGCGTCCGGAAAATCCGGGCCATGACGAAAGTGCATGGTCACGGAATCGTCGCGCGATCGTTACCTACCGGTAAGACGTTCGACTGCCCGAGGAACTGTGCGGCGCGGATTATCCGCGCCGTGTTCTTTTGATCTTCAAAGGCACTGCATGATGGTGTGCTTGGATTACGCAGCCGGTGATCCTCGGGACACCGACTTCTGCTTCTTTCTCCTTCGTCGTGCAGTATTCAGTCCAGCTTCAGTAGTTCGTGTCTAGGTTGTGTCCTTCCAGGTTGTGCCTATTCAGAATCTGCGGATTCTCCCGTTTAGTTGGTTACTATCATAATGGTCATCAGGGGGCCCGTATGACCCGTACAAGAAGCTTCTTGGGTCGTGTGGTTGTAGGCGGCATGACATTGTTTGTTGTCTCTGCAACCGCCCCGATGTTTATTGCTAACGCGGCTGCTGCCGTCCCCGTTGAAGATCGCAGTTCGACCGGTGTTGCACCGAGACCACGTCTGGAGCCGGTACCACCATCGGAACCGGAATCGCCAACGCGTGACTGGTCCTCCGTGCCGGACTCAGCACCACCATCGGGCGACATGGTCGGCTCAGGTTCGGGCCTCGGTCAGTTATTCACTGAACTGCAGACGCTTCGCAACGAAGTACAGGAGCTGCGCAGCGTGGTCGAAGAGCAGCAGCACAAGCTGCGTCAGCTCGAAGCTGCCCAGCAGGAGCAATACCAGAATCTCGATCAAAGGATATTGGCATTGTCGGGCCAGGGTGTGGCGCCAACCACCGGCGGTGGAGCGCAACTTGATCGTCCAGTGAACGCCAATTCTCGCCCGATACTGCCCACCAATGGTTCCAACGGTGGTGGTGCAACCCGCAATGCGGCTGGAGAAAAGGCCGCGTATCAAACGGCATTCGATTCGATGAAGGCGCGGGCGTTCGATCAATCGATCGAAAAATTCACGCGGCTGATCCAGGACTATCCGGATGGTGAGATGACACCGGGATCCTGGTATTGGCTCGGTGAGCTTTATCTCGCGAAAGCCGATCTCAACCAGTCCAGAGAGTCGTTCTCTCAGGTGGTGAATCTGTATCCGTCGCACAACAAGGCACCGGATGCGCTCTACAAGATGGGTGTTGTCTTCCATCGACTCGGTGACAATTCCAAGGCGCTGGAGTATTTGGACCGGGTTCAAAGGGACTTTCCGGTCAGCGCGGCGGCAGGTCTCGCCAGGATCTACGCCAGCGAACTCCGCTGATCACTTCCGGAGGCTGGAAGTGACTGGTGCGGACAGCCTTCGCATCACCGAGATCTTTTTTTCCCTGCAGGGTGAAAGCAGCTTTGTCGGCTGGCCTACAGTGTTCGTGCGCCTGACGGGTTGCCCCCTGCGGTGTACGTGGTGCGATACAACGTACTCTTTTCACGGTGGAGACCGTAAACCCCTAACAGACATCGTCGCCGAAGTATTGGGCTTTGGTGCGAAACACGTCTGTATCACCGGTGGGGAGCCGCTTTCGCAGCCCGGTGTTCATTCCCTCATGAACCAGCTGTGTGACCTCGGGCTCACACTTTCACTCGAAACGAGCGGAGCGCTGCCGATCGATGCGGTGGATGCCCGTGTACACCGCATCGTTGATATCAAGACGCCGGGCTCCGGCGAAGTCGGCGGAAATCTATGGTCTAACGTCGAGTATCTGCGGCGCAGCGATGAAGTGAAGTTCGTGATTGCGGATCGCCAGGATTACGACTGGTCAGTGTTCAAGCTCCACGAACTGGATCTGGCGAAGCGGGTCGGTCATGTGCTGTTTTCGCCCGTGCACGGTGCGCTCGACCCGGCTCGGCTGGCTGAGTGGGTTCTTGCCGATCGACTGCCGGTGCGCCTGCAATTGCAACTTCACAAGGTCATCTGGGGCGAGGAGCGGGGACGCTGACGATGCCACGAAAGGCCGTGGTTCTGGTCTCTGGTGGTCTCGATTCAGCCACCGTTCTCGCGATTGCGACAGAGGCCGGGTTCGACTGTCATCCCGTGTGTTTCGAGTATGGGCAGCGGCATCGTGCGGAAGTGGACTCGGCACGTCGGGTTTGCCTGCGTCGAACAGGTCGTGAGCCTCGTATCGTCGCGGTGGATCTCTCGGCTTTTGGTGGTTCCGCCCTTACCGATACAGGGATTGAGGTGCCAGAGACATCAACCGAAGGTATTCCGGTCACGTATGTACCCGCGCGAAACACTGTGTTTCTCTCACTCGCGCTTGCCTATGCAGAAGTACTGGACAGCCGCGACATCTTTATCGGCGTCAATGCAGTGGATTATTCGGGCTATCCGGATTGCAGGCCGGAATTCATCAATGCGTTCCAGGCTCTGGCAAACGTTGCCACACGCGCGGGTGTTGAAGGTCGATCGATGATCATTCACGCGCCGCTGCTCGATTGGAGCAAGGGCAGGATCATCGAAGAGGGTATGCGCCTGGGTGTCGACTACGCGGAGACCGTTTCCTGTTACCAGGCAACGGACGCGGGCCTTGCCTGCGGTCGATGTGACAGCTGCCGACTGCGTGCACAGGGATTCCGCGAAGCCGGTGTACCTGATCCGACCCGTTATGTTGTGGGTCGCGGTTGATATCGCCACGACCCGGCAGCATCGTCTGCAGCGGATATCTGGTCAAACCCCGATAAAATCAGGGTTGTTTTGCCGCCAACGGCGCGACTACAATTCGCGCTCTTTTGTCGGGTCGTTAGCTCAGTTGGTAGAGCACCGGGCTTTTAACCTGTAGGTCCTGGGTTCGAATCCCAGACGACCCACCACTCTCTGCGCGTTTCTTCCACACGACTTCCTGCTTTGCGTCGATCCCTCGGCAGAATCCTCAGCCGCCCAATCCATCGAGTATGGTGCGGATACGTTTCGCGTTTACGCCGATGTCGCTTTGGCCGACTCGTGAAACGCTGCGGACGTCCACTACGCTGCCCGCTTCATGCGGCCTGATTCGAACCACAACGTCATCCTTGAAACCCATCCAAAAGGTGGTTGCCGTCGCTTCGATCAAACCAGCATCCGAATTGGCATTGACGATCTGGAGGCCCATGCCTTCGAGAACCCCTTTGGCGCGGTTGAACACTTCACCAGGTGCGGTGTTGGTCGTCAGTGGCTTCAGATCCGGATAAGCGCCTTTCTGTTGTTCAGCAAGCGCCGCTGTGTAGTCAAGGGGATTCGAGTTGTCGCCGCGCAGTGCGACGATCTGGTCGAAAGCAGGCGGATCATTCGTATCTGTGGAGATGTTGTGGATGGGCGGAACGCTGCGTGCTGTGAGGAACTGTGAACCAAACACGCCGGCGATCAGCGCGCAGAGAATGAGACCAGTGGCAACACTGGCACGGGCAGCAGGCAGATTCTTCGAAAACGTCATGATGAGTGCGATCAGACCGAGCACTACACCGAGGAAGCCAAGTGCACCGCCCAGCGCGAAGAGCCC
>Ga0194132_10012767_pt1 | contig 10370 bp, 9 predicted proteins | sample TA2KigOf80mmetaG_FD_148612 | JGI IMG/M metagenome (GOLD analysis project Ga0194132, IMG submission 148612) | Freshwater microbial communities from Lake Tanganyika, Tanzania - TA2015054 Kigoma Offshore 80m | ecosystem: Environmental > Aquatic > Freshwater > Lake | place: Tanzania: Lake Tanganyika... | reverse complement strand
GCGCGCGCTGGCGCCGCCGTGGCCTCCGTCACACCCGGTTCCAGCCCATTATTTCCGTCCATGCTCTACCTCCGTCTTTACGATCGGTAGCGCAGTGCGCTGTCTCAGGAAACCGTGCCCCACCCCACGTGCTGTCGAGCATGTTGATCTTCGCCGTCGCGGGTTCGCTGATATTCGCCGCCTCGCACTCGATCGGCTCCCTGGTCGCCGGCCGCTTCCTGATCGGCCTCGGCTTCGCCGGCGGCATGGTCGGCTCGCTCGTCGTGCTCTCGCGCTGGCACTCGCCGTCGGGCTTCACTCAGGCAATGACGCTGCTGTTTGCGATGGCCAATGTCGGCAGTCTCCTCGCGACGCTGCCGCTCGCGGCGGCGAACGACTGGATCGGCTGGCGGACCACCTTCATCGTTCTCGGCATCGCGACCGGTGTCGTTGCGATCCTGTTCCTGCTCATCGTGCGTGACTCGCCGAATGAGAGTGCCGGGCACTCTTCTCGTCCGCAGACGCTGGGTGACTCGATCCGCGGCATGCGTGACGTCATCCGCGTTCCGGGTCTCCTCTATGTCATGCCGATGATCGGCATCGGCTATGCCTCGATCGTGACTATTGTCGGCCTCTGGGGCGGCCCCTATCTGCACGATGTCTACGGTCTCGACGGCGTAACGCGCGGCAACCTTCTGTCGATCATGGCGATCGCGCTCGTGCTCGGGACGCTCGCTTACGGCCCGATCCAGCGCTACGTCGGAGCCTTCCGCCCGGTGGTCGTTCTCGGCGGAGTCGCCTCGGCGGCGCTCATGCTTCTGCTCGCGACGGTAGCGACGGCCTCGCTCTGGACCACCATCATTCTCCTGGTCGCCATCTGCTTCATCGGTGCCTACAGCGTGATCCTGATGGCGCACGGCGTCGCTTTGGTTCCCCCGGAGCTCTCCGGCCGCGGGTCGACGACGCTGAACGCCGTGCTGATGGGCGGCACCGCGGCCCTGCAGATCGGTTCAGGAGAGGTGATTGGTCTGGTCCAAACCCTGAGCGGAAGCGTTGCTGCGGGTTACGCGTCATTCTTCCTGCTGTTGGGAGTTTTGACGCTGGTTGCGGCGATCATCTATCATCGGGTGCCGGAGCCGCTCTCCCGCCGGCAGACGGCGTCGGCGAGCGACAAGTGACGGCAAATCGTGCTCATTCCGCTGAAGCCAGCGACATCATCCCTGAGCAACGGAGAGGACCCATGTCAGTTCTGCGATCGACCCTTGGCGCCATTCTCGGGGCAGTGGCGCTTGCCGCTTTCGCCGCCGCTCCGGCGCTGGCTCAGCCGCTCGCCAAGCCCAAGGACCGACCGCTGCTCGAGGTGACCGGCAAGATCAAAGTCACCAATGACGGCGAAAAGGCGACCTTCGATCTGGCTCTGTTGGAGTCGATCGGCGTCGTGAAGACGAAGACGTCGACCGCCTGGACCGAGGGCACGCCGCAGTTCGAAGGCATCATGCTGAAGACGCTGCTTGAACGCCTTGGCGCGTCCGGCGACGCCGTCATCGCCGTCGCGCTAAACGACTACAAGGTCGAGATCCCGATCGCCGATTTCCAGCGCTATCCGGTGATCCTCGCCTATCGCATGAACGGCGAGCTCCTGAAAGTCCGCGAGAAGGGGCCGCTCTGGATCATCTACCCGCAGGACGACTTCCCCGTGCTCAAGAACAAGGAGACGCAGTCGAAGTGGGTCTGGCAGGTCAAGGAGCTGCGGGTGAAGTAGCGCCGCTCGTGCCGCTCGTGAGACTGACGTGTTGACGACGTCCGTTTCCGGCGGAATGGAGGAGGTACGCTGGCCCTTGATCAGGTACGGCGTGCTCGTCGTCTCCTTCTGCGCATTTCTCATCGGAGTCTTCTTCATCTTCCAGGGCTTGATCCAGCAGCGGGCATTGGTCGAGAAGGAAAGCCGCATCAGCATCTGGTTTGTCGCCCAGGCGAACATCGAGTTCCATCGCCTGATGGAGTCGCTGAAGGCCTTCGCTCTCCAGCCGACCAAAGACAGCGCCGACGACACCCAGGAGCGATTCGAGATCTTCTGGAGCCGCCTGCCGCCGATGCTGAGCGGCTCTCAGACGGCGGGCTTGCGCGAGCTGGAGGGCGTCGTGCCAGCGGTCCGCGCCATGGTCCGCACGCTCGAGGAAGTCGAGGCCGATGTCGGCCGACTGCAGGCGCTGTCGAAGGAGGTGCTCGAAAGCCTCGACGACCGGCTCGATGGCCTCAGGGCGCCGCTGCAGGATCTGATGCGGCACGCGCTCCTCTACGAGTCGAACGAGGTCAGCGGCGCCCGACAGCGCCACAGCGAGCTCTACCTGCAGCTCCTCAGCCTGTTTGTTCTGACGCTCGCCGGAGGTCTCGCCGTCTTCGTCATGCTGTTCATCCAGACCGTGCGCACGCACCAGGCCGTGGTCGCTGCGGCCACGTCGGCCGAGGCGGCAATTGCGGCCCGGAACGAGCTCGAGCTCGCGATCAACAGCATCTCCGAAGGCTTCATCATCTACAATCCGGACGATACGGTCGCGCTGTTCAACAAGCGCTATGTCGAGCTGCACCCGTCGCAGGCCGAGGTCTTCGCCATCGGCGTCCACTTCCGCGACCTCCTGCTCGCCTCGGTCCGGAACGGTCTGCCGATTCCGACCGATCAGGTCGAGTCCTGGATCGAGGCCTGCCTGCGTCAGCGACGCGAGGCGGACTCGACCTTCGAGAGCGAACTCGCCGGCGGAAAGTGGCTGAAGATCAGCGAACGCCGTCTGAGCGACGGCCGCATCGTCGGCGTGCATACCGACATCACCGAGCTCAAGGAGCGCGAGCAACTCATCAATCAGAAATTGGCGCTGCTACAGACCACGCTCGATCATATGAAGCAGGGCATCGTCGTGTTCGACGGCTCCTTCTCGCTGCTGCTATTCAATGATCGCTACATCGAGGTCAACAAGTTCCCTGACGGCTTCGTTTATCCCCGGCGCAAGTACCACGACATTGCCCGCTTCGCCGCGCTGCGCGGCGATTTCGGTCCGGGCGAGCCGGATGCGCTCGTGGCGTCGCAGGCCGGTGCCATCTCGCAGCTCCTCCGCGACAAGAAGGGAAGCTTCCGTCAGCAACGCCGCCTTCCCGACGGCCGCGTGGTCGAGACCGTCGTCACCGCGCTTCCGACCGGCGGCTTCGTCAAGACCTACGAGGACATTACCGAGCGCGTGCGCTCGGAGGCCGAGCGCGCGCAGCTGAGCGAGAAGTACCACGCTGTGCAGAAGACCCAGGCGCTCGGTACGCTCGCCGGCGGCATCGCGCATGACTTCAACAACATCATCGGCAGCATCCTCGGCAATACCTCGCTCCTGATGATCGACACGCCGAAGGAGGACCCTGGCTACGAGCGGCTGCGCCAGATCATCGAGTCGGGCACACGCGCACGGGACCTCGTGCGTCAGATCCTCACCTACAGCCGAAACGCCGAGTCGGAGCGCAAGCCGCTCGAGCTTGGCGCCGTGGTCAAGGACAGCCTGACGATCGTCAATCCGCTGATGCCTTCCAACGTCTCGCTGAAGTTCGAGCGCATGGACGAGTGCCTGGTCGCGGGCGATGCAACTCAGATCCACCAGGTTCTGCTGAATCTCTGCCTCAACGCCGCGCAGGCGATCGGCAGCAAGGAGGGCCAGATCACAGTGTCGGTTCAGTCTGTGCAGGCGCGGGCCGGCGAAGGGCAGGACTCGGCTTTCCCCAAGTCGAGCTCGGCACGGAACCCGGTTCGCGGCCAGTCGGGCACGCTTGCCGACGGACGTTATGCTCGCATCGCGGTTCGCGACACCGGTGTCGGCATCGACGAAGAGACCATGCCGCGCATCTTCGAGCCGTTCTTCACGACCAAGGAGGTGGGTCAGGGAACCGGCCTCGGGCTAGCTGCCGTGCAGGGCATCGTCCGCAACCACGAAGGCGTCATCGCGATTGAGAGCGTGCTGGGTGCGGGGACCTCCTTTTCGGTCTACCTCCCGCTGATCGACGTCGCGGCGCTTCCCGCCAGGGAAGAGAAGCCGAGCACGCTGCCGATAGCCGGCAAGGAAAAGATCCTGCTCGTCGACGACGACCGCGCGCTCCTCGCCGTGACCAAGGACATCCTGATCCGGCTGGGATACTCGGTTGACGCGTTTGCCGAGCCGCTGCTTGCGCTCGCAGCCTTCCGCGAGAAGCCGGGTGATTGGGACCTCGTCATCACCGACCGCGCCATGCCGCGGGTGCCGGGTGAGGCTCTGGCGAAGGAGATGAAGAAGCTGCAGCCGAAGCTGCCGATCCTGATGCTGAGCGGCTTCATCTCGGCGGAGGAGGATGTCTCGCTTCGCAAGGCCGGAATAGACACCGTGATCAGCAAGCCGGTCCTGCCCGACGAGATCGGCGCGGCGGTCCGCTCGATCATCTCTTCGGCCAGGGCCACATCCTGATCCCTCGAAGCGGAGACGTTCCTCGCTCCTTTCGTTTGACTTGCGTCGAGCCTCTGCGCCGATGAGCCTTCGCATGCCGGCAGAGAAGGAAAGGCCGATGGCTGCAGCCAAGTCTCGTTCTCCCACCCGCCGCCGCGCTCCGCGCGTCAGGATCAGGTGCATTCGCTCGGTGCCGTTGTTCGGCGAGAGCCCGAAGGGCGGTTGGTCTGCCGAGATCAAGCCTGAGGACTCGATCCACGCGCTGATCGCGGTCCACACCGATGCCGGCGTCACGGGCTTCGGCAGCGTCTTCACCGATGCCCGCCTTGTCGCTGCGGCGCTCAAGGTGCTGGAGCCGCTTTATGCCGGCGAGGATGCGCTGCAGCCGGAGCGCGTTTCCGATAAGCTGCACCAGAACACTTTCTGGATGGGCCGCGGCGGGTCTCTCACGCACACGATCAGCGGTATCGACATCGCGCTCTGGGACATCCTTGGCAAGGTAACCGGCCTTTCCGTCAGCCGGCTCATCGGCGGCCGGCATCGCGAGCGCGTGCAGCCCTATTGCTCGCTCCTCATGGAGGAGCCGAAGAAGATGCGCGATGTCGTCGCCAAGTACCGCGGCAAAGGCTTCACCGCCTTCAAGATCGGTTGGGGACCGTTCGGGCGTGCGCTCGACCGCAAGCTGGACGAGGCGATCGTCAAGGCGGCGCGAGAGGCGGCGGGACCCAAGTCGAAGCTCTTCGTCGATGCGGGGGCCAGTGACGCCTATTGGCCGCACGGGCTGAAATGGGCGTTGCGTACCGCCGAGATGCTGAAAGATTTCGAGGTCGGCTGGTTCGAGGAGGCGCTCCGCCCCGATGCGATCGACGATTTTTGCGAGCTCCGGCGGCGGAGCCCCGTGCCGATCGCCGGCGGCGAGGTGCTGACCCGCCGCCAGGCTTTCATCCCCTGGCTTACACGCGGCGCTCTCGATATCGTCCAGCCCGACGTGACCAAAGTCGGCGGCATTTCCGAGCAGCGGCGGATCGCCTGGATCGCCTATGACTTCGGCGTCAAGTACATCGGCCACGGCTGGAACACCGCGCTCGGCGTCGCCGCCGACCTGCAGATGGCGACGGCCTTCCCCGAGACCGACTTGGTCGAGTTCATCGGCGGCAGCCCGTATGTCGATGGCATCACCGTTGAGCCCTTCACCCTCGACAAGGAGGGATGGCTTGAGATCCCCGACCGCCCCGGCCTTGGCGTCGAGATCGACCGCAAGAAGCTCGCCCGGTACACGGAGGACCCCGAACGCCTGTTCGATTGAGGCGGGGAGCCTGTAGAGTCGGGGCGCCTTGGTTCAGACCATTGAGAGCCGCCATGCCCCAGGACGCCATCGAGCTTACCGCCCCCGACATCTCCCGCTTCGCCCGGGGGACGCACGGCATCCCTTACGCCCACAGCTTCGACTCCGGCAAGCCCGGGCCGCATGTGATGGTGAACGCGCTGACCCATGGCAACGAGATCTGCGGGGCGATCGCGCTCGACAAGATCTTCTCGCTGGGGCTTCGGCCGAAGCAGGGCAGGATGACGCTCGCCTTCGTCAATGTCGGTGCCTATCGGCGTTTCGATCCGGCGAAACCGCACGCCTCGCGCTTCGTCGACGAGGATTTCAACCGCGTCTGGGTCGAGAGCCGGCTTGACGGATCGGAGCAGACCGCCGAGCTCAAGCGCGCCCGCGAGCTGAGGCCGGTCTTCGACCAGGTCGACTTCCTCCTCGATATCCACTCCATGGGCACGCGATCGACGGCGCTCACCATCGTCCATGGCCTTGAGAAGGAGCGGAAGCTCGCGCTCAAGGTCGGCGTGCCGCCCTGGATCGTTGCCGGCCAGGGGCACATACAGGGCAAGCGCCTGATCGAGTACACGCCCTTCAACGACCGCTCGAACGCGAAGACCGCCATTCTGGTCGAGTGCGGCCAGCATTGGGAGGCGAACGCGGCTCGCGTCGCGCTCGACACCGCGCTTCGTTTCCTCGGCGTCACGGGTGCGATCGACGACGAGACCGTGATGAAGCACGTCCACGAGAAGGCGCCGGAGCCGCAGAAGATGGTCGATGTCTCCGGCGGCTACACGGCGAAGACCTCGGAGTTCAGGTTCGTGAAGGAGTTCATCGGCCTCGAGCACTTCACTAAGGCGGGCTCGCCGATCGCCACCGACGGCGGCGAGACCGTCACCACGCCGCATGACGACTGCTACCTGATCATGCCGAACCACCGCGCGAAGAAGGGCGACCGCGCACTCCGCTTCGGCCGACCGAGCGCCTGAGCCATGGCGGTCGCGATCGACGAGCTGATCGGCCTCGACGGCTTCTCCCAGCCGGCCTTCACACCGGACGGATCGGCGCTTCTCTGCGTCGGCCCTGGCGACGGCCTCATGCAGGCCTGGCGCGTGCCGCTCGACGGCGGCTTGCCGCGCCGTCTCTCCTTCGTCAGAAACGAGCGCGTGATGCAGGCGCGGCTGTCGCCGGATGGATCGCAGGCGATCCTGTCCGTCGATGCCGGCGGCGACGAGCATGCGCAGCTTTGGCTCGTTCCAGCCGCCGGCGGTGAGGCGCGGCAGCTCACCGACGCACCTTCCGTCATCCATACCTTCGGCACCTGGACACCGGACGGGAAGGCGATCCTCTACGCCGCCAATGCCCGCGACCCGTCCCGCTTCGACCTGCATCGCATGGATCTCGCCAGCGGCAAGGTCGAGACCCTGCTCAAGGATGGCCAGACGCTGAGCACCGGCGGTGTGCAGCCGAACGGGAACCTGCTGCCGGTGATCGAGGATCTGTCGCACTTCAATACCGACATCAGCCTGCTCGATCTGCGCTCGGGCGAGCGCAAGCCGATCAGGATCGCCGAACGAACGGCGAAGTCCATGGCCTTCCGCTGGAGCAAGGACGGCAGCGCGCTCTACTTCTCGGCCGATGGCGAGCGCGATTTTCTGGGAATCGGCCGCTACCTCGTTGCCCATAGCCGGATCGATTGGCTGTACGCGCCGGAAGCCGATGTCGAGTCCCTGGCGTTGGCGCCGGATGGTCGTATCGCTGCAGTCGTCAACCGTGACGGATTCAGCCGGCTCGAGCTCCTGTCGGCCGACGGCAGGCCGATGCCGACCGCGATCGAGCCGGGCGGCGTCATCAGCGAGATCGCCTGGTCGCCGAACGGCGGGACGCTCGCCTATGCCTTCTCGACGCCGACCGCCGGAAGCCGCATCCGGCTCCTCGACGTAGCGGCAGGCACGGTGAGAAGCGTCATGGCCGACGAACCCGCCGGCCGGCTCGCCGGCGACCTGGTCGAGCCGGAGCTGGTGAGGTTTGCAAGCTTCGATGGCGTGCGGCTCTCGGGCTTCTTCTATCGCCCGCGCGGGGCGCCGCCGGCGCGGGGTTGGCCCGTGGCGATGATGGTGCATGGCGGGCCGGAGTGGCAGATGAAGGCCTTCCTCCGCTACGACGTGCAGAATCTGGTCGAGGCTGGCTACGCCGTGTTCACTCCGAATGTGCGGGGCTCGACCGGCTATGGACGGCGTTACGCAAGCCTTGACGACCGCGAGCGGCGCATGGACAGCGTGCGCGACCTTGAGGTTTGCGGGCGCTGGCTCAGGCGCCAGCCGGGCCTCGATCCGCAGCGCATGGCGATCCTCGGCGAAAGCTATGGCGGTTTCATGGTGCTCTCGGCCTTGGCTGAGCAGCCGGATCTCTGGCAGGCCGGCGTCGATGTCTTCGGCGTCGTGAACTTCGAAACGCTGCTGCGCAACACCGGTCCCTGGCGCCGCGACCACCGTGCCGCCGAGTATGGAGACCCGCTGGAAGACCCGGACCTGATGCGCTGGCTTTCCCCGATCAGCCGCGCCGGCCGCATCAAGGTGCCGCTCTTCGTCACCCATGGCGATCGCGACCCGCGCGTGCCGAAGAGCGAGTCGGACCAGATCGTCGCCTTCCTCAAGGGGCGCGGCGGCACAGTCGAGTACCAGGAACTAAAATACGAAGGGCACGGCTATCTGCGCGCGCACAACCGCCGCGCCGCCTATGACGGGATCAGGCGCTTCCTCGACCGCCACCTCGCCAAGAACGAGTAGGCGGCTACGCCGCCTTCCGCTGCGCCTGTTCCTTGAGGTAGGGGATCAGCGCCGCCGCGGTCTCCTCGGGCGCCTCGACCGGAATCGAATGGCCGACGCCCTCGAGCTCGACCAGCCGGCCGCGCGCACCCAGCTCCTCGGCCAGCATGCGGCCATTCGCCGGCACGGCTGCGACGTCGGCGAGGCCCTGGATGATCAGCACCGGCGCCTTGCCCGCCGTCCACCATTCGGCGATCGGCGTCGCCGAGGCGGCGGCGAGGCAGGTCTTCATGACTTCCTCGTTCCAGCCATCGAGCCAAAGCGTGACGTCGCGGCCCGGTCCGAAGGAGCGATGCGGAGCGCCTCGGCCTTCTGCTCGCGCGTCGCGGTCTTGTCCTTGCCGCGGTCGATCGCCGCCTGGATCTCGGGCGAGGGCGCGACCTTGCCGCTGGCGCCGAGGCAGACGACGGCCGCCGCGCGCTCGGGATAGAAAGCTGCAACGGCGCGCGCGACGCGGTTGCCGAAGGCGTGGCCGACCAGGAGCGCCTTGTCGCCGCCAGCCGCTTCGATCACCGTGACGACATCGGCGGCGAGATCGCGGAGCGTGATGCCTTCCATCTTCCCCTTGCTCTCGCCGATGCCGCGGGTCTCCGGCAGCACGACACGAAACCCGGCCTTGGCGACCGAGCGGGCGAGCGGCACCACGTCGTCGGGCCCGCGGCCGAGGCCGGGCATCATGATCACCAGCGGGCCGGCGCCGAGCGCGAGAGCCCTTATCCGCGCCTCGCCGTTGGAGGCGCGGAGAGTCTGGAAGTCGTTCATTGTCGGTTCAGCTCTTGTCGATGTTCCAGAAGACCAGCGTGCCGGCACGGACCACGCCGGTCACGTTCTTGCGCCATAGGAAGGGCTGCTTGAACTGGCCGAGCGGCACATAAGGGATCACTTCCCAGAGCCGCTTGTGCATCTGCTCGACCAGCGCCTTCTGCTTAGCCGGGTCGCCTTCCTTCATGTACTGGTCGCGCATCCTCTCGACCACTTCGTCGCAGGGCCAGCCGACGAAGTTCTTGCCGTCGCAGGTCATGATCGTCGATGGGCTGGTGATCGGGCTCGCCAGATGCGCGCCGTTGGCCGTGGTGTGGAAGATGTTCCAGCCGCCCTGCTCGGGCGCGTCCTTCTTGGCCCGGCGGCCGGCGACGCTGCCCCAGTCAGTCATCTGCAGCTCGACATTGAAGCCGATGGACTTCATCTTTTCGGCGGTCAGCAGGCTCATCGCGTTGTAGGCGGGGATGTCGGCGCCGCCGATGATGATGAGCTTGCGCCCGTCATAGCCGGATTCCTTGACCAGCTGGCGGGCGAGCTCGATGTTGGGCTTGCGGAAATTGTCCGAACCCGCCTCGGTGCCGTTCGGCGTGCCGCAGACCCAGAAGGCGTAGCACTCGATCCACCACTTCCTGTCGCCATAGGCGGCGGTCATGTAGTCGACTTGGTTGCTCATGTGGGCGAGCGCGAGCCTGGCCTTCACGTTGTTGAAGGGCGGGTGCAGGTGGTTCGTAAGCGGTGGGCTGACCCCACGATCATAACGGCTTGACGTGTTCAGTGCGCCGCAGCGCTGCGATGCGAGGCGGTGCCGGCGGCCCAGTTCCAGGGCATGAGTTCATCCAGGCGCGAGGCGGGCCAGAGATTGACGAGCTTGGTCAGGACGTCGGCGAAGTAGGCCTGGGGATCGACGCCGTTGAGCTTGGCGGTCTCGACCAGCGAGGCGATGGAGGCCCAGTTGGCTGCGCCTTCGTCGTGACCGGCGAAGAGAGCGTTCTTCCTGCTGAGCGCGATCGGTCTCATCGAACGCTCGACCGCATT
>Ga0194132_10012764_pt1 | contig 10372 bp, 10 predicted proteins | sample TA2KigOf80mmetaG_FD_148612 | JGI IMG/M metagenome (GOLD analysis project Ga0194132, IMG submission 148612) | Freshwater microbial communities from Lake Tanganyika, Tanzania - TA2015054 Kigoma Offshore 80m | ecosystem: Environmental > Aquatic > Freshwater > Lake | place: Tanzania: Lake... | reverse complement strand
ACTGGCACTTGACTACGGCCCCAGCACAGCGCCCGAACTCGACCCCATGGCCGTGGCGCTTGTGCGTCACGGTATAAGAAAAGGACATCGCATCGCCTTGTTTACGCTGTGGCCCGACGGGCTTGGTCAGATCAACAAAATTACCGACGATACGATACGAGCCGAATTTCCGGACAAGCGCTATGGCGCGGACTACGTCAATCTGGGGTACAAGGCGGGTGGCGGCGGGGCCATCAACACCATGATGGTAAACTTGAAAACCATGATTCCTGCCGACGCGCTCGGCGCCCTGCTCGACAGCCTGCCCATGATGGCGGAAACGCGCAGCCTGAGCGATTTTTCCGTGATCGTCAGCCTGACGGCAGGTGATCCGGGGTTGAAAGAATGGATTCAGTTTGCCGGCGATATCGGAGGTATTCCGGTCATGGGTGGTGGGACGGCAGTGGTGGCTCCGGAACTTTATCCGTATTACCCGCAACAGATGGTCGGTATCATGGGCGGACTCAAAGGAGCATCCGAATACGAATCCGCCCTTATGCTCGGATACCCGGACACCGAGCGACTCGAAATGGCCGCTACGGTACGGATGGGACCGCAGGTCGTTTCCCATGTGGTGATCGTGCTGCTGGTGATCTTAGGCAATATAGGCTATCTGCTGGAACGGAAGAAATCGATACGTAGATAGCCCGGACCGGACGAAAACACGGAATCGGAAATGAGCGATACGCTTATCCTCTGGATCGATGCGGCTCTAACGCTGATGATCCTTTCGTTTTTGTACCGTGACAATGCGTTTTACAAGTTTGCCGAACATCTTTTCGTGGGGGTGTCGGCGGCCTATTGGATGGTAGTGGGATTCTGGGACCACTTGGTGCCCAACTTGCTCGGCAAGCTGTTTCCTTCGCTTATGTCGGGGGTTGTTCCCGTCGCCAACGGCCAGGCGGCGGAATGGCACTATCTGATCCCCGCAGTGTTTGGGCTTTTGCTCTTGACCCGTCTGGTGGACCGCTGGGCGTGGCTGAGCCGATGGTCGCTCGCCTTTATCGTCGGCGGTTCGGCAGGGTTCAATCTGCCACGGTTTCTGGATTCGGATTTTATTACACAGGTTCAAAGCACGATGGTTCCGTTGCTGGTGTTCGACACGGGCGGTGCGCTGCTTGTCGGCGCCAGCCTGTCACACCTGGTGTTGGTAGCGGGTGTGATATGCGGTCTGGTATACTTTTTCTTCTCGCTCGAACACGACGGGATCACCGGCAAAGTGTCTCGCTTGGGTATCTATGTGCTTATGGTGACCTTCGGCGCGGCCTTTGGTTATACCGTCATGGCTCGCATATCCCTGCTGATCGGACGCATGGACTCGCTTGGAAACTGGCTTAGCTCAATGGGGCTGTAAACCCGTCTTTTTCGTTAGCTCGAAGTAGACGGGGTCATGGAATTTGTTTGAAGCATAGCGCCGGAAATTCCTTATATTTAAAGAAACCTCTTGCGTGACACGGCGTATAGTATATATCATAAGGCGTTAAGCGACTGCCTCTCTCGGACCGGAATACCCGCCGTCTATCGCACCCATCAAGTTACAGCAGGAGATGTTATCGATGTTTAACGACCGTCTGGAGACCATGCGGCCTTCCAGCCTCGAACAGGACATCGACAGAAAAGCGGAACTGCTCCAAAACGTGCCGTTATTTGCCGGACTGGGTTTGCTGGAGATACGTAGCCTTGCAGAAATGGCGATGGTACGTCACGTTCCGACCGACACCCTCATTTTGCTGGCTGAAGAAGAAGGCGATACGCTGTTTGTCATCGTCAACGGCCGGGTGAAAGTCACGGTAATGAGCGAGGACGGACGCGAGGTGATACTTTCGATTCTGAAGGACGGACATATTTTTGGCGAGATGTCGCTGCTGGACGGCAAACCGCGTTCCGCTTCGGTGATTTCTACCGACGAGACGGAACTGATCATGTTGCGGCGAAGCGAATTTCTAATGCACTTGGCGCGTTATCCAGAAATGGCAACCAAAATGCTTGCTACACTCGCTTCGCGTCTGCGCCGCACTAACAGACAGGTGGAAAGCCTTGCGTTGCTTAACGTATACGGGCGCATAGCAGGGACGTTACTCCAGCTTGGCGAAGACCAGGGCGTCAAGACGACGATTGGAATCACCATCGCCGAACGGCCCATCCATCAGGAAATCGGCAACATGGCCGGGACGACCCGCGAAACCGTCTCGCGTGTGCTCAACGATCTTGAACGGCGTGGGTACGTAACACGGGACGGACGAAGCATCGTCATACAGAATCCAAGCCGTCTGCGCGAAGACTTCTTTCATCTCGGATAGCCGCTAAAGTAACGGAAGATAGGTCTCCAATTCGTAGTCAGTCACCTGCGTGCGGTAGCGTTCCCACTCCTGGCGTTTGTTCTCGATCAGCTTTTCACACAGATAATTCCCCAGTGCTTTTCTAAGCAGTTTGCTCTGTTGTGCCAGTTTTAACGCTTCGTTTAGGTCGCGTGGCAACTCCCGTATCTTTAGCCTTTTTCTTTCCTGTTCGGACATCTCATGGACATTCCGGTCCGCCGGATTCCCCAGATGGTAGGCTTTTTCTATGCCTTCCAGTCCGGCGGCAAGAACGACGGCAAATGCCAGATAAGGGTTTGAGGCGGAGTCCGGAGCACGGTATTCCACGCGCATGGCGTCGTGTTTGCCCGGTGGACAGGCCGGAACCCGGATCATGTCGGCTCGGTTACGCAAGGCCCACGAAACGTACAACGGCGCCTCGAACCCGGGAACCAGACGTTTGTACGAATTTACCCACTGATTGGTCACGAGCATGGTTTCGGGGGCGTGTTCCATCAATCCGGCAATAAAACGGCGTGCCGTTTCGGAAAGGTGGTAGGGTTCTGCCTCTTCGTAAAAAGCATTGGTATTTCCGCGAAACAGCGACAGATGGATATGCATCCCGTTGCCGTTGTGACGCGCGTGCGGCTTGGGCATAAACGTCGCATACACCTGATGTCGCAAAGCCACTTCCTTGACTACCAGCCGATACGTCATCATGGAGTCGGCCATGGTCAGCGCATCGGTATACCTAAGCGAAATCTCGCTTTGGCTCGGGCCGTCTTCGTGGTGACTCAGTTCGACGCCGATACCCATCTGTTCCAGTGCCATGACCGTATCGCGCCGCAGATCGGTGGCCGCATCGAGCGGCGTCATGTCGAAATAACCACCGGTGTCGAGCGGTTTGAGCGGAAGTTCCGCATTTTTCAGATAATAGTATTCCAGTTCGGGCTGAACGTAAAACGAGTATCCAAGATCGCTGGCACGTTTCAGGCTCTGCCGTAACACACCGCGTGGATCTCCGGCATACGGGGTTCCGTCGGGTTCGAGGATGTCGCAGAACATGCGCCCCACCGCGCTTTCTTTTGGACGCCACGGCAAAATCTGAAATGTGCTCGGATCGGGCATGGCGATCATATCGTGCTCGTCACGACGGGCAAATCCCTCAATGGAAGAGCCGTCGAAGACTTCCCCGTCGTCCATCGCGTCTTCCAACTCTTCGACCGTGATCGCAAAGCTCTTGAGAAACCCTAAAATATCCGTAAACCAGAGACGGATAAATTTTACGTCGTGTTCTGCTGCCGTTCGCAGTACGAATTCCTTCGCGTTACGGTCTGCCGGACGCATGACTCACCTCGTGTGGGTGTATGTTTCAGGGGAAGTAAAAACGGAGCGAAAAGCCATTTTTGAGTTGACTTTTGGATCAGGAATGCTATTTTTGACTCATTCCTGTTTTAAGTGTCTTTACGGTCTTTCCGCCTCAGCGGTTTTCCGGCGTCGGCCGTCAGGAGTCGATGGAGTAAGCCGCACTACAATGAATTCTCGCAACAATAAAAGTCGAGATCGCTATCGCAAAAATGCCGACCGCCGCGGTCCGGAAGACCGCAGGCCGGTCCTCGAACCCAAACCCGAACGGCACAAGCGTTGGAAAACGCTGTACGAAACCGGGGAACTGGAAGACGAAGATACGCAACTTCCGGAAGACGCAGAGGGCGGCGACGGCGATGACGACGACTTGAACGAACGATAGTTTTTTCGCGTCCGATCCGTAACACCGGTACGGAATCCTCCCCGCGTAGCGACCCCCTTCGTATGGGGAGATAGACGCACGCGCCGATACAAGGACGCCCCACGTCCCTTGTGGGGTCATCCTGTGGTATGCCATAAACGCTATTTCTTTTCTCCCCGTTTTGCCTTTTTCATCGCCGCCTGCCGTTGCGCCTTGCGCCGCTGCTCCTCGGCGTGCCGCCGTCGTCTCAACTCACGTTGCCGTTGTCTCATGACTTATCTCCTCTCCGGTGGAATGACTTCATATACGATCGAACACATTACTTTCGAAATCGTTTGACTGTTTCGCGTCATCAGACTGACAAAAACGGTATCGTTCGGGGTCACAGCTATTTCTTGCTCGCTTCGTCCTACCTCGTTTTCCGCTTCGTCCCGCCAAATCGCCGTTACCTTGACCGTCTGCGTCTCGTCGGACAAGGCGGCAACTCCAAAACGCACACGCCTATGGCTCTCGGATACACTTGTTTGGACCCCGAATACCGATACGTTTTTTTTGAGTATCGTCGGGTACACGTATGCCGCGTCCAGCCGGACAAAACCATAAGGGATCAATGCACCTACAAACAGCAACCCGATCGCCTGACGCACCACGCGCCTTGTAGCGCCGGAAACGGCCTTGTTCACGGCGAACGATCCTGTTCGCTCGAGTCTCCGGATGAATCGTGGTTCTCCCACAGATCGACCTGGCGATCCCGGATCCGGTCTCGCAACCGATCTTGCCTTTTGTGACTCCGTGCCTGAATCCGCTTGTTACGCCGCCGGACGATATTGTATGCTACGACAAGGATGACAAACACCAAAAACATCTTGCTTGTCAGAAATTCGATCATGAATTCCATAACAGCACCTCCTGTCGCCAGACCTGAAACCGACAGCCGTCCGCAACAGTACAATGTAATCGTTTCCGACCCCTTCGCCAATATATTTGTTTCTGGAGACGTCTCATGCCTCTTTTGCTTTCGCGATCCGATATGAAACGACTGTTGGATATGCCAACGGTGATCGACACGTTGGAACAAGGTTTTCGGGAGAGCGGCAAACCGGACGATCATATCCCGGAACGTCTTGCCCTTCAAATCGCCTATGCGGACGCCGTTTCGCTTTTTATGCCCGCTTTTTTATCAAAAACCGGTGTATTCGGCGCCAAAATGGTGTCCGTCTTTCCCGAAAACACAAAACACGGGTTGCCCGTCGTCACAGGATACTACCTGTTGTGCGACGCCGAAACCGGGGCATTGCTTGCGCTGATGGATGCGACGCACCTGACCGCGGTGCGCACCGCCGCGACCTCGGCGGTGGCTTCGCGTCATCTGGCGCGTCCTGACGTCTCGACACTCGGCATTTTCGGCGCAGGCGTTCAGGCGCGTTTTCACCTCGAAGCTATAAAAACCGTGTTACCGCTCCGTGAAGCGATCGTATACAACAGAACCCACACCCACGCACTTGTCTTCGCTACCGAGATGGAGCGTCTACATGGTTTTCCCGTTCGTGTCGCCTCCACGCCGGACGAAGCGCTTCAGGCCGACGTGCTGATTACCTGTACCCGATCGGCTACGCCGCTGTTCGACGGGCGCAAGGTCCGCCCCGGCACCCATATCAACGCCGTAGGGGTATATACCCCGGACGCCCAGGAACTCGATGCGCATCTCATCCGTCGCGCCACTGTGTATGTGGATACACCGGAAGGTGCGCTTACCGAAGCAGGTGATCTGCTTGTTCCCATCCGACAGGGATTGATCTCGAAAGACCATATCCGGGGTGGGCTGGCGGCGCTTTTACGAGGCGAGATTCTCGGGCGACGCTCAAACGAGGAAATCACCGTGTTCAAATCAGTCGGATTCGCCCTCGAAGATATCGTCACCGCCCAAATGGCCTATGAAAAGGCACTGACAGAGAAAGTGGGGTTGTCTTTCGATCTATGACGCGTCTACTGATTATTCGTTCCGGTGCGCTTGGCGATTTTATCCTCACGCTTCCCGTACTCGACGCGCTTCGCGCCCGGTTTCCCGGCGTGCAGGTGGATGTGCTCGGAAATCGCGCGTTTGTTCGTCTTGCCATGGACGGCGGCCATGCGAACGAATGTCTCGACATCGACCGGAGCGATATGGCGACGCTATTTACCCCCCATGCATCGCCGTTCCTCGGTCTGGCGGACCGACTGCGTCGCTATGATCTGGCGGTGACCTTTTTTCCCGACCGCGATGGCGTCCTGAAAAAGAACCTGCTTCGCGGCGGTGTGGGACGGGTGATCGCGATTCCGTATACGCCAGACCCACAGCGGCGTATACACATGACCTATCGCTTTATGGAACCGCTGACCGCACTGGGGATCGCCCCGCTGCCCCCTCCACCTCGGTTAAACAGGCCCCAAACGACAACCGCTCCGGTAGACGAGCAAGAGCCTTGTGTCGTCGTACATCCGGGGAGTGGCGGGCTAAGAAAATGCTGGCCTGCGGAGCGGTATGCGGCGCTGTGTGATGCGCTTACTAAGCGCGGGGTCCGGGTGACGCTGACCGCCGGACCGGCAGATACCAAAACGGTCGAGGCGGTAGCGGATCGGCTTCGGCACCCGATTCCGGTCGCCGACAACCTGACTTTATCGGAGATGGCTGCGTTTTTGCGCCGGAGCCGGGCGTTGGTCGGCAACGACTCAGGCATCGCGCATCTTGCCGCGGCGGTAGGCGTGTCCGTGACAGCGATATTCGGACCTACCGATCCGGCGGTATGGGGGCCGCGCGGGGATCACGTGCGTATTCTGTGGGGGCGGGACGTTTTTTCGGGGGATATAGGATATGTGGATTGGGAAGGAGACGGAAACCCGCGTCCGTTGGAAGACGTCACGGTGGAGCGTGTTCTGGAGGTGTTGTGCTTTTTCTAAAGCCCGGTAGTTCGTAGGTTACCCATGCTATGCCAAGCGCGCCTATGCCTGCGCTGATGCACAACGCCAGCGGCGTTCCCAGAAGCGTGGTCAACGCGCCGATCTGTAATCGTCCGGGCGGCCCACCGCCTATGGCAAGCACGAGCGTGCCCATGATCCGTCCACGCATGACGTCGGGAGTAGCTTCCAGAATCATCGAAGACTGCATCACGCTAAAACCGGCCTGTCCTATCCCGCACAAAACTAGCAGAAGGACCGACAGCGGATACGAGGTCGAAAGCGCAAATCCCATGATAGAGATCGAGCTGAGAAAAGAACTTCCGGCAAACACATAACCGCCGTACTGACGGCTTTTGACCAAGTCGATGAGTCCGACGCCGATAAACGAGCCGACACCGATTGCGGCGGTGAGCAGACCGAGTTCCTGCGGGCCTTGATGCAGTACGTCGCGCGCAAACACCGGAAGCATGGCTTGAAACGGGAAGGTAAAGGCGTTCATAAAAAGGGTGATCCCCAGCACCCCATAAATGCGCGGTTCGCTTCTGGCATAGCGAAGCCCTTCGAGCAGGTCTTTCCATGGGGAGATCGCGGCAGCGTCTTTTTTTGCTGGTGGCGGGGTGTGCGACATACGGAGGAGAAAAAGTAGCCCGGCAGCGTAAAAAACCCACAACACGGGAAAACACCACCGGACGCCGAGAAATTCCAGCACCATCCCGCTGAGCACCGGTCCGGCGACGCGAGAAACGTTCTGCGGAATATTCTCCAGCATCATCGCGTCCATCATGCGGTCTTTGCCGACCATGTCCGGGATCATGGACCGGCGCGAGGACCAGTCGAATGCGCCACCCAGTCCGATAAGCAGCGCGCCGAGCGCCACCTGCCAGAAGGCCAGCGTGCCGATCAGACCGAGGATGCCCAGCGCGCCGGAGACGGCCACGTTGATCTGTTGCGAACGTAGGATGAGTTGCCGGTAGCTGAACCGTTGGGCAACCGTACCGATAAACGGGCCGAAAAACAGAAAGGGTGCGCTGCGGAAAAAGGCTACCAGCGCCACCAACCCCGCCGAATCGGTCAGTTCGAGCACCACCCATCCGATGATCAACTCTTCCATCCATCGGCATTGCCACCATAGGGCGTTCGACATCCACAGATAGCGGAAATCGGTGTCAAGAAGCAGTTCGGCGGTCTTCCAACGGTCCGCAAGACGTCGTATACTCAATATCGAGATGAGAAATCCTCCGGGGTGGGACAGAGACGCGGCGCGGCAGGACACGCCGTTTCCCTACCGCATTCTTCCTCTTACCGGGTACATAGGGTCGTTGTATCCCTTGCCGGTGTGTTCGCCGGGCGGAACGAGACCGTCTATGGCGGTCTCGTCTTCCGGGGTGACGGTCACCTCGATCGCGCCGAGATTGTCTTCCAGTTGCGCAAGCGTGCGCGGCCCGATGATGGCGGACGATACAACCGGGTTAGCAAGCACCCAAGCCAGCGCAAACTGTGTAAGGGTCGCTTGGTGGGCATCGGCCAAGGGGTTCAGCGCGTCGGCGATGGCAAAACTCTCGGCTCGGTATTCCGCTTGCATGATGCGTTTGTCACCCCGGCCCGCGCGTGAGTCAGCGGGTGGCGGCTCACCGGCTCGATATTTGCCCGAAAGAACCCCGCGCGCCAGTGGGCTGTACGAAACTACTCCGACCCCATAGGCGCGGCAAAAGGGAAACAGCTCTACCTCCGCGTCGCGGTTTACCAGATTGTAAAGCGGTTGTACCGCCGAAAATGACACCCAATGGTTTTCCCGGCTGATCCAGATTGCCTCACACACTTGCCATGCATAGTGGTTGGAGCAGGCGACATAGCGGATTTTTCCGGCCCGGACACAGTCGTCGAGCGCACGGAGGGTCTCGTCCATCGGGGTCGTATAGTCGGGAAAATGGACGAAATACACGTCGATATAATCTGTGCGAAGCCGCTTGAGGCTGTCATGGACGGCGTCGAGCAAATGTCCCCGGCTTGCGCCCTGATCGTTGGGGCCGGGACCGGTAACCCCGCGCCCCTTGGTGGATACCACAACCCGATTGCGTCGGCCCGCAAGCGCGCGTCCGAGGATATGCTCGGATTCCCCAGCGTTGTATACGTTGGCCGTGTCGATAAAATTGATGCCCGCGTCAAGCGCCCGGTCGATAATCCGTATCGAGTCCGTTTCGCTTGCAGGACCCCCAAACGCCATGGCACCCAGACACAACCGAGATACCTTCAACCCGCTTTGCCCGACATTGGCGTATAGCATGGGTAGCAACCTTTCGAAAGAAAGTCCTTAAAGATGAGCGACCGGCATTCCCGCACTATAAAGTTGACGCAACCACCGGGCATGCTATATTTTCCGGTTCAAAGAATATGTATCGTGTCCGCATGTCAACGGGAAGTGCGGTTCCCCCTTGACGGGTGTCGCCCATACCTGCCGCACGGCTCAAAGCCATATATCTATTGTCCGATACATGGGTTTCATTTCTACAATCCCAATCGAGGTGTCCTATGTCCAATCCTTTGCACATTCTTTCCATAGGGGCGCATCCGGCGGATATTTTCGACCAGTCCGGCGGAACCATGGCGCACCATGTTGCCGCCGGAGACCGAGTAAGCTGTATCGTGATGACGCATGGCGCGCGTGTACACGACAAGGTGATCAGCGATCAGATGTTTCACGCCGAACAGGTTCCGGAGGCCGGGACGCTGACTGCGCTTATGCAGGAACGCTCCGATGTGAAGGCGCAGGAAGTGCGGACCGCGTGTCGGCACCTGGGCGTCGAAGAGGTATATTTCATGGGGGTAGACGACGCCATCTTGCTCCCGGACCGCGAAGTGGTACGGCAATTGGCGCGTATGCTCAGGTCGCTCAGGCCGGATGTGATTCTGACGCATTTTCCGGAAGAGGGTGGCGGCATCTGGAATCCGCACGCCGTTGCCGGACAGATGGTCATGTTGGCGCTCGGATATGCCGGATCGGTCGATCCGGGAGACCGAAATCCTCCGATGCACGTCATGCAGATATTCTACTGGGGAACCGGTGCGGCGGCCATCCCGCGCAGCGTATGGGACGCAAGGGGCGGGTATTACAACGATGTGTTTATCGACATCACGGACGTGGTGGACAAAAAACTCGCGGCGCTCGACGCGCTTGAAAGCCAAGGGTACGGCGGCACGTATGCGCGCAAACGCATCGAAACCTCGGATGGGGCCTTTGGCGGCGCAGGTGGTGTGCCGTATGCCGAAGGGTTTATCAAACTCAGCGCCGAAACCCATTACTATCTTCCCATCGCCGACAGCGCTCGACAGGGCAAACGCGAATCGGACCACGAACGGATGGCACGTTATA
>Ga0194132_10012763_pt1 | contig 10374 bp, 3 predicted proteins | sample TA2KigOf80mmetaG_FD_148612 | JGI IMG/M metagenome (GOLD analysis project Ga0194132, IMG submission 148612) | Freshwater microbial communities from Lake Tanganyika, Tanzania - TA2015054 Kigoma Offshore 80m | ecosystem: Environmental > Aquatic > Freshwater > Lake | place: Tanzania: Lake Tanganyika... | reverse complement strand
TACATACTTAAAGATATCATGGACAACTCCTTTGATTCTGGAGTGCTACTCGCCAGGTTGCGAATACACTATACAGAACTAGAAGGACGGGTCAACCGTATGTTTGATGTCATGCAAGAAGCAACATCATCAAATCAACACACATAAACATAAAATTAACATAATCAGATATTCACAAGTGGAGGCGGCGGCGGCGTCTTAGTGCCCGTCACGTAGGAGACGGACGTTAGGTTACCACATGACGGATTCCGAGTCAACGGAAGCAGCTCGGGTGGTGGCGGATCATACGGACCATAGTCTTTGGGAGCGTAGTTGATGATGGTCGGCGGATATGATTGCGGATTTGGGATGTACGTTGGTGGATGATGGTTTGGCATCCCGTTCAGAGCAGTACGCACGGCGTCGGCAATTGCCCTTTCCTGGCGCAGTTGGTTTCGACGGGATCTTTTGCGAATGCAAAAGACGAGTCCCAAGAAGGCAACTACAAAGAAGACAAGGAAGGCAGCTGAGTTTCCTGAGAAGTGTAGGTAGTGGAACCAAGATGCTGGATTTTCTCGGATTCCGGCGACTACCGTTTGCAGCTGACTAAGAGGTAGTCGGGACTGCCCATACTTCTTCAACTTCTCGAACTCAGGAATGACGTAGTCCCGGACTTCAGGTAGGAATGATTGTGGATCCCAGTCCATATCGAATTGGATGTAATCTCTGGGGATCAAGATTGAAAGATCCGACAGGAGACGATGTCTAGGCATGTCTGCGATACATCCGGCTTTAAGATGGAATTTGGACGGTCCGGCTTTCAAGTGCAGTTCAGAATACGTGTCATTGATGCAAACCAGAGGAATGGTGATTGGTTCCGTTGCGTACACTAGGTACCAGTTTTCTTTTAGTTGTCTCACGTATTCCCGTGCGGGCTCTATATGGAAAGAACAGATGGACCTCGCTTCTTCATATCGCTGATGATAGAGAGCTCCCAAGCAAGTGTCTTCTGGAACCTTATACAGAAGACCGTTTCGTTCGCACAGATATGTCTTACCCATACGATCGCATCCCAGTAATTCCACAGAGGACAGTTGTAAGGTGTAGCGATTATTGGAGTTGCTGATCGCCAACAAGTCGTCTCGCACTTCAGGGAACAAAAAGGTATCGTTCGTGAAGGGCAGAGGGAAAGGATGTAGGCGATACAGTCTCATCGTTGAATCAGGTGGAGCAATTGGGATGTGAAGAATAAGACAGGCTCGTTTTCCGTCGTATGCGTACGACGCTTCAATTTGGAAGAGATCAGAGGGCTGGCGGACCACCACGTAATGGTTCACCGACTTTGCTCTGGTCTTGGCTTGTATGTAGACCGATTTCAAAGTATCCTCGTCTAGATAGCTAGTTGATAGACGATGGTGTTGAGCTTCTTGCATGACATCAAACATACGTTCGACCCGTCCTTCTAGTTCTGTGTAGTGTATTCGCAGCCTGGCGAGTAGCACTCCAGAATCAAAGGAGTTGTCCATGATATCCTTGAGTATGTATGCATGCATGTCCTCTTGAAGCGCCCCCATGTCTTTGTGGATCTCTGCTAAAGACTGTTCAAAGGCAATGATATTCTGGTTTACCTTGTCGATTTCTCTCCAAATCTTGTTGATCTGCACGGTGTTGTAGACGCCAAAGACGGTGCCGGCGACGATGCCTGACACGAACCCCAATGCTACGCCGCGCTTTTCTCTTGAGAGGAACTTTTCTCTTGAGAGGAACTCGTCGTAGAGACCTCTCTCCTCCAAGTTGCGCATTTTATGTTTCATGTCCGTAAGGTGATCTTGGAACCATTCATCATGGTCGTAGCTAGTACCTGTAACTTCCGGCTTGCAGGGGTCTACTGTTCTGTACGACCCCGAGGTGTTTGTCTTGCGGCACCGTTGGTAACCTGCGCGGAAGACGAAATCCGCCGTAACAGTTCGGTTGCGGTCAAGGTACTTGATGGGTTTGCGCTTCCTTTGTTTGCGGTTCGCATCCGGGGTCAATGTCTTTCCGTTAAGGTTCATTTGGTTCAAAGGCGTAGGTGGTGGTGGTACAGCATCCTCATTCTCTTCAACTCCTCGCTTCAACCGGTCTAGCTTTTTGAGCTTTTTGGTACGGTTGACCGATCGGTGGATGACGTCTTCTAATTTTTGGTAGTCGAGAGTGAGCGCCTGTTTGGTGAGCTCTTCCGTGGCTTGCAATTCTCGCTGCTCGGGAGGTGTGCGCACATCGAAGAATGGAGACAGGGATTCTGAAGAGACAGGTGGTAGCATCTCAAATAGAACCCTGCATCGGTCGAACAAGCGCCGAACTTCGGTGATGTGTGCGGCACCGACTTCCTTCCAGTGAGACAGTGTGGAGCGTTGGAACTCCAAAGACTTGTGGCTGGTATCGGCGCCCGTCTTGTTCTTCATCAGATCCAAAAATTCTCGATAGGTTCGCTCCAAACGGTCCGGGTCGAATTCTTTTATGAGCGCCTGCTCGTAATCCCATACTTGCTTCTCCAGTCCGAATACGTCGATCGGGATGACTGTGTGGACATACGACAATCCCGAAATGATGTCGCCGATGTACTCAAATAAGAGCGGTTCCTGGGAGGTCGCCGCTGCTACTTGAGTTGAGCATAGGACCGAGAAACCTATGCAAGCAAGCATGATGAGGCACCTACCCCAAGAAATCGGGCGGTAGCACCGCTCCGGTTTCTTTGGAGAGCTTGATGATTTGCTCTCGCCGTCTTTGTTGCTCCTCGAGCGCTCCTCTGGCAGGGGGTCTCCCCCGGCTCTGGTTGATCTCAAGCCATTGTTGGTCGGAGACCCAGCGTTCGGCAAGTGTTCGCACTTGCAAGGAGTCGTAATGTCCAGGGACTGCCGTCCACGTCGAAAGCCCCATGTTCGCTTTCGTCGACCTTTCTTCTTCCCAGGCTTTTCGTTGTGCTCTGGTTTCTCGGCCGGTCTCCTCGCCTGTTGTAGACGGCGATCGAGGGTGCTGGTCGCCCGGCGGGCGTCTAGTTCTCCCCGAAGATCTGGGTATAGCCCCAGTGTTGGCGGGCTGATCGGTCGCGGGCTGATCGGTCGCAGATGCGGGCGTCTCAGTGGTGGAGGTGGAGAGCTTTGGTTCCGACGGTAGGACAGGGAGTCCAGGATGTTGGCTGCCGGAGTATTGTCGTCGATCTCCACCTGACGAATGAGATTCCCCAAGGTGTTGGGGTATTCTCTCTCGTCCTCCGTCTGTACCTGAGCTTCCCGTGGAAGCGAAGGCGGTGTCCACGCGACCGGTGGCTCCCAGTCGCTCGGAAAAGTGGGAAGCGTCATGAAATTTTCGTACTGCAGATCCCCTAGGTGGTACCAGACGCTGAGCAGATTGTTCCTCATCCGAGCGTTGGTCTCCATACGATGGATAATGACCTGAGACTCCATGTCTGAGTCCGAGTCTTCGCTCACGGTCGGTAGAGCCGCCTCCTGCGGAACTACTACGGCGACGGATCTCTGCCTCATGTGCCGTCTGGGTGTCGGAATAGGGATTGGTAGAGGAGCGATCTCCTCTAAAAGATCCGCCAGATCCTGTTGGCTTTGATTGTTCATCTTGAATTTGTTTGATGATCGTCTGAGCCTGATCAACCAATCGTTGTTGCTTCTTAGTCTGTAAAGTAGGAGTAGGATTATACTGGTGTCGAACAACTGTTTCGTCGAAAGAAACGCCCTTGAAAGGTGCAGAGGGTTTAATAGGGGGTGAATGCATAACCCTTTGAAATTTCTTAGTTGACGGTGGGGAGTGTTCGATCTTCCAGGCCGTCTTATTTTCAAAGAGTGGGTCGAACTCCATTTTCGTTTCATCTCCCCATTGGTCAAAAGGAGGTGGATCGATTTCGATCTTTACTTCAAACTCCTCCTTAACCCTTTCCTCTTTGTAATCCTCCTCTCCTAACAACGATCTTTGGTCACACCCCGAATCGCAGATATTGCGCCCCTCCTCTTCTCCGCATTCGTCACTAGCGTAGTCTTCCTCGTAACCTTCCTTATTTGTAGGGGGTGCGTTACCAGACCAGTCAGGGATAGGGTCCCACTCGTCATATTCATCATCATCAAATAAGATATAATTAGATTTTACCTGAGGGTAGACTTGGTTTTTCTTATGTCTTTTTCGTCTGATCGCTTGTACTTCCAAACTTGGACTGAACGATCTTTTTGTCGAATCGTAGTCCGCTAGTTTGGTCCTACTTCGCGTCATGCGACCCTCGTATACCTTTTCTTCCTTATCTCTTTTACCTCCTTTACCGTCATTGGAGCCATCAGTCTTGTCGATTGGGAGATTTTGGTCGTAAAGTTCGTTATGGCCAAAAATCGTACCATCCCCTCCCCCGTTTTGAGACTGAGAAGCAGGGGTGGAGTCCGACCTGAAAGGTTTAATTCTATTGACATGGACAAGGGTTTTTCTTCCATTGTTTAACAAGAGTTCCACATTAACTGGTCCAACGATTTTGGTGATAAGATGTGGACCTGTGAATTTTTCACAAAGTTTTTGGTTTTTGTCTAAGAATGAATATTCGTCTAATAAGACTTCTTGATTAACATCGAAAAGGCGTTTTACTGCTTTTTCGTCATGTTGACGTTTATACTCTTGTGCTGCTTTGTCCATGAATTCTTTAGCGATATTTCTTGCTACCTGCAATCTTTGCATAATTTCAGTCGGTTCGTTTTCCCCGTAGGCTGGTCTAATTAATTCTGATGGTAATCTAGGATGGATTCCAAAAGACATAAAGAAGGGAGACGTTTTAATTGAACGATGAAATGTTGTGTTGTAAGAGAACATGAGTGGTGCAATAAATCCTTCCCAATCCAGGGTCGATTGATCTACAAAAGACTTCAAATATCGTATAATGGTTCTATTTACGACTTCGGCTTGAGCGTTCGCCTGAGGATGTCGGGGGGTAGTAGTATTGTGAATAAGGTCCAATTTCTTCCAAAGTTCTTGACATACTTTGGAAACAAACTCTTTTCCATTGTCAGTTACTAGCTCCAAGGGCACCCCATATCGGCATATCCAAAAGACAAAGATAGCATTTGCGACCGTTATAGTTTCCTTGTTATCAATAGGAACTAATTCTACATATCGAGTGAAGGCATCTGTCATCACTAATATGTACTTCTTACCTCGAGCCGATGTTTTTAGAGGACCAAAGAGGTCAGCATGTACTCTTTGATTGGGCTCGGTAAGTAAAGGTAACGGTTGCACCATAGCTGTGGGTATTTTTGGATTGGTATTAGTTTTCTGACACTTTTCGCAGTTTTTAAGGGCTTCGTGTACGTCGGTGTTTAAACCAGGCCAATAATAGTACAACAGAAGCCTCTCAGTTGTTTTTAGGATACCAGCGTGACCCCCAAACCACGATGAATGCATGTGGTTAATGGCCTGTTGTCTGAGGGTTGATGGTAGGCAGATTAGCGAACGACATCCAATCTCTGGCCTAGCGAATCTTATCCATAAGATTCCGTCCTTTATGAAGCACCTTGCTCCATAATTCGCTATCAATTTTTTGTCGTTGACATTGTTCGGTAATTGCCCCTTCTCAAGATAATCTATCAGTTTTACAAGCTGGTCGTCCTTTCTTTGTTCTAAACCTATTTTGTCGGGAGACAGGTCATCTGTTAGGGAAGAAATATTTCGACTCAAAAAGTCGGCGGGCATTTCTTCTCCTTTCTTGTAATGGATTTCGAAGTCATATTCCATCATGACCTCCTGGATACGATGTAGTGTCTTTGTATGAACAACTCCCAACTTTTCTAAAGGTTTATGGTCCGTGAATAACAAGAACCTTTTTCCTTTCAAATGATGCGAAAAATGTTCCATTCCCCACACAGCTGCATGCATTTCTAGCAAGAACGGGGTATAATTGATTTCATGTTTTACCAACTTTCGACTCGCATAGGCGATAACATTGAATTTACCGTCGCGATCGACTTGGGTAAGAATGGCCCCCATTCCGCCCGGCTGATTGGCGTCGCCGGTTGCAGCGTCAGTGATTAATGCATACTGCTTATCCTTTCTTGGAAATGCTACAATTGGAGATGAAGTCAAGGCCGACTTCAGTTCTTGGAATGCTTTTAGGGCTTCGGGTGGTAAATTACCACCCTTCCACGGGCTATCTTTCCTTGTCAAGATTGTCAAGGGATGTGACCTTAGAGCAAAATCCCGGATGTGATTTCGGAAAAAGTTACATAAACCCAGAAATTGCCGAACTTTTTGTACATTATCAGGGGGTGGAGCGTTTCGGATAACTGCTGTCTTATCCGTCCCCGGCAATACCCCATTGGGAGTCAATTTGAATCCCAAATATTCCACTGTTTCGGCAGCAAAGTGGCATTTTTCTAGACGAATTTTTAGGTTAAAGCGTTTCAAGCGTTGAAAAACCTGCCTAAGAATTTGTCGATGTTCGTCATGGGTATTGCTATGTATCAAAATGTCATCAATGTACACAAGTACATTGGGTATGCCTTTCATGGCGGCTTCCATAAGCCGTTGAAAGGAAGCGGGGCAGCCCAGGAGCCCCATTGGACTGGTCTTAAACTCAAACTGCCCCATACCGTAGACCGTAAATGCGGTATATTCTCTACATTCAGGTTTTAACACCATCTGCCAAAACCCCGAAGTCAGGTCAATCGTAGAAAATAATCTAGATCCTGACTTACCAATTTCGTGGATGCAGTCGTTGACATCTCTCATAGAATACCGATCAGGATACGTCTTGGCATTGAGGGCACGGAAGTCCTGAACCAACCTGAAGTTACCATCTTTCTTCTTCACCACAAATATTGGACTATTGTACCTCGACATTGACGGTTGAACAATATCCAATTTCAGCCATTCTTTCACTTGATCTTCAATTGAGGTAGAATGAACTTCAGGTATCTTAAATTGTTTAATGTACACCGGCACCTTGTCCTTGAGGTGTATCTCATGTTGTACTAGGTCACACCTTCCTAAATCGTTCTTATGCTTACTGAAAACACTTTCATTGTCATACATCACTTGTCTGTATTTGTTGGCTTCAGCCTCACTACAACCAAATTTTGCATTGGTATCGATGAAAGTTTTACTAGACTTGGCAGAACGATCGTCTGCCCTCTGGGGTGCGTTCTTCATTGCCATCACTTCACTCAAATCTTTCAGCATCACCTCGTCCATAGGTCGCATCTGCTGCACATCATCATCATCTAGCGTTTCCAGTAGGCCTATCACCAGGCCCCTCGTCATCTCTCGCGGTACCGGCGAGGCATTCCTCAACTCCACCGTCACCATCTGTGAGGGTGTCACTTTCGTCAATACGGGTCCTCCCCGTATCCAGGGTTGTTCCTCGATCTGGATAGACGCAATCCCGGTAGACCCCGGTTCCCTGTTGCTCCCAAGCTTTAGGGTACACACCCTGCTTGACAGTGGGGGTAGTACCATTCTCTTGGGCAGTGTGAGGCGAACCCCATGGTCCTTGGGGCATTGCTCTGTCCAATAGAACTCGTGATGCTTTGGACAATAACCTAGGTTATGCCTTCGAATAAAGTCAATACCCAGGATCATCGGTTCATGCAAAGTAGGCAGAACGAACAATTCGTGTTGTACCGGGTGACCTTCTACCATCATATTCAAAGTCACCGTCCCCAGCGCCTTCATCCGGGTCCCGCTGGCTGATAGGAATTGTCGTTCGGCTGGTTGTAATTCGCCAACTTTATCTGCTTTGCTTAGACTCTTATAGACTTCTGAACTGATACAGGTGATACAGCTTCCCGTATCATACAGAGCCTTTACTTCGATATTCACAAATTTACATTTAAACACGGGCCTACGAAAGGTCGTTTGCTTTTCTCGTACGGCCATAAGGTTGTCGTAGATTTCTTCTACGACGCTACATATCATCCGAGGCTGAGGACACGGGTATTCTTCACCCGCGTCCTCTACCAGTTTAAAGGTATCGGTTTCAATGACGCCATTTGTGAATTATTTTCTTGCTCGTCATTTCGCTCGTCGATTGCCCTTACATTATTTTTCTTCGGTTGACGACATTGAGACGATTTGTGACCGGCTGTGCCACAGTTGTAACAGGTTCCTGTGAACTTGGCGCTAGAGCCGGTGCCACCTCCTCGTCCAGCCATTCTAAATCCGCCCCGTCCGATGGGTCTCCGTCCGTTACGAGCTCGCAAGCGGTTCAGCAGAGCTACCTCCTCTTCTTGGATCGCCTCGCCATCATTCTCCTCTGTTTCTAATGCATCGACTTGCCGTTCTAATTCGTCAACGGCGGTGATCGGGGCAGGATATTCCTGTCTACCTTTCGTGTTTGCGATAAACTCCATTTTCTGGGCGTATTGACGAGCATCCATTAACTCCCCAATAGGCTCTCGCTTCAGCGTCTCGGTCTTAATATCGTTTCTTAATCCGCTTACGAACAGTCCCTTTTGAAAGAATTTTCGTACATCCGTAGCAATTTGAGTTCCTGCGTGAGGACAATCCTTACAAAAATCATCAATTGTCAAGTTGACTCTCGCAAAGAAGTCAATGACGTTTTCTCCTGTCTTTTGCTGAAGCGAATCGAGTTTGTATGGCATATTTCCAGCGATCTTAAATTCATAGTCTCGGAGAAACACCCCTTTCAATGCGTCCCAGTTTAGTACATCTACTCCCATAATAGCGAGGGAGTCATACCAGGCAACCGCGTTGCCTCTGAGTACTAAATATAATTCTGAGCATTGGGTGTTCCTACCAGTCGCTGCGCAGTGGGCCTCAATTCTGGCGACGAGGTCTCTTGCTTTAATTTCATCTTTTCCATTAGGCAGCCCATAGAATAACGGTATCTTTGGGTGCTTAACATGTTGCTGTGCCGGGGTTGGCTGCTGGGTAGGGTCTTGTTCTCCTTGTGATGCCATTGTTTTTCTTTTAATTTATTTTATTCCAATAATCACGGTTTCCTTTTACACATACACTGTGGGCTCGTTTAACTGAAAATTGACTTCAATTACGTCCTTCACAATTTTCAATCCCAACGCAACGCCACCAGTTATCGTAAATGTAATGAACCAAATAAAACACGTCTGGTTTTAAACAAGTCTATTTCATTACTGACTCTACAATACATTGCATTTACACACGTCAGTCTCTCACACATGAGGAAAATATATCTAGGTCAGAAGGGTTGTAGCACTCTCACCTTCTAAGAAAGAGAAATCAAGGTTAGAGTGATACAACGAGAGAAACCCAAAGGATAGAACGGAAACCTAAGCTATCAAGAGATTATTTACGTTACCCCTCCCTGGCCAGACTATATCATAGTCGAAATCCATTACAACATTACGATAGATTATGAGAGACCTCCATATACTAGACGAATAGGGAAAACCCAGGTTACCCCAGTAAAACCTACTCCGGAATAAAATAAATGAGTCCAGTAAACATTCTCGAGCAGAGCTCGAATGTTGATTGATAATTCTTATCGATCAAGCTTTCACCAGTATACCCCCAACCAACCAACCTAATCGGATATAAAAGTGTTTGTCAATAACATCATCAGATCAACACACATAAACATAAAACTAAACATAAAATTAAATAATTAGACATTCACGAGTGGAGGCGGCGGCGGCGTCTTAGTGCCCGTTACGTAGGAGACTGATGTTAGGTTACCACACGACGGATTCCGAGTCAACGGAAGCAGCTCGGGAGGTGGCGGATCATACGGACCATAGTCTTTGGGAGCGTAATTGATGATCGTCGGCGGATATGATTGCGGGTTTGGGATGTACGTTGGTGGATGATTGTTTGACATCCCGTTCAGAGCGGTACGCACGGCGTCGGCAATTGCCCTTTCCTGGCGTAGTTGGTTTCGACGGGATCTCTTGCGGATGCAAAAGACGAGCCCCAAGAAGGCAACTACAAAGAAGACGAGGAAGGCAGCTGAGTTTCCTGAGAAATGTAAGTAATGGAACCAAGATGCTGGATTCTCTCGGATTCCGGCGACTACCGTTTGTAGTTGACTGAGAGGTAGTCGGGATTGTCCATACTTTTTCAACTTCTCGAATTCAGGAATGACGTAGTCCCGGACTTCAGGTAGAAAGGATTGTGGATCCCAGTCCATATCAAATTGGATGTAATCCCTGGGGATCAAAATTGAAAGATCCGACAGGAGACGATGCCTAGGCATGTCGGCGATACATCCAGCCTTAAGATGGAATTTGGACGGTCCGGCTTTCAAGTGTAGCTCAGAATACGTGTCATTGATGCAAACCAGAGGAATGGTGATTGGTTCCGTTGCGTACACTAGGTACCAGTTTTCTTTTAGTTGTCTCACGTATTCCCGTGCGGGCTCTATATGGAAAGAACAGATGG
>Ga0194132_10012757_pt1 | contig 10376 bp, 7 predicted proteins | sample TA2KigOf80mmetaG_FD_148612 | JGI IMG/M metagenome (GOLD analysis project Ga0194132, IMG submission 148612) | Freshwater microbial communities from Lake Tanganyika, Tanzania - TA2015054 Kigoma Offshore 80m | ecosystem: Environmental > Aquatic > Freshwater > Lake | place: Tanzania: Lake Tanganyika... | reverse complement strand
GCACCGCTCGTTGGCCAAGGACTGTCCGATCCTCCGGCCTATAAAAGCGTTTGGGACGATCTTCTCCCAGCCAGTGCTCGGTGGTCTGCATCATCAATATGCCCGGATATAATTCTCGGTACACACAACCAGCGTGTTCGCCTCCTAGCGCCTGACCGGCGCGCTGCTCGACCGGCTGACCCACCACGTCCACATCCTGGAGATGAACGGCGACAGCTACCGGCTCAAGCAGAGCAGGCGCCGCCAGCGCGCCAAACGAGCCACCGACCGACCCGACAGTCCATCCGAGGAATAAACCAGGGCGCATGAAGGCCCCCCGCGGGGGGCCTTCATGCCGTCAGCCGTGATGCACTTTTACTCCGGCCAGCCGATGCATTTTTACTCCGGCGTTGACACGCGGATCGACCGCTTCACGCGATCGACGATGATGTCCGCAACCAGCTCCAAGGTCATCCCTTGCGTCCTTCCGCGATCGTCACTTCTGCTTCAACAGGAAATCTTCATCGTGGCGCCGAAGAACCGGCGCCTGTCGCCGGCAAGCGAATGCGTGCGCGACTTCCTTCTCGATTGCGCCGTCGAACCGATGCGCCCGGTTCAGCCGCGATAGCCGTAGTCGCGCCTCGCGGCGTCGGGCGTGACGAAGCCCTGGCGCAGATCGGCCTCGACCGCCTCGCGCTTGCGCTGGCGCGGATCGCCGTAGCCGCCGCCGCCGGCCTCGATCGTGTCGATGCGGTCGCCGGGTTGCAGGACGTAGCGGCCCTTGGGATGCACGGGGCTCCCGTTGATCGCGATCTTGCGCATGCCGCCGGGCCTGCCGCCGAGCACGCCGGCAGGCGCGAACTCGGTGCGGCCCGCGAGGCAAGATACGGTCATCGGCTGACCGCTGTCGTTGATCAGCGCGATGCGTTGGCCGAGCCCGCCGCGGAACTCGCCGGGCCCGCCGCTGTCGGGCAGCAGCTCCTTGGACTCGACGAACATGCCGGTGAGGTTCTCCCACACCTCGATCGGCGTGCCCGTCATGTTCGACGGCGCCGGAGTCGTCGCCTGGCCGTCGATGCCGCGGAGCGCGCCGAAGCCGCCCGAGGTGAAGAAGATGCTCGACACGCCCACGCCCTCGCGCGTGCGGCCCTGGACGTTGATCAGGTTGAGCATGCCGGAATCGCCCTGCACGCGATCGGGCAGTGCACGCGCCAGCGCGCCATAGACCAGCGGGTTCACGAAATGCCCGACGATGTGGCGGCCGCCGGTCGGCGAGGGCGGTTGCGGATTGAGGATCGAGCCGGCCGGCGCCACGGCCGTGATCGGCCGCACCGAGCCCTCGTTGTTCGGGATCTTCGGCGTGGTCAGGCACTTGATCGCGTGGCAGGTCATCGCGCGCGTGTAGCACAGCGGCACGTTGATCGCGGCAGGTACTGCGAGGCTGGAGCCGGCGAAATCGGCATGCGCCTCGCCGTCGGCGATCGTGATCCGGCAGGCGAGGCGCAGCGGATCGGCATGGCCCTCGATATCGATCGCGTTGTCGTAGATGCCCGCGGGGATCCTGCGCAGCTCGTCGCGGATCGCGCGCTCGGAATGGCCGAGGATCGCGTCGGCGAGCGGCGTGAGGTCGTCGATGCCGTACTCGTCCATGAACTCGACCAGCATGCGCGCACCCACCGTGGTGCAGCTGACATTCGCCATCAGGTCGCCGATCGTCTGCTCGGGCACGCGCACATTGATGCGCACCAGCTCGATCCAGGCCTCGTCGACCACGCCGGCGCGCGCGAGCTTGATGATCGGCAGCCGCAGGCCCTCCTCGTAGACCTCGCGCGCGGTGGCGGAGAAGCCGGCGCCGCCGATGTCCGGCAGATGCGTGATGCTCATCGTGTAACCGACCAGCGCGCCGCGGCGGAACACCGGCTGCATGACGTTGACGTCGAAGAGGTGGCCCGTCCCCATCCACGGATCGTTGGTCGCGACCACGTCGCCGGGCTGCAGCGTCTCGGCCGGGAACTTCGCCAGCATGCAGGCGAGGGTGGCCGGCGCGGTGCCGGTGAAGGAGGGCACCGAGTAGGCGCCCTGGGCGATCGAGCGTCCTTTGCGGTCGAACACGACGCAGGACAGGTCGTAGCTCTCGCGCACATTGGTCGAGAACGAGGTGCGCACCAGCGCGTTGATGATCTCGTCGGCGATGGCGATCAGGCGATCCCACTGGATGCCGAGCGCGATCGGATCGTAGGCGGCGCTCATGACGCGGCTCCCAGCTCGAGGATCAGGTTGAGATGCGCATCGACGCGCATCGTGTCGCCGGGGTCGACCACGGTCGTGGACTCGCGCTCCTCGACTAGCGCGGGACCTGCGACGGTAGCGCCGGGTTCGAGTGCGTAGCGATCGAGGACCGGGCAGTCGACGGGACCGTCGCGCTCCGGGAAATAGGCGCGGCGCGTGCCCTTGCGCGACGACGCCGATGGCGGTCCCGCCTTGAGGCGGTGGTCGTGCCGCGCGCCTGGCTCGGGCCCGCTGGCATCGACCTTCCAGTTCACGATCTCGACCGGCTTGTCGTCGAAGGCGAGGCCGAAGACCTTGGCATAGGCCTGGGCGAAGGCGTGCGGCAGCCGCTCGCGGATCGTCGCGTCGAGCGGACCCACGACCGGCACCTCGACCTCGTAGCCCTGGCCCTCGTAGCGCATGTCCAGGCGATGGCGATGCGCGACGTCGACCGCCTTCACGCCCGCCTCGGCGAGGAATCTGTCCGCCTCGGCGGCGAGGCCGGTGAACTCCCGCAGGATCTGCTGCGCGTCGAGCCGCGCCAGCGACACGCGGCGCGAGCGCACGAGCTCGAAGCCGACCGGGCTCGACAGCAGACCGAAGGCCGACATCACGCCGGCCCCGGTGGGGCAGACGACGCGCGGGATCTTGAGCTTGCGCGCGACCCGCGCCGCATGCAGCGGACCCGAGCCGCCGAAGGCGATCATGCTGCAGCGGCGATAATCGACGCCGCGCTCCGAGGCATGGACGCGGAAGGCGCGCGCGACGTCCTCGTTGATGACCTCGTGGATGCCCCAAGCGGCGCGCTCGACCGACACGCCGAGCGCCTTGCCCACACCGCTCTCGATCGCGCGGCGCGCCGCTTCGGCGTCGAGCGCCATCCTGCCGCCGAGGAACGAGCCGCTGTCCAGGTAGCCGAGCACGAGATTGGCGTCGGTCAGCGTCGCCTGGGTGCCGCCCTGGCCATAGCAGGCGGGACCGGGATTGGCGCCCGCGCTGCGCGGGCCGACGCGCAGCACGCCGCGCTCGTCGACATCGGCGAGGCTGCCGCCGCCGGCGCCGATCTCGATCATGTCGAGTACCGGGATCTTGACCGGCAGGCCGCTGCCGCGCTTGAACTCGTGCACGCGCGCGACCTCGAGCTCGTAGCGCTTGAGCGGCGTGCCGTCATGGACGATGCAGCCCTTGGCCGTGGTGCCGCCCATGTCGAAGGACAGGACCTGGTCGACACCCAGCGTGCGGCCGTGCCGCGCCGACATCAGCGCGCCGGCCGCCGGACCGGACTCCAGCAGCCGAACGGGGAAGCGTCGCGCGAGCCCGCCGGTGAAGGTGCCGCCCGACGAGGTCATGATCAGGAAGCTGCCCTTGAAGCCGAGCGCGGCGAGCCCGTCCTCCAGCCGCGCCACGTAGCGGTCGACGACGGGCTGCACATAGGCGTTCATGCAGGTCGTGGTCCAGCGCTCGAATTCGCGCATGAAGGGGAAGACTTCGGACGAGGCCGAGACCTTGAGCTGAGGGAACTCGCGCGTGAGCCAGGCGACGGCTGCGCGCTCATGCGAGGGATCGAGATAGGAGTGCAGGAAGCACACCGCGACGGCCGCGATCCTGTCGCGCGCGATCGCCTCGGCGAGCGGCATGCGCAGCTGGTCGAAGCTCGGCGCCGCCTTGACGCTGCCGTCGTATTTGACGCGCTCCGGTACTTCGAAGCGCAGATGGCGCGGCACCAGCGGCTCGGGGAAGCGGATGCGCAGGTCGAACAGGTCGTAGCGCCGCTCCATGCCAATATCGAGCGTGTCGCGGAAGCCCTTGGTCACCAGCATCGCGGTCGGCGCGCCCCGCCGCTCGATCACCGCGTTGGTGACCAGCGTCGTGCCGTGCACGATCGTCGCGACGTCGGCGATGGCGATTCCGGCCTCGGCGGTCACCGCGCTCACGCCCGCGATCACCGCTGTCGACGGATCGCCGGGCGTGGTCAGCAGCTTGTGCGTGGTGATGTCGCCGGTCGCGTCGTCGAACAGCGCGAAGTCGGTGAACGTGCCGCCGATGTCGACGCCGATGCGGTAGCGCTGCGCGCGAGTCATGTCCTCGGCCCGCCGGTGTCGGTCGCCAGCGCGCGGCAGGCCGCGATCGCGCGCGCGATGTCCACGTCCTCGATGCCGCGATAGACGATGAGACGCAGCCGCCGCGGCCCGAAGGGGATCACGAGCACGCCGGATGCGGCGAGCTTCGCCTCCGCCGCCGCGACGTCGAGCCGCTCGAGCTCGATGACGACGATGTTCGTCGGATACGCCGGCTTGACCACGCGCAGGCCCGGCGTGCCCTCGATCCCCGCGATCAGCGCCGCGGCGCGACGGTGATCCTCGGCGACGTCGCGCCAGCCGGCGAGGGCGACGCGCGCCGCGGCGGCGAAGACCGCCGTCGGGCGGATACCGCCGCCGAGCCGCTGGCGCAGTATGAGCGCCTCGGCGATGCGCGCGCGCGATCCGACCAGCGCGCCGCCGATCGGCGCGCCGAGCCCCTTGTTGAGGCTCACCGTGATGGTGTCGAAGCCGGCGGCGAGCGTGGCCGGCGCGACATCGAGCGCGACCGCCGCGTTGAACAGCCGCGCGCCGTCGAGATGGGCCGCGAGGCCATGGGCACGGGCGAGGGCGAGGATCGCCTGCGTCGTCGCGCCGTCGATCGCGACGCCGCCGGCACGGTTGTGCGTGTTCTCGATCGCGATCGCGGCGATCCGCGAACGCTGGGTGTCGGGCTTCGCGCGCAGCGCCGCGCGCCAGGCCTCGAGCGGCGGCTGCTGGCTGCCGAGGCCCTGGACGGCGACACCGGCGACGGCGGTGGCGGCACCGGCCTCGGAGATCGCGAAATGGAGGTCGTCCGGCCCGAGCACGATCTCGCCTGGCCGCGCGAGAAGCAGCAGCGCGATCTGATTGGCCATGGTCGAGGTCGGCATGACGAGGGAGTCCTCGTGGCCGAGCAGGGCGGCGAGCTCCGCCTCCAGCGTACGCTGATCCGGATCGTCGCGGAAGTCGAACCCCCAGGGCCGCGCGCAGGCCGCGTTCATCGCCGCGATCATCGCCGGCGTCGGCCGCGTCAGGAAGTCGCTGCGCAGATCGACGATGCGCTCAGGCATGGGGGTCATCCTTTCATCGTCGCCGGGAGCCACAGCGCGAGACCGGGCGCGGCGTAGAGCATGAAGCAGAGCGCGCCGATCAGCAGCGCGTAGGGGGCGGCAGAGCGTGCGATGCGCGCCAGCGTGCTGCCGCCGGAGATCGACTGAATCGCGAACAGGTTCAGCCCCATGGGCGGCGTCAGCTGGCCGAGCTCGATCAGTACGACGAGCACCACGCCGAACCACACGCCATCGAAGCCCATGCCGCGCAGCGTCGGATAGAGCAGCGGCACGGTCAGCAGCATCATCGAGATGCCGTCGATGAACATGCCGAGGACCAGGTAGAGCACGAACAGGCAGCAGAAGAAGAGGAAAGGCCCGAGCTCGAGTGCCACCAGCGCCTGCGATACGCCGCGGCCGATGCCGGATGTGGTCAGCGCGTAGCCGAGGATCTGCGCGTTGATGATGATGAACATGACGACGGCATTGGTGACGACCGCGTTGCGCAGCGCCTCCTTGACGCCGGCCCAGTCGAGCTCACGGTAGAACAGCGCGATGGCGAGCGCGACCAGGCAGCCGAACGCCGCCGCCTCGGTCGGCGTCACGACGCCGAAATACATGCCGCCGAGGATGCTGAGGATCAGGAAGGCGACGGGCAAGCAGTCGACGAGGCCGGCGGCGATCTCGGCGCCGGTGGGGCGGGGTTCGGCGGCGGGGATCAGCCGCGGCGACAGCGCGACCCGCAGCCGCACATAGGCCATGAACATCAAGGTGAGGACGAGGCCGGGGACCACGCCGGCCATGAACAGGTCGACGACGGACTCCTGGACGACGGCGGCGTAGATCACCATCGGGATCGAGGGCGGGATCAGGATGCCGAGGCAGCCGCCACCGGCGAGCGTGCCCAGCGTCAGGTCGTCGCTGTAGCCGCGCTGGCGCATCTCGGGCAGCGCCACCGTGCCGATCGTCAGCGCGGTCGCGGTCGAGGAGCCGGAGATCGCCGCGAAGACGGCGCAGCCGACGATGTTCGACTGCGCCAGCCCGCCGCGCACGCCGAAGAGCAGCCGCGACAGGCCGGCGTAGAAGCGCTTCGACACGCCGCTGCGCAGGATGATCTCGCCCATCAGGATGAAGAGCGGCACCGCGACCAGGGTGAAGGAGTTCGCGGTGTTCCAGACGATGTCGCCGATCGTCGGCCACAGCCGCGCGCCCGAGAGCCAGGTGATGCCGAGCAACCCCACCAGCCCCATCGCCGAGCCGATGCCGACACCGAAGAAGAGGCAGGCGAACAGGACGATCGCGTAGGCGAGGACGGCGCTCTCCCAGCCCATCAGCGCGCGCGTCCGGCGAGCGCGCGCGAGGCGCGCAGAACGAGATCGACGTAGCAAAGCGTCAGCCAGGCGAGGCCGGCCGGCACCGCGATCTGCGCCATCCACAGCGGCGTCGCCGAGGGCTGGATCGACACCGTGCCGAAGCGCCAGGAGGTCATGAAGAGCTGCAGCGACGACCAGGTCGCGATCGCCGCGACGCCGGCGCCGACGATCGCGCTGGCGAGGTCGCAGGCGGCCCGGCCGCTTGGGCCCAGGCGCACAAACACCGCCTCGACACGCAGGAACTGGCCGGTGCGCAGCGCATGCGCGAAGCCGAGCAGCGTCATCCAGACGAAGAGGTAGCCGCCATATTCGTCGGCGATCAGCGTCGAGGTGTTGAAACCGTAGCGCGCGACGACCTCGACATTGATCAGCACCGCCATCGCGACGAGCATCACACCGCTCGAGTCGCACAGCGCCGCGGAGGCACGATCGACGAAGTGGGAGATCCGGCCCATGGGCGAGCGCGCATCGCCGCCGCGATCCGGCCCCCCGGGCCGCGGCGACGATGGTTTCCCGGCTCAGCTCGCGCCGCAGGCCTTCATCGAGCCTTCGAGCAGGCGCCTGCCGGCGTCGCCGTGCCTGGCGGCCCACTGGTCCCACATCGGCCGCATCATCGTGCGCGCCCGGGCGACGTCGTCGGCGCCCGGCTCGGCGAGCGTGACCTTGTTGGCCTGCAGGTTGCGGCGCGCCTCGACGTCACCGCTCTCCGACATCGTGCGATAGGCCTTGGTCCACTCCTGCGCCTTGGCGAGCAGCGTGGCGCGCAGCTCGGCCGGCAGCTTCGCGAGCTCGTCGCCGTTGATCATCATCACCTGATGGCCCATCGTCATGTTGACCATGTAGCCGGTCTTGACGATGTCGTAGGCGCGCCAGTCATTGGCCGACAGCGCCGAGGTGATCGCGCCGTCGATGACCTTGCGCTCGAGCGCCGGGATGACCTCGGCCGAGGTGATCGACACGGCCGAGCCGCCGAGCAGCTTCATCATCTCGACCTGCTCGGGATTCCACGAGCGCACCTTCATGCCCTTCAGCTCGTCGAGCTTCGCGACCGGCCGGTTGAGCCAGAAATTCTGCGGCGGCATCGTCCAGTGCATCGCCACCGCGACGTTGAACTTGCGCTTGAAGACCTCGTCCGCGGCCGGCTTCACGACCTCGAGTGCGCGATCGAACTGGTCGTAGGACGAGCACAGGAACGGCAGCGACAGCACGTTGAGCTCGGGCACGTCGCCGGCCGCGAAGCCGACCGCGACGTCGCCCATCTGCACCTGGTTGGTCGCCACCGCCTTGACGACGTCCGGCGCGCGATAGGGCAGCTCGCCCGCCGCGAAGACGGTGATCTTGAGGCGGCCGTTGGTCGCCTTGAGCACGTCCTCGGCGAAGGCGCGGTTGCTCTGCGCCGGCTTGTCGTTGACCGGGAAATAGGTGAAGAAGCGCCACTCGATCGGCGCCTGCGCCAGCGCCGGGCCCGCGATGAGCATCGCGGTTGCGAGCGCGAGCACGCCGCGCCGTGATCTTGTCCAAGCCATCGGTCGTCTCCCCTGCTGGGCCCCGGCGCGCCGCCATGGCAGAGCCCGCTGACCACGACGGCGAGGACGATAGGCGTGCGCGGCCGACGCTTCAATCGGGAATTGAAGGTGGCGTTCGGCACGCGCAATTCGATGAATTGCACCTCTGTCATGAACACCTTCAGCTTTCGGGTCAGATCGAACGGCTGGGCCGGATTGGCCTTCAGGTTCACCTGCATCTGGGCGACGCGTTCGGGCCTAATGCCCATGACGCCGATTTCGGTTTCCCCTTCAGCCGCCCCGGCCGCCGCGGCCAGGTTCTCGGTCGCCGCCCCCTCCAGCATGATCGCGTTCGGCTTTTCCTCGGTCGTCGATCCGGCTTCGACATTTCGCGAGACCGGGGCGTAGACCATCGTCCGGTCGTCCGAGATCACCACACCGATGCGAACGCCGGGCTGTTCGCGCAAGTCGAACATCGCGTCCTTGCTGGCCTTGCGAATGATCTCCAGCGCCTCCGGGTCGCCGTAGCCCATTCGGTAAACCTCGGCGTCAGCGTCGAGAATGACGGTCAGGGACAGGGCCGGCAGGTCGGCCATGCGGGCGGCGAGGGCATCCGCCACCGGGGTGGTCAGCGCCGGGGCAATGAGCGCAAGGCGTGTGCGGGCGCCCTGGATCAGAGCGATCAGGCTGTCGTCGGAGGCGGTGGTAAAGAGAACTGATGTTGTAGGTGGGGCAAATAGTCGACTATGTGGAATTTCAGCCCTACCCACGCGCCAACTCGGTGATTTGCCTAGGATTACCCGCCCTCTTGCTTCCACGGTGCTTCCACGGGCGGGATTTGTATAGGGTCTATAAGCAGAGACGCCCGCTAACCTTTTGGGTTAGCGGGCGAATTTGGTTGCGGGGGCCGGATTTGAACCGACGACCTTCAGGTTATGAGTGGAAGGGAAGCGATTGCGCAGGAACACGCAGAATTGCTTTTTTCTTCGTATTTTCAATGACTGGTTGACTTAGAACGGGACGCCCCACACTCTGATTTTCGCAGGCACGCGCCGCGACTTTCGCCCTCTTGCTTCCACAGTGCTTCCACGGGCGAGCACAGCGGGTGCCTGGAAGCAGAATGAGCATCAAGAGCGGATCGCGGGCCATGCCGAAACTGACCAAACGCGTGATCGACGCCGCCGAGATTCAGGCGGCCGAGTATTTCATCTGGGACGACGAACTCCCCGGCTTCGGTCTCCGCGTTCTGCCGAGCGGTCGCAAGGGTTACATCGTCCAGTACCGGGCCGGACGACGCTCCCGCCGAATGAGCCTCGGCCCCAGCTCCGTCCTGACCTGCGAACAGGCGCGCACTCGCGCCATCGGCATCATCGCCGCAGCCAGGAGCGGCGATGACCCTGCCGCCGAACGCGACGCCGAAAGGAAGACGATCACGGTCAAAGAACTGGCCGAGCGCTTCGACAAGGAGCACGTCTCGGTCAGGGTCAAGGAAACCACGGCGAAGGGCTATCGCCGCCTCATCGAACGGACGATTCTGCCAGCGCTCGGCCGGCATCGTGTCACCGAGGTCACTCGGGCCGACATCGCAAAGCTCCACCACGACCTGCGCCACGTCCCCTACGAGGCAAATCGCTGCCTCGAAGTGATGTCCAAGATGTTCAGCCTCGCCGAGATGTGGGGCTTGCGCCCGGATGGCTCGAACCCACGCAAGCACATAAAGAAGTATGCCGAAGAGAAGCGGGAGCGATTCCTGAGCCCCGCCGAACTCAAGCGGGTCGGCGAAGTGTTCAAGGAAATGGAGAGCGAGGGGATCGAGTTGCCCTCGGCGATCGCCGCCGCCCGGCTGCTGATCCTGACCGGTTGCCGCCTCGGCGAGATCATGATGCTCCAGTGGGAGCATGTGGACCTACCCGCCAAGGCGCTCCGCCTGGCCGACTCCAAGACTGGGGCCAAGGTCGTCCATCTCGGTCAGCCGGCGGTCGACGTGCTGGAGAAGATCAAGAAGGTGGATAAGAACCCCTGGGTGATTGTCGGCACCCTCCCCGGCGCCCGGCTGACCGATCTTCAGCCCTTCTGGCAGCGCGTCCGAGCCCGGGCCGGGCTGAAGGACGTCCGCATCCACGACCTCCGGCATACCTTCGC
>Ga0194132_10012754_pt1 | contig 10378 bp, 8 predicted proteins | sample TA2KigOf80mmetaG_FD_148612 | JGI IMG/M metagenome (GOLD analysis project Ga0194132, IMG submission 148612) | Freshwater microbial communities from Lake Tanganyika, Tanzania - TA2015054 Kigoma Offshore 80m | ecosystem: Environmental > Aquatic > Freshwater > Lake | place: Tanzania: Lake Tanganyika... | reverse complement strand
GGTGAAGACCGCGACCATGTGGCGCTTGTAGTCGGCCGAGCCGTGCAGGTCGTCCGCGGGGTCGGCGGCGTCGGCCGCGCGCGCCGCCACCTGGGCGATCACGTCCTCCGCGTCCTCCACGGCGGCGCCGAGCAGCCGGACTTCCGCGTCCCGTGCGCGCGCCGGGCGCGGGTTCACGCAGCCGACCGCGATCCGCGCGTCCGCGATGCACAGGCGCCGGCGCTCGTCCGCCTCGACGAGCAGCGTGACCGCGATGCCGAGCGTCGGACGCTCGTACAGGCCGAACTTCACGTAGGCGGCCGCGGTCTGCCCGGCCCACGGGGTGAAGCTCACCGCGGTGAGCAGCTCGTCGGGCGCGCGGTCCGTGTCCCAGGCGCCGCGCACGAACGCATCGAGGGTCAGCGTGCGCCGCCCGCGCGGCGAGACGAGGTCGACGCTCGCGTCGAGCGCGAGCAGCATGGTGGCGAGGTCGCTGTGCGGATCCGCGAAGGCGAGGTTGCCGCCCACCGTGCCCACGTTGCGCACGCGCACGTTGGCGACGTGCCGCGCCACCGACGCGAGCACCGGGCAGTGCATGCGCACGGCGTCGGCGCGCTCCAGCGCGCGATGCGTGACCGTCGCGCCGATCGTCAGGCGCCGGTCCTCGCGCACGACCGCGTCGAGCCCGGGGATGCGCTTGACGTCGACCAGATGCCGGGGCCGCAGCAGGCCCTCCTTCATGAGCAGCAGGAGCTCGGTGCCGCCCGCGTACGGGACCGCGTCGTCGCCCAGGCGTGCCAGCGTCGCGCACGCCTCGTCGGCGGTCGCCGGACGATGCAGCTCGAAGGGCCGGAGCACGGCTAGAGCCGCGCGGCGGGGCGGACGATCTCTTCGGCGATCATCTGCAGGTACTCGATGCGTGCCTGCGCGCCGCGGGGCAGGCTGTAGATCGTGAGGCCCACGCCGTCGAGCCCGAGCGCCCGCGCCCGCGCCAGCGTCTCCAGGCACTGCGCGGGGGTGCCGTTGATCGTCCAGTCGTCGAGGCCGCTGTCGCCGAGCTGGAGCGGCACCATCGTCGGCTCCTGCATCTCCCAGCCGCGGTACATCGCGAACGTCCGCTCGAGGTACGCCTGCGCGGCGGCGTGCGCCGCTTCCTTGCTGGCGCCGACGATCAGGCTGCGCGAGGCGAAGACCTCGCCCGGCGCTCCCGGCCTGTCGCCGGCGCGCGCCTCGCGATAGATCTCCACCAGCTTGCCGATGTCGCGCCAGGCGACCTGCGGGCCGAAGAACACGCGGTCCGCCAGCCGCGCGGCCCGGCGCGTGGCGCCCACGCTCTGCGCGCCCATCTCGATCGGGGGATGCGGCTTCTGGTACGGCGGGAAGCCCATCCGGACCTTCGACACCGTCGTGTAGCGCCCGGCGAACGAGACCTCGTCGCCGCGCCACAGCTCCTTCATGATGAGCAGCGACTCTTCGAGCTTGGCGACGCGGTCCTTGCGCGTGAGGCCGGCGGCGGCGAGCTCCCTCTCGCGATAGCCGATCGCCACCCCGAGGTCGAGGCGCCCGTGGGTGATGTGGTCCAGCGTCGCCACGTTCTCCGCGACGTCGACGGGGTTCAGCAGCGGCAGCAGCAGCATCGAGGTCTTGAGCCGCAGGTCGCCCGTCTCCGGCGCCAGGCGCGCCAGCATGGGCAGCGGCTGCGGCCACACCGTGGGCTGCGAGACCCAGTGATGGCCGATCGACACCCAGGCGAAGCCCATGCGCGAGGCCGCGCGCACCACCTCGACGGCCTCGTCGATGATGGCGGTCGGCTCGCGATCGGTCGGGCTCCAGAACGGCGTGAGATGAAATCCGATGTGCACGATCGAGCGGCTCCGTTCCGGAACGTACCGCAGGCATACAATGGCGGCAAGGGGGAACGCCATGCAGGCCTGGACCGACACACAACGAAGCAGCACCGCCGCCGCGGAGCGCGTCTCTGCCTTCCTGTGGAAAGTCTACGCGTGGATGACGATCGGCCTCGCGCTCACGGCGGTCGTCGCGTGGATCGTCGCGGGCTCCCCGGAGATCCTGCGCGTGCTCGTGGAGAACCGCCTCGTGTTCTTCGGCATCATCGCGGCCGAGCTCGGGCTGGTGTTCTACCTCTCCGCGCGCGCCGACCGGCTTGCGCCGCAGACGGCGGCCGGGCTCTTCGCGCTCTACTCGGCCCTCAACGGCGTGACGCTGTCGGTGATCCTCATCGCCTACACGGGCGAGTCGATCACCACGACGTTCCTCGTGACCGCCGGCATGTTCGGCGCGCTCGCGCTCTGGGGCTCCACCACGTCCCGCAGCCTCGCCGGTGTCGGACAGTTCATGTTCATGGGCCTGATCGGCATCCTGCTCGCCTCGATCATCGGCCTCTTCTGGCAGAACGACGCGCTGCAGTTCATGATCGCGGTGATCGGCGTGATCGTGTTCACCGGCCTCACCGCCTACGACGCGCAGCGGCTCAAGCAGATGGCGCTCGCGCTGCCGGACGGGCAGGTGGCGAGCTACGCGATCGTCGGCGCCCTGTCGCTCTACCTGAACTTCATCAACCTGTTCCTGATGCTGCTGCGCTTCACCGGCCGCCGGGAGTAGCCCGGCGCCGGACGTCCTCGCCGGGGCGGCGGAGCAGGTCGAAGACGCGTGACGGCGTGAGCGGCACGCGGGTGACGACCGCGCCGCGCTCCGCGAGCGCGTCCTCCACCGCGTTGCCGATGGCGGCGGCGCCCGCGATGATGCCGCTCTCACCCACGCCTTTCACGCCGAGCGGGTTCACCGCCGACGGGAAGTCGAGCGAGATCACGTCCAGCGGCGGCACTTCGTCCGCGCGCGGCGGGCAGTAGTCCATGAACGTCGCGGTCAGGAGCTGGCCCGCCTCGTCGTAGACCAGCTCCTCGCGGAGCGCGCTGCCGATGCCCTGCACGATGCCGCCGTGGAGCTGGCCCTCGACGATCATCGGGTTGATCGGGCGGCCGCAGTCGTGCACGGCGACGCAGCGGAGGAGCGTGACGACGCCGGTCTCCGTGTCGACCTCCACCGCGACGGCCTGGCCGCCGAACGCCCAGGTCACCGAGCCGGGGTAGAAGAACGCGCAGCCGCTCAGGCCGGGCACACCCCCGGCGGTCGCGGAGGCGCGGCTGCGCAGCGCCGCGCGCGCGAGGCGGCCGAGCGGCAGCCGCTTGTCCGGCGCCCCGCGCACTTCCGCGTGGCCCTCGCGCAGCACCACGTCGTCCGCCGCGCACTCGAACAGCTCGGCGGCGACGGCGCGCGCCTTCGTCGCCACGTCGCTCGCCGCCTGCGCGACCGCGGGACCGGCCACGGCCGCCACGCGGCTGGCGATGGTGCCCATGCCGTAGCCGACGAGCTGCGTGTCGCCGCCGACGACCATGACGTCGTCGGGAGAGACGGCGAGGCGCTCGGCGCAGATCTGCGCGAACACGGTCTCGTGACCCTGGCCCTGCTGCGAGACGCCGAGGTACACGAAGACCTTGCCCTGCGGATCCACGCGGACGTCCGCGCCTTCGAACGGGCCGAGCCCGGTGCCTTCGACGTAGGCCGACACGCCGATGCCGATCGGTCGCGTGCTCCCGCGCCGTGCGGCCTGCTGCGCGCGCCAGTCTTTGTAGTCGAAGCGCTCGATCATGCGGTCGAAGGCGGTGACGTAGTCCGCCGGGTCGTAGCTGATCGGCACGCCGTCGCGATAGCTGAGGCCCGTCGCGTACGGCATCGCGGAGGGCGGCACGAGGTTGCGACGGCGTATCTCGACCGGATCGAGGCCGGCGGCGCGCGCGGCGCGGTCGAGGAGGCGGTCCAGCACGAACGCGGCTTCCGGGCGGCCGGCGCCGCGGTAGGCGGCGAGGAACGTCTTGTGCGTGAGCACGTTGTCGGCGGTGGCGCGGTAGTTCGGCACGCGGTACGGGCCGGGCAGGTGGTTGATCGTGTTGAGGGTGATCGCTTCGCCCAGCGTCGGGAACGCCCCGTGGTCGCGGGTGAAGTGCGTCTCGATCGCGGTGATCGTGCCGTCGCGCGTGATCCCGATGCGCGCCTCGTGCGCCTGGTCGCGGTCGGCCGCCGCCGTCAGCATGTGCTCGGTGCGCGTCTCCACCCACTTCACCGGCCGGCCGAGGTGGCGCGCGACCGCCGGGATCATCACGTCCTCCGGATAGACGTGGCCCTTCACGCCGAAGCCGCCGCCGATCTCCGGGGCGAGCACGCGCACGCGCTCCTCCGGCAGCCCGAGCACGCCCGCGATCGCGGCGCGCACGCCGAACGGCACCTGCGTCGACGTCCACACCGTGAGGCCGGCGCCCGTCTCGTCCGGCTGGGCGAGCACGCCGCGCGGCTCGATCGGCGTGCCCGACACGCGCGGGTACGCGAGCCGCACGCCCTCGATCACCGCCGCGTCCTTGAAGCCGCGGGCGACGTCGCCGACGCCGCTCGCCGTGGCGGCGAACAGGTTGTCGGGCCAGTCCGGCTGGACGATCGGGCCCTTCACCGCGGTCGCGGCGTCGGTGGCGGCGGGGAGCGGCGCGTACTCGACGTGCAGCGCGGCCGCGCCGTCGGCGGCCCGATAGACGTCGGTTGCGACGACGACGGCGACCGCCTCGCCGACGTGGCGGACGCGCCCGGCCGCGAGCACGGGGTGCTGATAGGCGCGCCGCTTCGGCTCCGGGACGAGCGGCGGCACCGACCCCGCAAGCTCGGGGAGCTCCGCGCGCGTGAGCACGGCCACCACGCCCTCGATCGCGCACGCCGCGGTCGCGTCGATGCGCACGAGGTCGGCGTGTGCGTGGGGGCTGCGCACGAGCACCGCGTGCAGGAGGCCGGGCGCGCGGAGGTCGTCGAGGTACCGCCCGCGCCCGACGAGCAGGCGCGCGTCCTCCCGGCGCTTGAGCGCCGCGCCGACGGGCGAGCCGGAGGTCGTCACCGCGTCGGGGAAGTCTTCAGATGCTCGTCGCGGCGCGCGGCGAGATCCGCGTCGACGTAGCCCATGAGCTGCGGCTTCGCGGCGCCGAGCATCACCTGCAGGTACGCCGGCTCGAGCCCCACGTTCTCGTAGCCGTGGATGACGTTCGCGGGGCACGACACGCAGTCCCACCGCCCGAGCACGGTCTCGACACGGCCGCCCGCGCCGTCCTCGAAGAAGACCTTCACCTTGCCCTCGAGGATGAAGAAGACCTCTTCGACCTCGTGCGTGTGCGCGGCGTTGCCCTGGCCCGGCGGCACGAACATGATGCTGAGCGTGAAGTGATCGGCCGGGATGAAGTCGCGGCCGCCGTGCTTGCCGGAGCCGCCCGCGCCGATGAAGCGGTGCTGCGCGCGGCGGAAGCCGTCGACGCGCGCGTCCGCGAACGCGTCCCAGTCGGCCTTGCGGTCGACGAAGCGCGCGACGTGCGTCGTGATCAGCTCCTGGATCGTCGCCATCACCGCTCTCCCACGCCGGGCGGGAGCACGCGGACGGCGTCGCCCGCGCGCACGGTGCCCGGCACGAGCACGCGCGCGTACACCCGGCTCCACCCCGCGTGCTTCTTCTGCGAGATGCGCCCGTAGTCGCCGCCCTTGAACGCGGCCTTGATGTTCACGCAGGGCGACGTGTAGCGCGTCACCTCGAGCGCGACCTCGTCGCCGAGCAGGATCCGGCTCTTCGGCAGCACGCCGTCCCAGTCGACGCCTTCCACCGTGACGTTCTCGCCCGCCGCGCCCGGCACGATCGTGTGGCCCTCGGCCCGAAGCTCCTGGATGCGCTCCATCGAGAACAGGCACACGGCGCGCTCGGGCCCGCCGTGGATGTCGGGGTGCGCCTGGCGGTCGCCTTCGACGCCGTGTTCGGTGATGCGCGCGGACGAGACGGCGGTCTTCGGGACGCCGCCGTGCGAGACGCTGAGCTGGACGATACGGCCTTTGGCGAACGGATCCATCCGGCGGCGACCTCCTCACCACACGAGCGTTTCGCCCGAGTGTACGCGACTCGCCGCGCCCCGCGGCGGCGCCAGGCCCCGCGAGCGGCTTGACGGCGCGCTGTCAGGCGCTGTAGGTATGCGGCGTGGCTACTCTGGCACCCACGGTTCACGAGCGCCTCGCGCGCTGCGGGACCCGGATCTTCGTCGACGGGCTCGTGTCGGGCGCCGACGTGAGGCTGTCGATCGACGGGGCGGAGACCGCGTTCACGGCGACGGGCTCGGCGCGCCACGTCGCGGTGCCCGCGCTGGTCCCGGGCGCGGCCGTCAAGGCACGGCAGGACGCCGGCAGCGGGTTCTCGCCGTGGTCGCCGGTCGTCGTGGTCGAGGACGCGCTGCTGCCGCCCGGCGCCGCCCCGCAGCTCCCCGAGAACGTCGGCGCGTGCAGCCACTGTCTGCGCGTCGCCGGCATGGTGCCTGGCTGCGAGGTCGAGGCGCTGGTCGGTCCAACGGTCGTCGGCACGGGCACGGCGGATCGCCACGGCGCGGCGTGTCTCGGCATCGATCTCTCGAAGGCTCGCGACCGCGCGAAGTCCCTGTCCGCGCGCATGATCGTCTGTGGCCAGCCGGGGCCGCTCGCGTCCACGCCGATCGTCCTGTCGCCCGCGCTGACGAAGCCCGTCGTGGGCAGCCCGCTGTACGGTTGCCAGGGCGTCGTGCCGCTCGCGAGCCTCGTCCGGGGCTCGCGTGTGCGGCTCGAGACCGACGGCGGCGATTCTCTGGGCTCGTTCTGCTCCTGCTGGACCGCGGTCAACGTGTGGGTCCTGCGGACGCTCGTCACCGGCGAGCAGGTGCGTGCGCAGCCGTACTTCGACGGCCCCGGCGCGTGCAAGCAGACCGGCCCGTGGAGCGCGTGGCAGCCGGTGATCGCGCCGGATCAGAACATCAAGCCGAAGGTGCTGGAGTCGCTCGTCGCGGGCGATCAGACGATCCGCGTCGAGAAGCAGATCCCCGGCGCGACGCTGGTGATCCGCATCCGTCCGACCGCCGCGCACCCGCCGGACGAGTTCGGGCCGCGGCCGGCCAGCGAGTTCCAGGACATCGCGCTCAACGCGCCGCTCGCCGCCGGCAACGTCGTCTCGGTCGTGCAGACGCTGTGCGAGCTCTCGGTCGAGTCCGACCCGGTCACCGTGCTGCCGCCTCCGCCCGAGGTGCTCGCGCCGGTGATCCTGCCGCCGCTTTACGAATGCGCGGCGGCGGTCCAAGTCTCCAATCTTCACCCGGGCGCACTGGTGCGGCTCTACCTCAACGGGATTCCGATCGGCGTCGCGTGGGCGGGATCGTCCCCGAGCCTTGCGGTGCCGGCGGCGCCGTCCCTGATCGCTGGCGCCAAGGTGACCGCGACGCAGACCGTCGGCGGCGTCACCGGTCCCGCCTCCGTCCCGGTGCTCGTCCTGGCCGTGGAGTCGGTGCAGAGGCCCCGGATCCTGCGGCCGGTCGCCATCGGCGACACCGCGGTGTGGGTGAGCCGTGTGACGCCGGGGGCGCAGGTTCGCATCCGCGCCAACGGCATGCTGATCGGGGAGACCGCGGCCGCGGAGCCGGTCGTGCGCGTTCCCGTCACGCCGGTGTCCGGGCCCGTCACCGCGACCGCCAACCTCTGCAGCCTGTCGAAGACGAGCACGGCGGTGACGCCGATCACCGACCCCGGCGCCACCGGCATCTTCGCCTCCTCGGGCGAGGAGCTCGTGCAGTTCACGAAGTGGAGCGTCCCGGCGACCGGGGACGGCGACGCGTTCGACACACGCATCGAAGGCCAGGTGTACTTCCCGGCCACGGCGAAGGGGCGGCGCGACCCGTCCGCGAAGAACCTGCCGCTCGTCGTGATCGCGCACGGCTACTGGCCGGAGTTCTACGTCGACGAGGCGACGGGAGACGCCGCCGAGGTGAAGAGCTTCATCGGCTACGACTACCTCGCCCACCGTCTCGCCCGCTGGGGGATGCTCGTGTTCAGCCTGCGGATGGACGACGTCAACACGAACACCAGCACCCAGAAGCCGCATCAGTACGCACGCGCGGAGATCCTGCTGCACGCGATCGACGAGATCCTCGCGCACCCGACGTACGGCGGCCTCATCGACGAGACGCGCATCGGGCTCGTCGGCCACTCGATGGGCGGCGAGGGTGCGGTGGTGGCGCAGGCCGTGAATCACGAATAGAGCCGCGGCTACGGCATCAAGGGCGTGGTCAGCATCGCGCCCACGCACTGGCGTCCCGAAGTGCGGCTGCGCGCGGCGAAATACATGCAGCTGCTCGGTTCGCTCGATCTGCTCGTCGCGTCCGATACCTTCGTGACCGGTCCCAATCCGAACGCACGCTTCAGCGGCTTCCGGATCTACGATCGCGCGTGGCGGCCCAAGTCGCACTTCTGGATCCACGGCGCCCGTCACAATCCCTTCAACCGCCGCTGGCTCGTCAGCGGCGACAACTTCGAGCAGAGCATCGCGGACGTCGCGCTCGATCCCGCCGTCCACGAGCGGATCGCGCAGTGCCTGATCAACGCGTTCTTCCAGGACGCGCTCCGCGGCCAGACCGCCTACGCCGGGTACATGGAAGGCACGATCCTGCCGTGGCGCCTCGCCGGGCTTCCGATCCACACCCAGCACAGCCGGCAACCGCTGTTCGTGCTCGACAACTTCGGCGACCTCGACGAGCAGGCGATCCTCGCCGCCGAGCCGCTCGACAAGGCCACGAACAGCCGCGGTGCCGCCGTCAACGCCGGGGGCACGGGCGTCACGATCTGGGAGGACGTCGACCACACCGCGCTCGCCGAATCCCCGCACGAGAGCAAAGGCGTCGAGCTCGCGTGGAACGTGCCGAACGTCGACTACACGAGCGCGACCGGCGGCGTCGCCGGCGCGGTCACCCGCGTGATCGCCGTGCGGATCGCGCAGTTCTACGAGGACGCGGCGCTCAATCCGGCGGCCGCGCCCGCGGACCTGTTCGTCACGCTCGGGGACGGCGCGCAGGAGAGCACGGTGCGCCTGGGGGCGGTGGCGCAGGTGCCCTATCCGCACACCACCGGCAACGAGCTGTCGGTGCTCCGCACGGTGCGGCTGCCGCTCGACGCGTTCCTCGCCGCGAACCCGGCGTTCTCGCTCGCGACGATCCAGACGGTCACGCTGAAGCTCATCGGGCAGCCGACCGGGCACCTGCTGGTCGACGACCTGGAGATCGGCCAATGACGGGGCGACGGTGAGCACGCGCGCCGACCGCTGGCGCGAGGCCCGCGCCCGCGCGCTCGCACGCCGGCCCTGGCTTCGCCTGGACCGCGTGCGCGTGACCGAGCGTGCGAAGGGCGCCGGGTGGGAGGTCGTGATCGAGGGGATGCACCTGCATCCCGTGGTCTCGCCGCCCGCCGTCACGGTCGGTGGCGTCGCGGCGGAGCGGTTGACGTTCGCGCCGGACGGCCGCACGCTCCGGGCGGTGCTGACGCGCCGGCCGTCGAGCCTGCACGTCGTCGTGGACTACGGCTTCGTGCGCGCGGAGCTCCGGGCCTAGCCCCTAGACGGTGACTTCCCGGCCGCGCCCCTGGGCCTTCGCCCGGGTGTACGCGAGCCGCGCGGCGACCAGGTCTTCGAGCGCGAAGCCGACCGACTTGAACAGCGTGATCTCCTGCGGGCGCGTGCGGCCCGCGACCGCGCCGGTCACGAGCTGCGCGAGGTCACCGACCACGTGGCTCCGGCCGACGACGCCGCGCTCGATCGGGATCGCGAGATCGCCGGCCGTCTCGATCGCGCCCGGCTGATCGACGAAGACGCGCGTGCGTCGGATCGTCTCGTCGTCCGCCTCGCGGGCGGTCGGCTGGAAGGCGCCGACCAGGTCGACGTGCGCGCCGGGCGCGAGCCGCCGGCCGTCGAGGACCGGCGTCGGCGACGTGGTCGCGCAGGTGATCACGTCCGCGGCGGCGATGGCGGCCACGCGATCGGCCGCCACGCGAACCGGCAGACCGAGGCGCGTGGTCCACGTCGTCGCGAACGCTTCGGCGCGCGCGGGATCGCGGCCGATCACCGCGACCTCCGCGATCGGCAGCAGCGCGGCAAGGCACAAGAGCTGGAAGCCGGCCTGCCAGCCGGCGCCGATGCAGACGAGGCGGCGGCTGTCGGGGCGCGCGAGGTGTCGCGCGGCGAGTGCCGACGTCGCGCCGGTGCGGAGACCGGTGAGGGATTCGCCCTCGAGGAGCGCGAGCGGCGCGCCGGTCTCACCATCGAGCAGGATGTACGTCGCGTGGATGGTCGGCAGGCCGCGCCCCCCGTTGCCGGTGTAGACGCTCACCAGCTTGGTGCCGAGCGCCGGGCCCTCCGCCGTGGCGGCGGCCGCCGGCATCACGAGCAGCGTGCCGTCGTCGGTGACCGGCATGACCGTGCGCGCCGGCACCCGCGTGCGGCCGGCGGCGTGCGCGGCGAACGCCGCCG
>Ga0194132_10012752_pt1 | contig 10380 bp, 10 predicted proteins | sample TA2KigOf80mmetaG_FD_148612 | JGI IMG/M metagenome (GOLD analysis project Ga0194132, IMG submission 148612) | Freshwater microbial communities from Lake Tanganyika, Tanzania - TA2015054 Kigoma Offshore 80m | ecosystem: Environmental > Aquatic > Freshwater > Lake | place: Tanzania: Lake... | reverse complement strand
TACGACCCCTTGGTTTGCTAACACCAATTTTGCGACGCTGACGACGAATCATACCATATGTAACAGTTTCGCTAGTCATTTCGCTTAATTTAGCCGCTAATTCAACATCGCTAAAAGATCCTAGATTATTACGAATAAAGTCTATTTCAGCATCTGTCCATTTTTTATATGTGGCCATAAAATCTTTCCTTTTTTGACAAAAAGTGTACGAATCATAATATATACTAGGTTTTGTACTTTTAAGCGCAAGAGGCTAAATATGCATATTGACAATATTACCCCACTAATCTTACACGTAACCGCTAAAGATAATGTTTCAGTGGACCAAGACCTTAATAGCACTCCAAACAAATCCCTAGTGGAACTAATAAATGACGAAGAAAAAAAGAACCAAGAAAACGAAGACAATATCGGTGGATGAAAATGAGTTTCTTAAAATTGTTGATATTATATCAAAGAAATTAGCGTATAAATTTAAATTTGGATACCATGACTACAATGATATGAAACAGCAAATCAGCATATTTGCACTAGAAGGACTAAAAAATTATGATCACAAAAGGCCCCTAGAAAACTTTCTATGGACCCACGTTAGAAATCGATTGTTTAATTACAAACGAGACAACTATCAACGCCCAGACAAACCCTGCTTAACATGTCCATTATATGACAAAGGATGCAAACAAAGCGCTAGTGGTTGTTTAGAATATTCCAATAAAAACGATTGCGAACTATATAGTAGTTGGTTGGATCGTAATAGCACCAAAAAAAATCTAATGTATCTTAATACTATAGACGAGGTTAAAAATTATGGATCAGCATTTGTGAGTGATGATGATTCTTTTATGGATCAAATTAGCACATCAGAAATTATAAAACTTATAGATCAACATTTGGTGGGCGAAGAACGAACCATTTACCTAAAGTTAAAAGCCGGATCCAAAATACCCAAAGCTGATATGACTAAACTTAGCATCAAACTTAAAGAGATTATTAAAAATCATGGCTAAAAAACGCGGACAATTGAGTTTAGATGAGGAAAAATTTATCACCGATAATATATCCTCATTAAGTATAGATCAAATAGCTTATCAACTTAATCGTAATACTGATCCTATCAAAAGATATGTGGACGAAAATCAACTATACAATCTAGAAAATAAAAGTGAAAACGAGATTCTAAAAAGAAAACTCAGAAGCAAAACATTCTGGAACGAAATTGTTAGACAGTTTGATGAGGATAGTGGCGAATTAGAATACTTTGAGAATACGTGGGTTGGCCTAATTAAACAGTTCAAAGAGGATGTGTTACCCGCAGAAGAATTACAAATCAAACAATTTATTACTATAGATATTTTGATTAATCGTAGTATGAAAGAGCGTAAACGTCATATTGCAGAAACTGAGAAACTACAAAAATTAGTAGATAAAGAATATGAAAAAACTGAAGATCAAAGAGATATTCCACGACTAGCCAATCTTGAAACTCAGCTCAGTTTTGCTCGTAATAGTATTGCTAGTTATACCAACGAATATACTAAGCTTTTAAATGAACAGCAAAAGATAAGTAAAGATTTAAAAGCCACTCGTGAGCAACGCATTAAAAGAATAGAAGATGGTAAGAGTAGTTGGGTCGGTTTGATTCGTATGTTAGAAGACGAATTAATAAGAGAGAAAGAAGGACGAGAAATGGAAATACTAGCTATGGCCACAGAAAAAGCTAAACAACAATTATACGATTACCATAATTATACTGATAACTCTGTTGATTCACCCATATTATGTCCAGAAACCCACGATCACCATGAATAGAAATTACAAAGATCCTCTCTATAAAAAATGGAGACAAATTATTCACACCAGAGATAATAACACCTGTCAGTGGCCCCACTGTAATAACACAAAGAAAATTCATGCTCACCACATTAATAAATGGGCCGATTTCCCCGGCTTAAGATACCACCCAAATAATGGAATTCTTCTCTGCAAAACTCATCATGACCAAATTAAAAATAACGAAGAAAATTATGCTAGTTTTTTCCAGACTATAATTCTTAACAAATTAAAACACCATGATTAAAGATCCTTTTACCATAATAATTGATACGCGCGAACAAACTCCGTGGGAATTTGGTTTGCATGTTACTAGTCGTGAGAAACTAGATACTGGTGATTATAGCATCAAAGGATACGAACACTTGTTAGCCATAGAACGCAAAAGTAGCGTTAGCGAAATAGCCACAAATATTACAGAAAATAGATTTTCTGATGTGATTCAAAGATTAAATACTATTCCTCATAGTTTTATTTTGTGTGAATTTGATATTATGGATATATATAACTATCCTGTGGGTAGCGATATTCCTAAAAAAATGTGGGACAAACTTAAAATAAGTGGTAATTATATTATGAAAATAATGGTAGAATTACAATTAAATCATAATATTCACATATTATACTGTGGATCTCCATCAACCGCAGAACGAGTCGCAGTAGGCATAATGAAACGAATATATGAAAAATATGGAAACAATATCAACATTTGATGATGCGTGGCTAGGTCTTGGTGATCTTGCCTCTTTGCAAATCGCTAAAAATCCTATGATAGGACGAAGCAAAGAAGATATAGAAAATCCTGATCTTCATTTGTTGCGTCTTCTTAGAGATCCTAAATATTTTGGATCATCGTGCAAGTTATTATTTGGTATAGAGCTTCATCCTATTCAGGTGGCCATATTGCGAGAGTTGTGGATTCGTCCTTTTCCAATGTTTGTGGCTAGTCGTGGTTTTGGTAAAAGTTTTCTATTAGCACTGTACTGTATATTACGCATGGTATTTTGTCCTGGTACTAAAATTGTGATAGTGGGAGCTGCTTTCCGACAAAGTAAAATCATTTTTGAATATATGGAAACTACATGGCGCAGCAGCCAGATTCTGAGAAACCTATTTAATGGAAACGATGATGGTCCGCGTCGAGATGTTGATAGATGCACTATAAGATTAGGAGATAGTTGGGCAGTGGCTATTCCTATGGGTGATGGTAGTAAAATTAGAGGTTTAAGAGCGCATATTATCATCGCGGACGAGTTCGCATCAATATCTCCAGATATCTATGAAACCGTTGTTTCGGGGTTCGCTGCTGTGTCGGCTAGTCCTATCCAAAATGTTAAAGAAGAAGCTAAAAAAGCGGCTATGAAACAAGCAGGATTATGGAACGATGAGCTAGAAGCTATACAAATTAAAAAAGGTAACCAAGCTATAATATCTGGTACAGCAGATTATAGTTTTAAACATTTTGCTAGTTATTGGAAACGATATAAACAAATTATCAATAGTCGCGGAGATAAAAAAAAGCTTGAAGAAATTTTTAAAGGAGAAGTGCCAGAAAGCTTTAATTGGAAAGACTATAGTATAGTTAGAATCCCATATGAACTCATTCCTAAAGGATTTATGGATGATAAGCAAGTTAGTAGAGCTAAAGCCACAATTCATACTGGTATTTACAATATGGAATATGCCGCATGTTTTACAGAAGATAGTGATGGATTCTTTAGAAGAAGCCTTATAGAAAGTTGCGTGGTTAATGAAACAAAACCCATATCTATCAATGAACAAAATATACTTTTTGATGTTAGATTAAAAGGAGACCCAAATCTCAAATATATCTATGGCGTCGATCCTGCATCAGAAAAAGACAACTTTAGTATAGTAGTTTTAGAATTACATCCAACTCATAGTCGTATAGTATATACCTGGACCACAAACCGTAACAATTTTAAAGACAGACAACAAACAGGTTTAATTAATGAATTTGATTTTTATAGTTTTTGTGCTCGTAAAATACGTAATTTGATGAAAGTTTTTCCGTGTCACAGAATAGGTATGGATGCTCAAGGTGGAGGCGTAGCGATAGAAGAGGCTTTACACGACCCAGGAAAAATAGAAGATGGAGAAATATTAATTTGGCCCGCTATAGATTTATCTAAACCTAAAGACACCGATGATCAAGCCGGATTACATATTCTTGAACTTATACAATTCGCTAGAGCAGACTGGACAGCGCAAGCAAATCATGGCCTACGAAAAGATCTAGAAGATAAAGTATTATTATTTCCACGATTTGATCAGGTGAGTTTAGCCCTAGCTCTTGACAGAGAAGGAAAGGATATTATGAAAGAAGGATTGGACAATCTATATGACTGCGAAAGTGAATGTATTTTAGAAATAGAAGAATTAAAAAATGAACTAACAACGATAGTGATGAGTCAGACTAGCACCGGACCAAATGCTAGAGATAGATGGGATACTCCAGAAGTTAAACTTCCTAATGGGAAAAAGGGTAAATTGAGAAAAGACCGATATAGCGCGCTATTAATAGCAAATATGTTAGCAAGACAAATTAGTAGAACTTTAGATATGGTCAATTATGATGTTATAGGAAATGATTTACGCTTCATGGAGAAAAAAGAAGGTCAAATGTATAAAGGACCAAATTGGTTTACAGACGGAGCTAATACTAATATATATACAGGGATTTATCGTTAAACAGTGTAATTAATATTAATCCTATAACAATACTATTGTAATTCTATTATGCCTAGAAAAAAATATCCTAAAAGCGAAGCAATGGAACAATCTTCCCGAATTATTCCTGATAATGCTTATGTTACATGGTCAGACGATAATTTAGCCGATAAAAGAGAAGCACTAAGGGAAGCTAGCAAAGGATTAGACGAATTCGGAATAGCTGATAAAGCTACTGCTGCTACCACTAGTAGATTTCGTAGTTTTATCAATCTAGATGGTAATACCTCTGGTCGTCCAGGATTTAATAGAGCAGATTATGATTATTTCAGACCCGATGAGGCTGTACCGACTAGACTAAAAGAAATTTTTGCTAATTGTGATGCTGTTTACAATAGAGTTGGCTTAGTAAAAAATGTTATTGATCTTATGGGAGATTTTGCTAGTCAAGGTATTAGATTAGTTCATCCCAACAAAAGAATAGAAAGATTTTATCGCAATTGGTTTGATAAAATCAAAGGAGAGGAACGAAGCGAAAGATTTTTAAATAATCTCTATCGCATAGGGAATGTTGTAATTAATCGTCAAACAGCTAAAATTAGTATTAAAGTTGCTGATGAAATGTATAGAGCTAAAGCTTCTCCAGATTTTATCATTAATAATGATGATATACAAATAGAAAAAAGAGAAATTCCTTGGAGATATACATTTATAGATCCTCAATATGTTGATGTTATTGGTGCTTCTTTATCTTCTTTTGTAAGTGATAAGTCATATTCAATCACTATGCCAGCAGGATTGCGCAAATTGATCAATGCTCCGAAAGACGATGCTGAAAGAGCAATTATCAATCAGTTACCACCGGCTCTAGTTGAAGCAGCAAAAAGTAAAAAACCATTCCCATTAGATCCCGAAAAAACATCTGTTTTCCACTATAAGAAAGACGATTGGAAAACTTGGGCATATCCTATGATATATGCTATATTAGATGATATTAATATTGTAGAAAAATTAAAGTTAGCTGACCTTGCTGCTCTGGATGGTGCTATTAGCAATATTCGTATTTTTAAATTAGGTAGTTTAGAACATAGAATAGCTCCAACTCAAGCTGCTGCTAGTAAACTTAGTAGTATACTACAAAATAATATGGGTGGTGGCACAATGGACCTAGTATGGGGTCCAGATATTGAACTACTGGAAAGCAAGACAAGTGTTCATCAATTTTTAGGCGAGGGTAAATATACTCCTCATTTAAATGCTATATATGCTGGGCTAGGTATTCCACCCACTCTCACAGGAACATATGGTGCCGCTGGAACTACAAACAATTTTATAAGTTTAAAAACCCTAACGCAAAGACTACAATACGGACGCAAAGTATTAATGAGTTTTTGGAAAAAAGAAATAGCAGTCGTACAGAAGGCGATGGGATTCAGATTTCCTGCTAAAATAGAATTTGATAGAATGGACCTGAGCAATGAAGATGCTGAAAAAGCATTACTAATTCAATTAGCAGATAGAAATATTATTAGTGATGAATTATTACAAAGAATATTTGGTTTTGATCCAGATATGGAGAAGAGTAGAATTAATAGAGAAGATAGAGATAGAACTAATAATAGAATGACAGAAAAAGCTGGTCCATATTTTAATCCGCAACTAGAAGATAATCTTAAAAAGATTGCTTTGCAAACTGGTATAGTCACACCTAGCCAAGTTGGTCTAGAATTATTAAAAAAGAAACCTAGTGAGCAGACCAGTATGGAAATGAAAATTCCTAAAATTCCACCTCAAGGTGGTAATACTAATATAGATAGTAAACCAGCAGGAGTTTCTGGTCAGGGTCGTCCTAGGAATAGTAAAGACTCAGAGAAAAGAAAAACGAAAAAGTTTGCTCCTCAAACAGGGGCATCATTACAACTCTGGGCTATAGAAGCTCAAGATAAAATTTCTGAGATTTTGAATCCTCTTTTACTAGAATTCTATCAGAAGAAAAATATGAGAAGCTTATCAAAATCAATATGATGAAGCAGAAGATACTAAAACAAAAATTTTCTTATCATTAAATCCATTAGAAAATATTAAAGCTAATAATATTATGGAAAAATTAAACACCATTAATGATAAACAAATTCATAAGTTAAATCAATCATATAGAAATCTGTTAAACAGTGTGTCATCACAAATGGATAGACCACTGACAATAGACGAATTAAAGCATACGAAAGCATATTTTTACCAAACGGTGTATTCCTCTTAGTACCAAATCCCCTTAATATTAACTAATATGAATATATATCAATCTGAAATCGATGCTGGACTATCAGAACAATTATCGACTAAATCGTCGATAGTATATGCTTCTCAAGTAGAAAGATCAAATCAAGCTTGTAATACTAAAATTAAACAAGAAATTGATCAAATTATTAAAGCATATGCTGGTCTTCAAGATAGTGATTTATACTACACTCAATCTATTTTAGTCACCACATCATGGAATAAAAATGATGATATTTTTGATCCAAAAGAAGTTTGGATGGCTAAAGATACTCCAACCCATAAACCGACTAATTTGGAACATGACGAGGGTACTATTGTTGGCCATATAACATCCAATTGGCCCATAGGAGAAGATGGTCAGATTATAGATGAAAATACAGATGTAAATAATTTACCAGAAAAATTTCATATATTAACTGGTTCTGTTATTTATGCTGGATTTACTGAACCATCTCTCAAAGAAAGATCATATAAATTAATATCAGAAATCGAAAGTGGCGATAAATATGTTAGTATGGAATGTTTTTTTAAGGGCTTTGATTATGGCTTAATAGATAAAAGCACTGGTAAATATTATGTTTTACCAAGAAATGCTGAAACCGCATTCTTAACCCAGCATCTTAGAGCATATGGGGGTGTGGGAGAACACCAAAACTATAAATTAGGTAGAGTATTAAGATCCATAACCTTCTCTGGTAAAGGATTTGTTAGTAGACCAGCAAATCCAGAAAGTATTATTTTTACAGTTGATGACTTAAAATTAGAGAAAGAAAAAGCAGAACTACAAATTAATAATCAAAAAAATGACAATTCTTCGAATATAGGTGTATTTTCAATTCAAGCCAATTTAAAGGAGATGACTATGAGTGTTGAAACACAACCCGCAGAAACTGAAGTAACAGAAAATCCAGTAGCAGAGGCCACAACAGTTGTTGAGGCACCAGTTTCTGATACTCAAATAGTTGCTGAACTAGAAGCTCTAAAAGTACTTCATGAAGAAGCAGCTAAAAAGATGGCCGAAGACATGAAAAATAAAGAAGACGAAATGGAAAAAATGAAAGCAGAAATTGTCGCTGCTCAAGAGGTCATTGCTGCTTATAAAACAAAAGAAGCAGAAATGATGAAAAAGACCAAAAATATGAAACGTATGGCTGCTCTAGTTGAAAAAGGTATTGACTCTGATTTAGCAAGTGCAACAGTCGATAAATTAGAAAATATTGATGACGAAGCATTTGAGAGCATGACCTCTCTTATTGCTGGTAAGATGCCAGATTGGCTAATGAAGAAAAAAGAGCAAGATAAACCAAAAGCATCAGAAGTAGCTCCTGAAGAATCAATTCTTGAAACAGCTGAAGCTTCTGAAGATGTGGTTTTGAGTGTTGGTACAGATATCAATCTAGTAAATGAAATTCAGAATACAAGAGCAGCTTTAGTTGATTTTGTTTGTAATAGATTAGGCACAAAACTTAATAAGGGAGAGTGAACATGGCTTTAAAATCAGATCGCGTTGAAGCATACACTGATATATCATTTTTTTGCAACGACACCACAGCAGAACGTGGCGGTATTATGGTACACGCTACAGGTGTTGCCGGTTCGGGCGTTGCTATGGATCATCCTGATGCTGTTGTAACCTATGCTGCTACCGCCTCTGGCAGAGTTCCAGCTGGTTTACTACTAAACGATGTTGTTAATCTTGATCTAACAAGACAACACATTAACTGGCATAAAGATGAAGTCCAAACAGGTAGTAAAGTAACACTATTACGTCAGGGTCAAGTTACAACCAATAGTATCGTATCGGGTGTAACAGTCGGTCCTGGTTCTGGTGCTTATGTTGGCGCTAATGGCAACCTAACCACTGTATCAACAAACAGTGTACAAGTAGGTAGATTCTTAAGTGCCAAAGATGCAGATGGTTATGCAAAAGTTGACATTAATCTAACATGATAAGGGAGAAAAATATGGCCAATAAAAAGTTTGAACCAACATCAGAACTAACTGATCTTCTAGTTCGTTCTGGTTCTTTTCAGAAAGAAGAGGCTTTAGCAGCAAATCATGAATTTGCAAAAGCTCTCGAACTTCCTCTGCGTCAAGGTGTTCTTAGTGGTAATATCCTAGATAACATTTTTGAGCCAATCCAACTAGCTCAAAGTGCTACTCCAGAATTTCCACTAGATTTCTTAGCTCCTGGCACAGAAAAAGATTTTGTGGCTTATACCATCCCAAATCATGGTTATATTCCACAAAAGCATGTTGAGGGCGATTATGTCATGGTTCCAACCTATGACATTGGTGCTAGTATCGATTATCTTCTAAAGTATGCTCGTGACGCCCGCTGGGACGTTGTTGGTCGTGCTATGGAAGTTCTCGAAGCTCAATTTGTTAAGAAAATGAATGATGATGGTTGGCACACTCTACTAGCTGCTGGTGTTGATCGTAACATCATAGTTTATGATGCCGATTCTGATCCAGGCGTTTTCAGCAAGAGACTAGTTTCTCTAATGAAGACCGTTATGCGTCGTAACGGTGGTGGTAATAGTGCTAGTAATAATCGTGGTATGTTAACAGATCTTTATGTTAGTCCAGAAGCTATGGAAGATATTCGTAATTGGGGTCTAGATCAAATTGACGAAGTAACTCGTCGTGAGATCTATACTGCTACTGATGGTGCTATCAATCGCGTTTTTGGTGTTAATCTCCATGATCGTGATGAACTAGGTGAAGGTCAACAGTACCAATTATTCTATAGTAATGTGCTTAGTGGCACACTACCACAGAATGCTGGTGGTGATAGTAATAATGACAAGGTTGAACTTGTTGTTGGTCTTGATCTTCGTAAGAGAGATAGCTTTATTATGCCAGTTCGTCAAGAAGTACAAATCTTCGAAGACGATACACTACATCGTCAAAAACGAGCTGGTTTCTATGGTTGGGCTGAACAAGGTTTTGCTGTTCTCGATAATCGTAGAGTTCTACTTGGCGCTCTCTGATCATTATTAATGTTGTTTCTAAAAAAAGGCTGGCCTTGTGCCGGCCTTTTTTTTTAGGTGTATATACAAGTATCATCTTTTTTAAAAAGGACATTTTATGGCATGGCAACAGACCCTTACTCTAATTGTTAGAAATCTAATTAATGATGTGAACACACCATATGAATTTAGCGATAGTAGAATAGAACAAGTGCTAGTTGTCGCTGCTCAATATGTTCAATTTGATGTTAATTTATATACGAAATATGAAATTGATATTATTAACAAAACATTTAGTCCAGACCCCGTAGACAATAAAGACGATATATTTAATAGTATTGTTTGTTTAAAAGCCTCTTGTATTATTGATCAAGGAACATTTAGAACTAAAGCGGCATTAGAAGGTATTAGTACTAAACTTGGACCCGCAGTGCTGAATTTATCTGGTACACTACAAGGTTGGAAATCTATAATAGATCATGGCGCTTGTGCTTTATATGATCAACTTACCGAACACTGGGATGTTCGAAATGCTACTGCTTGGGCAGCTGTACTATCCCCATTTGTCGGTAACAGATTTGATCCTAGATACTTACATAGTGGA